>Ga0126376_10001682_pt1 | contig 12086 bp, 8 predicted proteins | sample PanSoiMetPlot_15_FD_92760 | JGI IMG/M metagenome (GOLD analysis project Ga0126376, IMG submission 92760) | Tropical forest soil microbial communities from Panama - MetaG Plot_15 | ecosystem: Environmental > Terrestrial > Soil > Tropical forest > Bulk soil | place: Panama | collected 2016-02-17
CCTTCTGCTGCTTCCGACGACGCTCGATAGATTGAGGGCCACGGGGAATTTGGATTTCCGATTTGTCATAACAGGAAGCAACCCCCTCGAAGAAGAGTTACGGGCAGCGTTCAGCGAATGTGCTCCGCGAGCGGCGCTGTTTCTTGGGCAGTGCGATTCTGACAAGCTCGTGGAGTTGTACGCTCCTGCCGACGCTTTCGTGCACCCGAACGAACATGAACCATTTGGCATCGCGCCGCTGGAGGCGATGACCGCGGGGTTGCCCCTAATCGCGCCAGCGTCGGGAGGGCTGCTGACATACGCGAACCGGCGGAATGCCTGGCTCGCCGAGCCCACCCCAGGGGCCTTTGCCACCGCCATCCGAACGGCGCTCTTGGATGGAGAAGCGCGGGAAGAGAAGCTCGAGCGGGCCCGCAAGACTACCCAGGAGTTTGGCTGGAGCCAAGTCACCGAGCGGTATTTTCTGCTGTACGACCGGTTGTACGCGCGATTCCAAAACGAGGGAATCGGCGGGCGGCAGGCTCGTTGGCAGAAGCAGAGCGGGGAGCGGGAGGCGGACGCACGCGATTATGCGCCCGCTTGAGCCACAAAACTGACCAAAGCATAAACTAACGTAAGAAACTTAAACGTAACGGTCATCGCTGATTAATACAGCGCCCCTTAGCCTAAAAGCAGATCGGGAACGCTGCTAGCCGAGGTTCGGGATGAAAACCTTCTCGACAGAGATCGTGAAGAATGACCCCAGCCTGCGACTGGACAAATACTTTCGAACAGGCGTGTCGCTGCACAGCCACACGATGCATTCGAGGGAATCGCTGAGCCGGCTGCCGTCGTACATCCGGCGGCTGCCCATCATTTCGGGGATAGCCGAGCGGGAGGTGGGGCGCATCCATCTTTACAGCGGGAAGATCGTCGACTTTGGGCGAGCTTATTGGACACCTCCGTTGTCGCCGCGCGAGGCGCACAAGCTCGAAGCGCAGCAAATCGAGAGCGGGTTGGGGCTGCGGCCGCTCGTTTCTTTGACGGATCACGACAATATCGAGGCGGGGATGCACTTGCAGATGCTTCCCGAAACCGCCGGGACGCCCGTTTCGGTAGAGTGGAGCGCGCCGTATCTGGAAACCTGCTTTCACATCGGGGTGCACAACTTTCCTCGCGAGTCCGCTACAACTTGGATGAAGAAAATGGCGAAGCATACTGGCAAACCGGACCCCGGCCTGTTGCGCAAGCTGCTTCACGAGTTGCAAGGATGCCGGTCAACGCTGGTCGTTTTGAACCATCCTTTCTGGAGCGCCGAAGGGGTGGATGCAAGAGAGCACCATGTTAGTCTCATGCTGTTCCTCGGGGAATACAGCGACGTCATTCATGCTCTCGAAATCAATGGGCTGCGGTCGCGCACGGAAAACCGAATGGTAGGCGAGTTGGCGAAGGTTTACGACCTGCCGCTGGTATCGGGCGGAGACCGGCATGGGTGCGAGCCGAACGGGACTCTGAATGTCACCACGGCGGGAACCTTTGACGAGTTTGTCAATGAAATTCGCATGGACGGCTACAGCAAGATTGTGCTGATGCCGCAATACTTCGAGCCGCTCAAGCTGCGGCTTTTTGCAGAGACCTGGCACATTCTCGGGGAGGCGCCGGGGGAATTCGGGCGGCGAAACTGGACGGCGCGAGTTTTCTATGTTACCGACCAGGGAGTGGAGCGGCCGGTATCTTTTCTTTGGGGAAAAGAAGGCCCGCAATTCGTTAAGCAGATCCACTGGGCTCTGGGATTGTTCGCCAATCCTTGGTTCCGGCCGGCGATGCGACTCACGCTGCTAAACAACTGGGAAGAAGGGCTATGAGCGAAAAGCCCCGGGCAGTTTTTTTTTGCGAGACGTTTCACGAAGTAAACGGAGTGGCGCTGACGGCGCGGCAATTGACGGCTGCTGCCGAGCGGCGCCAGCACCCGATGTTTGCCATATATCCAGGGCCGTCTCTGAAGCTTATTGAGCGAGGAAGCGTCACGCGAATGGAATTGCCGCGTGGCTGCGCGAGCTTCGGAGTCGAAAGGGACCTGCGGTATGACCTTCACATGTGGCGGTTTTTGCCGATGCTGCGCAAAGCACTCGCCACATTTCGGCCGCAGGTGATTCACGCTACCAGTCCGGCGGATTTCGGGCAGTTGGGTGCGATCCTCGCGCACGAGATGAAGATTCCGCTGGTGGTTTCGTGGCACACCAACCTCCATCAGTTTGGCGCGCGGCGGCTGAGGAAGCTCCTGCGGTTCCTTCCCGAAAACGCCGTGAATGCTTTGGCTGCGGGCGCGGAGCGCGCGGCCCTGCGGTTGATCCTGAGATTCTACAAGATTGCGCGAGTGGTGCTTGCGCCTACGCCCAGCCAAGTGGTGTGGCTGCGGCGAGCGACCGGAAAGCCGGGATTCCTGATGACTCGCGGGGTCGACAGCGAGCTTTTTCATCCACGCCATCGCACGTGCCACGACGGAATTTTGCGGCTTGGTTTTGTGGGGCGGGTGACGCCGGAAAAGGGAGTCCGCCTGTTCCCGCGCATCGAGCAAGCCCTGCTGGATGCGGGCATCCGCAAGTTTCAAATCGTGATTATTGGGGACGGGAGCGAACGGGAATGGCTGCGGAGCAATTTGCGGACCGGGGTTTTTCCAGGCGTGCTTCTTGGCCAAGAACTCGCCGAAGCCTACGCCAACCTGGATTTATTTGTGTTTCCCTCGCGGACGGACACCTTTGGGAATGTGGTGCAGGAAGCGGCCGCTTCGGGTGTGCCTGCGGTGGTGACGACTGAAGGAGGGCCGCAGCACCTCATCGCGCCGGGAGTATCGGGTTACGCGGAATCGAAAGACGAGACTCTCGTGGCGCGTGTGGTGGAGCTGGCATTCCGGCGGGAGAAACTGCGGGAGATGGGAGAGGCGGCGCGGAAATTCGTCGGCAATACCAGTTGGGACAGGGCGTTGGAAGCCGTTTTTGAAGCGTATCGGTATTGTCAGACGGAGCAGCGCAGCGCGGCGCGAGCAGCAAAGCTGAGCGCCGTTCCGAGCGTGCAAATTCCCTGAGGTTTGCGCCCCGCGTAAAGTCAGCAAATGAACTCCGCGAGATTGGAAGTTGGCAGCGAGACTCGGATTCATTTTGAAGGACTTCTTCGGCCGTTGCTAAGGGAGCGGCCTACGCGGTTCCCGCGGGGCGTCCGTCGAAGCAAGTGGCGACCGCGTGTTCGGCAGAACCGGATACGCGCTGTCCTGAGTTGCAAGGGCGGAGGGTTTCGGCATCACACCTGAGGAACTATGCCCACCGATTCACGACGGACTCCAACAGAGTCAAGAAACTGTGAGCTGCGAGGGCGGTGCGGTACTAGGGGATGCGGAGAGTGTTTCCTTCCTTTACGGTGATGCTCTGTTCTCTGCCGCCAAAGCGATAGATCACCGTGAGAACTTTGTTCGCGCCCGGCGCGGGATCACCGCCGAGGTTGCGGTTATTCACTTGCAGAACCAGGGAATTGTTGCGTATCTGGCTGCGGAGAAGTTGCGAAACGTCGTTGGTGCGATTGTTCAGCCCATAGACGGCGCGAATGATCTGCAGGCTGCCAAGGCCGGGAGCCGGACCTGGACTTCCGCCGCCGGGAAAGCCGCCGTAGTTGGCAAACTGGCTCGCGTCGATGCTCGCGCCCTCCCGATAGGAAAACTGCCGCACCCGTCCGCGCGCGTCGCGAGCAGAAATGCGCAGAGTCTTGTCGGCACCCACCGCAGGATCGCCGCCCAGGTTTTGGTTGTTCACTCTCACCATACCCCTTCCCGACAACATGCGGCGGACGCGGTCGGTGACCACGACGCGGCGATTGCCGGAACCCCAGTCCGCAAACATCACCTGCCAACCCGGGCCGGGGTTCGCGCCAGAGCCGCCCCCATAGTTGTAAAACTGGCTGGCATCTATCGCGCTACCTTCTCTGAAGGTGAATCGCCGCCTTTGCCCCTGAAAGTTCCTGGCCTCAATAACTAGAGTCTTGCTGGCACCCACCGCGGGATCGCCGCCCATATTCTGGTTATTCACCTGGACCATGCCATTGCCAGACAGCAGGACACGTAAGCGTCGAGTGACATCCATCCTGCGATTGCCGGAACCCCATTGGGCCCTCATGACCTGCCAACCCGGACCGGGCAGGACGCTGTTGAAGCGCTGGGCGGCGGGTAAAGGAGAAAAGAGCGCCAAAGCGAGAGCGGAGCAAAGACCAAGCGTGAGGGAACGGAGACTCATGGAGTAACTCGCTCACTGAAGCCGAGGAGGGCACCCTCGTGGCCTAGGGCCGGAATCCGGCGATTGGCCGCCGAGGATCATTTCAGAACTTTAGCGATATGGGGTCTACTGGCAAAAATACCTGGTGCGCCGCAGTTCGCTCACCGTCCCGCTTCCAGGCCCCTCCTGCGCCAGGCCTCGTCCGCTTATCCGTCACTGTCTCGCAATCTGATTTGCACTGCGTCGCTGAAGCGCTAATCACCGTCGCGGGCCGTCTCGAAGCCGCGGCCGGTGCTGCTGCGGTGAACGCGCGAGGTTTGCCGGGCTACACTTTCGAACGGGCTGCCGGGGAAACCTGGCGTTCAAGATTCGATGCAGCGCGCAACTTGATTGTGGTGAACAGCGGCCATCGCGATTTCGTCTTGCCACACGCAGCCGTGCGCTGCAATTGCGCTATCTGGTACGGCTGTATGTGAAAGAACTGGTGCTTCAAAGCTTTGTAGGTTTAGCCGCAGAACAAGTGGCCGAACGAATGATCGAGCTGTCGCTCCACGTTGAAGAGAAGTTGAATCTTCCTTAGCAGCTGCGGCAGAGTCTTATGTACCATAACTCTACGTTAAAATTTGGCAGCGATACCGGGATTCGAACCCGGATTTTAGCCTTGAGAGGGCTACGTCCTAACCCTTAGACGATATCGCCAGGGGTCCCAAGCAAAAGGAATTCGCTGGAAACTGCCCGGTGTGAGAATTCATTTTCGCACGGACGATCAAGGCGATCAAGCAAAGGAAGCTCGGCCCCCAGCAGACACCGAGAGATCGGTTGCTCTGTGAGTTGCTGAACCATTTTCCGGACGGTATCATACGACCAATTTTTCCGGAGGTTTCTGTGCACCGACTCTCCTTCTTATTGTGTTTGGTTGTGCTCTGTTGCTTGCTGCTTGCGACTTGCGCGCGGGCCCAGAAGGCGCAACACCCTCTCGATGCGCTGGACACCCGGGAATATTGGACCGTCTATGACGTAATAACCGCCAGCGGTCATCTCGGCGACGACGCGCATTTTGAAAGCATACTTTTGCACGAACCAACCAAATCCCTGGTGCTAGCGTGGAAACCGGGCGATGCCGCGCCTCGGGAGGCTGATGTGGTGCTTGTGCGCAAAGAGCGGGTGATCGAGGCGCGGGTAGACCTTCGGGCGCAAAAACTCGAGTCCTGGAAGGAGGTTCCGGGCGCCCGAGGCCCAGTGTTTGATAGTGAAATCACGGGCTTTACGGAAACGATTCTGGCGGATGACCGCGTGAAGAAAGCTTTGGCCAAAAGAGGTATCAAGGACACGAATATTGTGCAGTGCGAAGCAGTCCCGTTGGGCTTCCTCGCGTTTCCAGAGCAGAAGGATCGTCACATCGGAATGGCGGACTGTATGATTGCACATCATTCCTATCATACGTGGAGCCGCTACATCGGCGGATTGACCGTGGAAGTCGATTTCGCAAGCAAAAAAGTACTGGAGGTATTCGACGAGGAAGTCGTGCCGATTCCGCCGCCTTCCGATTATGAAGAGGCGCCGGAAGTGGCGCGGCCGGGGACAAAACCGGGAGTAATCTCTCAACTATTGGGTCCCAGTTTTCAGATCGTTTATGGAGAAGTAAGCTGGCAAAACTGGTATTTCCGGTTTCGATTGGATTCGCGCGTGGGGCCGATTGTGAGCCTGGTGAGGATTGACGACCATGGGCGGCGCCGTTCCGTGCTGTATGAAGGAAACGTGTCTGAGTTCTTCGTTCCTTACATGGACGCCACTCGTAATTGGTCAACGCGCGTATTTTTGGACGCGGGGGCGTTTTATCCCGGCGGAATCTTGAAGAGCTTACGCCAAGGGTTGGATTGTCCGGCCAGCGCCGCCTAATTTTGATGGGCTTTCAAGCGACGAGAAGGGAAATCCGGTGCTTCGGCCGCACCAGGCATGTCTGTTCGAGCGGTTTGCGGGCGCCGTGGCCTGGCGGAAAGAAGACGCGAACCTGGTCTCTGGCCGCCCGTCGCGGACGCTGGTGCTCTGTTCCGCCGCGGTCGTTGGCAATTACGACTATTTGATGGACTGGCGATTCGAGCAGGACGGCACGATCCGCGTGGCCGTCGGCGCGACAGGGATCTTGGATGCGAGGGCGGTTGCTGATGAATCCGCCGATGGCGCAACGAACCACGCCAATCATTCCGCGGAAGAATAAAGCCAATTGGTCGCCAGGAACATCCTTGGCGTCAATCATGATCACTTTTTCTCGTTTCGGCTCGATATAGACGTAGACGGCCAGAACAACAGTTTTATGATTCACCGGCTGGTCGAAAAGGAACTCTCCGCCGGCGGCCCCCGAAAAAGCATTTGGGTAGCGAAGCCCTCCATTGCAGAAAAAGAGCGCGACGCAATGATGGATATACGCCTGGATAAGCCTTCCATGTGGATTTTCGTGAACCCAAAAATGAAAGAACCACTTGGACATTCCACAGGTTATGAAATCATGCCCGGAGTGACGGCCGCTTCTTTGCTTAGTCCCGACGACGGAGCTCAGAAAGTCGGCGCTTTCTCCGCCCACCAATTGTGGGTAACACCGTACCGGCCCGAAGAACTTTATGCGGCCGGCACGTATCCCAGGTCAAGCACGGGTGAAGACAGTCTTGCGGCCTGGACGAGAAAGAATCGCGGCATCGAGAACACGGATATTGTTGCTTGGTATACCTTGGGCTTTCACCACGTGCCGCGTGAAGAGGATTGGCCGGTCATGCCGGTAATGTGGCACGATTTCGTCATCCGACCATTCCACTTTTTGGGACAAAACCCCGTCTTGAATTTGCCAAACGAACCCTGAACCGGAAACTGAGCTACCAGGCGGTTTTTTGGGCGACAGGTCAGCGGTAGGCCGCGGCTTGGATGCTGTACAGCTCTGCGTATTGGCCTTTTCTGGCCATCAGATCCTCATGCGTGCCGACTTCCACGAGGCGCGAGCCATCCAGTACGAGGATGAGATCAGCCATGCGCACTGTTGAGAAACGGTGCGACACCAGAATCGTGATCCGGCCGCTGCTGTTCTCGCCGCTGCTGCGTGTTGCAGCAGCATAACGTTCGAACAACGCGTGTTCGGTTTCCGCGTCGAGCGCTGCGGTCGGCTCATCCAGGATGAGCAGCAGCGGCTCGTCGCGCATGAAGCCTCGTGCAAGGGCTAGCTTTTGCCACTGCCCGAACGATAGGTCAACGCCGCCCGGCCACGTTGGACCGAGCTGTGTCTCCAGGCCCGCGGTCAAACGCGTAACTACATCTCCGGCGCCGGCGCGACCGACTGCCGCAACAACAGCTAGCTCGTCATCGAGTCGAGGCACGTCACCCAGGCCGACAGTGTGGCGCGCTCGGAATTCAAAGCGGAAAAAATCCTGGAACGCACCAGCGAGGCGCTTGCGCCAGTCGCTGGCGGGAACGCGTGCCAACGGAGTTTCGTCCAGGAAGATAGAACCGGACGTTGGTTTGTACATCTTCGCGAGCAGCTTAACGAGCGTGGTCTTCCCTGCGCCATTCTCGCCGACGATGGCTACGACAGCACCAGCCGGCAGCTTTACCGATACATCGTCCAGCACGACGCGCGATGTGCCGGGATAAGCGAAGGATATATGGTCCAAGCGAATGCCTTCTCGCAACGCACTTGGAACTGGCTGATCGGCCGATGCCGCGACAGCCGCCGCGTAATCTTCAAGCCACGCCAACCGGCGCGAGCCGTCCATCCAAAATCCGCGAAGGAATCCAAGCTCGCCCACGGTTGCCCCAATGTACGCCGAGAGGCGTGCGCCGGCTGCCAGAACCAGCAGGACTTGACTTGCTGAAGCGTGAAGCCAGGAGGAGACGAACACCACTGCGCCAACATACGCCGACCCGAAAATCGCCCAAGCCGCCGCGTGCCAAAATGCGGAGCCCCAGCGCGCAGGAGCCACCCGACTGTACCAATATTCCCACGTGGCTCTGCGGTCCGTTGCCAGGCGGTCTCCGATGCCGGTAACGCGCACTTCTTTTCCGGGAGAAGCGGTCGTGGCCATGTGAAACAAATGGCGAGATAGCCGGATTGCTTGTGCCCCGCTCTCCTGCGCCGACCTCTCGACTTCGGGCCGCCACGTCGATGTCCACACCGTTGGGATCGCAAACACTGCGAGCAGAAGAAGGGTCGGGTGAATGGAGGCCAATAGCGCCAGTGTCACGGCGAGGCGCAACATCCATCCGAGCATGGAAAACACGGCCATGTACATGTGGTCAAGGACAAATACTTGATTGCGGAGCATGGATAGGCGGTCCAGATATTCGGGGCGCTCTTGGTGCTCGATGGTGTCGATGGAGGCTTGCAGCTTCGCGACGTGTGCTTCCAACGCAATCGTGACCTTGTCGCGAAAGCGCCGCTGCACGCGCGTGCTGACCGTGCGCAGGAACCACGTTGCTGCTGCCGACACGGCAAGGCCAATCGCCGATCCCAGCACGAGGCCGGGCCGGTGCTTCAGCACGCCCTCGCCAAGCAACATCAGCCACAAGGCTAGAAGGGCATCGGGCAGCGCTGCGAGCTGCGAGAGAACCAGCGACGCGAACATCAATCGTGGCTCGTGCCTGTACCCGAGCTTGCACAACCGCCACATGGAGGAAAGCGCCGGCGGCAGAGGATCGATTGCCTTACCTGGATTGGAGCGATTAGGAGAGGACGTCATACGTTGTGCCTTCCTCGTCCGTGGGAACACTGAAGCGCTCTGCTTGCAGATCGAACATCGTGCGATAGCGCCCGCCAAGCGCCATCAGCTCATCGTGGGTGCCAAACTCGATCACGCGACCATGTTCGAGGACGCAGATACGATCTGCATGACGAACGGTCGAGAATCGGTGCGAGATCAGGATGGTGGTGCAACGACGCGTCGCGGCCAGCAGGCGGTCGAAAATCTCGGCTTCCCCCCGCACATCGAGTTGCGCCGTGGGCTCGTCGAGCAGCACTACACCCGCGCCCATTTTCACGGCAGATAATGCTCGAGCGAGTGCTACTCGTTGCCATTGTCCTCCGGAGAGGTCCGTGCCGCCGTCGTATCCACGCGCAAGGATCGTGTCGAGCGATGTGAGGTTTGCCGCTCCTGCGGACTCCAGGGCGGCGAGCACCACATCGTCTGGCGCTCCTGCTGGCGCGACATTGTCGCGCAGAGGGAGTTCAAGCCGGATGAAATCCTGGAACACGGCTGCGATGCCCAAGCGCCATGCTGCGAGATCGAATTGGCGAAGATCAACGCCATCGATATCAATCCTGCCGGACTGCGGGTCATAAAGGCGGCAAAGCAGTTTTGCGATGGTCGTTTTTCCTGCTCCGTTCTGCCCCACGATAGCGAGGGACGACCCGGCGGGAATCGTGAGATCGAAATGCTCGAGAACGGGCGCGGCGCCCCCCGCGGGATACGTGAAGGTCACGTCGCGCAGGCAAATCTCGTGAGCCCGTTTGGCGTCTACAGGGCGATTGCCGGACTGCAGCGCGCCGACGGGACGCATCGCGGGTTCGAGCCGCAGCACCGCCGCGACAGGCGCAGCAGCTCCGTCGAGCGCCCAACTGAATCCGCCGAAGGCGATCATCGAAACGCCGATGGCGCTCTGCATGTACACTACAGCTGCGCCCAGTGTGATGCGTCCGTTGGCAGCGCCGCTTGCCAACGCCGAAAACACAGCGATGTTTGCGCCCACCACCAGCAATAGGCTCCAGATCAACGGCCGCTCGCGCAATCGCGTAGCTGCGTACTGCAGCTCGTGCAAACGGGTCCGCCTGGCGATGAAGCGCTCTAGCGTCCAGCCGACCAGCCCGAACAGCCGCAGTTCCTTGCTCGCGGGCGGATCCACTGCAAGCCGATAAGCGTAATCTGCGTCACGCTGCGCGCCGCGCACCTCTTCGGTATTGCGGTCGCGCCAGACGGCACTCTCTCGCAGAAGCCAATGCGTGGCGCCCCACGCGCCCGCAAGCGCGATCGGCGCCCACCATGCATATCCCGCAAGGATCACCGCGCATGCGATGCCGGCGACCATCTCGACCATCCCACTGGCGATGAAGTCCATAGAGATGGTCAGTGGCGGACCTGTCATTCCGAGGTCGAAGTCACGCGCCACGGTCAGGTCGCTGGTGAGTTTTGGATCTTCGAGGTGACCCATGCCAGGCGGACGCACACACGCCTCGGTGAGCCGGTCGTAGAGCCATGCGGCGGTGCGATCGCCCAGATTTGCACTCAGCGCTTGATGGATCGGGCTGAGTACTTGAAGGAGAATGAAAATCGTGCCGACGAGCGCTAATGGGCCCGCGAGAGGCTGACTGCGTTGCACAGCGCCAACAAGGACACCCATCGCAATGGCAAAAGCCGCCGGTAGCGCGCCTCTGAGCAACAGTGCAAGCCACCACGCAAAAGCAAGCCCCGGGGCTGCCTTGGGTAGGGCGGCGAAAAACCTCCAATTTTTGCCTTCCGTTAACCCCTGGAACATTCCCGCATTGTGCCTCAAAAACCGTTTGTATGCATAAAGCCCTCGTTAAAAAGCGGGTCCTAAGTGGGGGGAGCGACCAAGCCGCGGACGGCCTCCTTCGAAACCCAGGGCAAGCCGAAGACCGTCCCTACCGTTGCAGTTCGAAAGGGTATGCCAAAACTTGGCGCTATGAAGAAAGGTGAGCGGTATGTTTTTGGCGTACGAAGGAACCGTTGCTGCGGCGTTGTGTATAATGAAGCGCTGGGGGATTTCTAAGTTTTCATGCCGAGTGGCTTCGGAAAATCACAAGCTTCGCTGAAGGTGTGGTTCTGGCGTGCGCTACGCTTCCTCCACACGCGTTTGCGAGAGGTGCGCGCGATCGCGAAAGCGCTGATTTCAACCAAGCATCCCTTTCTTGTGCACATTATTCCGATTCGGAAATGCAACCTGGCGTGCACCTATTGCAATGAATTCGATGATTTTTCTCCACCGGTGCCGCTGGAAGAAATGAAGATGCGGCTGGACATTCTGGCGGACATGGGAACGTCGATCATCACCATTAGCGGCGGCGAGCCGCTATTGCATCCGGAGCTGGACGACATTATCCGACACATCCGGCGGCGCGGAATGATCGCCGGGATGATTACAAACGGATTCCTGCTCAACCAGGAACGCATCGAGAGGCTGAACCGCGCTGGGTTGGAGCACCTGCAAATCAGCATTGATAATACGAAGCCGGACGAGGTGTCACTGAAGAGCTTGAAGACGCTGGACCAGAAGCTCGAGCTGTTGGCTCATTACGCCCATTTCCAGGTGAACATCAATTCCGTGTTGGGGAGCGGGGTGAAAGATCCTGAGGACGCGCTGCGCATCGCGCACCGTGCCGTGGACCTGGGACTGACCAGCACGGTAGGAATCATTCACGATCACAACGGGCAGCTGAAACCGCTAGGGCCGCGCGAAATCGAAATTTTTGAAGAGATCATGACGCTGAGCAAGCGTTCGTTTTCACGGTTCAACGATTTTCAGCACAATGTCGCGCGCGGGAAAGAGCACAACTGGCGATGCCGATCGGGGTCGCGCTATTTGTATATTTGCGAGGACGGGTTGGTGCACTGGTGCTCGCAGCAGCGCGGGTATCCCGGGATACCGCTAACGCAGTACACACGCGAGATGAGGCGCCGCGAGTTTTATACGGAAAAGTTTTGTGCGCCGTTGTGCACGGTTTCTTGCGTGCAGCAAGTGGGAATGCTGGACAATTGGCGTGCGCCGCAAACGCTGAAGCCGATGCCCATGACGCCTCCTGCGGCGCAGCCGGAACTGGTGCAAATCGGACCATCGCGCGGCAATTCTTGATCC
>Ga0126376_10001683_pt1 | contig 12084 bp, 6 predicted proteins | sample PanSoiMetPlot_15_FD_92760 | JGI IMG/M metagenome (GOLD analysis project Ga0126376, IMG submission 92760) | Tropical forest soil microbial communities from Panama - MetaG Plot_15 | ecosystem: Environmental > Terrestrial > Soil > Tropical forest > Bulk soil | place: Panama | collected 2016-02-17
ACGGCTCCGCAACTAAAACAGACTCCACTCAATAGCGCCCACCGGCAGATGGGTGCTCGCATGGTCGACTTCGGCGGCTGGGATATGCCCGTGCAGTATCCGGCCGGCACCATCGAAGAACATTTGCGCACTCGAACCCATGCCGGCCTCTTCGATGTGTCGCACATGGGCGAGGTCGACGTTCGCGGCGCCGATGCGATCGCTTTCATCAATCGCGTCACTTCCAACGACGTAAGCAAACTGGTCGACGGCCAGGCGCAGTACTCAGCCCTGACAACTCCACAGGGCACGGTCGTTGACGACCTCGTGATTTATCGTTTCGCCGCAGACCACTTGTTGCTCGTCGTCAATGCCAGTACGACTGAAAAAGACTGGCAATGGATCACGTCGAGCCACGGCGGCGAATCGGTCGAGTTGAAGAACGTCAGCGCTGACTACTGCCAACTCGCGCTACAAGGTCCGGACGCGCAGACAATCCTGCAAAAGCTGACCGACTTACCACTCGCCGAGATCAAGTATTACCACTTCACTCCCGGACGCGTGGATGGTATTGACGCGATCGTTTCGCGCACCGGCTACACCGGTGAAGATGGCTTTGAAGTTTACGCGCCGGCCGATCGTGCCGAACAACTCTGGACCAGGATTCTCGACGCCGGCGACACTGGTTCACCGACAGGCGTACTTCCCTGCGGCCTCGCCGCACGCAACACCCTGCGACTCGAAGCCGGCATGGCGCTCTACGGCAACGACATCGATGAAACGACCACGTTGCTCGAGGCGAATCTCGGATGGATTTGCAAACTGGATAAAGGCGAGTTCACGGGTCGCGAAGCCCTCGCGCAACAAAAACAGCAAGGGGTGAAGCGCAAGCTGGCCGGTTTTGAAGTGACTGAGCGTGGTATCGCGCGCGATCACCAGCACGTTGTCATTAATGGCGAACGAGTTGGACAAGTAACGTCCGGCAGTCCGGCGCCGTTTCTAAAGAAGAATATCGGCCTTGCTTACGTTCCGATCGAACATGCGAATGTGGGGCAGGAGATCCAGGTTGATGTGCGCGGAAAACTCGTCGGCGCACAAATAGTAAAGACGCCGTTTTACAAACGGGCAAAATAGAGACAGGATTAATACGATAGAAGGATGGAGGATCCATGGCGAACGTTCCGGAAGACCTGCACTACAGTAAAGATCACGAATGGGTGAGAGTGGATGGTGATGTTGCCGTCATCGGCATCACTGACTACGCGCAAAACTCACTGGGTGACGTAGTGTACGTCGAGTTGCCAAAAGCCGGCGATGAGTTTGCTTCGAATGAAGCGTTTGGGTCAGTTGAATCGGTGAAAGCGGTTTCCGAAGTCTTCACTCCACTTGCAGGAGTCGTGGCGCAGATCAATGAGTCGCTCGCGGACGAACCTGAAACAGTCAACTCCGACCCGTACGGTAAAGGCTGGATGATCCGGCTGAAGATGAAAAATCCCGGTGAGGTCGATAGCTTGTTGACGGCCGCGGAGTACGAAGACTTTACGAAAGCTGAGACAGAATAACTTTGCGCTACATTCCTAACTCGCCGGAAGAGCGCATGGAAATGCTCGAGGCAATTGGGCTCGGATCCGCCGCCGAGCTGTTCGATTCAATTCCTCAGGATCTGCGTCTACAAAGACCGCTCAACACTCCCGCGGCACTTTCGGAAATCGAACTACTCGATCGTTTCGAACAGTTGGGAGCGCGCAATGCCGGAGCGCGTCGCACCAGTTTCAAAGGCGCCGGCGCCTACTCACACTACATTCCGACAATCGTCGATCACATTCTTTCACGGTCTGAGTTCTTCACTGCTTACACGCCTTACCAGCCGGAGATTTCACAGGGCACGCTGCAAACGATCTTCGAGTTTCAAACACTCGTGTGCCAGTTGACAGGTATGGAAGTGGCGAACGCGTCGATGTACGACGGTTCGACCGCGTTGGCTGAAGCTGTTTTGATGGCCGAGCGCGTCACGAGACGCTCGAAAGCGATCGCTTCGAGCGCAGCCCATCCGCAGTATCTCGAAGTCATCCGAACTTACGTTCAACATGCGGGCATTCATCTCGAGTTAGTTCCGTTCGACGAGCAGTCAGGACAATCCTGGCGTGCGTTAGCCGAAAGCGTTGACGACTCGACCGCGGCGCTCGTGGTCCAGTCGCCGAACTTCTTCGGTTGCGTCGAGGATCTGCAAGCACTGGCGGATGCGGCGCATGCGAAAGGCGCGTTGCTGATCGTTGCCATCACCGAAGCGATGTCGCTGGGACTTTTGAAGTCGCCGGGCGCATGTGGCGCTGACATTGTGGTGGCGGAAGGACAGTCATTCGGCGTGCCGCTATCATTCGGTGGTCCATACGTGGGTTTGTTCGCCACGCGCGAGAAGTATGCGCGGCAAATTCCCGGACGGCTGGTTGGCGAGGCGTACGACAAGAAAGGTCATCGCGGCTTCGTGCTCACTCTCGCTACACGCGAACAGCACATTCGTCGTGAGAAGGCCACGTCGAACATTTGCACGAACGAAGGACTGATCGCGTTGGCCGCGACTGTCTATCTCGAAACCATGGGCCGGCGTGGTATTCAGGAAGCCGCGAAACAGTGTGCACAGAAAGCTGCTTACACCGCGCGCGCCATCGCTGGTGTAACGGGTTATTCGCTTCCCTTCACTGGTCCGTTTTTTAATGAATTCGTCGTTCGTGGACCAGACAAGGCAGTCGATTTACTTGCGCGCCTGGGTCAGGAAAAAGGGATTGACGGCGGCATCGCGCTGTCGCGGTTCATGTCAGACCGGCCAAATGATTTTCTGGTTTGCGTGACGGAAACAAACAGCCGACAGCAGATTGAAGCGTTGATTGACGCGCTCGCAACAATATAGGTCCTATAGGACATGAGCATTACTAAAGTCACGAGTCACATCAGCCCAAACGAGCAGCTCATCTTCGAACGCTCGCAAACCGGGCGTATCGGTTATCGCCTGCCTGCTCTCGATGTCGATGAAGTTGAATTAAACATTCCTGACGAGTTTCGTCGTGACGACGATCTCGAAGGCATGCCCGAAGTGAGCGAAGTCGACGTGATCCGTCACTTCGTCCGCATGTCGACCTGGAACTACTCCATCGACATCGGCATGTATCCACTCGGCTCGTGTACGATGAAATACAACTCGCGCCTAAACGAACGTGTGGCGCGAATCGCCGGCTTCGCCAATCTGCACCCGTTGACTGAAGAACAAGACGCGCAGGGCGCCCTCGAGGTGATTTACGAGCTTCAGCAACACCTCGCGGAAATCACGGGACTGCCGGGTATCTCGCTGCAACCCGCCGCCGGTGCCCACGGCGAGATGACCGGAATCATGATCATCCGTGCGTTTCTCGATCAACGTGACGGCGACGCCGCTTCGCATCGACGCACGATGCTCATTCCCGACTCCGCTCACGGAACCAATCCAGCGTCCGCACATCTCTCCGGCTTCTCAGTCAAAACGATCCGCTCGACGGCGGAGGGCCTGACGGATCTGGATCACCTGCGCGAACTCTGCGCACACGGCGACGTCGCGGGTTTGATGTTGACCAATCCAAACACGCTCGGCCTGTTTGAAACCAATATCAAACAGATCTGCGACATCGTTCACGAAGCGGGCGGCCTCGTTTACATGGATGGCGCCAACATGAACGCGCTCGTCGGCGTCGCACGACCCGGCGACATGGGCGTCGACGTAATCCACCTGAACCTGCACAAGACTTTTTCAACTCCGCATGGCGGTGGTGGACCAGGCTGTGGTCCATGTTGCTGCACCAAGGAGCTCGAACCGTTTCTGCCCGTGCCGCGCATCGTGAAGTCGTCCGGTTCAAGTTTTCAACTCGATTACGATCAGCCGCACTCAATCGGTCGCGTTAAAGCATTCTTCGGAAACTACGGCATGATGCTGCGCGCACTCGCGTACACGCTGACGCACGGCAACGACGGGTTACGCGAAGCTACCGAAGCGGCCGTACTCAACGCGCGTTACGTCGCAGCCGGTCTGGTCGATGACTACGACAAACCATTCGCAGGCTCACCGATGCACGAAGTCGTTTTCACTGACAAACGACAGTCGCGCAAAGGTGTACACACGCTCGACATCGCGAAGCGTTTGATCGACTACGGTTTTCATCCGATGACGATCTATTTTCCGTTGATCGTGCAGGGCGCGATGCTAATCGAGCCGACCGAATCGGTGGGCCGTCAGGAACTCGATCAGTTCATCGCTGCAATGAGATCGATTGCGACTGAGGCGGTGGAGAATCCGGAACTGGTTTTGAATGCGCCTCACAACACGCGCATCGGGCGTCTCGACGAGGCCGCGGCCGCACGTAAACCAGTGTTGCGTTGGAAAGACGAAGCGGCTACGCCTTCGCCCGAACCTTCAACAGTGCAAGCCGTGTAACCGGCCGGCCGTTAACGATATGCTCTTCGACGATCTCCGGAACGTCGCCAGCTCGCACTTGCGCATACCAAACACCATCGGGATAGACCATCACCGCCGCGCCGATAGCGCAAAATCCCACTGACGCGCATTCAGTCAACACTACTGAGCCGTTCGGATTGCAACCCTTCTTTTCTTTACCGTACTGCAACCCACGCGCTCTCAATTCGCGCTCGAAAGCATTCTTGACTTCCGCACTGTCGTTAGCCGAGCACGACTTCCCCGTGCAAACAAACACGTGGTACTGAATGTCAGCCGCCGCGATCGGCGCCAGGTCAACTAAACATTCGCGGTCGTCAATGAAATCCACGTCAACCAGGTTCGATTCCTTTCTTCGCGTTCATGCTAACACTACGCACACGTTTACGTTAACTCTTTCGCTCCACTTCATGTAGAATGGCGTCGAGGGCGGCTGGAGATAACCGCGCAAGCTGTTAGGCGGTCGGATCCGGGCGCTCGCTGCGTAAGTGAGGTTTTTGTAGTTCTCTAACTTTATGGCAACCGGCCTGGTTATCCACATCTCCTCGGGCGAAGACCGGCATACCGAAATCCTCTCCGACGATAGCATTCGCATTGGCACTTCTGAAAACTGTAACCTGCGACTCCGCTCTTCGAGTCTGCCGAAGAACGCCGCAAACACAGTTTTGCTCGAGCTGAGCCGCGCGAATGGGTCGTATCGGGTGAGTGGGTTGGATCCGGCAGTGCCGCTGACTCTGAACGGCGAGCCGGTCAGTTCTGGCACTGAAATCAACGATGGCGACGAGCTTCGCATCGCCGATTCGGAGTTGATACTCCACTTCTTCCCGATTCGCTCGCTGCCGGCGGTCGTACCGGGCTCACCGCGCGAAACGCGCGAAACACATGTCGCGCCGTTTATCGAAGCCGCCGCAATCGAATCCGCAGCCACGGCGCGACGCGACGATGCCAAAGTCTTTTTGCGCGAGTTCACGCGCGAGCTGGTGCGCGAGATCAAACCCAGCACCAAGGCAATCGTTTTCGGGATCATCATCGCGCTCGTAGGCGGCATGCTCTACCTAGGCTTCGCGATGTACAAGGAACTTCAGCGCAGCCGCAGGTTGATTGACGATCAACGCGTGCAGCTCGGCCAGATGAGAGACCAGGTCTCCAAGACAAACGAGCAGATCAACGACATTGACGAGTCGAACAAACAGATTCAGGCGAGTTTGTCGCTGGCGGTGAAGTTGCGCAGCGAATACGGCAGTGGTGTTTGCCTGATCGCGGGTTCGTTTTATTTTGTCGAGGCGGGAACTGGACGGCCACTCCGCTACGCTGAAGCGCAGATGAACGACAGTGGCGCAGCGATTCAGAGTGGCAATGCGCCCGAAGCGTTAACGCCGGAAGGCAATGCTGCGATTGCTGAATACGAGTTTGTCGGCACCGGATTTCACGTCGGCCAGGGCTACGTGCTGACTAACCGCCATATCGCGCAACCGTGGATCGCTGACGATCGCGCGCAGAGTATCGGCGGCGGTCTCAATGCTCAACCGCGTCTGCGGAAGCTGATCGCTTACTTTCCCAACATTCCTCAGGCGATCCCACTCAAGTTCAAAGGCGTTGCTCAAAAAGACGACCTCGCAGTTTGCAGCTTGGACATTCCAGAGATTCCGGAAACGATTCCCATCCTGCCGCTCGAAACCGATCCGGATGCAGTCGCAGTTGGCAAGACAGTCGTGATGATGGGTTATCCTTCGGGACCGGATCGTCTGCTGGCACTGTTGGATGAGTCTGAGTCGAGGGGAATTCAACAGCGCTACGGCACGCCGATGGCCCAACTCGCTTACCTCGCCGAGACGAAACGCATTCAACCGCTCACCACTCAAGGCAGCATCACCGATCTCGACGTTCGAAGAATCGTTTACGACGCCCGAACTGCTGAAGGTGGATCAGGAGCGCCGTTATTTGGTCCATCCGGTCGCGTCATCGGAGTCAACTTCGCAGTCTTTACTGAAAATCAGGCCTCAAACTTCGCTGTACCCATTCGTTTCAGTCTCGGCCTGCTCGAGCGTTCGGGCTGGGAAGCCCCGCCAAAGGACGCGAAGGAAGCCGAAACTACGAGCCAGGCCGCGCACAGCAGTGTCCCGCGCGAATAACTCGTTAACACCTGTACTCCAAAAACCGTCTTCAGCATCAAAGCCACGAAGCGCGCACGACGGCGCATACTTCGACTGTGGCATTTATGTACTTCGTGGCTTGTTACAATGCAAGAGCTGTCACATGGTTGACACAAAATCGGCCCACAAGGTCCGAGAGTAATGTATATTGGTTTCGTGCCCGAGCGGGCATGAGTATTGCAGTTGAAAACCAAACATAGGGCTTTATTAGGGCATCTAGTCAAATGTTGTAGCTTTAGGATGCAGTACAAACTCCCCATCTGCCAGATTTTATTGCTATCGCGAACGAAGAAGGATGACGATTCGAAGCCGTAGGCACTGGCACCTGAGGGCGAGCTTATTTCTTGCTTTTCTGCTCGTTGTCTCGCCACTATCCCCGACACTCATAAGGGCTCAGGGTCCAAATTCTCCAGAATCCGACGAAAGCGACCCAGCGTCAGCACTCTCTCAGATACTCCGTCTGGAGCGTATCGAGGTCCCGGGCGGCGCCGAGTTGATTACTGTTCACGCGCGGCTCACTGGTCTCGACTCGACTGAAAACGACAACTGGGTTCCGCTGGTGTCCATTCTCCGCGACACTCTCGGCGACAACGACACTGAGAACAATCGTCTGCGCTACGTCTGGCCGTTGACTTACACGCGCCCGACAGTCAGACAGCGTCTCGCGGCCGCGATTCCGTTTTTCTATACGCGCGTCGGAAACAAGGAGAAACTCACGAAGGTGCCACCGGCGGCACTCGATCTTGCTGCGCCTGAAAATGATGTGTGGGACAAGATCTTCTGGGCCGCGCTTCAGAACGTTCTGCTCGATACGTACGGGACGCCGATCAAAGCATCGACCAGTTCTTACCGTCGTAACAGCAGCGACTATCGACGCTCTCATATCATCCGCGCCCTGTCAGTGCTGGCGTTGTATCAGGCAGTGAAAGGCGAATCAGTTTTCACTAAATCGGAGATGGCGACGATTCAGGCGCGACTGCTGCTCAGTGATAAAACTTTCGGCGGCTTAGTCGACGATTCACACCTGGAGAATTACTACACAAAGAGAACGTCGCAAACGCGCGACGAACGTGGGCACAACTGGGAACTCCTGCGCCAACGCGCCGAAGCTGAGTCACTCTATTTCGAACCGTTGCTGATGCCTGACGGCAGTGCAACGCATGCCCTTCTCTGGGTTGCGAAACGCGATCTGATCAAACTACAGGGCTCGCGTTACGATAGTCGTTTCCTGAACATCGCAAATCCATGGACGGATAAGCGACTGCTGGACTGGAAAGGCTACGTCGAGACGAGATACTTCGATTCTGAGAATCATCCGGTTGACAGCGAAACGCCGGGCGCCGAAGCAGTGGAGATGATTCCGCTCGGGCTCTACGGTCTTGATAATCCGAAGATCCCGATGCTGCTGGTTGATTTTCGTGACAGTTACAATCCCAAGAAGCGCGAGATGTCGCGTCGCGTTTTGAATGACGTGACGCGCAATATGCTGTCGCTATCGAAGTTTGGCAACCTGCCGTTCTTTCTCGGTCGCACGGTATATGATTTTGTAACCGGACGACGTGGCATGGACGTCAATCAGCCTTCGCGTCTGCATACCTATTCGCAACTGAAGTTATTGCTCTCCCTCAACACGTCGATGGAGCCCGAGCTTCGTTCCGAAGTCAGCGGCCGGCTCGAGAAGATCTCGCTCAATCCGTTTGAGAACGGCCTGAACGCTGAGGCAAAGATCGCGACCGAGCAGTACAACGCGCTCGTCACCTACGCGAAGGATCCCGAAGGGCTCGCCGCCAAACTCGAACGAGACCGGCGCGCTGAGTTGACGCCGCTCGAGCATGACGGCAAGGCGCGACTCGCGTTTGGCGTTCTGAATGTTTTGAGTTTCGGAAAATACGTGCACCGCGAGGAGCTGACGGACGATATGGAAGACCGGCTCGATATCGCGCGTCGTCTCCAGTATCACACCAGTTTCCTGCAGCAGATTGCGAAGTCGAGCGCTGAGATCGACATCACATGGAATCTCGAAGACGTCAGAAGGTCGATACGCTTCATCGCGGAGCACGGCTCTGAAGCGGGCGGCAACGCAGCCACCGCGACGTCAAAGATCTTCGCACGCACTAAAGATGATGAAACGCGTCGCGCGTGTCTGGAGAGTCTGTCGCGAATTCGCAGCTCGAAAGCACGGAACGAATTGCTGCGCATCTCGCAGAACAATGAAGTCGACAAAGTCTTAAGAGATCTCGCCAGCGAATATCTTCGTGGTGCCCCCAGAGTTCAGCCAGTCGCCGCAACCGTCAACGGTGCGCCAGCAATCACAGGCCAGCCCTGACGATGTCTCGCGTAAACTTTCACGCAGCGACGCAACGGCGCAAGGCATTGCCGATTTTCAATTGGCGATTGCCAATTTTTGCGGCAGTACTTCTCTTAGCTGCCGGTTCTTCGTTTGCACAGACCAAGCGCCTCGTCGTCATCAAATGCGACGGGCTGCCCTACGACGTGGTGGATCGTTTTGTCAAACAGCGCGATCCACAATCAGGCAAGAGCCTGCTGCCGTGGATCGACTACATCTTCTACCAGCGCGGCGCAAGACTCTCGAATTTCTACGTCCGCGGCATGAGCTTGTCGGCTCCGTCGTGGTCGCTCCTCGAAACCGGCCAGCACCTGCAGATCAAAGGCAACGTTGAATTCGATCGTTTCACCCTCCACTCTTACGACTACCTGAATTTCTTTCCGCTCTACCTTGCCGGCATCAACGGCAGCCGCATCGATATGCGCGCGGTTGAAGTGCTTGACTCGCTCGGACTGCCAATGTTGTCCGATGCGTATCCGCACAATGAACGTTACACGACCTATTCGATCTTTCTTCGAAACCCGCGGTACTCCACGTTACAACAGAGTCTGCAGAATCGCTTCGCTAAGTCGCCCAAAGAACTGTTTGACGAGTGGACCATGGGCTTCGAGTTGAGAAGCGCGATCACGGATCAACTTGTCAAGGAACTGATCACCAGGCTCGGCGACCCGAAGGTACGTTATCTCGATCTGATGATGGAAGACTTCGATCATGCCGCGCATCACAACAACGACGTGCAAACTCATCTCGCCGTCCTGAAGGAAATGGACGCAGTGATCGGACAAGTCTGGACTGCGATTCAAAAGAGTCCGCTGGCTGATGAGACGTCGGTGGTTCTGATCTCGGATCACGGCGTCAATACAGACGAGAAGGTCTACAGCCAGGGCTACAATCTCGTGAAACTGCTCGGCAGTCGCGAGGGTGGCGGTCATCACGTGATCACCAAGCGCCGTCTGATGCTCGATTACTCGATCAAGGGCGTGAATCCGCTCGTGCCGCTGATCACGACAACAACGCAGGACTCGTACTATCTCAAGGGCGAGAGCACAGCTTATCCAACCGCGATGCTCGACTTCGACGGTAACGAACGAGCGTCCGTGCATCTGCGCGACAGCGATCTCAACATGCTGCACATTCTTATCAAAGAGTTGCAGCGTGGCGGGCTCTCCGAAGAGGTCTACAAAGCCACGGCCAACGAGTTCTTCGGAATAATCGACCGCAGACGCCCTGACTGGGAAAAAGATCTCAAACAGTTGCAAAACGAGCTGGGGGCGCTCGACCGCGCCATCGCCGAACAACGCAAGCTGTGGGAAGCGCAACCGAAGAAGTTTACGAAAGAACAGCAGGACGCGGGTTTGGACGACGCCTCGAAACGCATCTTCGTCCAACTCGATCGCTGGCAAACCGAGCAAAAGGAATACAGCGAATACGCTCGCACGCTCAAGAATCTGTTGTCGATCTCGTCAGAAGCCTTCTCGCCAAACAAAGTGAAGATTACAGACATCATTCCGCAGATGGCGATGGGCGATCGAAACACGATTTACGAACTTCAGAACTACGTCGTTGGTGTTGGTCCAAACGGACTGGTCGCGAATCCTGACGGGTCGCTGAATCTGGACCAGAGCTTCGTGCACGTCAATTATTTCTCGCTGCTGCAGGGAGTGTCAGTCAGAAACAACGTTCAGCGCGGGATCTCGAATCGTCCCGTCGATCTCATCGCCACCAGATTGTCGCGCGACCTCCTGCTCCCGCTGATAAACGAGCGCGATATCGACCCGGACGTGATCTGGGTGACGTGCGGCGCCGATCGTCAGGCGCTCATACTTTCGCGACGTGATGCGAACGGCAACTTGAGTCTGCGTTATCTGCCGATCGGCAATCTCACACAGGATGCGAGCGGACGTTTTCAGTTCAAGGAGATAAGCTGGCAGGCTGGTTTGCCTTTGAAGATGCTCGAAGATCCGAATCTGAATGTGCCGGCTGGCACCGATCGAACAGCCTGGTTGAGCCAGTGGCACACAGACGCCGGGTGGTTGCTCGCCCTTCATAAGACGCACTATTCGAACGGCATTATCGGTCTTCACGAAGAGCTTGCGCGACACGAAATCGAGCGGCTCTCATCGACCGATCCGAAGCTGAGCGAAGATGAGCGGTTGATGCGAGAGTATGCGCGTCGCAAGCGTGAGTTGGTCGAGCCTGACATGTTGATTGTGGCCCACGATCACTGGAACTTCGACGTTCGTGGTTTCAATCCGGGCGGCAATCACGGCTCATTCTTTCGCATCTCGACGCACTCCACGTTCATGGTCGCAGGGGGCTCGCGGACAAACGTCCCGCGCACACTGAACATTGAAGCACCTTACGACAGCCTGAGTTACGTGCCGACACTATTGGCATTAACAGGGAATTTACGCGATGATAGCAACCCTGTACCGGAACTCTGGGAGAGAGGTTTCAGAAAATTCCCCGGACCGGTGGTCGAAGAGCTGTTGCCCGATCGGGAGAGATCCAAGGCCACAGCCAATGGGGTGATTAAGCAGTAATTACACGAGCGTTGAGTTGAGGTAGTTTTTTTTACGACGTAGTTGTTTTAACGCCGAAGGCGTTGGCTAATTTGAGCCCAGGGTTGGAGCGCAGCGAAAACCCTGGGTACGCGGTCGTTAAAACTCCGGAATAACCCTGAAAGGGTTCTCCACGCAAGAAACCCTTTCAGGGTTAATAAAAATTTTCGCCTGCTCATCCCCAGGGTTGTCGCTGCGCTCCAACCCTGGGCTCAAATTAGCCAACGCCTTCGGCGTTTAGGGCTAGTTAGCCGATGTTCTCGGCGCTAATGGAGCGAGACTATCGCCTTGATTGAATCGAGAGAAGAGTTCGCAGGTAACTGGCAGAACGGCGAAACCGAAGAACTCTCCGAAGAAACAGAATCAACTCAAAACACTTCGCGCCGCAATCTCGTCTGGCTGCAAACGCTCGCCTTCCTGCTCGGTCTCGGGCTACTCATCTACGTAATCAATCGCGTCGGCGTGCAGCCGCTTTTCGACGCGCTGCTGCGCATCGGTTTCGGCTTCTTCGTCATTCTTGGTCTCAGCGGACTGCGTCACGTGCTGCGCACGATCTCGATGCGCGCG
>Ga0126376_10001684_pt1 | contig 12082 bp, 11 predicted proteins | sample PanSoiMetPlot_15_FD_92760 | JGI IMG/M metagenome (GOLD analysis project Ga0126376, IMG submission 92760) | Tropical forest soil microbial communities from Panama - MetaG Plot_15 | ecosystem: Environmental > Terrestrial > Soil > Tropical forest > Bulk soil | place: Panama | collected 2016-02-17
CTCGGATTTTCTTATTTCCTTTACCCACGCCTTACAGCAGTGGCCTACAAGAATGTCGGCCCTTCGGGCCTTTCGCCTCTGATCCGACCTCCTTGGTCGATGAACATCACATTTACAATTCCGTAAATGCCCACGACCCTTCGCTCGTACGCCAAGATCAATTTTGGACTCGCAATCGGCTCCAATCGAGATGATGGGTTTCACGAATTGCGCACGGTTTACCAGACCATCGGGCTGCATGACATCGTAAAGGTCGAGGTTGGGCGCGGCACCGGAATCGAGATTCGTTGCAGGAATCCCAGAGTCCCCGCGGACGAGACGAATACCTGCTATCGCGTTGCCGATCGGTTCATGAAGGCTATTGGTCAGCGCGGAAAGGTAATTATCACGATCGAGAAGAACCTTCCGCTTCAGGGTGGACTTGGCGCAGCATCCTCTAATGCTGTGGTTACGTTGCTCGGGCTGGAGCGAGAATCTGAGAAATCTCTCGATCCCGAAGACCGGCTGCGTATCTGCGAGGAGGTTGGCTCCGATCTGCCTCTGTTTCTGATCGGGGGGACTGTTTACGGCGAAGGCCGTGGCGAGCAGGTGATTCCGCTCGAAGAGCTTTCGCCGGCGGATTGTGTTGTCGTCACACCAGAGATCGGCGTCTCCACTCCGAAGGCTTTTGCAGATTGGGACGCTCTTGCTGAGCGCGAGTCCTCAGAGGATGCTGGCTCACGCTCATCCAACCGCGCGGCTACTTTGACCAACTCTGCGCAATCCGCTAAAATTTTATCTTTCAGCCGCTCTGTGTATTCGTGGTTGAGCGGTGGTTATAAGACTCCAGTATCCGGTGTTCCCGCTTTTGGCGGGGATCGGGCCGAGACACAGCTGCTCGACCTTGTCCGTACCGGGATCGAAAACGACTTCGAACGCGTCGTCTTTCCTCAGCATCCCGAATTGCGTGACGTCAAGCGTGTACTCTACGGTCAGGCCGGCGACGGAGCGCGTTATGCTTCGCTTTCCGGTTCCGGATCGGCCTTGTATGGCTTATTTGACTCCCGGGAGAAGGCTGAAGCTGCTGCGGAACGTGTGCAGGCAATCGGTCATGCGGCGCACGTAACAAGCACGCTGACAAGAAAGGAATACTGGGAGACAATGGTAATAAGCCGTTAACGCTGGAACTCCCAAACAGACAATTTAACTAACTTAGTCAGCACAGGATTTTTGGGCGGTCGACTAATGGTAGGTCAAGTGCCTTTGGAGCACTTTGTCTAGGTTCGAATCCTAGCCGCCCAGCCAGGTGTGGGCCCCTCGGGGTGTTATCGCAGTTCCGGTAGAACCCGTCGAGAAAGAAAACCAGCTTTCGCGAGGCTAATGGAATGACGACGATCGCAACCGCAGTCGAGAAGCAGCAGCAGAAGGGTCAGGCAACCGTGCAGACGCCGCCCGCGCAGAAGACGGAGCGTAAGCCGCAGCGTCACCGCGACAACGATCGGTTCAAGATCTTCTGCGGCACGGCCAACGAGAAGCTTGCGGATGATATTTGCAAGTTTCTCGAGATCCCGCGAGGGCAGGCGCATTTGCAGCGCTTCTCGGACGGAGAAGTTTACTTTCAGTTGCTGGAGAACGTGCGCGGCGCCGACGTTTTCGTCGTGCAGCCCACCTGCTTCCCGGTCGATCAGCACCTGATGGAGCTGTTACTGATGATCGACGCGCTGAAGCGGGCGTCGGCGCGCAGGATCACTCCGGTGATCCCGTACTACGGGTACTCGCGGCAGGACCGCAAGGACAAACCGCGCGTGGCAGTTTCGGCGAAGCTGGTGGCTGATTTGTTGACAACGGCAGGCGCACATCGCGCGTTGGTGGTTGATCTGCACGCGCCGCAGATTCAGGGATTTTTCAATATCCCGGTGGATCACCTGTTCGCATCGCCCGTGCTGGTTTCGGCGGTGAGAGATTTAAATTTGCCCGATCTGACGGTGGTATCGCCGGATGCGGGTGGCGTGGAGCGTGCGCGCTTCTTCGCCAAAAAAATGGACACCGCGCTGGCTATCGTGGATAAACGGCGCACGGATATCAACGTGACCGAGGTGATGCACGTCATCGGTGATGTGGAAGGACGCACGGCGCTGATCCTCGATGACATCATCGACACCGCGGGAACGTTGGTAAAGACTGCGGACGCACTGCATGAGGCTGGAGCGACTCGTGTTCTTGCGTGTGCGTCGCATGCGGTGTTGTCGGGACAGGCAGTTGAGCGCATTCACAATTCGCGGCTTGAGCAGGTGATCGTGACAGACACGATTCCGCTCAGTGAAGCGGCCAAGAACGAGCCGAAGATCAGGGTGAAGTCGATCGCTGGCCTATTGGCAAGAGCGATTGAAAGCATTCATGAGGAGACGTCGGTAAGCAGTCTTTTTAGTTAGCTGCTAAGCCTCTGAGCTTCTAAGCTGCTCAGCTTGAAGCTTGGAAGATTCGGAGCTTAGAAGCTTAGGAGCTTAAGCAATTATGGCAACTCAGGAACTAGTAGAAGCACAACCGCGGCCGGCTGACGAGGCTCGCACGAAGAATGCTGCGCGCCGCGTGCGTCGCAGCGGAAATATTCCCGCTGTGGTTTACGGCGCGAAGAAGGATTCAGTCGCGGTCACCGTGAATCCCAAGCAGATCAGCCGCATTCTCCACTCTGAGAGCGGTCACAACACGGTGTTCGATCTGAAGGTCGGCAACGAGCAGACCAAAGCGATGATCGTCGACTGGCAGTACGAGCCCATCAAGGGCACGCTGCTGCACATCGATCTGAAGCGCATCGCGATGGATAAGGCTCTACGCGTCGGCGTGCCGGTGGAGTTGACCGGTGTGCCGGAAGGTGTGAAGACGCAAGGTGGAATTCTCGAGCAGATCATTCGCGAAGTGGAAATCGAGTGTCTGCCGGCTGACATTCCCGACCACATCGACCTCGATGTGACGCCTCTGGTGTTCGGCCAGGTGCTGCGCGTCTCTGATCTGCCACACAGCGACAAGATCAAGTTCGTCACCGACGAGACGCAGCCTGTTGCGCACATCACGTCGGTGAAAGAAGTGGTCGAGGTGGCTCCAGTTGAGGCTGGCGCTGAGGCAGCTGCTGCTCCGGCTGAGCCCGAAGTCATCAAGAAGGGCAAGCAGGAAACTGAGGAAGGCGCTGCGCCTGAGGCCGCAGCGAAGGCCGAGGGCGGGAAGAAAGCCGAGGGCAAGAAATAAGGGTGAAGCTGGTTGTCGGTCTGGGCAATCCCGGCATCGAGTACCAGTTCTCGCCGCACAATCTGGGCTTTCTGACTATCGACCGTATCGCTGAGCGATGCAAAGTCGATGTGGCAAGCCGCAGATGCCAGGCGGCGACCGCCAAGGTAAGGCTTGCAGGATACGAGGTTCTGCTGGCCAAGCCAGAGACCTACATGAACCTCAGCGGGCTTTCCGTGCGAAAGCTGGTTGAGGATCTTGAGGTAAATCCGGCTACCGATTTAATCGTCGTTTACGACGAGCTGGATTTGCCGTTCGGTGCGACTCGCATTCGGCAGCGTGGGGGAACGGCGGGTCACAACGGGCTCGAGTCAGTGGTTGGATCGCTCGGCACCGACGAGTTCATCCGGGTGAGGCTGGGAATCCAACCGGATCATCCGGTACGCGACGGCGCGAAGTTCGTTTTGGGACAGTTCAAGAAATCGCAGCTGGAAGCTGTAGATGAGCTGGTTGATCGCGCCGCCGATGCAGTAGAGGCGATTTTGAAGGACGGAGTGGCAGCGGCGATGAACCGTCTCAATCAGCGTTCGAAGAAGGAAGCAGAAGAAATGTAACCCGCGGTAGGGAAGGGCACGACTTTAGTCGTGCCGTGAAGCGGGTTTCAGTTTGGTTCGGCTTTAGCCGCTGAGGTAATGCTCTTTGCACATGACCTCAGGCGCTAAAGCGCAAGACAGTTAATAGGCTTTCGGACGGCGCGACTAAAGTCAATGCCCCTCCCTACAGCCATGAGAAGGGGAAGAGAATGCAACAACGTACCTATGAAGTGATGTTTATTATCCGGCCTGACTTGCAGGAAGAGGACATCGACAAGCTGATCTCGAACCTCGAGTCGCAGGCCGCAAATGCCGGCGCGACTGTGAAGAACGTCGAGCGCATGGGCAAGCGCCGCCTGGCGTATCTTGTGCGCAAATTCATCGATGGCTTTTACGTCCTGCTGACGGTTGAGGCCGATGGAAAAGCCATTCACGAAATCGAGCGCCGTCTGCGCGTATCGGAACCAGTGATCAAGTTCATCAGCGTTCGCATCGATGAAGAGCAGAAGCGCCTGGAGAAGATCAAGCAGATTCGCGCGAAGCGCGTGAAGCGCTCGACTGCTGAGCCTGCGGTGACGCCCGAAGGCGCGCCTGCTCCAGCGGCTACAGCGTAAACAAGCTTCTGGCTGCTGGCGGCTCGCTGCTGGCCAGTCAGTAGCACAACCAGCGGCTGGCTAGAAGCCCGCAGCTAGTAGCGAGCTGCCATTCAAGGAGAAACATGTCAGATACACCTACACCAACTTCCGCGGCCGGCGGACAAGACCGGCAGGATCGCGGACCACGTCGTGACTCCCGTGGCGGACCCGGAGGACCGGGCGCACGCGAAGGCGGACGCAAATTCTTCCGCCGCAAGAAAGTCTGCAAGTTTTGCGTGGAGAAGATCGACGCCATTAATTACAAGGACGTCCGCCTGCTCTCCGGCTTCGTTGCCGAGCGTGGCAAGATCGTTCCACGGCGGTTAACCGGAGTCTGCACGCCGCATCAGCGTCGCCTAAGCGCCGCCATCAAGCAGGCGCGCAACATCGCGCTGCTGCCGTTTGCCGCGCGGGCATAAGGAGAAGCTGCTAGCCGCTAGCTACTAGCTGCTAGCTTGTGCGCGGGTGAGGTTAGACTCTCGATTCGGGCTCGCGATTCTATGAAGATTATGCTGCCCTTTTGGCTAGTAGCTAACAGCCAGCAGCTAGGAGCTTAGTAATGGAAGTCATTCTGAAAGAAGACGTAGAAAAGCTTGGCCATCGCGGCGACATCGTGAAGGTCGCCGAAGGTTTTGGCCGTAATTTCCTGCTGCCGCGCAAGCTCGCAATCGAAGCCAGCAAGGCAAACAAAGCAGTCATCGAGCAAATGAAGGCCGCTGCGGTTCGCAAGTCGGCCAAGGAAAAGACTGGCGCCGAGGCCCTTGCTCAACAGCTTAACGACGTGCAGCTCACCTTTGAACGCAAGACTGGCGAGAAGGACCACCTGTTTGGTTCAGTCACGTCGTCTGATATCGCTTCTGCACTCGAAGCCAAGGGATTCAAGATCGATCGGCGCAAGGTTCATCTCGATGATCCTCTCAAGAGCCTGGGCGAGTTCCACGTTCCGGTGAAGCTGCATCGTGAAGTGACGGCCCACGTGAAGGTCACCGTGAACCGCGAGGGCGGGGAAGCGGGAGTCTAGAAAAACGGCCGTCCCGAAAAGGGACAGCCAGGGTTACTCGTCGCTCGAGTTTTTTACTGCTGATTCACCTGCAGTAGCATCTGTGTGCCACTGTCAAGCTTCACGTCTTTGCCGGCTGAGGTAATCACCGATCCCTTCGACGCGGCGCTGTTGAGTTGCAGCCCATTCAGTCCGATCACTCCCTGACTGCTCGACGTGAGCTGACCTGCTGCGCCATGCGTCGCGCCGCTTACAGCTCCGCCGGCATTTGCGCCGACTCCAGCCGCGGTATTGCCAACGCCGCTTGCGACTTCACCTGCGGTGTTACCCACTGCACTGGTCGCGCCGCCAACAGTGCGTCCGGCGCCACCAAGCAGGCCTCCTCCGCCGCCTTCGCCAGCCGAGACGCCGCTCGCGGCCTGGCTGCCTGACGATGAACTTCCAGCGAGTGTGTCATCGCCCGTCGAAGCAGCTGTTGAGTTCGCTGCCTGCGCGATGGCCTTGATGCTTGCGTTCAACGGAACCTGCTGTCCGTTTTTCAGCACTGCATGATCGAAGGCGATGCCGAGAGCTGACTCGGAATCGCCCTTGGCCTTGGCTTTCGCGTCGGTCACGTGACCTATGAGGCGCGATCCGCGGGGGATCACAACTCCTGAGGTAGAACGAACTTCCTGCGTTGTCTTGGCCGTGATCTCATCGCCCGGCTTCGCCTTGCGCGCGTCGACCGGCTTGCTGAGCGTCGCAGGAATGGTTGTTCCGGCGGCTAGTTCGCCTGCGCCGTTAGCGTTGGTACTTACGGATTTCCCATTTACGGAAGCCGCATTCTCGTTGCTGGCGCTTCCGCTTGCATCGGCATTACCTTGGCGATGCTTATGGCTGGCCTGCGCGTTCGCATCGACCGCTGTATTCGAATTTACGTTGGCATTGTTTTGTCCGGCCTGAACGCTGGTGCTGGTGTTAGCAGAACCGCTGGCCTGGGCGCCTGTTTGAGCGGACGCTGTGAAGCTCACGAGGCCCGCTACCGCAACTGCAATCAAGAACCGCTTCATTGTCTTCTCCTTCAAGTGACTCGGAAAATGTTGTGAATTTCGGGGCCGCAATTACTTGGCTGCGCGTTCGCTGACATTGCGCGTTGAGTCCGGGTTGATCGTCTGCATCGAGGTCACAGAGTACTCGCGCTCTTCGCCGTCGAGCTCGGGAACAGCCAGGAGCAACTTGTCCTTCTTGATCCGAAACTCCGCGCGCTCTCCGATCGGCAAGAGCACGGGATGCTTCTCGTCACGAGGACGAATGCGGTACATCACGCGATCAGTCTTGAGCACATACTCGTGGCAGAGCATCTCGCGTTGTTTCTTGTGTGCTCCGTCCGTGCCCAGGATTTCTCCGGCAAAACTCTTGCTGCTGTTTTCATCGATTCCGCAGGGCACCGCATCCCTGTTCGAAAGCGTGCCTGCCTGGCGGAAAACTGGCTCGTCCTTGGCAAAGGCGAGCGAGCTGAGCAATAAAAAGCAAATTGCAAACGTTGACTTCATGGCGCCTCCTAGCAACGGAGGCTTGAAATGCAGATCACATGCCACATCCGGAGTAGATGCTGAATTGTGAGTACATGGTTGTTTTTGAGGCACTTAGGTTCGGTAACGCGAAATTGGACAATGGCCTTTGGTAACCGGGAAAATCTTCGCGAGAAGGGAAGAAATGAGAGCGGTTTGGTCGGACTCAAAATGGTTGCCTGGAAGTTTACGCAGGTGGGTGACCAGGGATGGCACAGAGACTTACGGCAAAGATCGGGACCAAGCGCGCATACTTCGTGCGGAAGCATGACACCGCGTCTTGTAACTCTTAAAATCAAATTATCCCCAGCTTCACGAGGAACCTAGTTTGTCTCAGACCGAAATTCTCGAAACTCCCTCCAACGGCACAACAGAACAAGTTAAGCCGGTGCGGCGCGCCATTCTCAGCGTTACCGACAAGACCAGCATCGTCGAATTCGCGCGTCACCTTGAGAAGGCGGGCGTCGAGCTGGTGTCCACTGGAGGCACGGCCAAGTTGCTGCGCGAGGCTGACATTCGCGTGAAGGACATCTCTGAGTTGACGGGCTTTCCCGAGATGCTTGACGGGCGGGTCAAGACTCTCCATCCCAAAGTCCACGGCGGAATTTTGCACGTTCGTGAAAATGCGGCGCATCGCGAAGCAGTGAAGGAACACGAAATTCCTGCGATCGATATGGTCGTGGTCAATCTGTACGCGTTCGAAAAGACAGCGGCGCGTCCGAGTGTCAGTTTTGAGGAGCTGATTGAAAACATCGATATCGGCGGTCCATCGATGCTGCGCTCGGCAGCAAAGAATTTTCAGGACGTTGCCGTGGTTACTTCGCCCGCAGACTACGCGAGCATCGCAGAAGAGCTTTACAGGGCAGGCGGACTCTCCCTGGCAACGAAATGGAATCTCGCGAAGAAGGCGTTCGCCACCACTGCGGCTTACGACAGTGCTATTGCATCTGCGCTCGAAGCGATCCCGGCGCCGGGCCAACTGCCGTCACGCGATGCTCAGTTCCCACAAACTCTGCGGTTGTCGTTCTCGAAGCTGAACGACTTGCGTTATGGAGAGAATCCGCACCAGCGGGCTGCGGTCTATACCGAAGGCTCGAACTGTGGAATTGCGAATGCACGACAGCTTCAGGGAAAGGAGCTGTCCTACAACAATCTTGTCGACCTCGATGCGGCTTGGGAGCTCTGCCGCGAATTCGACGAGCCGATGTGCGTGATCATCAAGCACACCAATCCCTGCGGCGCCGCTACTGGTCGAGACGTTCTAACGGCATATAAGCGTGCGCTGGAGGCCGATCCGGTCTCCGCGTTCGGCGGTGTTATTGGAATTAATCGCGAGATTGACGAGACTGCTGCTGAGGAAATCGCGAAGCTGTTTGTAGAAGCCATCACAGCTCCGAGTTATTCGCCTGCAGCTCTGGCACGATTTTCCGTCAAGAAGAATCTCCGCCTGCTCCAAGTCATTGCCGACCAGCCCAAAACGGTACTTAAACAAGTTTCCGGAGGCATGCTGCTTCAGGACGCTGACGTCCATTCGTTATCCCCTGCCGATCTCAAGATCGCAACTAAGCGACAGCCCACGCCAGAGGAAATGGCGGCTCTGCAGTTTGCATGGAAGGTCTGCAAGCACGTGAAGTCGAATGCCATCGTCTATGCGCGCAACGGACAGATCGTGGGGGTCGGCGCGGGACAGATGAGCCGCGTAGATTCCTGCAAGCTCGGGGCCGCAAAGGCCGTTTTACCGCTGAAAGGCACTGTCGCGGCTTCCGATGCCTTCTTCCCATTCCCTGACGGCGTTGAAGAGATCGCAAAAGCGGGCGCTACGGCAGTAATCCAGCCCGGTGGCTCGGTCCGCGACAATGACGTGGTAGAAGCCGCTGACCGGCTGGGACTAGCGATGGTCTTCACCGGAATCCGTCACTTCCGTCACTAATAACAGAGCCCAGAGGGGACAACTAAGGGGTACAATTTAATCTGGCGACGATCATCCGCATTTGACCGGGCTTCGCCGGGCGACTGGTCGTGCATCGAATAAGTGCAGATGCGAAACTGCCGCCTGCGCATCCAAATATTGGGGAGTAAAGCTGCATCGGTCAACTGAATTCATGACAAGTCTCAGTCTTCGTCTGTCCTCCTTTGTTCTTCTTAGCTCGTTGATCGGCCTCGGCCAAACTCCCGCGGCTCAGGCACCTGGGAGCACTACGCCGTCGGCGCCTGCAGCGCAAAGTCCCGACAAAGCTCCAAATAACCACAATCAGGCGCCGGATCCTCCTGCCCCGCCCGCGAAGGGGAAGTCGGCTCCCGCTGCAACCGAGGCAAAGCAGGGTACCGATAGCACTCCCCCGGAACAGCGTGATCGCGGTCAGGCCTACTACCACTACTCGCTCGCGCACATGTACGAAGAGATGGTGTCGGTCTATGGCCATTCGGAGTACGCAAGCAAGGCGGTTGAGGAATATAAGCTCGCTCTCCAGAACGATCCTGGATCTGAGCAGTTAAACGCCGGTCTGGCTGAACTCTATTTCAAAACGGGACGCATCCGTGACGCCGTCACTGAATCGCAGGAGATCGTAAAACGCGATCCCAATAACCTCGAGGCGCGCAAACTGCTTGGACGAATCTATCTCCGGTCGATCGGAGACATGCAGACTGGAGTTCAATCGTCCGAGGTATTAAAGCTCGCAATCGAGCAATTCAGCGAGATTGTAAAGCTCGAGCCCGACAAGATCGACGATCACCTCCTGCTCGGCCGTCTCTACATCCTGAATAAGGACTACCTGAAAGCAGAGAACGAATTCAAAGCCGCCCGAAAAATTCAGCCGGACTCAGAAGAGGCGGTGGTGAATCTCGCCTATCTTTACAACGAAGAAGGCGACAACAAGAAAGCGGTAGACGTTCTGCAGTCGATGCCCGACTCGCAGCGCACTGGCAAGGTGTACTCCGTCCTTGGCTACACCTTCGAGCAGCAAAAGGACTTCAAGAAGGCGATCGACGCTTACAAAAACGCAATCGAACAAGACAAAGACAATCTGGATGCACAGCGCGGCTTAGCCAACAGCCTGTTGGGTGACAACCAGATCGAGGCTGCTCTCGCGCAGTACAAACAGGTTGCGGATGCCGATCCACAGGATGCGCAGGCGTACATCCGCATGCAGGAGATCTATCGTCGCCAGGGAAAGTACACCGAAGCGATGGCGACTCTGAAGAAGGCTGAAGCCCTGGTGCAGGACTCAGTCGAGATCCCTTACAACGAGGCACTACTTAACGAAGCTCAGGGCAGGTTCGACGAGGCGATTCAGATCCTCCAGAACCTCGTCGACAAGAACCCGAAATCGATCGCCACAATGACGAGCAGCGAGCGCAATAACCGCTCGGTATTCCTTGAACGGCTGGGCACCATCTACCGCGAGAGTGGCAGAAACCAGCAGGCTATCGAGACGTTCCGCCGCATGATCGAGCTCGGAGACGAGAGCGCCGAGCGTGGCTACAGCCAGGTTATCGATACCTATCGCGAAGACAAGCAGTGGAACATGGCGACCCAAACGGCACGCGATGCCGTAAAGGCACTGCCCAAAGACCGAGCTATGCGGTTGGTTCTCGCGGGGCAACTGGCCGACAACAGTAAAGCCGACGAAGGTATCGCGATGGCGAAGGCGGAGCTGAAGAACAGCTCTGAGGATCGCGACGTCTATCTAGCACTCTCACAGATTTACGCCCGCTTGCGCCGATGGTCTGATGCCGACGAGGCATTGAACAAAGCCGATGCACTGACAACAAAGCCGGAAGACAAGCAGTACGACTACTTCCTCCGCGGCTCCTACTACGAACGCCAGAAGAAGTACGAGCCTGCTGAAGAGATGTTTCGAAAGGTCCTTGCCACTGATCCGCGCAATGCCATGGCTCTCAACTATCTCGGATACATGCTCGCAGATCGCGGAGTCCGGCTTGAGGAAGCCCTCAGCCTCATCAAGAAAGCCGTGCAGGAAGATCCGCAGAATGGCGCCTATCTCGATTCGCTGGGTTGGGCTTATTACAAGATCGGCAATTATGAGCTCGCGGAAGAGAACCTGCGCAGAGCGATGGATCACATCAGCAAAGATCCCACCGTCCACGATCACATGGGCGAGGTTTATTCCAAGACCGGACGCCTAAAGCTGGCCGTCGCACAGTGGGAGCGTGCCCTCGAAGAATGGAACCGTTCGCTGCCGGCGGACGTCGAAAGCAATGACGTAGCTCGCGTCCAGAAGCAGCTCGAAAGCACCAAGGTGCGGCTGGCGAAGCAAGAGGGGACGAAGGACTAGCCTCAGCATTCAGCCGTTAAACTTCCGAGCCCGGCCCAAGAGCCGGGCTCTCTTCGGTCTTGAATCTTAACCACGTCGTGGACGGCTTAATGCTGAGTGCTGAATGCTAATCTTTTCTCATGTACGCCCCCTACGCGCTGCATCCGGAGGAATCGCGTGGACGTCGTCATCCTGAACCTCCGCATCCATATCGATCAGACTTTCAGCGCGATCGCGACCGCGTCGTCCACTCTCGTGCTTTTCGACGGCTGGAGAATAAGACGCAGGTATTCACTTATCGGGGCTCCGACCATTTTCGCAATCGACTCACACACACTATAGAAGTCGCGCAGATCACGCGCACTGTTGCCTGGGCGTTGCGCTTGAATTCTGATCTCGCTGAAACGCTCGCCCTGGTTCATGACATTGGGCATCCGCCATTCGGTCACGCTGGTGAGCAGGCGCTCAATCGCGAAATGCGCGCTTTTGGCGACATTTTCGATCACAATCTTCATGCCTTGCGCATCGTGGAGCAGTTTGAGCTGCGTTATCCCGAGTTTCGTGGCCTAAACCTCACGTTTGAAGTTCGCGAGGGCATAATCAAGCATTCACGTGACTGGAGTGCAGATGACTTTCCAGAGCTGGCCGAGTATCTTCTCGATCAGCGGCCTCTGCTCGAAGCGCAACTCATCGATCTTGCCGACGAAATCGCATACAACGTTGCCGATTTGGACGATGGTGTCGAATCGGGAATTCTCACGATCGAGACAATCCGTGAGCATCTGCCATCATTCGAGCGCGTCTGGGTTGAAGTTGAACAGCGCTA
>Ga0126376_10001685_pt1 | contig 12081 bp, 8 predicted proteins | sample PanSoiMetPlot_15_FD_92760 | JGI IMG/M metagenome (GOLD analysis project Ga0126376, IMG submission 92760) | Tropical forest soil microbial communities from Panama - MetaG Plot_15 | ecosystem: Environmental > Terrestrial > Soil > Tropical forest > Bulk soil | place: Panama | collected 2016-02-17
CCTGCGTCGACGACCACAGGGTCAGGTGGTCACCCTCCCACTTGGCGACCGTGCCGTGGGTCTCGAGCGCGGAGTGGGTCTGCACCTGCGTGCGATAGGTGCCTTCGACCAGCACCTCCGCCTGCGCCAGCGCCTTGCCGATATCCACGCCCGGCGGCTGGGTGGCGACGATCGTGCGCACGTTGCCGGCGTGGGTCACCTCGGCGCCGCTGGGAACCCGGCGCGGCGGCGGCACCGGACCCGAGTCGAACACCTGCGGCGCGTCGGGCTTGCGCGCCTTCTCGAGATCGTTGACGAAGGGCCGCTTCTCGTACTCGACCGCGACGAGCTTGAGCGCGTCCTCGGCCACGTCGAGCGAGACCGCGGCCACCGCAGCCACCTCCTGGCCCTGGAACAACAGCTTCTTGCCGACCTTTTCCGACCACACCGCCTTGACGCCCGGCAGCGCGCGCGCTTTGGAGAGATCGAGCTTGGTGATTTTCGCGCAGGGATGCGGCGAGCCCAGGATCTTGGCGTAGAGCATGCCCGGCGGGTGCACGTCGTAGGTGTACTTGGCGCGGCCGGTGACCTTAAGCACCGCGTCGACGCGCGGCACGCGCTGGCTGACCAGCGTGAGCGCGGAGCGGGCGTCCCAAGGCGCCGGCTCGCCCTCGGGGATGTCGACCTCGAGTTCCTTGAAGTGGCCATCGTAGCCGACGGTGGTTCTGACCTTTCTAGCCACGGGCGTGCCCTCCTTTTTTGGCGGCGGCGAGGGTCGCCTCGAACACTTTGGGGTAGGTGCCGCAGCGGCACAGGTTGCCGGCCACCGCGTGCTTGACGTCGTCGAGCGTCGGGCTCGCGTTGTGGAGCAGGAGCGCTGCGCACGACATGATCATGCCGGGCGTGCAGAACCCGCACTGCAGCGCGTCGTAGTCCACGAACGCCTGCTGGATGGGCGCAAGCTCCTCGCCGCGCGCCAGGCCCTCGATGGTGGTGATGGCGCGCCCCTGCGCATCGACCGCGAGCAGCATGCAGGCGCACACCGGCTGGCCGTCCAGGTGCACGGTGCAGGCGCCGCACGAGCCGCGGTCGCACACGAGCTTGCTGCCGGTCAGATCGAGATCCTCGCGCAGCGCGGTGAGCAGGGTCGTGCGCGGCTCCACCTCGAGCTTTTTGTCGGTGCCGTTGACGCGCAGGGTGATGGTCACCTTGCCGGGGCCGAGCACCTGCACCCCGGCGGGCGGGGGAGCGAGCGTACGAAAGAGCGCGCCCGCGGGCACCAGCCCGCCCACCAGCGCGCCCCCGCCCAGGCTCCGGAACAGCTCTCGGCGGGTCAGCCCATTTTTTTTCTGATCGTCGTCTTTCTGGTTCGCCATGGGACCCTCACTGAAACAGCGAGCGGATGGTTTCGGGCGCGGTTGGATCGACTGCGGCCACGCCTGCGTTCTCGTCGACGTGCTCGAGCCGCTTCATGCCTGCGAGCGCGGTGCCCACACCCGGGGTCGAGCGCACGAATTGCAGCGCGCGCTGGGCGTCGCTCGGAAGGCGCGGGTCGAGCTTCTGCCGAACCTCGGCCGGGAGCCCGCGCGCCAGGCGTCCCTGCAGGATCGACGCTGAGGTCATGACATAGATGCCGGCCTCGGCCGCGGCCTCGAGGAGCGGCGCCGGCCGCCCGCGCGCCTCCTGGGTCGGCAGGACGAACGCCTCCGGCATGGCGAGATTGTAAGGCAGCTGCAGCGCGCGCAAGTGGTGCCCGTCGCCAGCCACCTCGCGCGCCAGGTCGGTAAGCTCGCGCAGCGCAAGGTGGCCCGGCGCGCCCGGCCGCTCGCGATACCCGTTCCAGGTTGCGGTGCCGTACAGGCCGATCTTCCCCTCGGCGCAGGCAGCCTCGAGCGTCTCGAACGCGGCGCGCAGGCGGCGCAGGAACTCCGGCCGTGGGACCTCGTCGAGCTGTGTCTCCGGATTGTGCAGGTAATACACGTCGATGGTCTGGAGGCCCAGGTTCTGGAGGCTCCGGCCCAGCTGGTCCTTGAGATAGCGCGGGGTCATGCAATGACAGCCCGCCACGAGGTCTTGGACGGTGAACACGCCCGGTTTCATCCATGTTTCTTCCAGGTAGGCGCGGAAGTCGCGCGGCCGCCGGCCGTCGAAGGGCAGATAGCCGCCTTTGGTCGCCACCACCACCTGGTCGCGGCGCGCCAGGCCGCGCTCTGAGGCCAGGCGCAGGGCTGCGCCCACCGCGCGCTCGCTGCGCTGGCTGCGGTAGTTGATCGCGGTGTCGATGACATTGAGACCGCGCTCGAGCGCGCGCACCACCGCATCGCGATAACGGGTGTCGTCGGCGTCGTCGTCGCTGCCCAGGTAGGTGCCAATGCCGATCGACGAGAGCGAGAGCCCTTGCAGGGCGCGGAAGTGGCCGGGGGCGCTGGGGCTGGCGTGACGCTTCTGGTATTCGGCCGTGCCCTGTGGGGTGGCCTGGCCGGGCAGAGAGTTCATGTTGGCGCTGGATGTTACGCCCGCGTCGCGTGCCAGGGGTTGACTGAACATTTGTATCGTGGCATAACTCGAGCGGCATGATCCCGCGGCCGGTGTCCAATCCGCCCAACCCGTGGTCGACGGCCGAGGTGGTGTACCTGGAGGAGCCGCCGCCAGATGCCAAGCTGGAGGTGTACGAGGATCATACCCGCCAGATCCTGGCGCACAACGACAGCCCCGATGTCGGCTTCACCTGGAGCGTCAATCCGTATCGTGGCTGCTTCCATGGGTGCTCCTACTGCTATGCCCGCCCCACGCACGAGTATCTGAGCTTTGGCGCGGGCACCGACTTCGAGCGCAAGATCGTGGTCAAGCCGCACGCGCCCGAGCTCTTGCGCGAGGCGTTCGAGCGCAAATCCTGGCGCGGCGAGCCGCTGGTGTTCAGCGGCGTCACCGACTGCTACCAGCCGCTGGAGGCCTCGTATCGGCTCACACGCGGCTGTCTGGAGGTGTGCGCCGAGTACAAGAATCCGGTCGGCGTCATCACCAAGGCGCCCCTCATCGAGCGTGACCTCGACGTGCTGGCGCGGCTGCGAGCGGTGACGGACGTCAGCGTCACCATCAGCATTCCATTTTGGGATGTGAACAAGGCGCGTGCGATCGAGCCTTATGTTGCGACGCCGCAGCGCCGGATCCACATCATCGAGAAGCTGGCGCAAGCCGGTCTCGAGGTCGGGGTCAACGTGGCGCCGCTCATCCCCGGGCTCAACGACGAGGACGTGGTGCGGATCCTTGCCGCGGCGCGGGCGGCCGGGGCGCGCCACGCCGGCACCGTGTTCCTGCGGCTGCCCGGCCCGGTCAAGCAGGTGTTCGAGGAGCGGCTGCGCGCGAGCATGCCGCTGCGCGCCGAGCGGGTGCTGCACCGGATCCGCGACAGCCAGGGCGGCAAGCTCTACGACTCGCGCTTCGGGGCGCGCGGCAAGGCGACCGGCGAGTACGGGGCCGCCATCAGGGCGCTGTTTGATCAGACCTGCGCGCGCCTCGGCTTCAACGAGGAGGCGGAGGATGCGGAGCCCGCGGACGCCGAGCCGCCGCGGTCGACGTTCGAGCGGCCGCCCAAGCGGGGCCGCCAGCTCAACCTGCTCTAGCAGGGAAGCCCGCCGTCTCTTCCGTAAGGTTCTCGGCGCCCTCGGTTTCCGCCCCGGAGCTGATCATTTCTCCCCGCCCAGCAGGCGCCGCAGGTCGGCTTCGATTGCAGACGCGCGATCGTCGCCCACGTAGGACGCGCGCACGATACCTGCGCGGTCGATGACGAGGATGGTCGGCCAGGCCTCGATCCCGTAGCGCCGCCAGGCCTCCATCGCTGGATCCAGAAGCACGCGCCAGCGCAGCTGATTGCGCTCGACGAAAGTGGCCACGTTGCGCCGGTCCGCCTCCCGCTCGGTCTCGGGTGTGTGCACCCCGATCACGACCAGGCCCCGCCCCCCGAAGTCACGCTCCCAGTCCCCGTACCGGGGCAGCATGCGCCGGCAGTTGATTCAACCAAACGTCCAGAAGTGCAGCAGCACGACGCGACCGCGCAGCGCCGCCAGTCGCACCGGCTGGCCGTCGAGCCCGCGCACGGCGGCCGGGATCTCGGGCGCGGGCCGGCCCACCAGCTTTCGCACCCCCTCGGCGCTCCCGGTCGCCCAGGCCTGCACGGCCCCGCGATGCGCGAGCAGCCAGGCCGCCCCCAGCAGCAATCCCAGCAGCACGGCAACGCGCACTCCCCTACCCCTTTTTGCGGCCCCCCCGTTTGCCGGCACTTCTCCTCCCATCATTGCATAGTATACGGGCAACTCTGACAGTCGGTTTCGCGCTACCCTCCCAGCATGTCCATATCCACGCGCAAGCACTTCCGCACGTGCAACCTTTGCGAGGCCATGTGCGGCCTCGTGCTCACGGTCGAGGAGGGCCGCATCACCGACGTGCGCGGCGACCCCGAGGACGTCTTCTCGCGCGGCCACATCTGCCCGAAAGGTCCCGCTTTGCGCGAGGTGTACGAGGATCCCGACCGGCTCCGTCAGCCGGTTCGCCGGACTCCGCGCGGCTGGGAGCCCGTGAGCTGGGAGGAGGCGCTTTCGGAAGCCGCCACCCGCCTGGGCGAGATCCGAGCGCGTCACGGCCGCGATGCCATCGGCGTCTATGTCGGAAACCCGGTGGTCCACAACCACGGCGCAGCCCTGGTCTACCAGGGCTTCGTGCGCGCCCTGGGAACGCACAACCGCTTCGATGCCAACTCGCAGGATGCCAACCCGCGCCTTCTGGCCTCGATGCTGCTCTACGGCGACCAGCTCGCGCTCCCGATCCCCGACGTCGATCGAACCGACTACTTTCTGGTGCTGGGCGCCAACCCGGCTGCCTCCAATGGCAGCATCATGACGCTCGGCGACGTACGCGGTCGGCTGCACGGCATTCGCGCGCGTGGCGGGCGCATCGTGCTTCTGGATCCGCGGCGCACCGAAACCGCCGCCTGGTGCGACGAGCACCATTTCATTCGGCCGGGCGGCGACGCCGCGTTCCTGCTGGCGCTGCTCCATGTGCTGTTCGCCGACAACGCGATCAACCAGGACGCGCTGGTGAAGCAGACGCGCGGCCTGGATGCATTGCGCGCGCTCGCCGCCCGCATGCCGCCCGAGCGAGCCGCGCCCGCGGTCGGAATCGAGCCTGCCACCATCCGCGCCATCGCAACCGCGTTCGCACGCGCGCCGCGGGCGGTTGCCTACGGACGGGTCGGCACCTGCCAGCAGGAGTTCGGCACGGTCGCGAGCTGGCTCATCGATGCGGTCAACATCGTCACCGGCAACTTCGATCGACCCGGCGGCGCCATGTTCCCGACCCCGGCGGTCGACGTGGCTGCGCTGGGCCGCAAGCTGGTCGGCAACCACTACGGCCGCTGGCGCTCGCGCGTGCGCGGCCTGCCCGAGCTGGCGGGCCAGCTTCCGGCGGCGGTGATTGCAGAGGAGATCGAGACGCCGGGCGAGGGCCAGCTGCGGGCGTTCGTGACCCTGTCGGGCAACCCGGTGCTGTCGACGCCCAACGGTGAGCGGTTGGCGTCCGCGCTCGGCCGGCTCGAGTTCATGGTCGCGCTCGACTTCTACATCAACGAGACCACGCGCCACGCGCACCTGATCCTGCCGGGCACGCACACGCTCGAGCATGGACACTATGACGTGGTGTTCCACGCGCTGGCCGTACGGAACACGGCCAAGTACTCCGAGCCCGTCTTCGCGCCGCCCGCGGGCGCGCTCGAGGATTGGGAAATCCTGTACGAGCTCGGCATGCGCCTGGGCGGGCTGCATTTTGGCAGCTCGGTGATCAATCGGGCGGCGCGACTGGCCTGGCGCGCCGGCCTGCGCCTGCACCCCGATCGCGTCATCGATCTGGGACTGCGCCTGGGCCCCTACGGCGACCGCCTGCTCCCGTTCGGTCGTGGGCTCAGCCTCGGCAAGCTGCGCCGAGCCCCGCATGGGATCGATCTGGGGCCGCTTCAGCCCTGTCGAGAGGACAAGGTCCGCACGCCCGACCGCAGGGTCGACCTGGCGCCCGAGCTCCTGGTCGCGGATGTGGCGCGCGTCGAGAAGTGGGTGGACGCGCGCGCGCAGAACGGCCTGGTGCTGATCGGCCGCCGTCACGTGCGCACCAACAACTCCTGGATGCACAACTGCCAGTCGCTGGTGAAGGGGCCTGATCGGGCGACGCTGCTCATGCATCATGCGGATGCGGCGCGTCTGGGCCTGGCGGGCGGCCAGTCGGTGCGGGTGCGCAGCCGCACGGGCGCGGTCACCGCACGGGTCGAGCCGACCAACGACATCATGCCGGGCGTGGTGTCGTTGCCGCATGGCTATGGCCACGGCGCGGCAGCCGACACGTTGCGGGTGGCCGGCCCTACCCCCGGACCCAACATCAACGCAGTGACCGACGAGAGCGCGCTCGACCCGCTATCGGGCACAGCCGCTCTGAACGGCGTTCCGGTGGTGGTCGAACCGATTTCGGCGGTCGGCTCAGCGGCCACGTCGCCGGCTGGCTAGGGCGAAAACTTCACCTGCGCGGCTGCCCCGGCTTGCTACCTAGGCGGTCGGTGGGCTGAGCGGCACGTAGGTGTGCGAGCGCTCGACGTACTGGTAGAGCGGATCGGTCGTGCGAATGCCTTCCTGCTGCAGCGTGCGCTTGAGCAGCTTGAGGCTGCCAGTGGTTTCAAGGCGCTCGCACACGCGCACATAGCGCGGACGTGCCGCCGGCGTGAGGTGCTGCTCGACCAGCGCAGCGAGCGCGCCCAGCGCGGTGGCGTCGAGCCGGGTGCCGGGCTTGAGCTGCAGGGCCGCCATTCCGGCCCGCCCTTCCCGCTCCGGCACCTCGATGCCGTAGACCGCTGCCAGGGCGACGAACGGCGCGCCGGCGAGCACCGAGGCCACCTGGTCGGTCGACACGTTCTCGCCTTTCCAGCGGAAGGTGTCGCCGAGCCGGTCCACGAACCAGAAGTCGCCGTCGGCGTCGCGGCGCAGGAGGTCGCCGGTCGAGAACCAGGCGTCGCCGGGCTCGAACGCGTCGCGCAGGACCTTGCTGGTGGTGGCGGCTGCGTCGGTGTATCCGTCGAAGTGGCCGAGCGGATGAGACTCATGAATGCGTGCAATCAGAAGGCCCGGCTCATCGGGTGAGCAGCGCTCGAGCCGTCCGTCCGGACGCCGCACCGGCTGACCGGTCTCGACGTCATAGCGGACCAGCGCCGTGTTGCGCTCCCCGGCCAGGTCGCGGCCGACCGAGCCCACCTTGTCGCCGGTAAGATTGACCAGGAGCACGTTGCCCTCGGTCGAGCCGTAGAATTCGATGACTTGCAGGCGGCCGAAGCGCTCGAGAAGACGCTGCCATACGTCGGGACGCATGCCATTGCCGGCAAAGAGTCGCACCGGGTGGTGGCGCTCGTTGGGTTGCTCGGGGGCGGAAACCAGGTAGCGGCACAGCTCACCGACGTAGAAGACAACGGTGGCGCCGGTGCGACGGACGTCGGACCAGAAGCTCGTGGTCGAGAAGCGCGGCGCCAGCGCCAGCCGCGCGCCCCCGATCAGCGCGCCCGCGCAGGCCACCAGCATGCCGGTTGCGTGGTGAAGCGGCAGGCAGCAGTACACGGTATCGGCGGGCGTAAGGGCGCAGGCGGCCGCCGTGCCGAGCCCGGCCAGAATGGTGCGGCGGTTGGTGATGCGCGCCGCCTTAGGCAGCCCGGTCGTGCCCGAGGTGAACATGAGGAGCGCGAGATCGCGCGCACGCGCCGGCTCCCCGGCGGCCGGACGCGGTGGTGTGTCGGGCGCCGCCGCGACCGCAGGGTCGAGCACCTCCAGCCCCTCCTCCCCAACGCGGACTGAATATTCATTCCGCCCCGGTGGTTGGGTCGTAACCGGCTGTTCTGACTGCAGATTGTCGGCGGGCGTGGAGCGGAATGAACGTTCATTCCGCCGCTGCGGCGGGTCCAGCTCAGCGGGCTCGGTGGGGCTGGGACGGGCGGTTCGGTTGGTGCCCAGAAGAAGAACGCGAGCGCCGGCAACGCGGCGTGAGAAAGCGGCCACGCCCTGTCCCGTGTGGTGCGGGCCCACCACGAGCAGCTCCAACGCGCCCGCATCCAGGGCCTGCTCCAGCGACTGGCCGCGTGCCTCGGCCGGCAGCAGAACCGCCACCGCGCGCAGTCGGTTGAGCGCGGTGACCACGGTCAGGTAGTCGGGGTGGTTGTCCATCAAGAGGCCAACGCGCTGCGAAGCTCGCACGCCCGCGCCCGCGAGCGCGTGGGCCACCCGATTGACGCGGGCATCCGCTTCCCGATAGCTGAACGCCCGGCCTTCCCACAGGAAGAACGGCGCGTCCGGGATTGCGCGAGCCTGCTCGGCCAATGCCTCCGACAGGCTGACCGGTGAATCGTCTTTCAGGCTGGCCAGCCGGGCCAGCCGCGGAAACTGCCACCGCATGGCGTCTACGACACTGACTGCCTCGCGGGATACCCCGCCCAGGCGCTGCCACAAGCCCTCCACCACCTCGGTGGCCAAATCGTACAGGCCCAGCGCAGCCGTCCCGCCGCTGGTCGTGCCGTCGGTGCCGCCACGACTCGGCCCCGAACGCGGCCCGGGCCCGGCTCCCGCACCGGATCCGGATCCCGCTTCCACTCCCGCTCCCGAGCGCACTCCCGCTCCCGACCTCGCACCCGCTCCCGCTCCCGCGCGGTGTCGTCCCAGAAGGGCCGGCCGCTCGCCCGCGCCCGCGCGCCAGGCGATCCACTGGGCCACGGTCGGCCAGGTCTCGGTCAGCGCCCGCGTACCTACGACCAGCCCGAAGTGCCCCGCGTGCACCGCAACCCGATGTACCTCGCGCGTTCCCGCCACCCGCTCGATCGCGATCACCGACGGGGGTCGCGCGATCTCGTCCTTCTCGCCCACGAAGTACAGGATGGGGCAACGGATGTCGTGCAGCGTGATGGTTCGGCTCGCAATCACGATGCCGCCGTGATGCATGCGGTTGCGCGCCACGAACTCGCTCACCATGGTGCGGAAGGCGGGCCCGGGCCAGGCCACGAAGCCCTCTCCGCCCAGGAAGCGACGGCGCGGCTCGCGCCGCTCGAGCGCATCCCGATCGTGCAGAAGCCCGAGCACCTGCACCATGTACTTGAGCTCCTGCCGCGGCGACAGCAGCTTGAACCCGAAACTGGTGAACGCGGCCGGCAGGCCCTCGATTTTCTCGATCGCGCCCTTCACGGCACCCGAGGCCGCTCCCAGAAGGCGCGCCGCCAGATCGTCCTGTAGCTTGAGCGGCAGATTCTTGCGCATATCGACGGGCGCGCCGAATGCGATCACCGACGCCATACCGGCGCACTTGCGAAACGCCGCCACCAGATACGCGAACATGCCGCCCTGCGAGTACCCGGCCACATGCACGTCCGCGCCCGTGCGCTCGCGAATGAAGGTGATCGCGCTATCGACGGCGAGGACGTGGTCGTCGATCGTGCGCGCGAGCCCGCCCTCCTCGATCTCGGGCACGCCGAAATCGGCCACGTAGACGTCGATGCCCTGCCCGGCCAGCCAGATCACCGCCGACAGCTCCGGCGAGATGTCGTACACATCGGCGGTCACCATCAGGGGCGGCACCAGCAGAAGCGGCCGCCCCTGCGTGACTGCCGCGGCCGCCCCCGCCCCCGGCGTCGCCCCCGCACCCCCGGTCGCGCCCGCCGCCGCAGCCGACGGCTCGTAGTGACGCAGCTTGAGGATCCCGGTCTCCAGCACGATCCGGTGCTGCGCCTGATACGGCGCACCCAGACGCCCGTCCCGGATCCAATCCAGCGCGTTGCGCGCGCCCAGACCGACATTGCGCAGCCGCGCGCGCAGCGGCTTGCGCTCGCGCTTGCGAAGCGACGGCCTGCGCTGGCCCGAGCTCCCTCGGCCCTTGCGGGTCACGCCCGCATTCTATGCTACCAGTTGATGTCGGGGAACGGTGCGCCCGGGCGCGCGAACCGATAGCCTTGCAGAAGGTCGCAACCCAGCCCGAGCAGCGTGCGCAGCTCCTGCTCGGTCTCGATGCCTTCCGTGATGACCTCGATGTGGAGCTCGCGCGCGAGCGCGGTCAGCGATCGCACCAGCTTCTGCTGGGCCGGCTTCTGGTCCACATCGCGCACCAGCGCCATGTCGAGCTTGACCACATCCGGCTGCAGCTGCACGAAGCTGGCCAGCCCGGCGTAGCCCGCGCCCAGATCGTCGATCGCGATCCGGTAGCCGAGCGCGCGCAGCCTCGCCACCCGCTCCTCCACGTCGTCGATTTTTTCGAGCGCGGCACGTTCGGTGATCTCGAGCACCACACGCCTCGCGTGCGCCGACAGCGGTGCCTCGGGCGCCGTCAGCTGCTCGTCGAGAAAATCCTGCGGATGCAGGTTCACGAACAGATGGTCGATCTGGGGCGACTGCGCCAGCAACGCCGCCACGCGCTGCCGAATCGCGCGCCCCACATCCTGCAGGCGACCCAGCCGCTCGGCCGCATCGAACAGCAGGTCGGGCCGCGCCAGAGTGGGCTCCTTCGAGCGCACCAACGCCTCGTAGCCGAAGGCACGCCGCCCCGACCAACAGACAATCGGCTGGTAAACCATGTGCAGCGACTCGAGCGCGCGCTCGAACCGCGCCTCCAGCATGCCGAGCTCGGTCGCCTCCTGGCCGCGTGCGCGCAGAAGCTCGAGCGCTTCCCGCTTCATCTTGGCCAGGCGATGCGAGCGCACGGCCTCGTCGACCGCGCTCGCCAGCGCGTCCGCGTCGATCGGCTTGAGCAGATAGCGCAGCGCGCCCCGCTCGAGCGCCTCGACCGCGGTCTCGAGCGCCGGACCGCCGGTCATCAGGATCACGGACATGTCGGGATCCTGCGCCCGCACGGCCTTGAGCAGATCGAGCCCGCCCAGCCGAGGCATACGGATGTCGCTCAGCACCACGTCGAACGGCTCCGTGCGCAACAGCGCCAGCGCGCGCTCGCCCTCGCACACGCCCTCGACCTCGTAGCCGGCGCGCTGCAGCGTGCGCCGAAACGCCCGTACGATCAGCTCTTCGTCATCAACGATGAGCACGCGGCCACGCACCCGCTCGGTGTCCTCGGCCGCCCGCGCCTGCGTCATGGTTCCCTCTGGCCCTGACAATCCTGTGTCCTCAGATTCACCATCGGCGCCGCCCGGCAAACCTTGAGCCTGCGCGAGCCCCGAAAACCCGGGCGTTCTAGCTGGTTTGCGGCCCCGGGGGCGGCCTGTTATTCTGGACGCCATGCGGCTTGGGTTGCTCACCGGCCTTCTCACGGGCGGCGTCCTGGGCGCTCTGGCCGCGGCCGCCGCCCCGGGCCGCGCGGCCGCGCAGACGCAACGGGAGACCCCGCTGCTCGAGGTCGACCTGCGCGCCGGCAAATCCACCCGCATCGACGCGCCCTCGGGCGATGCCATGGACGCCGAGCTCGACGCCGCGCTGGGCAAAGCGGTGGGCTCGTCGAGCGCCAGCTTCTCGACCACGACCCTCGATCGCGTCGAGAAGAAGCTCGAGGCCGACGTGCGGCGCGAGCGCCCGCGCGCCACCCCCCAGCTCATCGTGTTTCTCTATCCGGGCCGCGTCAGCGCCGACAAGCTCAAGACCCTGTCCGAGGTGTTCGTCGACATCGAGATCGTGATCGATCCGTGCGATCGCACGGTGTGCCGCGACGCCGTGGCCCGCCACATCGAGCTGACGGGCCGCGCGGTGGGCCAGCCCGTGCAGCAGACCGCGCGCTACAAGCTGGTGTTCAAGACCCTGATCCTCAAGACCCTGACCGACTTCCACGGGCCCGAGGTCGAGGAGTGGCGCGTGCCCATCCCGGAGGCGGTGGCGGCGGCCGGGCGGCACGGCGGCGGCGCGGCCTGGCTGGACAGTCGCAAGAAGGCCGACCTCGACTACGAGCCGCTTACGGCCAAGGCGATCGCGCACGAGGCCGCACGGCGCCGGGTCGCGCTGGCTGCTCCACCGTCGGTGTCGCGAGCGGGCGGCGAGGCCGATGTCGCGCTCAAGGTGCGCGGCGACCGCAACCGACTGCAGCAGCAGGTGCTCGATGCGTTCGGCG
>Ga0126376_10001686_pt1 | contig 12077 bp, 8 predicted proteins | sample PanSoiMetPlot_15_FD_92760 | JGI IMG/M metagenome (GOLD analysis project Ga0126376, IMG submission 92760) | Tropical forest soil microbial communities from Panama - MetaG Plot_15 | ecosystem: Environmental > Terrestrial > Soil > Tropical forest > Bulk soil | place: Panama | collected 2016-02-17
CGGACACAGCCAGGGCGGCATGCTGGCGCGGCTGATGGTGACGGACAGCGGCGACCGCTTCTGGAGCAACGTGTCCGACGTGCCCTTCTCGCAGGTCAAGGGTCCGCCGGACGCGCTCGAGTTCGTCAGGGACGCGATGTTCTTCAAGCCGGTCCCGTCCGTCACGCGGGTCGTGTTCATCGCGACGCCCCACCGGGGAAGCTTTCGGGTGTCGTCTATCGTGCCGGACCTGGTGCGCCGGATCGTCACCTTGCCGGTGAGCACGGCGAGGAACATCAGCGTGCTGGCCGCCGAAAACCCCGAGCTCGCCGCCGCTCGCGAAGCCGTCAAGGACATGCCAACGGCGGTCGAGAACATGCGTCCCGGGAATCGCTTCGTCCGGACGTACTCGGCCAGCCCGATCGCGCCTGACGTGACCGCCAATTCGATCATCGCCGTGCTCGGCGAGGGGCTGGTCAGCGGCAAGACGGACGGGGTCGTCGCCTACGAGAGCGCCCACCTCGACGGCGTCGAGTCCGAGAAGGTCGTGCGCGCGCCGCACTCGTGCCAGGCCGAGCCCGACACGATTCTCGAGGTCAGGCGGATCCTTCGGGAGCACGTCGGCAACCGGTGAGACGGCTCACCGCCGGCGTTCTCCGCGGTGTCCTCTACGTCGCGATCGCCGTCGTCATCGTGTGGAGCGTCGCGGCGGTCTGGCTCGACGGGCCGATGAACGGAGTGCTCGCCGCCGTGTTGTGCGGGCTGATCGCGGCCGGCTCGCTCCTCGTGCTGGTCCTGGTCCGTCCATGGTGGTGGGCGGCCGTGGGGGCCGTGATCCCGTTCGTGATCGTCCTGGCCTGGTGGCTGTCGCTCGCCCCCAGCAACACGCGGAACTGGCAGCCCGACGTGGCCCGATTGCCGAGCGCCCAGATCCGCGACAACCTCGTGACCATCCAGAACGTCAGAAACTTCGCCTATCCGTCGCCGACAACCGTCGTCGAGCGCTGGGAGAAGCACACCTACAATCTCGACCACGTCGTGGGCTTCGACATGTTCCTTTCCTACTGGGGTCCCCGGCGAATCGCGCACACGATCTCGAGCTGGGAGTTTTCCGACGGCCGGCACCTGGCGATCTCGATCGAGACGCGCAAGGCGAAAGGCCAGGAGTATTCGGCCCTGCTCGGCTTCTTCCGCCAGTTCGCGCTCTACTACGTCGTCGCCGACGAGCGCGACGTCATCGGCGTCCGTGCCGGGCCGCGACAGGAGACGCTATACCTCTATCGAATCCGCGGCAGCCCGGCGGCCGCTCGTGCCCTGCTGCTCGATTATCTCGAGGAGGTGAACCAGCTCGCGCACACGCCCAGGTGGTACAACGCGCTGACCCACAACTGCACGACCGAGATCCGGCACCACGTGCGGCAGGTCACGCCGGGCAATCCGTTCGACTGGCGCATCCTTGCCAACGGATACCTCGATGAGCTCGGCTACGAGCGGGGCCAGATCAACACGAGCATGCCCTTCGCCGAGCTCAGGCAGCGGAGCGACGTCACGGCGCGGGCGAAGACGGCCGCAGACCGGGGCGACTTCTCGGCGATCATCCGGGCGGGGCTCCCCGAGCGGCCCACCGCGGCTCGTTGAGGCCGGCCGCCGAAGAGGAATCAGGTGATTGCGACGCTCCGATCGCACCTGGTACACGGCCTCGTGACCGTGCTCGCACTGGCGTTGCCGATGTGCACCGGCGGGCCGATCGCGGCGCTCGCTGAGGACTCACCGCCGCCGCCGCTGGCGCCGTTCGGCGAGCGCGTCATTCCAGGGCTCAAAGAAGCGCGCGAGACTCTGCCGCCGTTCTTCCGGGACGCCGACTTCATCCTGCACCTGCGGACCTACTATTTCAATCGCACCAAGCCCGACGACACGGTGAACGAGGCCCTGGCCTTCGGAGGCTGGATCGGGGTCAAGTCGGGCTGGCTGCTGGATACGTTCGCGATGGGCGCGACCCTGTACGGCGCGGCGCCACTGTACGCGCCCGATGACCGGGACGGGACGCTTCTCCTTCAGCCGGGACAGAAAGGCTACTACGTTCCGGGCGAGGCCTGGGGAGCGCTGCACTACAAGGAGTACGCGCTGCTCACCGGGTACCGGCAGCAGGTCGACCAGACCTACATCAACTCCATGGACAGCCGGATGACGCCGAACACATTCCAGGGCGTGACGCTCGGCGGCAAGATCGACGTGGTCAAGTACCTCGTTGGATATCTCTGGGAGATCAAGCCGCGCAATTCCGACGACTTCATCAGCATGTCGGAGCAGGCCGGGGCGAAGGGATCGCACGACGGCGTCGGCCTCGCCGGCGTGACCGCGACGCCGCTCAAGGGGCTCAGGTTCGATCTCAGCAACCAGTACGGCGTCAATACGTTCAACACGATCTACGGGGCCGCCGACTACCTCATGCCGCTAGGCGCCGAATTGAAGGGGCGCCTGGGTGCGCAGTTCACCGATCAGCGCGCCGTCGGCGACGCGCTCGTCGACAACGCGCAGAAGCGCTTCTGGGCCACGCAGCAGGGCGGGGTACAGGCGCAGCTGATCTACAAGAACCTGACGGTCACCACCGCCTTCTCGATCACGGGAGCTGGCAACACCATCCAGTCACCGTGGGGCTTCTTCCCGGGCTACTTGTCGATGATCGATCAGGACTTCGACCGCGCGAATGAGAAGGCCTGGCTGATCGGGGCAGCCTACGATTTCTCGAGGGTCTTCACCGAGGGACTCAGCGGATACGTCAAATTCGGCTGGGGCATCGACGCCATCAATCCGGCGACGCGGAAGGACGCTCCGAATCAGGCCGAGTACGACTTCAACGTCGACTATCGACCGCCGTGGATCACGCCCACGATTCTGCGAGGGCTATGGTTCCGAGCGCGGGCCGCGGTGCTCGATCAGCAGGACGCAAAGGTCACGGGCTATCAATTCCGAATCATCGTCAACTGGGAGCGAGATCTCTTCTGAGTGCGGACTCGGCCTAGGAATCCAGGCTTCACTGATCGGAACGGTTCAAGTACTCGAGGATCTGGTCGCGATGCTCCGCGACCAGCTTCTGCGCTGCGACATAGAGAAGATCGCGATCGCACGCCGAAGACAGGCCCAGGCGTGTCGGGATCTCGGAAATCCGGTTCGTCACCTCTTCCGGCGTCTTCATGGGCACCAGCTCGGCCCGGCACGACGTGGGGAGATCGCTCAGGTCCGCCGCCCACTTGGCGTCGGTGTGGCGGATCAGAATGACCTGAAACGTCTTGGTATCCGGGAAGACGCCCTCGAGCTGGAGCGTGCGGAAGAAGAGCGCCTGATAGGTGATGGCCCGCTCCTCCATGATGCTGGGGATGCGGGTGAAATCGAAATTGCGCAGATTGAACGGCAGCGAGCGACGGAGAAGCCGCTTCTCACCCACCGAGAACGGGAACGAGCTGTCGAAGGCGATGATGAGGGTCCGCTTCGCTCGCTTGATCTGGAGCTGCTTGAGGTAGAGGAACAGGAGCGATTCGATCCCCGAGTTCTCGTAGAGACCACCATCGCCGATATGCCAGTACGCTTCGTCGTCCCCGATTCGCACCGTGGTGGGACCAATGAAGGGCGCGAAGGAGGCCGACGCGGTGGCTGCGGTAGCCACCCGTATCTTGCAGGGGTCCGTCTCGAGCTCGACCGGCGTCATCGGTCGGAGCAGCTTCCAGCGACTGCGGAGCAACGGCGTCAGCTCCATCACCCGCCCTTGCGCCTTGAGGTCGCGCTCGAGCTCGGAGAAGAAGTCGTAGTCGAAATCCTCCGAGGGCAGCCCGGTCAAGGCAAGGCGTCGACCGTTGTTGTAGAGCGTGGTGTTGACGATTAGCCCGGGGGCGTCGCCGGCCTTCTGACGCGCGGCGAGATCGCCCAGGCTGGCCTCGCCATAGAGCCTGCTCTCGAGGATCTCGGCGAGCGTGCGAGCGGCGAGGGCTGAATTGAGCCACCGGAAAGACAGTAGCTGGCGCCAGACCAGGGAGGTCTCGAAGTCCTGACTGAGGTCGGTCCGGTACTGCTCGAAGAAGGCTCGGTAGGCGGGGGACAGCGTTCCATCCGCGTTCAGAACGGGCACGTCACGACCGGGCTTCTTCAGGACGTAGTAGCTCGCCGAGAGACTGCCCCCGGAGACGCTCGATATGTAGCTGATCTTGTCGATCGCCGAGACACCGCTCGCCGTGCGAATCCCTGCAAGGGCTTCCAGCGAAGCCTCCGCAAAGAGCGCGGCGCGGCTTCCCCCGCCGGACAAGGCAACGCCGAGCAGAAAATCTCTGGCGGGCGCCTCCCCGACGCAGGATCCGGGCGTAGTCGTTTCCTTCACCGTGATGTAGGAAGCGCTTGCGCATCCTGCCAGGAGCACCCCACTAACGAGCGCGAGAGCGACACGCATCCACATCATGGCTTTCCCCTGTGTCTGGTTCACTTAGTCGACGATGGTCTCGAACTGGAACTGGCAACCGAGAGGGCCGCCCCGGACGACCTTGAAGCCGGACATCGTGTTCAGGTCGACGTCGCCGTTGCGGTCGAAGCTCCAGGTGCCGTTGATGCCGTCGAAGTTCCGGGTCGCGGCGATCGCCCTGCGCACGGCATCACGCTTCTCCGTGACGTTGCTGGTGCGCTCGAGCTCGGCGGCGGCGCGCCGGATCCCGTCGATCGCCGCCCGGCCCGCCTCCACGGCGTAGAGGGCGAAGGTTGTCGGCTCCACGCCGAACTTGCGCTTGTAGTCCGCGTACGTCTTGGCCCCGACTCCCGTTAGCTTCTGGACCGGCAGGCCGGGGAACGTCACTCGCAGGTCGGTGGCCATCACGGCGTCGCAGGTCGCGGCCTTCAGCAGCGTATCCTGGAGCAGGCCCTCCGGCCCCATGACACGGACACGCGGCGCGACCAGGCCGGCGTCCAGCATCTGACGGATGATGACGGGTGCACCGGTCTCGACAACGCCCCCTATGTAGACTATGTCGGCGCCCGAGTCGCTGATCTTGGTCAGCACCGATCGTTGATCCGGCTGCTTCCAGTCGATGCTCTGGTTGGCGAGGATCTCCAGACCGATGCGCTCAGCGCTCTCCTCGAACACGTCGGCAATCCCCCTGCCGTACAGCTCGCCGTCATTGAGGATGAACACCTTCTTGGCGCCGAGGCGTTTGGCCCACCCGGCTCCCGCGTGGCCCTGCACGTCGTCGGCAGGCAGGGGGCGGAAGAAGGTGATCAGCGCCAGCGGCCGATACGTCCAGGGCTCGCCTGGTCTCGTGATCGTCTGCTTCGTGAGCCCCGGATAGGTGGCTCCTACCGTGATCTGGGCCATCGAGGCCCGGTTGGTGATACGGGCGGAGATCATGGCCGCCCCTGAGTTGTACGGGCCGATGTAGGCGATCGCCTGGAGATCGGCTACGGCTTTGCCGGCGTTCTCGGCTTCGGCCGCTCCGTCCCACTTGCCGGTCTGCGGGGAAGCATTGTCGAGGTTGCGCACTTCGAGACAGTAGCCGGCGACGGCGCCGCCGGCCTCGGCGACCGCCATGTCGACACCGTTCTTCATCCCGATGCCGTCGGCGGCCGCCTCGCCCTGCATCACAAACGAGGTGTAGAGGCGGAGGGTGCCCTTCGCGCACGGCTGCGCCTCGCCCCCGGAGGCGGCCAGGACCACGACGAAGGCCAGGCCCGCCGCCAGCCCGAGCCCATTGCGCCCCGTCGAGTGCGTCACTCCGCGGTGCGCTCGGGCGAGGGCTTGCCGGCCAAGAAGTCCTCGATCTCCTGCCGATTTTGCTCCACGACCTTGTTGGCGGCAGCGGCCAGCAGCTGCCGGTCGCATTCCGAGACGATCCTGAAGCGGGTCGGGACCTCGGCAAGACGCTCCGTGACGGCAGACGGGGTCTTCAGCGTCGACCGGCAGACCTCTGGAAGATCGCTCAGGTCCCCGCGCCACTGGGCGTCGACGTGATGCAAGAACAGGACGCGGAATGTGTCGACCGAGGGGATCACACCCTGTGTCCGGAGCGTACGGAAGAAGAGGTGGTTGTAGGCGTAGGCGCGCTGCTCCATGATGCCGGGGATACGTGAGAAATCGTAGGTAAGGATCGAGAACGGCTGCGCCCGCCGGGCCAGGAGGCGCTCACCGACCGAGAACGGATAGGAGCTATCGAACGAAAAGATCAGCGCCCGCTTCGCCTTCCCCTCCTGGAGCTTCTTCAGGAAGGCAGCGAACAAGGTTTCGACCCCTGCGTTCTCGTAGAGCCCGCCGTCCCCCACGTGCCAGTAGCTGTCGTCCCCCTCGACGCGAAAGGTGATCGGACCCACCAGCGGCGGGAACGAGGCCGAGGCCGTCACCGCAGTGGATACCCCGATAGGGCACGGATCGATGTGCAGGTCGAGCGGGGTCAGCGGCGTCAGCCCTTCCCACATCCTCTGTGACAGCGCTGGGAACTCGACGGTGGCCCCGCGCGAAACGGCGGACCGCCGTAAATCCGCGAACAGATCGTATCGAACGATGTCTGGCGACGTCGCGGTGAGGACGAAGCGCCGGCCGGTATTGTAGAAGGAGCCGTTGAAGAGGATCGCGGGAATATCGCCCCGCATCTGCCGTGCGCCGAGGTCTCCGAGGGTGACATCTCCCAGCAAGTGCTCCTTCATAACCTCGTTGAGCGAACGCGCCGCCAGGGCCGAATTGATCCATCGAAACGTGGCCAGCTGGCGAGCGATGAGAGGTCCTTCGAAGTTCTGGGACACCTTCTCGCGATACTTGGTGAAGAACGCGCGATACTCCTCGGTATATTCCCCGCTCGGCGTGAGCACTGGCGTCTCCCGCGGGGGCTTGTTCGCACCATAGTAGGAGGCTGCCACGCTGCCCCCGGAGACGCTGGAGATGTATGCGACGTGCTGCAACACAGAGTCGCCGGCGGGCATGCGGATTCGGCCCAGGGCCTCCAGCGAAGCCCCTCCGAAGGTGGCGGCGCGGCTGCCTCCGCCCGAAAGGGCCACACCGAGCAGCAGATCGGCGTCCGGAGCTGGCGCGATACAGGAGGGAAGCGCCTGGGCCCTTGGAACGTTGACCGCGATCGCGGACGCGCAGCCCGTCAACAGGACCGCGCACAGAAGTGTGATGCCGCCCGCCACCGACGAGAGACCCCCCGAGTGGGCATGGCCTAGCCGAAGGTCCCATCTGGGCACGCCGTTTTATCGCACGCGTTCCGCTACAGGACCAATAAGACTTTCGTCCTACCGCCCTCTAGGCCTGGGTTATCGCGCCACGAGCCACCGAGCGTGGTGCTCGCGGATCAGGGCGATCGCCTCATTGCCGGTCGCCACGCACCGGGGGATGGCCATGTCGGCGGCGCCGGCGAGCGGTGGGTCGGTCGAGAGCATGGAGGCGCGCGCCCACTCGACCAGGCCGAGCCACATCTGCCCGACCAGGATCAGGGGCGTCCCGCGAAGATGGCGGACCTGAAGGAGCTGCCAGATCATCATCATCTCCAGCACGGTGCCGATGCCGCCTGGGGCCACGAGAAAGGCATCGGACATCAGCACGAACTGGTGCAGGCGCGTGAAGAACGTCCGATGCTCGAAGGCCATGCCGACGAACGTGTTGACCTCCTGCTCGAACGGCAGGTCGACGCGGATCCCGACGGAGCGGGCGCGCTCCGGCGAGCTGGCCGCCCCCTCGTTCGCCGCCTCCATCAGCCCCGGGCCGCCGCCGGTGACGATGTCGCAGCCCAGTTCCGCCAGCGCCGCCGCCACCCGCTTGGTCTCCTCGTAACCGAACGATCCCTTCCCCGCCCGTGCCGAGCCGAAGATGCTCACGCGATAGCGCTCGCGCCGGGATGGCTGAAGGCGGGTGAGATCGTTGATCAGATCCCAGAGCCCGAGGACGGACTTCCAGACGACCTCCTTGACCGCGTTCTCGTCACCCAGGCTGACCGAATCGGCCCGCGGTCCGGGAGAATCAGGGGCGCTCATCAGGCGACAAGGTAGCACCATCGACCGATCGACGCTGGTCTCTGGTCCGATTGCCCGGGCCGCGGATTCGCTACATTCGTGGGAAGTCGGCCTGCGCGGTCTCCCTGGTTGACTCGTCGGAAACAATCAGAGTAGCGGCGTGCTCGAGAATCTCGCGACGCAAGGAGCGTGACAATGGCGAAGCCGGCGACCCCGAAAGGCACCCTCTCCGCGGACGAGCTCAAGAAGATCGACGCCTACTGGCGCGCGTCGAACTACCTCTCGGTGGGGCAGATCTACCTCTACGATAATCCGCTCCTGAAGACGGCGCTGACCAAGGAACACGTCAAGCCGCGCCTGCTCGGCCACTGGGGCACCACGCCCGGCCTCAACTTCATCTACGTCCACCTCAATCGCGTCATCAAGAAATACGACCTGGACGCGATCTACGTGGCCGGGCCAGGCCACGGGGGCCCCGGCATCGTCGCCAACACCTACCTCGAAGGCACCTATAGCGAGTTCTATCCGAACATCTCCCAGGACGAGGAGGGGATGAAGCGGCTCTTCACCCAGTTCTCGTTCCCGGGCGGCATCCCGAGCCACGTCGCCCCCGAGACTCCGGGCTCCATCCACGAGGGCGGCGAGCTCGGCTACGCGATCTCGCATTCGTATGGGGCCGCGTTCGACAACCCGGATCTGCTCGTCGCCTGTGTCGTGGGTGACGGCGAAGCCGAGACAGGGCCGCTGGCCACCAGCTGGCACTCCAACAAGTTTCTGTGTCCGGCGACCGACGGCGCGGTGCTGCCGATCCTGCACCTGAACGGCTACAAGATCGCCAACCCGTGCGTGCTGGCCCGGATCAGCCACGAGGAGCTGGACCATCTCTTCCGCGGCTACGGCTACACGCCCCATTTCGTCGAGGGCGACGATCCGGAGACGATGCACCAGCTGATGGCGGCCACCCTGGACGCTGTGGTCGAAGAGATTCGCGGCATCCAGAGCGCGGCCCGGCGCGGCGGCCGCGCCGAGCGACCCCGCTGGCCCATGATCGTGCTCCGCTCGCCCAAGGGCTGGACGGGCCCCAAGGAGGTCGACGGCAAGAAGACCGAAGGGTTCTGGCGCTCTCATCAGGTGCCGATGGGCGAGATGCACGACAACCCCAAGCACGTGAAGCTCCTCGAGGACTGGATGAAGAGCTATCGGCCGCAGGAGCTCTTCGACGCCAGCGGCCGCCTCAAGTCGGAGCTGGCCGAGCTGGCGCCGAAGGGCGAGCGCCGGATGGGCGCCAATCCTCACGCCAACGGTGGTCTCGTGCTGAAGGACCTCAAGCTGCCGGACTTCCGGGAGTACGCGGTCGGGGTGAAGCACCCGGGCGAGACGACGGCGGAGGCAACCCGCGTCATGGGCAAGTTCCTCCGCGACGTCATGAAGCAAAATCTTGATGCCAAGAACTTTCGCCTGTTCAGCCCGGACGAGAACAACTCGAACCGGTGGCAGGACGTGCTGGACGTCACCAACCGCACCTGGGACGCGGAGATCCTGCCCTACGACGATCACCTGGCGCCGGACGGCCGCGTGATGGAGATGCTGTCGGAGCACCAGTGCCAGGGCTGGCTCGAGGGATATCTATTGACCGGCCGGCACGGCTTCTTCTCCTGCTACGAGGCGTTCATCCACATCGTCGATTCGATGTTCAATCAGCACTCGAAGTGGCTCAAGGTCTGCAACCACATCCCGTGGCGGCGGCAGATCGCGTCGCTGAACTATCTCCTGTCGAGCCACGTCTGGCGGCAGGATCACAACGGGTTCAGCCATCAGGATCCGGGCTTCATCGATCACGTCGTCAACAAGAAGGCGGAGGTGATCCGCGTCTACTTGCCGCCCGACGCCAATTGCCTGTTGAGCGTCACGGACCACTGTCTGCGCAGCCGCAACTACGTCAACGTGGTCGTGGCGGGCAAGCAGCCGGCGCCGCAGTGGCTCACGATGGATCAGGCCGTGAAGCACTGCACCGCGGGTCTCGGCATCTGGGACTGGGCGAGCAACGATCAGGGCGGCGAGCCTGACGTGGTCATGGCCTGCTGCGGCGACGTGCCGACTCTCGAGACCCTGGCCGCCGTTCAGCTGATCCACCAGTACGTGCCGGAGGTGAAAGTTCGCGTGATCAACGTCGTGAATTTGATGACGCTCCAGCCGAAGAGCGAGCACCCGCACGGTCTGACCGACCGCGAGTTCGACGTCCTCTTCACGACGGACAAGCCCATCATCTTTGCCTTCCACGGCTATCCGTGGCTCATCCACCGGCTCACGTACCGGCGCACCAACCACGAGAACATCCACGTGCGCGGCTACAAAGAAGAAGGGACGACCACGACGCCCTTCGACATGGTGGTCCTCAACGACATCGACCGCTTCCACCTCGTCGAGGACGTGATCGATCGGGTGCCGCAGCTGCGGGCCAAGGCCGCGTACGCCAAGCAAGCCATTCGCGACAAGCTGATCGAGCACAAGCACTACATCGCCCGCCACGGCGAGGACATGCCCGAGATCCGCGAGTGGCGCTGGGCCGCCGGCTCGAAGAAGGCCGCCGGCGGGCGCCGCGACACCGCCGCGGACTTCTGAGAGGCGGCGTTCGATCATGGCGGCGAGTACGCAACGGGTTTACGTGGTCCGCCACGACACCCTGCTGACGCGCGACCACTACATGCACCTGGCCGACCGCACCGCGTATCTGGAGGCGGACCGGCGGCTCTGCGCGCTGCATGCCGATCCCGATGCGTGGGCGCACAAGGGTATCCTGTTCTCGAGCGACCGCACCATCGCCGAGTACGCGGCCGACATCTGGAAGGCGAAGCCGTGCCCCGTGAAGTAGCCGGGACGACCACGCGCCCGACGATCTCCCCGCTGGCCGGCAAGCCGGCGCCGAAGACGCTCCTGGTCGATCCGGTCCGGCTCGAGCGCGAGTACTACGACCGCAAGCCCGTTCCGGGCGATCCGAGCCAGCTCGTGAGCTTCGGCACCAGCGGCCATCGCGGCTCGCCGCTCCACGGCTCGTTCAACGAAGCCCACATCGTGGCCATCACCCAGGCCATCTGCGAGTACCGTCGCGGCCAGGGCATCGATGGGCCGCTCTTCATGGGCAAGGACACGCACGGCGTGTCGGGTCCCGCCCAGCGCACGGCGCTCGAAGTCCTCGCGGCGAACGACGTCGAGACGATCATCCAGCGCGACGACGGCGTGACCCCGACGCCCGTCATCTCGCGCGCGATCCTCGTGCACAACCGCGGCCGCACGACCGGCCTGGCCGACGGCATCGTCGTCACGCCGTCGCACAATCCGCCCGAGGACGGCGGCTTCAAGTACGACCCGCCCCACGGCGGGCCGGCCGACACGGACACGACCAGATGGATCCAGGGCCGAGCGAACGAGCTCCTGCGCTCGGGTCACGCGTGGGTCAAGCGGCGGCCGTTCGCCGCGGCCATCAAGGCGTCGACGACGCACCACGAAGACCTGATCCTTCCCTACGTCGAGGATCTTCGCAGCGTCGTCGACATGGAGGCGATCTCCGGCGCGGGCTTGAAGCTCGGCGTCGATCCGCTCGGCGGCGCGGCCCGGCCGTACTGGGAGCCCATCAACGCCGTCTACCGGACGGAGATCGTCGTCGTCAACCCGGTGATCGATCCGACGTTCTCGTTCATGACCGTCGACCACGACGGCAAGATCCGCATGGACTGCTCGAGCCCGTACGCCATGGCGCGGCTGGTCGCCATCAAGGACAGGTTCCGCGTCGCATTCGCCAACGACGCCGACGCCGACCGCCACGGCATCGTCACGCCGTCCGCCGGATTGCTGAACCCGAACCACTACCTGGCCGTCGCCGTCCATTATCTGCTCGGGCATCGTGATCGCTGGCCGTCCGGTCTCGTCGTCGGCAAGACGCTGGTCAGCAGCGGCATGATCGACCGGGTGGTGGGCAAGCTCGGCCGCCGGCTCTACGAGGTTCCCGTCGGCTTCAAGTGGTTCGTCCCCGGCTTGCTCGACGGCTCCTGCTGCTTCGGCGGCGAGGAGAGCGCCGGGGCGAGCTTTCTGCGGCTCGACGGAACGGTGTGGACGACCGACAAGGA
>Ga0126376_10001687_pt1 | contig 12077 bp, 11 predicted proteins | sample PanSoiMetPlot_15_FD_92760 | JGI IMG/M metagenome (GOLD analysis project Ga0126376, IMG submission 92760) | Tropical forest soil microbial communities from Panama - MetaG Plot_15 | ecosystem: Environmental > Terrestrial > Soil > Tropical forest > Bulk soil | place: Panama | collected 2016-02-17
AGATCTCGCGCGGCACGTAGTCCGACGCGTAGTACTGCGAAAGCACGTCGCTCAAAAACTCAGCCGGATCGAACTCGTCTTCAGGCAAGTCTTCCCAGAAAAACTCCCGGCGTCCGACGATGTTTCCTTCGCGCATCGTGAAGAGCTGTAAAGCGAGTCGCTGTCCTTCGCGGTAATAACCGAAGATGTCGACGTCGCTTTCGGAAGTCGTCGCCATCTTCTGTTGTTCAGAAAGACGAATAACTGTTTTGCGCAAGTCTCGATACTTCGCGGCGAGCTCGTAGTGCATCGCGTCAGACGCTTCAAACATGCGGCCCTCGAGCTCGTCAGCCAGCTCTTTATTTCGTCCTTCAAGCAGCAACCTGACGTCGCGTACCGCTTCCTGATACTGTTCCGGCGTACACAATCCCTTGACGCACGGGCCGAGGCAGCGTTTGATGTGATACTCGAGACACGGCCGCGGTGCCTTGCCGTCGATCTCGATATCGCAAGTGCGCAACTGAAACGTTCGGTTGATCAGATCGATGGTTCGCCGCGCGAGACTTGCAGGCAGAAACGGTCCGAAATAGAGTGCGCCGTCGCGTTGAATGCGACGCGTGATGACGACTTTCGGAAACGGTTCGTTGATCGTGAGCTTCAGATGCGGATACGACTTGTCGTCCTGAAGTTTGATGTTGTAGCGCGGCTTGTGCTGTTTGACGAGCGACGCCTCCAGAATTAAAGCTTCGACCTCGTTGTCGGTAACGATGAATTCGAGGTCGGCGATCTGCCCGACGAGCGCATCTGTTTTGCGGTCAAACGGCCGGGCGCGAAAATATGAACGCACGCGGCTGCGCAAGTTCTTCGCCTTGCCGACGTAGATCACCTTTCCCGCCGCATCTTTGTGCAGATAGACGCCGGACGAAGTTGGAATTTCTTTGAGTTTTTCCTCAATCGACACGATCTTTAGATGCTATTTTAGCTGAGACAAATGCATTTTCCACTCAGGCTTCCGGCAAACAAAAGATTTGACGCTGTTGGTTTCGGGCTAAATGCCGTCGATCACTTGATCGTGGTGCCGGAGTATCCGGCGTTCGACACCAAGATGCGGTTGCTCGAGCACAAGCAGTCCGCCGGTGGGCAAACGGCGAGCGCCATGGTTGCTCTGCGGCGTCTCGGGTTGAAGACTGCTTACGCGGGACGTTTCGGTTCGGATCCCGAGGGTCTCTTCGGATTTCAGACGTTGAAAGACGACGACGTCAATGTCGACTATGCCGAAGTTGTTGAAGGTGCGAGAAACCAGATCGCGTTCATCACGATCGACGTGCGCAGCGGCGAGCGGACGATCGTTTGGGATCGTGACGACCGCCTCGCGTACAAGCGCGAAGAAGCGCCGGTCGAGTTTGGACCGTTGGGAAAGGTTCTGCACCTCGATGCTCACGATCCGCCGGCGTGTGTGCGTGTCGCGCAAGCCGCGCGCGCGAGCGGCACGATCGTCTCGGCTGATATCGACAACGTCTACGATGGTCTGCCCGAACTGCTTCCGTTGATCGACATTCTGATCGGCTCGAAAGAGTTTCCACGACGCGTGACTGGAATCGCTGACGAACGCGCGGCCTTGGTGGAATTGAAGACGCGGTATGGTTGCGCCATAACCGGCATGACGATCGGAGCCGCGGGCGCTGTTGTCTACATCGACGGAGCTTTCATCGAGTCACCGGGCTTCGCAGCGCCCGGCGGTTGTCGCGACACCACCGGCGCCGGCGACGCGTTTCACGGCGGCTTTCTCTTCGGACTGCTCACCGGCGAAGATCTCGAAACGAGTTTGAAGCTCGGCAACGCTGTCGCCGCCATCAAGTGCAGCGCCCTCGGCGCCCGCACCGCTCTTCCAACGAAGTCTGAGCTCGAACAGTTTTTGAATAATCCGTGTTAATCTGTGTGCATCCGCGGCTAAACCCTCTGAGGAAAACATGAAAATCCTGTTACTTGTAGCGAGCGTTCTGCTCCTGAGTCTGATTCCTGGTCCATCTCACGTTCAGTCAAACACCGCCGACATCGTCTTCAAAAACGGCAACGTTTACACCGCGAACGACAAAGCGCCGCGCGCGCAGGCGATTGCTGTCAAAGGCGACCGCATCGTTTTCGTCGGTTCAAACGAAGCAGCGCAGAAGTTCGTCGGCACGAACACGCGTGTCGTCGATCTCAAAGGCAACACCGTCCTGCCGGGATTCACTGATTCGCACCAGCATCTTTCCGGCGTCGGACAGCGCGAGATGACACTCAATCTCGAAGGCACCACCAGCCTCGACGATTTACTCGCGAAGTTGAAAGCACGAGTTGACCAGGCGAAGCCCAACGAATGGGTAACTGGACGTGGTTGGATCGAGACGCACTGGCAACCACCGGCGTTCCCGACGCGCTGGGACCTCGACAAAGTTTCACCGAACAATCCCGTGATCCTCGGACGTGCAGACGGTCACGGCGCTGTCGCAAACAGTGCCGCGTTGAAACTCGCAGACGTCGACAAAAACACGCCCAATCCATTCGGCGGCGAGATCTCGAAAGACAAACGGAGCGGCGAGCCGAACGGAATGTTGCTCGATGCGGCGCAAGGCCTGGTGCGACGTAAAGTTCCGCCGACTTCGGCTGCAGACGCCGAGCGCGCGGTTGTTTTGGGAGTGAAGCGAGACATCGCACTCGGTTGGACGCAGATTCAGGATGCAGGCGGCAGTTATGAGGACGTTAATATCTTCAAAAAACTTTACGCGGCCGGCACGATCAAGTTACGCATCTACAAAGCCGTTTATGGACCAGGACCAAACGCCGCGCGTTTGCTCAACGAAGGTCCAACCATCGGCGCTTTTGAGAATCGTTTTAACCTCAGGACGATAAAGGTTGTTTCCGATGGCGCGCTTGGTTCGCGTGGTGCGGCATTGCTTGGTCCATACTCAGACGCGCCCGATACTTCCGGATTCTTGACAGTGAAAGCAGAAGAATTGCGACCGATGCTGGTCGAGGCTTTGCGCAAGGGTATTCAAGTCGAGACACATGCGATCGGCGATCGCGCGAATCGTTTCATACTCGACGAGTATGAAACGGCATTCAAGGCCGTGCCGGCGGCGCAGCGAAAAATTGCGAAGCCGCGTTGGCGAGTCGAGCATGCGCAGATCGTCAACCCGGCAGACATTCCACGCTTCGCGAAACTCGGAGTGATTCCGTCGATGCAGCCGTCCCACGCGATCGGCGATCTATTTTTTGCGCCGAGTCGTCTTGGTCTCGAACGTCTCGCGGGCGCGTATGCGTGGGAGAGTTTTATCAAGTCGGGCGTGGTTGTGCCGGGCGGATCTGACGCGCCGGTCGAACGCGGTGAACCGATGATCGAGTTCTACGCGGCCGTCGCGCGCAAAGATCAGAAAGGCTTTTCGACTGAAGGCTGGCATCCCGAAGAAGCTGTCAGCCGCGCGCAAGCGCTGAATATGTTCACTATCTGGCCGGCGTACGCTGCGTTTGAAGAAAAACTACGCGGCTCGATTGAAACCGGCAAACTTGCAGACTTAACCATTCTCTCCGCCGACATCATGACCATTCCGGAGTTGGAAATCCTGAAAACACATTGCGTCATGACGGTCATCAACGGCGAGATCGTCTATGAATCAAACAGCACTGATTGAGGGCAACGCTATGAAAAACCGTCGCGATTTTCTCTCGCTTGCAGGCAAGGGACTTGGCCTGGCTGCATTGTCCGTACCGACGATCGGTGCGTTGTTGAAAGACGTCGAAGCTGCGAGTCGAAGCGTCGCGCATCTCACGCCGGAACAGGTCGCAATGGATGAAGACTACTGGTCCGTCATCCAGAATTCGTTCACGGTCACGCGCGGCATCGTGAATCTCAATAACGGCGGCGTCTCACCGAGCCCGCGCATCGTCACTGAAGCGCTCGTTCGTTACATCTGGCAGCAGGAAGATGCGACCGCCTTCACGATGTGGGAACTACTCGAGCCGCAATCGGAAACCATTCGCACCGGACTCGCGGAAATGTTTGGCTGCGATCGCGAAGAGATCGCTATAACGCGCAACGCTTCCGAGTCGCTCGAGATCCTTCTGATGGGAATGGATTTCAAACCCGGCGACGAGATACTCACGACCACGCAGGATTATCCGCGCATGCTGACGACGCTGCGGCAGCGTGAACGTCGTGAAGGTCTCGTGTTGAAGATGGTGAAGATCCCGATTCCGCCGAAGAACCTGAGCGAGATCACGGTGGCGTTTGAGAAAGGGATCACGAGCCGGACGAAACTGATCCTCGTTTCGCATCAAGTGAACATCACGGGCCAGATCACACCAGTGAAACAGATCTGCGACATGGCGCGCGCAAAGGGAATCGAGACGATCGTCGACGGCGCGCATTCTTACGCGCAGTTTAATTTCCAACAGAAGGATCTCGGTTGCGATTACTTCGGCACGAGTTTGCACAAGTGGCTTTATTCGCCGAAAGGAACCGGACTGCTTTACGTCAAGCGCGACAAGATCGAGAAGCTCTGGCCGTTGATGGCGGCGGAGACTAAGCAGGCTGGTGACATTCGCAAGTTTGAAGAGATCGGAACGCACTCGGCGGCACCGCGTCTCGCGATCGGCGAGTCGCTGCTCTTCCATAACGGCATCGGTGGCAAGCGCAAAGAGGCGCGGCTCCGATACCTGTCACGTTACTGGATGAATCGTTTGAAAGATGTTCCGAAGATTACCTTCAATACTTCGTTCGAGCCGGATCAGTCGTGTGCGATTGCTAACGTGAATATCGAAGGGATCGAGCCGAGGGCGATCGGAAGTTACCTGTTTACCAAGCATCGCGTGTTCACGACGCCGATCGTGCATGAGGAGTTCAAGGGCATCCGCATCACACCGAATGTCTACACCACGCTCGGAGAGTTGGATCGATTCTGTAACTTGATGGAGTCGATCGCGCGCAAAGGCCTGCCAGCCTCTTAAGCCGCAGATTTTCGCGGAAAAACACGGATCTGTGGCGGAACTCTGCCTATCGTGCAGCCGTAAAGCAGATGGTGCTAGAATGCGAAGCGGTGGAGGTTTCTAATCATGGAAGAAGGTCGTGACCCGGTTCGTGAAGTCACAGAAGCTGTTTGCGACGGATTGCGTCAAATCGGTGATTTTTCGTACGCAATTATGCCGAAGGAAATGGCCCACGCGCTGGGTGACCTCAAGAAATCAATGCTCGGCCAGATCCGGTGCCTGATCGACTGGGAGACGAACTGGATCGACGAGCGTGTTGCCGGCGGCGATCGACTGAGAGAAGAGTGGCGCGAGAAGTGCCAAAGCACGCCGGCGGACGCCACTTCCGGACCGGCAGCGTAGGAAAATAAATGGAAGTCTTACTGGCAGACGAATACGGGTTTTGTTTCGGCGTCGAACGCGCCGTCGAGATGGTCGAAGAAGTAGTTGAAGAGGGCGTGCGCCCGATTCGTTCACTTGGACCGCTGATTCACAACGCGCAGGAGATGGAACGACTCGGCGCCCGCGGCGTTTCGACGATCGATTCGCCGGATGAAGCTGACGCCGATACCATCGCCGTGATTCGCGCGCATGGTGTTACACCGCAGGTGCAGCGCGAGTTGGAAGAACGCGCCGCGAAAGTGATCGACGCAACCTGCCCGTTCGTCACACGCGTACAACATCTCGCTGAACGTGCCGCGCGCCAGGGGCGCGACGTCGTTGTCGCCGGCAATCCCGATCATCCGGAGATGATCGGTGTCGTGGGTTATGCACCAAACAACACTTACGTCGTGCGCGATGCGAGCGAAGTAGCTTCACTTCCCGATCTGCGCGCGCCGTTGGTTGTTTCGCAGACGACGATCAAGTTGCAGACGTTTTTGGAAGTCGCCGAAGCGGTACGTGAGAAAGCCGACACCGAGCCACAGGTAGTCAACACGATCTGTTCGGCCACGCGCGATCGACAGGACGCGGCGCGCGCGCTTGCCGGACAAGTCGATGCTTTCTACGTCATCGGCGGACGTCATTCGTCCAACAGCGTGAAGTTGTTGGCAGTTTGCCAGGAACAGTGCGCGAAGAGTTTTCTGATTGAAACTCCCGCTGAGATAAATCCCACGGATTTGACGGGTGTGAAAAAGGTTGGCGTAACGGCCGGCGCTTCAACTCCCAACTGGCTCATCGATCAAGTCGTCGAACGACTGCACCAACTGGGCCAATAACTCACAACATATCGTCGGCTTGATCGAGCGCGTTAACTATCTGGCGCGCTTCTTCCGAGCCGTATTCCACCACTTGCCTTCGCAACGCGGCGCGCGCAGTTTCAGAGTCAACCGGATCGTTTAGCAAAGCAGCCAGGATCGAGATCGGGCAACGCGCGAGTGCTTCGTTTGCGAGTTCGCGAACGATCGTATCTTCGGAGCGCGCGAGCTCGCAGATCTCACTCGGCGGAAAGCGTGAGGTTAAGGCATCGGCGAGCAGGTCGATGCGTCGATAATCTCTTTGCATTTCTGCACGCTTGACGAGTTGTTCGAAGACCTCAGCCGACTCGGTTTTCTCCAGCAACACTGCCGCGCAAGTATCGGCGATCGACTTCAGTTTCCCATCTTTTTCAGGATCGAGCGCATCGGTCTCTTCCGCGGCGCGATCGTCGAGTGCGGCGAGAAAGCGACTGAGTTCGAGGTCGGCGCGCGCGTCGTAATGGAAGTTACGAGCAGTCGGCGTCGTGCCTGCTTGCAAAGCTCGCTCGACCAGTCCGCGCGTCGCAGGACGCAACTCAGACCAGGCAGAGGCAATGCGGCTACCAAAATCGTCGATCCTCATAAATTGCGGCGTACTATACGCCAAGTGAGGCTAAAGAAGAAATTGGCCGTTTTTAACTTGAAAGGTTGTGATCTTTGATCTCGGCGATGGTCGGGAAGGGGATCTTCACGATCTGACCATTGGCCGTCTCGATCTTCACACTGGGAGTAGTGAGCGCCTGGGTGGTCTTCATGCTGCGAACGGTCCCACGCACTCGCCTGCCGTCGGTCGTAATAATCTCGACGTTATCCTTGCCGTAAAGCGGTTGCAGCGCCGCGAGTGCCTTGGTTATTTCCACCGTCTCATCCTCCCTGACCCGAATATTGCCCCTTAGTTGGCCGGAAGTCCATCGCACGAGCGACATGCAACCGGAAAACATTATTTGGCGTATAGAACCTGTCCGTGTATTCTTCGACTAAACGCCAATAAGGTGGATCTCAAATGTCGCAGGCTAATGAAATCACTTGCTCAAACTGCCATTCGAGGATGCCGTCTGACCTTCGCTTTTGTCGGAATTGCGGATTTCGACTACCGCAAAGCATGGCTGGGTATGGCGTAGGGCAGTATTCCCCGAGTAATGAACTGCCGACTGTTACCCCTTTGCCGGCTCCGTCCAAAAAGAAACGTCGCATGAGCGGCATGTCCTGGATCTTCGTGGGCCTGCTTGTGTTCTTCGTTGGCGCGGCTGCGTTCACCGCGATTGTGGCTCCGATGCGGAAGAGACCGAGTTTTGGTGTCATGCAGGTACCCGTGGTTAAGTCGTATCTCGGTGTTGATCGGTTCAATAACACTGACGACGGCGTGATCTTTGAATCCGTGAAGGCACCCGGTGGTCCGGCAGATAAAGCGGGCCTGGTTGGCGGAGACGTGATTGTGACTTTCGACGGTCAACCGATTCACGATGAAGATCAGTTGGACGACATCATGACTCAAACTCCGGTTGGCAAGACTGTCGACGTTGAGTACATGAGAGACGGGCAAAAAAAGACCGTCAAACTAACGACGATTTCAAGCGAAGAAAATGGGCGCTTGACGCACGACTTTGACCGTCGCCCGGAAGGAAAACCGCAGTTTGGTTATGACGATAGCGACGCGAAAACGGTGAAGGTGCCGGGGATGAATATCCATGGCGTACGGTTGGGTTCGATCTTGCGCAACCGCCCGGCGGATATTGCCGGAGTTAAAGACGGCGATATCGTGATTGAGTTTGATGGAGTTCCGATTCGAACCAATGCGGAGTTTCTGATGCGCGTGCGTCGCGCGTTGCCTTACACCACGGCGAAACTGGTAGTGATGCGACCGAAAGCGGCGGCTGCAGGTGAGCCTGAAGCTGACGCTGAAAATCAGCCGCTGGAGAAGGTGGAGATTCCGGTTCGGTTAGGGAAACAATGAACTATTCTCCCAACACATAATTCCTCAACCGCGCTTCCATCTCATGCTTCACGTCGTCGCGCTGCTCTTCAGTCTCATCTGCTTCAAACGTTTCAAACAGCGCATACTGCGTTTGTCCCAGGACGCGTAATTCCCACGCTTCGCGATTGTTGTGCGAGGGGCGCGAAAACCAGAGCGCGTCAAACTCTGCTTCCTTCACTGGTACCTTCTCGAGCAATTGTGATTCATGCCTCTCGAGCACGGCTCGCGTAGCAGATCGCAGTATCGCACTCCGCAATTGCCAACCGTGCTTGCGGTACGTGGCGACCAGTTCCATAAACAGATCAACACTCTTCATAACAAAACACTTATGGCTTTGCAGCCTACCATATTCCGCACCGGTTGACCGCCAGAATCAGCCGCCACTATCATCGTCTGCGCTTTTCAAGCGTCGTTTAAAGATGTATTTGCCAAGTCTGATTATGATTCTGGTTGCAAGCGGGGTGATGCCAGTACTGGGAAACATGTCAACACAGCCACTGATTTCAAACTCGATTCGCGAGTCGAATGACTTCACCGAGCCCACTCCTTTTTACGAAGCACTCGCGAAGGCCCTCAAAAAACGCAAGACAAAAATCGAAAACATTTGTCCGCCGTCGGATCCGGTTTCAAAGCGGATCCTTGAAGAGTACGGCGCGATCTTCGTCGCCGACAAAAAGGTGACGCCGCCGCCCGTCTGCGTTTTCACGACCGAGGAACAAGTCACCCGATTTCAGGACGCGGCCGGTTTTGAAGCTGATGTTTTTGGCTTTGACGAGGTTGAGCTGCAACCCGAAGCGCTCAAGAAGCTGAACAAAGCGCGCGCGGAAGCTCAGAAGGAAGGACTCGACATTACACCGCGCGATGGCGCTGAAGCTGCGCGCCGCAACTACGAAGACAGTGTTCGTTTGTGGAATTCGCGTTTCGAGCCGGCGCTCGATTACTGGCTCGCGCAGGGACGCCTCACCGCCGAACAAGTCGCGCGGCTGCGCAGCCTGCCACTCTCGCAGCAGGTAGCCGAAGTTTTGGAGCTCGAAAAAACAGGCATTTACTTCAGCAAAGATCTTTCGAAGTCGATTCTTTACTCGATTGCGGCGCCCGGCGCGTCGCAACACATTGCGATGCTCGCATTCGATGTCAATGAGTTTGAGAATCCGCGTGTGCGTGAAATCCTGGCGAAGCATGGTTGGTTTCAAACCGTGCTCAGCGATCTACCGCACTTCACGTTTCTCGGTTTGAAGGAAAAGGATCTGCCGAAGCACGGACTCCGCAGCGTCGAAATTAATGGACAGGTGTTCTGGATTCCGAACGTGCCGGCAGTTCACCCGGGCTTAGATAAATAGGTCCTATTGGACCTATAGGACCTATTAAAATCCGTGGCTGAAATATCGCCGAAGTGCTAAACTACGGCCCTCTTCCCCCCAACCACGAGCAAAAGCGAGATTGACTGGTGTGACCTTTTAACCCGAAGGAAGGTCAGATATGGATGTCCCTCAATTTATCGCTGGTAGATTCAGAATAGAACGTGAAATCGGGACCGGCGGCATGGGCACTGTTTACCTTGCCACGCATCTCGGTCTCGAGCGTCCGGTCGCCGTCAAGATCATTCGTCGCGAGTTCGCTGGTGATGCGGACGTCGCCGATCGTTTTTTGCGCGAAGCGCGAACGATGGCGAAGTTGCGCCATCCGAACGCCGCGATGATCTTCGACGCGGGCAATCTGCCTGATGGTCGTCACTTCATCGTGATGGAGTTTGTCGAGGGCGAAACGCTCTCACAAGCTTTAGCGCGAGAAGGTCGTTTCTCCGCCACTCACGCAGTGAACATCGCCACGCAGATCTGCGACGTCCTGGAAGAAGCACACCGGCTCGGAATCGTTCATCGCGATCTCAAACCCTCAAACATTCTGCTCGGCAGGCGCGGTGTTTGTGTGCTCGACTTCGGCGTCGCGAAAGTCTTAGCTTCATCTGCCGAATCCACGGCAACACACGCGAGCACCGGTTCCGGCCAGGTTGTGGGAACGCCGCGCTACATGTCGCCGGAGCAGTGTTTGGGGCAGCGCGTCGGCGCGCGCAGCGATCTCTACAGTCTCGGTGTTTTGCTCTACGAAATGCTCGCGGGTCGCCCACCCTTTGTCGATCCACTGCAATCCGCGTTGCTTGTTAAGCAGGCAACCGCTCCCGCGCCACCCTTGCCGCGTTTGCGGCAGGACATTCCGCGACCGCTCGCTTTGGCAGTTCACACTTTGCTCGCGAAGCGCCCCGAAGATCGTCCGCGCACCGCCGCTTTGGCGAAGATGCTTTTGGAGCGCAGTCTCACGCATCCGGAACGCACCCTGCCTGACGTTGAGCCGCTCTCCGCGATGGTCGCGGCCGCGGACGCCGGTCGAAACCTGGTTTTTAGAGTGGGCGCTCCGCTTGTTCTCGTAATCACATTCAGCGCGCTGCTTGCCTGGGGTTACACGGGACAGAGTGCGCCGGAACCACGGATACCTGACTCGGCACTTCCCGTCGCTGCTTCCAAAGTGAGCTTCACGCCGGCTGCATGGCGCAACGATGTGGCTCCGGCTGCGAGCGTCGCTCAGCCGCGTGATAATTCAGCGCCAGTCGAGGAGTTATCGTTGACTAAAGCGCGCAAGATCGCGGCGCAATTTGCGCGCGGCTCGGTCGGTCCGCTCGAGATCGTCGATACCGCTTCGGGACCGGCGATCGTGTTCGTCAACAATCAGCGCAAAGCCGGCACGACGAGTTTCATGCTGCTGCAACGGCGCGACGGTAAGTATCGACTAAGTGCGCAGGGCAAGCTCGACACGGAAGGTTTCAGTCATGCAAACTGGGGTGCTGAACTTGTCGATGCCGATGAGGATGGTTATCCGGAGTTGTTGTTCAGCGGTAAAGATTCCACTGAAAACCGAACGTTGAGACGTTTGATCCTGTTTGTGCCCAACGACAAGCGAACGTACTCGATGCAGATGACCGGTGAAACCACCCCGCACGGCACGCCACGGATTCAATGGTTATCAAACGCCGCCGGCGCGGACGCCGCTCCCTATCGCACCGCGCTTCGTCAAAAAGCCCGAGCGCTCGTTACGAAAAAATAGGTCCTATACAACAAATAGGACCTATTATTTAACCCTCCTGTACAATTTTTCCCCAGCAAGATAACCTTTTCCCCACGACCAACATCAATTTCCAGCATATGGAGTTATCAGTGAAACGAAGTTTGCTTGTCTTTTTACTTCTCTTAACTTTGCTGTCGCCTTCCACGCTCTCGGCGCGGATCGTGACCCAACAACGGTCGACCCGGCCAACGGCAACCGTTCCGGCTCCTGCGCCGGCGACGCGACTGCCCGAAGCCAAGATTTTCAGCCAGGTTCTGTCCAACGGTCTGGAAGTGATCATTCTCGAAGACCACTCCATTCCGCTCGTCACGATTGAGTTGGCCGTAAAGAACGGTTCCTACACCGAGCCGCCGGAGCTCAACGGGCTCTCGCACCTGTACGAGCACATGTTCTTCAAACAGAACCGCGCGGTCGCGAATGCCGAAGAATACCTGCGCACCATCGGCCAGATGGGCATCGCTTACAACGGCACCACGCGCGAAGAAGTGGTCGATTATTACTTCACCACCACCAGCCCAAACATTCGCACAGCGATGCAGTTCATGAAAGACGCGGCGCGTTATCCGCTGTTTGAGGAGCGTGAGTTCAGCCGCGAAAAGCAGGTGGTGATTGGCGAGATCGATCGCAACGAGTCGAATCCGTTTTTCTATCTGAACAAAGAGATGAACAACCGACTCTTTTTCAAATACCCGAGCCGCAAGAATCCTTTGGGAAACCGGGAAACAGTTTCAGGCTCGACCACCGAAATGATGCGCTTGATTCAGCAG
>Ga0126376_10001688_pt1 | contig 12074 bp, 5 predicted proteins | sample PanSoiMetPlot_15_FD_92760 | JGI IMG/M metagenome (GOLD analysis project Ga0126376, IMG submission 92760) | Tropical forest soil microbial communities from Panama - MetaG Plot_15 | ecosystem: Environmental > Terrestrial > Soil > Tropical forest > Bulk soil | place: Panama | collected 2016-02-17
CGCATCGCCGCCGGGTTTTGCTCCGCCGTCGCCGAGCCCGTCAGCACCGTGAGGAGCAGTGCCGGTATCGCTAGCGCGCGCATCGCCGGCCGAATCGTCAGCCCTTCGGCTGCTGGACGGTCTTGATAAGCTGCAACGATTCTAGGACTTTCCTGTACGCCGCGAGCTCCTCCGCGGTGGCGGCGGTCTTCTTCTTGGACATCGCCACGGAGAGGTGGAACGGGTACTCCGGTCCCGGATTCAGATAGGCAATGTACTCGAAGAATTCGCCCGGCTTGGAAAACACCTTCGGGAACGTCGCGTACTTGGGGTGCTTCACATCCAGCTCGCCGAACGCCACGCCCGGAACCTCTTTCTTGTAGCTCTGCATGTCGGCTTCGAGGTCCGCCGCCAGGTTCTCGTCGACCTTGTCGTTAACGCGCACCCGGATCGTCACGTCAGCGGCTTTCGACGTCTCCGATCCTGGGAAAAAAACGATGTTCGCCGAATATCTCTCCGCCGCCTCGGTGTCTCCATGCCAGCCGTCCGGCTCATCGACGCCGAACGCGAAGTCGTTGCCGTAGACCAGCAGCGATTTCAGTTTCTCCTCGGAACCCGCCGCGCGCGACGAGCCGAGGCAGAGGAGGGCGGCAATTCCGACGGCGAACAGAACCTGCAGAATCTTCATAAGCGTCCTTTCGAGGTGGCTGCGGCGTCCATAATATCCCACGCCGGAGCCGAGCCGCAGATGAGGAAACGAGACCGCGCCCTTCCGATCCTGGCGATCCTGCTCGCGGCGGGTCTGGCGGGACCTGCCCGGCCGCAGCCGGCGCCGAAGGAGCCCTGGGGACCCGAGCAGGCGACCGGCGCTCCGGATACTTTCGAAGCCGAGGACGCGCCCACCGCCTGGACTCCCCTGGAGCCGAGCCGGGGACTGGAGTGGCTGCGCGTCCGCTTCGCACGGGCGGTGCCGATCACCGAGGTTCGCATCCGCGAATCGCTCCATCCCGGAACGGTGCGCCGCGTGTGGGCCGTGCGGGACGGCGGCAGGAGAACTCTTCTCTGGAGAGGATCGGACCCGACGAAGGAGGCGCCGGCGGATTTCGTGGTGAAGCCGCGGAAGAAGGTCCTGGCCCGCGTTGTCACGATCGAGCTGGACACGGCGCACTCAAAGGGCTGGAAGGCGATCGACGCCGTGGAGCTGGTGGGCCGGGACGGCAGCCGCCAGTGGGCCGCGCAGGCCGAGGCGAGCTCGAGCTATGCCACGGTCGGCGGGCTGCTGGCCGCCGAGCTGGCGCCGGAGGCCAGGGTCTTCCACGACGAGGCGCTTGGCATTAGGATGTCCGCCCCAGGGTGGTGGATCCGCGCCAATCCCGCCCTGTTGGAGGCTCCCGGCACCATCCTGCGCGCGTGGACGCGGGATGGGACGGCGACGATCGTCGTTTCGCGCCGCGAGACGGCGAGACCCTGGCCGCAGCGGGACCTCCTCGCGGAGCTCGCGTCGGCGCTCGCCTTCCTCGGCGCGGAGATCCAGGCACGGGAGGTGCATCACTTCAGGGAGTTGACAGCGTTGGGGCTGGTGGCGACCGGCACCGGCGAGAGCGAAAACGGTCCGCGAACGACGCAGCATTGGGTCGCCGTGCCGAGGGAGCGAGACGTTCTTGTCTTCCTGTTGAGCACACCCCAGGCCGCGTTCGCCGCCGACGAGCGGACCTTTGAAAAGATGCTCGCGTCGGTCGAGATTCAGGGCTCGCAGACACCAGCGCAAAGAGCGGAGAAATAGCGGCGTCCGCTTTTCCGTTGAAATCACGACAAGGCGATCGCTTCCGGGCTCGAGAAAGTCCCGAACGCCGCGATCCCCTCGTGAGCATGATCAACCGGCATTGGATCTGATGCCACAGGAGCCGAGGAAGGAACCATGAAACCGCGAAACACACGCGTTCTCGTCTTCGCCACCGCACTGCTGACCGCGCCGCTCCTGCCGGCGTGGAGCCAGGCGCCGGTTCATCCCCGTCCACAACCGAAGAAGAAGCCCGCGGTGGTGGTCATCAAGGAGACCCCGATCGAGCAAGGCGATCCCCAGCAGCAGGGCGCGCCTCAAGACCCGGCGACGGCCCAGCAGGGGGCGCCGCAGGACCCGGCGGCGGCCCAGCAGCAGGGCGCTCCCCAGGAACAGGGGACCGCTCAGCAGGGAACCGCCCAGGGCCAGACTCAGGGGACGGCGCCCCAGCAGGGCACGGCGCCGCAGCAAGGCACCGCCCAGCAGGGAGTTCAGCCTCCAGCCGCGCCGGGTGCCAAGCCCGCGCCGAAGATCATGAAGCCCGAGGAGATCGGCATCTCCTTCGCGCCGCCGCAGGGCTGGCAGCAGGGCGATCCGACCAGGATGACGCTCCCGGGCGATCCGTGCTGTGTCTGGACGCCCGACAACGTCGCCTCAATCGTCGCCTTCGTGCAGCATCCCGGAAAGCCGCTGCGGCCCAAGGTCCTCCTGGAGGAGAGCGCGCACGCGCTGCAAAGCGCCGTTGGCGCCGAAGTCAAAACCAAAGAGCTCAAGGACTTCGGCGGCATGAAGGGCTTCTCGCTGGTGGTGACGGCTCCGGGCAACGGCGCCGCCATCGACGGCAAGGGGACCGTATCCACGACCCAGCACTGGATCGCGATCCCGCGTGACAAGGACGTGGTGATCTTCCTGATGACGACGCCCGACGCGAGCTTCGCTCAGAACGAGCAGGTCTTCCAGAACGTGCTCAGCACACTGAAGATCAGCGGCACCCAGACGCCGGACCAGCAGGCGTCGCGGTAAGATCTCCCGGCGTGCCCGCGAGCCCTCACCTCCCCAATCCCAGGGGAGTGAGGGCTCTTCGCGCCAGACCCGCCTGAAACCCGCAAAGGACAATCATGACCCTGAACCCGCGATGCCGCTTCGCCGCCGGAGCGCTCTGTCTCCTTCTCTTTCTCCCCTCGTTTCCGGCCCGGGCCGCCGACGAGGCGCCCGCCCTGACGCTGGAGCAGATCATGGCCGATCCGGACTGGATCGGAAATCCGCCCGAAAACCCGTACTGGTCCGACGACGGCCGCGCCATCTACTACGAGCGCGAGCGGGACGGCGCGGGGAAAAACCCGAAAGACCTCTTCCGCCTCGACCTCGCCACCGGCAAGGCGGTGCGCATCGAGCCCGCCGAGCGCGGCAAGGCGGACGCGCCCGGCCGCCGGAGCCTCGACCGCAAGAAGAAGGTCTATGCCCACGAGGGCGACGTCTTCGTCAAGGATCTGACGACCGGCACCGTGCATCAGGTCACGCGCACGGCGGTGGAAGAGACCGATCCGTTCTTCCTCGCCGACGGCAAGCGCGTCGGCTTCTATCGCGACAAGCAGCCTTTCATCTACGACCTCGCCTCGGGGCTCCTCTCCCAGGCCGCCGATCTGCGGCTGGAGAAGGATCCCGCCGAGGAGGACGAGCCGACGTACCTCGCGGCGCAGCAGACCCGCCTCTTCGACGTCGTTCGCCAGCAGCAAGAGCAGAAGAAGCGGGAGCGCGAGGAGGAGCGCGCCAATCAGCAGACCGATCCCACCCGGCCGCCGCTGCCGTGGTATCTGGGCAAAGACGTGACGCTGGAAAGGGTCTCCCTCTCGCCCTCGGGAGACTGGCTGGCGGTGGTCACGGCGCCGAAGCGCGGGGAGGGGGATCTCAAGCCGGCCAAGATGCCCAACTACGTCACCGAGAGCGGCAACGTGGAATCCCGCGACGTCCGCCCCAAGGTCGGCGCCGAGAAGCCAGTGCCGCACTCGATGATGCTGCTCGATCTGCGCAAGCACGAACGGCACGACCTCGACGGGTCGGCGCTGCCGGGCATCAAGGACGATCCCCTGAAGGCGCTGCGCGAGGCCGCGGAAGCGAAGAAGGCCGCCGAGAAGAAGCTCAAGGAGCAGGAGAAGAAGAAAGCTGAGGGCGCCGCAGCGCCTGGCGGTGAAGAGAAGAAGGAGGAAGAGAAGCCCAAAGAACCGGAGCTCCGCCCGCTGGAGGTCGAGGATCTCGCCTGGTCCGACGACGGCCGCAAGCTCGCCCTCGAGCTGCGCGCCCGGGACAACAAGGACCGTTGGATCGCCACCTACGACACCGAGCGCGCCGAGCTGACCCCCCGGCACCGCCTGACCGATCCGGCCTGGATCAACTGGGACTTCAACGAGCTCGGCTGGCTGCGCGACAACGACACGCTGTGGTTTCTTTCCGAAGAGAGCGGCTGGTCGCAGCTCTATGCGATCTCGACGCGCACGGGCGAGAAGCGCCAGCTCTCGCCGGCGGGCCGCTATGAGGTGGGGTCGCCTGTTCCGAGCTGGGACGGCCGTGCCATCTACTACGTGGCCAATCAGGAGCATCCCGGCAACTACGACGTCTGGCGGGTGGACGTGGCGACGGCCAAGGCGGAGAAGCTCACGCGCGTCGGCGGTCTCACCGACTTCCTGCTATCGCCGGACGAGAGCCAGCTCAGCCTCCTCCACTCCGGCATCACGCGTCCGGACGAGGTCTACGTGCAGCCCAACCGGCCGGGCGCCGAAGCGAAGCAGGTGACGCACACCCGCACCGAGATCTTCCTCGCCCAGGATTGGACGTTGCCCGAGATCGTGCCTATCTCCTCCTCGCACGGCGCGCCGGCGCCGATCTACTCGCGCGTCTACACGCCGCGGGATTTCGATCCGTCCCACACCTGGCCGGCCGTCGTCTTCGTGCATGGCGCGGGCTACCTGCACAACGTTCATTACGGCTGGTCGAACTACTACCACGAATTCATGTTCCACACTTTCCTCACCCGCCACGGCTACGTCGTGCTCGACATGGACTACCGCGCCTCGGCCGGCTACGGCCGCGACTGGCGCACGGCGATCTACCGCCAGATGGGGCATCCCGAGCTGGAGGATCTCCAGGACGGCGTCGCCTGGCTGGTGGCCAACAAGAGCGTCGATCCCAAGCGCGTGGGCGTCTACGGCGGCTCCTACGGCGGCTTCATGACCTACATGGCGCTCTTCCGGGCGCCGGACCTCTTCGCCGCCGGTGCGGCGCTGCGGCCGGTCTCCGACTGGGCCCACTACAACGAGGACTACACCTCAAACATCCTCAACCGGCCGGAGATCGATCCGGAAGCGTACGAGAAAAGCTCGCCCATCGAGTACGCGGCGGGCCTCTCGAAGCCGCTGCTGATCTGCGACGGCATGCAGGACGCCAACGTCTTCTTCCAGGACAACGTGCGCCTGGTGCAGCGACTGATCGAGCTCAAGAAGGAGAACTTCGAGATGGCCGTCTATCCCGTCGAGGACCACGGCTTCGTACAGCCCACGAGCTGGCTCGACGAGTACCGCCGGATCTTCAAGCTGTTCGAGAGGTACGTGAAGCCAGAGGCGACGGAGAAGACGGCGGCGCGCTGAGCCCTCACCTCCCCGCCCTCCTCTCCCGGCCCTCCACCCGCCCACCAGGGAGAGGAGGGAGAAAAACAACGCAGTTCGTGGAGGATCTTTCCCCCTCTCCCCGGCGGGGGTGGGCGGAGGGCCGGGAGAGGGGGCAGGGGGTGAGGGCCGGCCGCGAGCATTACGATCTGTTCGAGTGGATGAAGTAAGCTTCTCTTTATTTGGAGATGCGATGAAACGGATCGCGATTCTCGAGGTTGTGACCGTCCTCTCACTGACGGCCGCCTGCGCGACGCCTGCCGGTCCACCTTCCACACCGCCAACGATTCCTGCCGCCGCGCCCGAAGCACGAGTCGAGGACGCGGCGTTGCTCTGCAACAGCTCGGCCCGCATCACCTCCTGGAAATCGCTCAAAGTGCCGGGGAGCTACCGTCCCGTCGATGTGGCGCTCACCCCGGACCGCGTCTGGGTGCTGCTCGCACCACCGGCGCTGGTGAGCGTGCCGCGCGAGGGGGACGTCGGCCAGCCCAAGTACTTCATCCCCAAGGGCACCGCGGACTGGAGCTCCATCGATGCCGACCCATCCGACGGTTCCCTGTGGATCGCCTCCGCCAACGCCTACCGCCTCGCGCACGTCCTCACGGACGGCACCCAGCAGCAGATCGACCTCAAGCGGGTGCAGGGAGAGGGCGGGCTCCGGCAGCTTCGGGTAGGCCGCGACCGCATCTATGGCGTGCCGGTGTGCGCGGACGAGGCGCTCTGGATCTTCAACCGCCAAGGCGAGCTGGTGGATTACACCTTCGCGGCGCCGGAGCGCCTAGCGGACGTGGACACCTCGCGCACCGTCAACATCGCCTATGCCTGCCCGATGGTCTTCATGGCGCGCGGCGAGACGGGACAGGTGATGGCTCTCAATCCTGCCGACGTCAAGCTCTATCGGGCCGGCGAAGGAAAGAACTGGGAAGTGGTGGGAGGACCGTACGATCTGCAGCCGCCCGGCCGTTATACCGACACGACCAAGCTCCGGACGATCCCGCTGCCGGGGGGCGGCACCCTCTACTATCTGCCCGATCTCGTGAGCCGCCTCTTCCTGCACGGCGGCAGTCCCATGCTCCTGGGCACCGCGGTCTATGAACACGATGCCGTCCGGGGGACGCTGCTCTACCGCCTCGAGGGGAACACCCTGACACCCTCCGTCGAGGTGTGCGGCCGCCAGATGCTGCTCGACGTGGAGTCAGACGGTCAGGTCTACGCCGCCATCACCGGCCGCGAGCTGATCGTGGGCCGGTTCAGCGGCTAGAGGAGAGCACGGCGGTACTATGGTGACGGTAACGCCGCCATGTCCGAGCCGTACCCCCGACTTCACACCCGCCGGCGGCGCCTGCGCCGCATCGCCTGGATTGCACTCCTGGTTCTGGTGGTCCTGCCGGCGCTGACCGTCATCACGATCCTTGCTGCGTTGCAGGCCGCGGGGGTGCGGCAGGCGATCCTCGGCCGAATCTCCGCGATGCTCGCCGAGGATTACGGGCTCGCCTTCACGGCGCGGGATTTTTCTCCCCTGTGGCGGCGCAGCGGCGTCGAGCTGCGCGACGTCCGCCTCGGCGCGCCGGGCGCCGCGCCGATCGTCACCGCCCGACGCGCGCTGGCGATGATCGACCTCGGCTCCTTGCGTGACCGGCCGCTCGTAATCCGGTCGCTGGAGGCCGAAGGGTTGCGGATCGACCTCGCGGCACCGATCCCGAAGCTTCCCGAAACGCCCGTCGCAGCCGGCGCCGGTCCGCCGGTGGAGATCCGGCGACTCCTGCTGCGCGACGGCGAGGTGCGAGGCGCCGCCCTGGCGAAGCCTGCGGTGGACTGGCTGCGCAGTTGGAACGTCCGCGGCATCAACGCCCGAGGCTCGTACCGCAGCGGCCGCCTGGACCTCGCAGTCGAACGGGGAGAAGCCGTCCTGGACCGGCCCGGCTTCGGTCTCCAGACGCTGCGACTCGCGGGCCGCGCCGGTTATGAGGAGAAGAAGCCGCTGCGGATCGACGGCCTGACGGTGACCGGCGACGGCGTCCGGCTCGCCGGCTCCGGGATCGTGGGGCTGGACGACGGCTCCCCCACCGCTGTCCGCTTCGACCTCGACGCCGAGCCGCGCGTTCTCGCGGCTGGTCTACCGCCTCGCGGATCGATCAAGGCGCAAGGTCGCGTCGCACTGCCTGAGATATCGGGCCGGGTGACGGTCACCGCGTCGGAGATTCCCGCCGAGGCGTTGAGGCCCTACCTTGACGCCAAGCTGTACGCCGATCTCGCTCTGGCCGGCACCGTGGCGGACGTGCAAGCGGACGCCGCGTTCGGTCCGGGGGATTGGGGACGCATCGCCGGCACGGCCGAGGTGGCGTGGCGGCGAGGCGGCACGCGCCTCGTCCGGGCTCGGACGCGCCTCGCGTCGGGAGCGGCGCCGGTCGTCGCCGCAGTGGCGGCGGAAATCCTCCCCGGCTCGCCCGGCCGGCGGTTCGTCCAGGGCACGATCCGCGCCGCGGGCTGGCCGGAGCTGGCGCGGGCCACGGCCGACGGCGTGCGGGCCGAGTTCCGGCTCCCCGACGTGAAAGCCGCACTGGCGGAGGTCCGCTCGCTGTGGCCTCGCCTGGTGCCCGCTCCGCCGCCCGGCCTGCCGCTCCAGGGCTCGCTGAGCGCGGATGCGAGCCTTTCCGGTTCCCTGTCCTCGCCCGATGCGCGGCTCGACGCCACCTGGCTGCCCCAGGAAAGCTCGCGGATCCACGTGGAGGCGAAGGGGAAGCCGCGCAATTGGAGCGGCTCGGCGAAGGTGCACGCGGACTCGCTGCCGCTTTCCCTGCTCGGCGAGCTGGCGCCGGGACTCGCGGGGACCGTCACCGGGACCGCGGAGATCTCCGGTTCGCGTCGTGGATATCGGGCCCGCGTCGAGGCTGCCACTGCGGCTGTCGCCTTGCCGCCGAACCTCCAGCGTCTGGACAACGGGAAGGTGACCGCCGACGGCACGCTGATCCTCCATCCGCTGTCCTATCGCGGCACGCTGGACCTCGACGGCGCCGGTCTGGTCGCGCTCCCCAACGCCTCGTCCACTGCGAGGATCGCGGCGTTCCGGATCGGCGCGGACGGTCTCCTCCGCGCCGATCCGTTCGATTGGCAGGGAAAGCTGACGCTGGATGCGCCGCGGGTCAACCTGACCGAGCCGGCTATGGAGGTCCGGAATCTCCACCTTGAAGCCCAAGGAGACCGCCGCGAGGTCCGCCTCTCCACGCTCTCCGGCGAGCTGCCCCCAGGACGGACCTTCAACGCCTCCGGCCGCATCGTCACCGAGCCGCTGCTCGCCGAGGCCGATCTCGATCTTCGCCTGGTCAAGCCGGTGGACGCCGTCTCCGCCGCCGACCTCACGGCCAGGTTGCGCGACGGTCTCGTCGAAGTGAACGCGCCGCGCCTCGAAACCGCCTCCGGTCCCGGGAGCCTGCACGCCCGGATTCCGCTGGGCGAGCTGCGAAAGATGCCGCAGCTCGCCTCAGCCCTCGACTCGCTGCCGGGCGAGAAGGCGCGGGGACCTGTCTCGCTCTCCCTCTCTTTCCCCGCGCTCGATTCGCAGCCGCTGCTCGTGGCGCTCGACATGAAGCCCCGGCCCGAGCACATCCGGACGGAGCTGACCGCCGACCTCTCCTTCGATCTCGCGGCGCCGGCGGCCGGCCAAGGCGAGGTGCGTCTGACCGGACTGACGGTCGAATCCCCGGACGGCCGCGTGGCCGCCGAGACGCCGGCCGTGCTCCGCCTCGCGGACGGCAAGCTCGCCCTCGCGCCCGTTCACCTGCGGATCGACGGCGGCTCGATCCAGGGAGCGGGCGTCGATCTCGCGGCGAGCGCCGAGCTGACCCGCACGTGGAAGCCGTTCGAGGATCCCCCCGCCGCGGCGATGACGCGCCTCTCGGCCGAGGGCAGCGGCACGCTCGACGCCGCGCTGCTCAATCCCTACCTCCAGGGCGGCGCAGCCGAGGGCTCGCTCCGCTTCTCGGCCAAGGCTTCGGGCAAGCCGGACCGACTCACCGGCGAGGTCCAGGCGAGCGGACCCGGCGCTTCCTTCCTCTGGCCCGCCGCCGGAATCCAGATCGAGGACCCGCGGCTGGCCCTCGACCTGCGCGACGGCCGGTGGACCATTCGCGAAGGCCGCATGGGGGCCAACGGCGGCACGGTGGATCTCTCGGGCGGGCTCTCGTCCGGCGGCGAGCTGGGCGTGGAGGCGCAGCTTGCGAAGGTCCACTACCGGCTGGACTATGGGATCGACACCTCGCTCTCCGGTCGCCTGTCGCTCCAGGCGCGGCCCGAGGAGAGGACACGCCTCTCCGGCCGCGTGGTGGTCGACCGCGGCGTGCTCGACCGCGACCTCAACCTGGACCGCGAAGTCTTCACCCTGCTCTTCAAGCCGCCGCAGACCCCGGGCACCGAGCAGACCGCCCTGGCCGGCGTCGATCTCGATCTCGACGTGGAAACGGCCGCCGGCGTGCGGATCAAGAACAACGTCGGCGATCTCCACGCCTCGTGGCGCAAGCTCACGGTGAGCGGCACGCTGGAGAACCCGGTGATCCGCGGACGGATCGACATCGATCCCGGAGGTCTTTTCTACGCCTACGGCCAGACGGTGCGCATCGACCGCGGCACACTGCGGTTCACCGGCGATCCCATCAAAGATCCGCAGATCGATCTCGCCACCACCAGCTCGCTCCAGGACCCGACGATCGCTCAGCTCCGGGGCGGCGGCCCGCTCGACCTGCTGGCGCAAGAGCGGCGGGCCGATGCCGGGAAGGCGCCGGAGACCCAGGCGGCGCTCGCCACCGGCCTGACCGGCTACTACGGCGCCCGCTTCTTGCAGCGGCTCGGCGAGAGCGCCGGGCTCGGCGGCTTTTCGGTGCAGCCGGTGCTGGTGTTCGACGAAGCCGATCCGAGCGCCCGGCTGACCGTCGGCCGCGACCTCTCGCCCAACGTCGCGCTCGCCCTGTCGCTCGATCTGCGCAACGCCGAGCGGCGGACCTATCTCCTCAATCTCCACGATCTGCGCTCCCTGCCGGGGCTGCGCTTCGAGGGTTTCACCAACGATCTCGGCCATGAGGGTTCGAGCCTGCAGCAGGCGCTCTCCTTCGGCGGCGGCGAGGCCCGGCAGGCGGAGACGGCGCCGCGGCTGCGCCGGCTGGTGATCGCCACACCGAAGAAGGGCGTCGGGAAACGGCAGATCCGCCGCGCCATCGGCCTCGAAAAGGGCCGGCCGGTGCCGGACGGAACGGATTTCGCCGTCGAGGTGGACGTGGCCGACCTCCTGCGCCGCAAGGGCTACCCCGATCCGCGCATCCGCGCCGCCGTCGCGCCGGTCCCGTCGCGGCCCGGCCGGGTGGATGTGAACGTGACCGTCGAGCCCGGTCCCAAAGTGTCTTTCAGTTTCGAGGGCGACCGGCCGCCGCGCACGCTGCGGCCGGACATCACCGCCCTCTACCGGACGGATTTCTACGAGAAGAGCTCAATCGAGGAGATGCGGCAAGCCGCCGTGCGCGCCTTCCGCAGCCTCGGCTATCTCGATCCCAAGGTGGAGATCGAGGTGCGGCGCGAGCGTCCCGAAGACCCGGACGGACCGCGCTCGGTCACGTTGCGGACGGACGCCGGCCGCCGGCAGGCGCTGGACGAGCTGAAGATCGCCGGCTTGCCTGCCGAGGAGGAGCGCCTCGCGGCCGGCGCCTTCCCCGGCACGCTGGCGCGCGCCGAGCTGGCCGCCGGCCTGCGCGACGCCGACGCCCGCCTCCTCGCCGTCCTGCGCGGGCTCGGCTATGAGCACGCGAAGATCGCCCGCCGCGCGATCGAGTCCGAGGGCTCGCGCCTGGTGGTGGACGTGGAGCCCGGTCCGCGGCCGACGGTCTCGGCGGTGGAGGTGACGGGAGTGGAGACAGGCGAGCGGGAACGGCTGCGCGGCCTGCTGCCTCTGCGCGCCGGCGATCCGTTGCGGACCGATCGCGTCACCGGCGGAGCCCTGCTCCTGGAACGCGAGCTGCGCGAGCGCGGCTATGCCGACACGGCGGTCGAGCGCTCCACCGTCACCCGACCGGACCAGCCGGACGAAGCCGTGGTGGTCTATCGCGTGACCCCCGGCCCGCAATACCGGCTGGCCGGCGTTGATCTCGCAGGCGCGCGGTGGTCGCGGCCGGCGCCGTTCCGGCGCGAGACGGGCCTTGTGCCGGGGGAGCCCTTCTCGGAGGCCGAGGTCGAGGAGGCGCGCACCCGGCTGTTCCAGACCGGCGTCTTCTCGCGCGTCGAGGCGAACGTCGAGAAGGATCGCCCCGGTGAAGCCCGCGTCTCCTTCTCGCTCGCCGAGCGCCCCCGCTTTCATCTCGGCTACGGCCTGCGCTGGGAGAGCGGCGTGGGCACCGCCGGCGTGCTCGACTTCGTGGATCAGAACTTCCTCGGCCGCGCCGTGACCTTCGGCCTGAGAGGGCTCTATCAGTCCGACGACCGCAGCGGCCGTCTCTACCTGAACACCGGGCGCGTTCTGGGCACCCAAATCTCGCTCGAGAGCTACGCCGAGCAGCGCCGCCGCCTCTTCCCCGACGACAACCTCATCGAAGACCGGCGCGAGGCGGCGCTCCAGGCGAGCCGGCCGCTCGGCGGGTCCGGCACGGCGCAGATCTACGCCCGCTACCGCACCACCC
>Ga0126376_10001689_pt1 | contig 12066 bp, 11 predicted proteins | sample PanSoiMetPlot_15_FD_92760 | JGI IMG/M metagenome (GOLD analysis project Ga0126376, IMG submission 92760) | Tropical forest soil microbial communities from Panama - MetaG Plot_15 | ecosystem: Environmental > Terrestrial > Soil > Tropical forest > Bulk soil | place: Panama | collected 2016-02-17
CGTCGAATGCGGTGGCGGACGATTCGGCGTTGACGCTCGACGAGCAGCGTGCGGCGGAACAGGAGGTTGCTATCCTCGCGCGTATTTTCAAAATGGATATCGGAATCGACGTTGGCTATTACAACATCGATGAAACGCGGCCGCCGTGCGCGCCGCTCGCCGGTGTGAGCATGAATATCGATTACCGCGGGCGACTTTCGCTGTGCTGCAATATGTCGGGTTATCGTGGTGCAGCGCAGGAAAGTGACGTGGTCGCGGATTTGAACGTCGAGTCGTTTGCGGCTGCGTACGAGAAGTTTAAGACGTTAGCAAGAGCACAACTGCAAAGACGATCGGATGCACTGGCAGCACTCCGCATGCGGGGAATGTCACCTGATATTTATCAGGGCTCGCCATGCCTGTTTTGTCTGCAAAGCTTCGGCAAGATTCCATGGCGTTAGACAGGATGTACAAGAATTTTTCATGATTGCCAGGATTCATCTTGTACATCCTGTAAAATCATGTAAATCCTGTCCACATGATTTCTAGTCTCAAAGGTTGGCTGCCGGTAGATGCTGTCGTCGTCAATGGCCGCCCTGGTCTTTGGTGGATGGACATGTCAGGTGTCAGTCTGACGGAGCCATTCTTCCAACAAACAGTAGAGCGTGCGAAAGCCGATGGCAGTGGCCGTCGCGAATTATTCACTGAGTTCGACGTGCTGCTGCAACTCGAGAAGCTATTGGACAGCGTCCAACCCACCGGCTTCATTTTTCATTCCTCACGCTGCGGTTCGACGCTCCTCGCCAATGCCTGCCGCGCAATTTCTAACTCGATCGTTCTCTCAGAAGCTAACGCAATCGACAAGCTGATCGCGCGATTCATCACCGACGCGGCCGAAGGCGGAGTGAAAGAGTCGCTTTATTCAGTGTTTCTGCGTGGCGTGGTGCATGCACTGGGCCAACGCCGGACTAGCGCCGAAAAGCATCTCTTCATCAAGTTTGCTTGCTCTAGCTTCTCGCAGATCGACCGTATCAGGCGCATCTGGCCCAACGTGCCTTGGCTGTTTCTTTACAGGAATCCAACCGAGATCATCGTTTCAAATATCAATGACGTCCCACCCTGGCTCATCGATCCGGATCGACGCGTGCTGGCGTCAATAATCAGCGCTTCACCTGACGCTGTCGCGGAAATGAGCCTCGAAGAGCTGTGCGCCCGAACCGTCGGCAGTCTTTACACAACCGCCAATCGTCTTGCGAACACGGGCGGCATGTTGCTTAATTACAGCCAACTGTCCGTTCCTGTAATAACTGGTGTGTTGAGCTTTTTCAACGTTCATCCGTCAGTAGAAGAGTTGGAGATGATCGCTGGCCGCAGTGGAATTTACTCAAAAGAGATTTCCGGCACGCGTCAGTTTGGGGACGATTCAGAGACGAAACAAAAGCAGGCCTCCAGGCTCGTTCGTGAAATGGCGGAAACGTGGGCCATCGAACCCTATCGTCTTCTCGAAGACAAGCGTTTAGAATCGAAACAACTTTAGCGAGCAATCATGAGTTCAACTAATCTGGTACCAGGCAAACACGTCGTTGCCACAGATTTCGACGGCGGCGAAGGAATACTCGTAGATCTCAATACAAAGAAATACTATCAACTTAATGAGACCGCGATGGTGGTTTGGAAGGGCCTGGAAAAAGGCAAGACCGTCGGCGAGATTGTCGACGACATCACTGCGACCTACGAAGTCGCGCCCGAAAAAGCCAGCTTAAGCGTGCAGCGAATTGTCGATAATTTCCAAAGTTACAAGTTGGTCGGCGTCCAGTGAACCAGGCGAGCGACGGCTGATCGTCAAATACACCATCCTCACGGTGGTGATCTTCCTGCCGCTAGTTTGGGCCTTCCTCTTCGTGCGCAATCTTTACCCCATTACCGCGTGGAACGTGATGATGGCGGGTGGCGATCTCGAGCGCGGCCGCAGCTATTGCATTCTTCGCGGCGAAACCGTCTCGGGTGAAACTATCGACATCCGGCCCATCGATCTGACAAATGCTCTCTACAGCCGCACCTGGACCATGGTCAACGCCACTATCGATAACCAGAGCTTCAAGCTCACGTCGATTCATCCTCAAAACGAGGAAATGCTGCGCCGCTTTGGTGGGGTCGAGAATCTTCCGCCCGGCGCGCGCGTGCCCGATCTGCTACAGGCCTGGGGCGAACTCTATAACAGTGAACTGCCTGAATCGTCCCCGCAGCGCCTGAAAGCAATACGGCTCGACATGTACCGCTGGGAAGGTGGTCGTTATTCTGATTACGACAAGTTCATAGAATCGTGGCGCAAGGAATTGTAAATCGCGTCGCCCCCAGGAGCGCGTTTGCTTTGGGTGTCGTGCGTTGCATCGTGCACGGCACATTTCTGATCTCAGTTCTCCTCACCTCGTTCTCGGCACTCGGCTCGCTGCCTGTAACAATCCTGCGGCCCACCGGCGCAATGAAGCTGCTGCCGTGGAGTTTTTACGACCAGCTACAGACACCCGTGGGAATGCTGACCTTGAAGAGCCTGCTGGTGCTCTCGCTGTTGTTCAGCACCGCGGGTCTGTTTTCAGTCGTCTCGACCAGGACGTCGCTGTTGCTGGTCGTCTTCTATCAGGGACTCTTGCGGAGCTTCGGACACTTCAATCACGACGAGATGGTGGCGGTTTACTATCTTGTCGTGCTTGCATTCACGCCCTGCACCGACGATTTCTCGCTCGACAGTCTGATTTCCCGGCAGCGCAAAGAGCGTCCGCTGCTGGCGTATGCGTATCCGATTCTCTTGATGCAGGTGTTGCTGGCGTGGGCCTATTTCAGCTCGGCATTGATTAAACTTCGAGTAGCGGGCTGGAAATATCTCAGTGCTGACAATCTGCCGGCGCTCGCAATTTTCCACTCACTCGACAATCTCCACGACACTCACTTCAAACTCGCTTTCTGGTTACCTCAGATCAAATCCTGCCTGCCGTTCGCTGTTGCCTTCGTGCTTATCTGGGAGCTCGCTTTTCCACTCGCGATTTTCTGGCGACGACTACGCTGGCTGATCCTCGGCATTGGCGTGGTATTCCACGTCGCCACCTTGTTTCTGATGAACATCTTCTTTCCACACCAGCTCGCGATGTACCTGATCTTTGTCGATTGGGATCGTTACGAGAGATTCTTCACGCAAAGTCGCCACACCACAAACTGAGATCGTTCAGGCCGGCGTCTATGCAAGACATTTGGCATAGGCATTTGTATCAAATTTCGTTGACGGGCTTGAGAGAGCGTGCTAGTTTTTCAGGCCACATTGATCATCGATGGCCCACCTTTAGGGGAAAAAGAGGAGAAACATTCATGTCTAAGTCGTTTCGGGCTTCTATTCTGTTCGCAGGCTTCATAGGAGTGATTGTTGGTCTATCGCAAGTCGCCATTGCCGGCGGCATGATTCAAACCAAAAACTCGGCTGACAGTAATTCAGAGACGGGCAAGACTGCTGCGCCTCAAAACAAATCAAAGAAGCGGAAAAAGAAGAAAGCGGCCGTCACGACTTTCGTGGTCTTCGGCACCTACGCGCCGCAAAAAGTTTCTGAACCGGTTCTTCCAAACATCACTACGAGCGAGCCCACTTTTGTTCCGGTTACGGCACCAACGCAGACCGCTGCAAAGCCAACTACTAGAGCAGCCAAAACTCCCACTATTCACGTCTTGCCCATTGAAGATCCGCCAACCAACGTGACGGCAACGGCCGGACAGTTGGTTATTTCTGAATTCCGCGTTCGTGGACCGAATGGCGCGAATGACGAGTTTATTGAAATCGCCAACGTCAGTGGCGCCGACCATACAGTCGCAGCGCTGTCAGGCACAGGCTATGGCATCGCTGCTTCGGACGGCGTGACCCGATGCTCGATCCCAAACGGCACCGTGATCCCAAACAAAGGCCATTATCTCTGCGTCAACTCCGTCGGCTACAGCCTCGCGAGCTATCCGGCCGGCAACGGTACGACTGCCACCGGCGACGCAACCTACACAACTGATATTCCTGACAACGCAGGCATTGCACTCTTCAATAACAACTCCGGCGGTGCAAGCTATTCACTCGCCAACCGTCTCGATGCGGTAGGCTCGACTTCCGAAGCAAACACGCTCTATAAGGAAGGCACAGGCTACCCCGCGCTGGTGCCTTTCTCGATAAACTACTCTTTTTATCGCGATAACTGTGGTAAAGGTGGCTCCATTACCACCTTCGGCACCTGTCCCTCGGGCGGCCTGCTGAAAGACACAAACAACAACGCTGCTGATTTCGTGTTCGTAGATACAAACGGCACCTCTGCCGGCGCGGGTCAACGACTCGGTGCTCCCGGTCCTGAGAATCTCAGCTCTCCGATCGAGCGGAACGCCTCGTTTGCGGTAAACCTGCTTGATACCTGTGTAGCACCGGCATCACCACCGAATCGCGTGCGCGACTTCACTTCGGATCCGCCAAACAACTCCACGTTTGGAACGCTGGATGTTCGTCGCACAATTGTCAATAACACCGGCGGAAATGTGACGCGCTTGCGTTTCCGCGTTGTCGACCTGACAACGTTCCCGGCGCCGAGTGGCATTGCCGACCTGCGGCCGCGCACGTCTACAAGTGTCGTGGTGACAGTTGACCGGCCGCCATGCGGTAGCGGCACGAGCAACATAACTGTTAACGGAACCACGCTCGAGCAACCTCCGTCACAGCCAAACGGCGGCGGCTTCAACTCGTCGATGTCGGCTGGAACCGTAACGCTGGGGACGCCGCTTGCTAACGGCGCGAGCATCGACGTGCGATTCCTGCTCGGCATTCAGCAAACAGGCAGCTTCAAGTTCTACATCAACGTCGAGGCTTTACCTTAAGTTGGGCCACAAATAGGCACCAAAGGCACAAAAACGATTTCAGTAAAAGCTTTTGTGCTTTATGTGCCTTTTTGTGGCTGCTTAAGGGAAGCTATAAGTGACGATGTATTCGGGCGGCGTACTTTCGAGGATGGGCCGCCCGTTTTCTTCCAGCCAGGCATGGCCCGCAAACTTGCCATCCGTTTCATTGCGCACGCCGAAAACGATTTGTGTGGGTATCCCGTCGCGCAAAAGATAGCGATGCAGAACGGCCGCGCGTTTCCAGCAGACGGGCTTGAACATCAAGATATCTACCGAGAGCAGTAGATCGATCGCGCGTGCCAGCTCATCCTGGCTCGTCGCTGGTGTTGAAGGCTTACCATTCTGACTTCCTGCCACCAGCTCAAGCGCGCGCGGCAATGAGTAGCAGCGGGCTATCACCGACAAGACAGCAACCCACCAGGCCATCCGGCACAACAAAATAGCCTCACCGGGACGTGAGACAAACTTGCGGGTGATTCTAAACGTAAGGCGTGCGAGTCGTTGCATGGCCCAAAAGAACTTTTAGACAGGATTTCAGGATTTGCAAGATTTACAGGATAAGCGCGTGGGCGCTTCTTGTAAATCTTCTGATCCTGTCATAACCTCCCAGTAAGCCTTTACATCTAATGTACTCAATTGGAGGGTCTGTGGCGGTTATTCGTCCGTTTCGTGCTTTGCGTCCGCAAACTAACCGCGCGCACCTGGTCGCGAGCGTGCCGTATGACGTTGTCAACACTGAAGAGGCGCGTGCTCTGGCCGACGGAAATCCGCTGAGCTTTTTGCACGTATCGCGACCCGAGATCGACCTGCCGCCAGGCACCGATATCTACAGCGATGCGGTCTATCGAAAGGCCGTCGAGAACTTCGAGAGACTGATCGCCACTTGCCCGCTGGAAAAAGAAAACGAGCCGAGTCTATATCTCTACAGGCTGATAATGGGCAACCACGAACAGATCGGCGTCGTGGCCTGCTGCTCGATCGACGAATATGACAACAGCACGATTCGTAAACACGAGCGCACTCGTCGCGACAAGGAAGACGATCGCACCCATCACATGTTGATGCTGCGCGCGCAAACCGGCCCAGTCTTTCTAACCTATCGCGCACGGCCAGAGATCGATGAACAAGTGTCGATGGCAATCGGCACGGAGCCTTTGTTTGATCTGACCGCACCCGATGGCGTGCGCCACACTATCTGGCGTCTCGATGAGACTCAATTACTCGTCAAAGGCTTTGAATCAGTGCCGCTTCTCTACATCGCCGACGGTCATCATCGTGCTGCAAGTGCGAGTCGCGCACGTGCCGAGTTGAAAGAGCAGAGCTTCGGGCACACAGGCAAAGAGGATTACAACTACTTCCTGACCGTCATCTTTCCGGATACTCAGGTGCAGATACTTGCGTATAACCGCACCGTTCACGATCTCAATGGACTTTCGCAGAAAGAGTTTCTCGATGCGATCAAAAAGCAATTCACGGTTAGTGAAAATGCGAGTCCCGAGCCTCCGAGGCGCGGTCATTGGAGCATGTATCTCGGCGGGAAGTGGTACGGGTTACAGCTTTCTCCTGAGGCCACTCTGCCGGCCGGCACTGTCGCATCACTCGACGTCAGTATTCTTCAGGACAGGCTGCTTGATCCGATTCTGGGTATCAAAGATATTCGCACTGACAAGCGAGTGGATTTCATTGGCGGACTTCGTGGTACGAAAGAGCTCGAGCGCCTGGTAAATGGAGGCAAAGCCGCAGTTGCGTTTTCATTATTTCCGACGACGGTGGGTGAGTTGTTAATGGTTTCGGACGCGAATGAGATCATGCCGCCTAAGTCGACATGGTTTGAGCCAAAGCTGAGGGACGGGTTGTTGATACACACAATTTGAGCTTTGTACTTTGAGCTCAGTCTTTTGTTTAAGAACAAAGCACCAAGTACAAAGCACCAAGTACAAAATTTATGCGAGTGCTCATTGCAGACAAATTCGAGCAATCAGGCCGGGATGGATTGCAGTCGCTCGGCTGTGAGATCTCTTTTCAACCGGATCTGAAAGACGACACGCTTGTCGAGGCGATTCGAAATGAAGCACCGGATGTTTTGGTGGTGCGAGGTACGAAAGTTACTGAGCCCATGCTCGACGCTGGACCGGTGAAACTGGTCGTGCGCGCAGGTGCCGGCTACAACACGATCGACGTCGCCGCGGCTTCGAAGCGCGGTATTTACGTCTCCAATTGTCCCGGCAAAAACTCCATCGCCGTGGCTGAACTCGCGTTCGCGCTGATCCTCGCGCTCGATCGTCGCATTGCTGATAACGTCATCGCTTTACGACACGGCGAATGGAACAAGAAAGAGTTTTCAAAAGCGCGTGGACTGTATGGACGCACGCTCGGATTGATCGGGGTCGGCAAGATTGGACAGGAGATGATCCCGCGTGCACGCGCCTTTGGTATGCCCGTTGTCGCGTGGAGCAGAAGTTTAACCACTGAAAAGGCAGCCTTGCTCGGCGTCGAGCAAAAAGCGTCGCCAAAAGATGTGGCTGGTGCGGCTGACGTCGTGAGCGTTCACCTGGCATTGAATCCCGAAACAAAGGGCCTGCTTGGCGCCGAGTTCTTCAGTGCGATGCAGCCAGGGGCTTACTTCATCAATACTGCGAGAGGCGAAGTGGTCGATCAAACGGCACTGGCTGCGGTGATGAAGAATCGTGGCATCCGCGCCGGACTTGACGTTTATGCAGTCGAACCGACGAGCGCCACGGGCGAGTTTCAAGACGACATCGTCAAAGAAGAAGGTCTCTACGGTACGCACCACATCGGCGCCTCAACGGACCAGGCACAGGAAGCGATTGCTGCGGAGACTGTGCGCATCGTGAAAGAGTTCAAAGAAACGGGCAAGGTACCGAACGTAGTAAACCTGGCGCGACAAACTCCTGCCACGCACCGGCTGGTAGTCCGTCATCTGGATCGGCCAGGCGTGCTTGCCGGTGTGCTCGAGGCGCTCAAAGCGGAGCAGATTAACGTTCAGGAGATGGAGAACATCGTCTTTGAAGGCGCGGCAGCGGCCGTGGCTCGCATCAACCTGGACAACGCGCCGACGAGAGAAAGCCTCAACAAGCTTCAAGCAGGCAACGCAGATATAATCGAGCTCGATTTGCTTGAGTTGAAGTGATGTAGCTCTCTTCAAATGAATACGACCCTCATTACTGGAGCATCGTCCGGAATCGGAGCGGCGTTTGCCAGGAAACTCGCGGCGCGTGGGAGAAACGTCCTGCTGATCGCGCGTTCCGAAGACAAGCTCATTGCACTCTGCAACGAGCTCGGACGTTTGACGAGTATTCGCGCACAGTATCTCGCGCTCGATCTGCAACACCCTGACGCCGGCGCACAGTTGTTTGAAGAGACACAGAAACGCGAACTCGAGATCGACATGCTCATCAACAACGCCGGCTTCGGCTCGATGGGCGACTTTACGAGACTCGATCTTAAGCATGAGCTCGACATGATCGATTTGAACGTCAGGGCAGTTGTCGATCTGACGCAGCGGTTCCTCGGGCCAATGCGCGAACGAAAGCGCGGCACGATCATCAACGTTGCCTCGACCGCAGGATTTCAGTCCGTTCCTTACATGGCTACCTACGCAGCCACGAAGGCGTTTGTGCTCTCGTTCTCGGAAGCGCTTTGGGAAGAGAATCGCCTGCACGGCGTGCACGTAATGGCCTTGTGCCCTGGCGTGACGGAGACGAATTTCTTCCATGCATCGGGAATCGATCATCCACCGATGCGCACGATTCAAACGCCGGAAGAAGTGGTCGAAACGGCTCTGCGCGCCCTGCACAGGAAAAAGAACCTGGTCATTTCCGGCTGGACCAACTGGTTCACTGTGGAGGCTGAACGTTTTGTGCCGCGCACAATGGTGACAAAGGTCGCCGGTAAAGCTTTGCGATCGAGATTTGAGGAATAAGCCCTTAGACAGGATTTACAAGATTTTACAGGATTCACAGAATGGATCTTGTTAATCCTGTCTAACCATTACGTGGAGATAAGAATGACCGATAGAATTTTTAACTTCAGCGCCGGCCCGGCCGTTTTGCCGGTGCCCGTTTTGGAAGAAGCTCAACGTGATATGGTCAGCCTGCCGGGCGTCGGCATGTCAGTGATGGAGATCAGTCATCGCTCGAAGACGTTTGACGAGATCATCGGCCGCACCGAGGCAAGCCTGCGCGAGTTGCTAAATATCCCGAGCAACTATCACATCCTTTTTCTTCAGGGCGGCGCGAGCTTGCAGTTTTCGATGGTGCCGATGAACTTCCTGCTCGTCGGCGGAAGCGCTGATTACGTGCTTACCGGAAGCTGGGGCAAGAAAGCGCTCAAGGAAGCGAAGAAAGTCGGCGGTGTCAACGTTGCCGCAACCATGGCCGACGGCGGCTTCACGCGCGTGCCGTCACGCGAGGAGATGAGCCTGAATCCGCACGCAGCCTACGTTCATATCACCAGCAACGAAACGATTGAAGGTGTCGAGTGGAAGCGTGAGCCTGCTGTCGGCGACGTGGCGCTCGTTGCTGATGCATCGTCAAACATTCTCTCTTGCGAGATCGACGTAAATAAGTACGGACTTATCTACGCAGGCGCGCAGAAGAACATGGGACCGAGCGGCGTGACGCTGGTTATTCTGCGAGACGATCTGTTGCAACACATTCCTGAAAACCTGCCGACGATGCTCGACTATCGCATTCACGTCGAGAACAAATCGCTCTACAACACGCCAAACACCTGGGGCATTTACATCATGGACCTTGTTTGCAAGTGGCTTAAGGATAAGGGTGGCGTGGCTGCAATGGAACGCGAAAACGAACAGAAGGCACAACGAATCTACGACACTATTGACGCTACTGATTTTTATCGCGGTCATGCCGACATCGATTGTCGCTCAAACATGAACGTCACATTTCGCTTGCCGTCTGACGAGTTGGATAAGAAGTTCGTTACGGAAGCGACGGCGCAGGGGCTTGATGGACTGAAGGGGCACCGGTCTGTGGGCGGAATCCGGGCGTCGATCTACAACGCCTTTCCGCGCGAGGGAGTCGAGGCGCTGGTATCGTTCATGAAAGATTTCGAACGCGGCAATGGCTGATCCACAGATTACGCAGATTGGCCCGGAGCATGCAGGTCTTCGTCTCGACGCTTATCTTGCCTCACACATCGAAGGTTGGAGCCGCGCCCGCCTGCAACGCCTCATCGAGAATGAAGACGTACTCGTAAACGGCAGGCCATCAAAGCCCTCTTACAAACTCCGCGAACACGACTGCGTCGAAGTAGAATTGATCGCGCCTTCCGCCGGCGTCTTTGCTCCCGAGAACATTCCGATCGATATTGTTTATGAGGACGAGACGCTCGTTGTAGTAAACAAGCCTGCGGGCTTAGTCATTCATCCGGCGGCGGGCACACCTTCAGGCACACTCGCAAACGCACTCGCATATCACTTTCAACAGCTTCCCGGCAGCACCAGTGGCGTGCGCCCGGGAATCGTTCATCGACTTGATCGAGGCACGTCCGGTCTACTCGTGGTGGCCAAAACCGAAGCGGCGCTTGAAAACCTTTCCGATCAGTTTCGCGATCGAACCGTTTACAAATCTTACGTGGCGCTGGTGCACGGGCGCGTGCTTTCGAACTCAGGAAAGATCGACCAACCGCTGGCGCGCGATCCTTCAAACCGAACGCGCATGGCAGTCGTGCGCGCCGGTCGCAACGCTTTGACACTTTATCGCGTTCGACGTGCGTACGAGCGATTCACACTTCTCGATGTGGAATTAAAGACCGGCAGGACCCACCAAATCCGCGTGCATCTCGCGTGGCTGAAGCATCCGGTTGTAGGCGACGAGACTTACGGCGGCGGTCGCGACAACACGATTCAGGATCCACAACTGCGCGCTCGCATTCGCAACCTCAACCGACACTTCCTGCACGCCCAGAAACTTGCCTTCACTCACCCGACCACGCACCAACTCATGACCTTCGAATCCCCCTTGCCCCCTGACCTCGCAGACATCCTGCAAATCCTGTAAACATCCTGTAAATCCTGTCTAAATATACCTTCACGGTATCGGCTCAAAGCGCTTAATCAGCGCCCTAAACCTCTCCTCCCCCCGCAACCCATCAAACATCGGCTCGATCCGTATCAGCACCAACCCCGGATGCCGCGCCTCATACGCTTTATCCAAATACTCAATCGCCTTCTCATTATCTTTCAACCCCGCGTACACAATCGCGAAATACAACGGCGAAACATACCTTCGTTTCGACAACGCATCGAGTTGACTGAGTATCGCGCGCGCCTCAGCCTGCTTCCCCGCCATCCCGTACGCAAACCCGAGCGACGCCGACGCCTCTGACTCCGCTTCAATTACCTGATCCGGTATCGCACCACTCGCCGGCGCCTTGATCAATTTGCGCAGCTCCACAATCGCTTCGTCATACATCCCCTTCTGCACGTAAGCCAGTGCGAGGTAATGACGCGCCACCCAGAAATCCGGATCGCTTTGAAGCGTCAACTTGTACTTCCCGATCGCATCGTCGTAGTTGTGTTCGTAGTAAGAGTAGAGACCGGTATTTGCACTGATGATTGGCGAGAGTGGATCGAGTTTGTGCGCTTCTTCGATCTCCGCCTTTGCCAAAGAAAATTTTCCCATCTGCATCAGGTATGACGCGTACCATTGATGCGCCGTCGGATACTTTGGATTCAATTTGAGCGCCTGCTGAAAATCGCTTTGCGCACCAAGCCAATTCCAGTCGTAAGCGAGCCGAACAAACGCGCGTGACGTGTAAGCTTCTGCGAGGGTTGAATCGGCATCGACAGCTTTCTGCGCCGCCGCTTTCGCTTTCGGCATTTCGTCGATTGGCCTGACTACGCCGATGTCACACAGAAGCGCGTATGAATCAGCGAGTCCTGAGAAGGCGAGCGCGAAAGTCGGATCCTTTTCTTCAGCGCGCTTGAAATAATCGATGGCATTGCGAAAGCCGTCTTCGTTACGCTTATTCCAGAAGTAACGCCCTTTCAGATAGAGTTGATACGCTTCCGCGTCGTTCGTGTAATGCCTGGCGAGCTTCTCTTCGTCCTCACCGGACAGTCGCAATCGCAAGCTCTGCGAAATCCGCCACGAAACCTCGTCCTGCACGGAGAAGATGTCCGCGAGACTGCTC
>Ga0126376_10001690_pt1 | contig 12066 bp, 10 predicted proteins | sample PanSoiMetPlot_15_FD_92760 | JGI IMG/M metagenome (GOLD analysis project Ga0126376, IMG submission 92760) | Tropical forest soil microbial communities from Panama - MetaG Plot_15 | ecosystem: Environmental > Terrestrial > Soil > Tropical forest > Bulk soil | place: Panama | collected 2016-02-17
CCCGAGGTGCCCGCCGCGATCCGGATGGCCTCGTCCTTGCTCCGCCCCGCGGCCCGCTCCTCCCGCTCCCGGCGCAGGTAGAACAGCGAGTAGTCGACGCCCACGGCCATCCCGACCAGCAGCACGACCGAGGACGTGGTGCTGTCGATCGGCAGCCATTGGCTCGGGATCGCGAGCAGCGAGATCGCGGTGGCCACGGCCGTGCCGGCGAGCAGCAGCGGGATGCCCGCCGCGATCAGCGCCCCGAACACCAGGAGCAGCAGCACCAGGGTGAGCGGCACCGAGGTGACCTCGGCGCGGCGGAAGTCGGAGCTGATGACGCTGTTGGTGGCGCGGTCCACGCTGGCCTGGCCGGCCTCCGCCACCCGCAGGTCCGGGTGAGCCGCCTGCACGGCGGCGACGGCGCGCTGCGCGGCGGCGACCGTCTGGCCGGCGTTGTCGGTCTTGCCGGCCACGTTGAACATGATCAGCGCGGACCGGCCGTCCCGCGATATCAGCTTGCCGCCGCCCGATGCCACCGGCGACCGGATGTCGGTGGCGACCTTCGGCATGCCGGCCAGCGCCGCGGTCACCTGCCGGATGGCCTGGCGGATCTCCGGGTCACCGGCCACCGTGTGCCCGGCGGCCCGGGCCTGGACCAGGACCGTTTCCGTGGCCGGCTGGACCACGCCGGGCCGGTTCAGCGCTCGCTCGGCCCGGCCCGCCTGGCCGGGGTCGTAGCTGTTTACGTTCTTGGTGCCGAGCATGCTGCCGATCAGCACGGCGCCGGCGACCAGCAGCAGCCAGCCGAACAGCGCGGTCTTGCGGTGCCTGGCGCTCCAGCCGGCGATGCGTTCCACCGCCGGGCCGCGCACGGGCTTGCGCGGCGGCCCGGCGACGCCTTCCCCGGCGTGCTGCAGTGCGGACGGGCTTTTCATGGGAGCCTCACTCGGTTCGCGGCCGTCGTTAGGGACGCTGTCAAGCCTTCTGGGCCGGTCCGCGCGGCAACATCCGGCAGGCCGCCCGATCCGGGGTAGGGCTGGCCTCACCCCGGACTCGGAGGACAGCGGGATGGGTGCCGCGCGGCCGGCCGCCTAGGGTGAGTCCGTGAGCCCAGACGTCGCCAGCAGGGAAGCACCCGGGGCCGCGGCTGCCAGAGGCGGCCGGGTCGGCCCGGTGGCCGTGCTGCGCGCGGTCGTCTCGGCCAGGACCTGGCTCGCCGTGATCCACCTGATGGCGGGGCCCTTCGTCGGCGTGGTCACGCTCGCGGTGCTGCTGACCGGCCTGATCGCCGGGGTCGTGCTGCTGCCGTTCTTCCTGGCCGGCCTGCCCGTGCTGGCGGGCACGCTCTGGGCCTGCATCTGGATCGCGCGCGCGGAGCGGGCCAGGTTCGCCCTGCTGCTGGGCGCGGACATCCCGGCCGCGCCGCCACCGCATGGCCGGACCGGGCTCCGCACGATGGTGGCGCCGCTGACCTCCGCGCCGTCGTGGCGCAACGCCGCCTACGCACTGATCCGGTTCCCGTTCGGCGTGATCCAGCTCGTCCTGGTCACCACGGCGTGGTCGGTGGGCCTGGCGCTGATCACCGCGCCCACCTACTATTGGGCGCTGCCCGGTGGCGGCTTCAACCTCGGCGGGCACCTGATCCGCTCTCCCGGGGCGGTCATCGCGGCCGTGGTGGCCGGCGTGGCGTTGCTGCTGGCGTCCCCCGGCGTCACCTGGCTGCTGGCCGCGGCGGACGCGGCGGTCGGCAGGGCGATGCTGGGATCGGGCCGGGAAAAACTGACCGCCAGGATCGGTGAGCTGGAGACCAGCCGGGCGCGCGTGATGGACGCGGCCGAGGCCGAGCGCATGCGCATCGAACGGGACCTGCACGACGGCGCGCAGCAGCGCCTGGTGTCGCTGGCCATGGAACTCGGCCGGGCCAAGGCCAAGTTCGGCAGCGACCCCGAGGAGGCGGCGGCGATCGTCAGCCAGGCCCACGAGCAGGCCAAGGAGGCACTGGCCGAGCTGCGCAACCTGGTGCGCGGCGTGCACCCGCCGGTACTGTCCGACCGCGGCCTGGACGCCGCCCTGTCCGGGCTGGCGGCGCTGTCCCCGGTCCCGGTGACCGTGTCGGTGGACCTGCCGACCCGCCCGCCGGCCGCGATCGAGGCGATCGCCTACTTCGTAGTCGCCGAGGCGCTCACCAACATCGCCAAGCACTCCCGCGCCAGCCATGCCCAGATCGTCGTGGTCCGTTCCGGGGACCTGCTGTCCCTGGAGGTCACCGATGACGGTGTGGGCGGAGCGGACCCGGGCGGGCAGGGCCTGTCCGGGCTGGCGGCGCGGGTCGCGGGCGTAGACGGCCGGCTCCGGGTGACCAGCCCGGCCGGCGGACCGACAACGGTGGAGGTGACGCTGCCGTGCGGGTCGTGATCGCGGAAGACTCCGTGCTGCTGCGCGAGGGCCTGACCCGGCTGCTCGCCGAGGCGGGGCACGAGGTCGTGGCCGCCGCTGGCGAGGCCGAGGAGTTCCTCCGGGAGGTCGGCGAGCACCAGCCCGACGTGGTCGTGGTCGACGTGCGGATGCCGCCGACGTTCACCGACGAAGGGCTGCGCGCCGCGCTGGTGGTCCGCAGCACCTGGCCCGGCGTCGGCGTCCTCGTGCTGTCCCAGTACGTGGAGGAGCGGTACGCCACCGAACTGCTGTCCGACCGGCCGCAAGGCGTCGGGTACCTGCTCAAGGACCGGGTCGCCGACCTGACCGAGTTCCTCGGCGCGCTGGACCGGGTGGCCGCGCAGGGCAGCGCGCTGGACCCCGAGGTCGTCGCGCAACTGCTCGCCCGCAGCCGTCATCCGCTGGCCGCGCTCACCCCGCGGGAGCTGGACGTGCTCACCCTGATGGCCGAGGGCCGGTCCAACGCGGCGATCGCCGCGGAACTCGTCGTCAGCGACGGTGCCGTGGAGAAGCACATCAACAACATCTTCGCCAAGCTCGGCCTCGCGCCCGCCGACCGTGACCACCGGCGGGTCCTCGCGGTGCTGCGCTACCTGGGAGCTGATGGGACATGACAGCGCCGTTGCCGATGACGCCACGCCGGTGGGCGGCACTCCTGCTGGGGCTCCCGGTGGCCCTGGCAATCATCGGATGGATGGGGCTCACCGCGGTCGCCATGGCCGGGCAGGCCAGCTTTCCGGTGCGGCTGGCCGTCCCGGTGCACGGCAGCACGGTCAGCCTCTCCGGCGGAAACGCGAACGTGCACGTCACCCAGGCGGCGGGCAGCGAGCTGCGGCTGACCGGCACGGCGCATTACTCGCTCGTCCGGTCCACCGTGACCTGGCATCGCACCTCGTCCGGAGTGGCCGTGTCACCGCGGTGCCGGTTCGTGACCGGCGTGTGCTCCTTCGACTTCCGCGCGGTCGTGCCCGAGGGCAAGCGGGCGCTCATCTCCACCGGCTCCGGGGACGTGACGCTGCAGGGCCTGTCCAGCCCGGTCAGCGCCGGGACCGGTTCCGGCAACATCCGTGCCGAGAACATCCCCAGCGCCCTTACCGTGCGGACCGGGTCCGGGGACATCTCCGGTGGCACCCTGTCCGGGCCGAGGGTCACGCTCAAGACCGGCTCCGGCAACGTCTCCGTCGCCGGCCTGACCGGCGCTAACGTGGTCGCCAGCACCGGATCCGGGGACATCACCCTGACCTTCACCGGGGTCCCCGCGCACGTGCGGGTGGACAGCGGCTCCGGGAACGTGACGCTGGTGCTGCCGGCCGGCAGGACCCTGTACCAGGTCAACGCCAACACCGACTCCGGCGACGCCCCCGTCGTCACCGTGCCCACCAGTTCGGTGTCCCAGCACGTGATCACGGTCCACGCCGGCTCCGGCAACATCTCCATCACGAACTGACGGTCCCGGGGCCGGGCGCAACGGCGGCGGTCTCAGAGCGCGGCGAAGGCGTCCTCCAGGATCGACAGGCCCTCCTCGAGCAGGTCCTCGCCGATGACCAGGGGCGGCAGGAACCGGAGCACGTTGCCGAAGGTGCCGCAGGTGAGCACCATCAGCCCGGCCGCGTGGCAGGCCCTGGCCACCTGCCCGGTGACACCCGGGTCCGGGGTCAGCGTGCCCGGCTCGGCAAGCTCGATCGCGATCATCGCGCCGCGCCCGCGCACGTCGGCGATGAACGGGTACGTGCTGGCCAGCTTGCGCAGCCGCGGCAGCATGACCTCGCCGATCCGGCGGGCCCGCCCGGCCAGGTCCTCGGCCTCCATCGTCTCGATCGCGCCCAGCGCGGCGGCGCAGGCGACCGGGTTGCCGCCGTAGGTCCCGCCGAGCCCGCCGACGTGCACCGAATCCATGATCTCCGCCCGGCCGGTCACCGCGGCGAGCGGCAGCCCGCCCGCGATGCCCTTCGCCGTGGTGACCAGGTCGGGCACGACGCCCTCGTGGTCGCACGCGAACCAGTCCCCGGTCCGGCAGAAGCCGGTCTGGATCTCGTCGGCGATCACCAGGATGCCGTGCCGCGCGCAGAACTCAGCCAGCCCGGGCAAGAACCCGTCGGGCGGGACGATGAACCCGCCCTCGCCCTGGATCGGCTCGATGATCACCGCGGCCACGTTGTCCTCGCCCACCTGGGTGTGGATCAGCCCGGTGATCACGTCCAGGGCGTCCTTGGCGCACCGGTCGGGGCCGCCGGGCCAGCGCAGCGGGTAGGCCATGGGCACGCGGTAGACCTCGCCCGCGAACGGGCCGAACTTGTCCTTGTAGGGCATGTTCTTCGCGGTCAGCGCCATGGTGAGGTTGGTGCGGCCGTGGTAGGCGTGGTCGAAGGCCACCACCGCCTGCTTCCCGGTGGCGTGCCTGGCGATCTTGACCGCGTTCTCCACCGCCTCCGCGCCGGAGTTGAACAACGCGGAGCGCTTGTCGTGGTCGCCCGGCGTATGCTCGGCGAGCTTCTCGCACACCGCCACGTACCCCTCGTACGGCGTGACCATGAAACAGGTGTGGGTGAACTGGCCGGCCTGGTACCGGACCCGTTCGACCAGGCGCGGCGCGCTGTTCCCCACCGAGGTGACCGCGATCCCGGAGCCGAAGTCGATGAGGGAGTTGCCGTCGGCGTCCACCAGCACGCCGCCTCCGGCGGCGGTGATGAACACCGGCAGCACGTGGCTGACCCCGCGGGCCACGGCGGCCTGGCGCCGGGCGAGCAGCTCGCGGGAGGCGGGCCCGGGGATCTCGGTGACGAGGCGGCGCTCCTGCGGAAGGCCCGGGCCGCCGGCTGGTGTTGATCGCACAGTCATACCCCGACCATAGGCCACCGGCGTCTTTTTGCGCCGACCGAATTTGCCCCGGTGACCTGCACCCACGGCGCACGTGAGCACCCGGTCACCAGGAGCCGGCCGGTCCCGGGGCGGGCTGGCTCAGCCGAACTGCGGCAGCGCGGTGGTGCTCGCGAACAGGTGCCCGGCGGCGTCGTACAAGCTCAGCAAGTCAGCCTGGCAGCCGGGCGGGACGGCGAACGCGATGTAGGCCCGGCCGGCCACGTTGACCGGCTGGAGGGTCAGGTTCGTCCCGTTGTCGATGCTGACGACCACCTTGGCGGCGCGCGGGTTGACGATCCCGGCGTAGCCAGACAGGTCCGTCGTGGCTCCGACAACCGTCACCGGGTCCAGGGCGATGACGCGCGGCGGCGCGGCCACCGGCACGCATTGAACGGGCGACTGGCCCCGGCCGCCGCGGGGGCCGTACAGGGTCGCGGTGTAGCACTGGCCGAACAGGCCGAGCGCCATCCTGATGTGCCAGGTCATGCCGTTGACCGTGCCCACCCCGATCGGCTGGGCATCCCGGGAGGCGGCGATATCGGCGGGCGATCCGTCGGTGTTCGCCCAGACGCCCGGGGGGGCGATCCCGAACACGTTCCCCGCGCCGGGGCCGTTGGTCAGGGGGAGGCCTTCACCCAGGCCAAGCCGGGTGTAGGTGTCCAGTTCCATGACGCTATGCCGGGCCTTGGCGAAGGCGAAGCCGGCGAGGTCGAAGGACTGGCCGCAGGCCGACACGCGGACCGGGCGCACGGTTAGCTGGGTGCCATCGGACAAACCGGCGGCCAGGCGGGTCACCCCCGGAGCCACCTGGGTGAACATGAACCCGATGCCGGGCAGGCCAGCGGTGTCGCGAAGAAACGCGGGGTTGCCGAGGGAAGGCGCCCTCGGCCCGGTCCCGAACAGCACATCCCCGTCGCGGCCGTTGACCATGACCGCGGGAAGGCACCACTGGGTGCCCGGGGCGGCGGCGATGTTGCGGACCGCCAGCTTCCACGGCTTACCGTCGGCGGTGCCGGAGGCGAACACCCCGTCCGGCGCGGCCGGATCCGGCGCGCTGACCGTCACCCGGGGAGGTGCCGCCTTGTGGCCGCCGGTGACGTGCGCGGACAGGGCCCCCCCGGCCAGCACGACCGCGAGGCCCCCGATGGCCAGGGCACGGCGCCGGGTGCGGATGCCCTGGCCGCGGCCGATGACCCGCAGCACTGGGGCCGGGGAGGTCTCGAGCGCGGCTAGCTCCTGGCCCAGCCGCTGGCGCAGTCGCTGATCGTCGGTAACGCTCACCGGGTTTCTCCTGCCTGCCGGCGCGGCGCCGCGTCATCGGGACCCCTGTCCGCCAGCGCGCCGCTGGCGCGCAGCTTGGCCAGGGCGCGCGCCGCCTGGCTGCGCACGGTGCTCGCCGAGCAGCCGAGCAGCGCCCCGGCCTGGGCGTCGGTCAGGTCCTCCCAGTACCGGAGCACGACCACGGCGCGCTGCCGTGGCGGCAGCTCTAGCAGCGCGCCGAGCAGGGTGGACCGTTCGTCCACGGAGGCGGTGGGGTCCGACACCGCCACTTCGGGGGCCGTTGCCGCGGGCTGCTCGCTCACCCGGTGGCGGTGCAGCCGGCGCTTGCTGGCATTGATCAGGATCCGCCGCACGTAGGCGTCCGGGTCGTCGGCCCGGCGTACCCGCCACCACGACGCATAGGCGCTGGCCAGGGCGGTCTGAGCGAGATCCTCGGCCAGCCACCGGTCGCCGGTCAGGCCGAAGGCCAGCCGCACCAGGGCAGGCCAGCGGCTGGTCATGAACTCCTCGAACTGCTCACGGTCCCTGGCGTTCACCGCGTCTCCCGCACCGCCGAGCGTGGGCGCGATCTGAGTCACATCACATAAGAGGACCGGATCGTCGCGCAACGCTGCACGGTGCGCCTTATCGGATGCCTGCCGGTCGGCATGCGCGCCGTGATCTGGCAGGCTTTGGTTATGGTGATCCCGGTTCACGACATCAACCCGCTCCGCCGCACCCCCTGGGTCACCTACGCCTTGGTCGCGATCAACGTGGTGGTGCTGCTGCTGACTCCGGGGATGCTGCCCGGCAGCATGGGCCACGCGGCCTCCGTGTGCCGGCAGGAGGCCTTCGACGTGCGCTACGGCGCGATACCGCGGGAACTGGTGAACGACAAGCCGCTGCGGCTGGTGGTGACCGGTCAGGTGGTGGCCACCTCGGGCGGGCCGGCCTGCGTGGTCGCGCGGCCCAGCTACCACAAGAACCCGGTGCTGTCGGTGCTCACCGCGATGTTCGTGCACGCGGGCTGGCTGCACCTGCTCGGCAACATGCTGTTCCTGCTGGTCTTCGGGAACAACATCGAGGACCGGTTCCGCAAGATACCGTACCTGATCTTCTATGTGGCCTGCGGCTACGTCGCGGCGTACGGGTTCGCGTTCGTCCACCCCGGCTCCGCCGAGCCACTGGTCGGCGCGTCCGGCGCCATCGCCGGGGTGCTCGGCGCCTACCTGGCCCTGTTCCCGAGGGCCAAGGTGTGGAGCCTGGTGCCGTTCCTGTTCTTTATCCCGCTGCGCATCCCCGCGTGGGTCGTGCTCGGCCTGTGGTTCGTGCTGCAGTGGGCGTACTCGTTCGGCTTCGCCTCCGGTGGCGGCGGCGTGGCCTACGTGGCGCACGTCTTCGGCTTCCTGGCCGGCCTGCTGGTCGGCCTGGTCGTGCGCGCGTCGAGTTCCCAGCCGGCCGTGAGCGCCTGAGCGTTAGTGTTCCCCCGTGGCAGAGCACACCGGGGCGGAGCACGCGGGGTTGTTCGACGGGGTCTTCTCCCGTGGCGCGGCCGGGACCGGCAGCCGTGCCTGGCTGCGGGCCATGCTGGACACCGAGGCGGCGCTGGCCCGCGCCCTGGAACGGGCCGGGCTGGCCCCCGCCGGCGCGGGTGCGGCGGTGACCGCGGCGGCGGCGACGGCGCCGTTCGACCCCGGCGCGCTGGGCCAGCGCGCGGCCCTGACCGGGAACCCGGTCCCCGCTCTGGTCGCCGAACTGCGCAAGGCCGTCCCGCCGGGCGCGGCCGACACCGTCCACCGCGGTGCCACCAGCCAGGACATCATCGACACCGCGGCCATGCTGCTGGCGCGGGGCGCCCTGGACCGGCTGGCGGAGGACCTGGCGGCGGCCGCCGACGGCTGCGCGGCGCTGGCCGGGGCGCATCGCGACACCGTGATGATCGGGCGCACGCTGCTCCAGCAGGCCGTCCCGGTCACCTTCGGCCTGGTCACGGCGGGCTGGCTGACCGGCCTGGACGAGGCGGCTGACACTGTGGCCCGGGTGCGGGAAGCGCGCCTGGCCGTGCAGTTCGGTGGGGCGGCGGGGACGCTGGCCTCGCTGGGCACCCACGGGCCCGCGGTGGCCGGCCTGCTCGCGCAGGAACTGGGCCTGGCCGTTCCCGTCCTGCCCTGGCACACCGACCGCTCGCGCATCATCGACGTCGCCGCCGCCTGCGCCGCCGCCGCGGCGGCACTGGCGAAGATCGCCCGGGATGTCACGCTTTTCGCCCAGTCCGAGGTCGGCGAGGTACGCGAAGGGGGCGGGGGTTCTGGTACCGGCGAGCGGCGGGGCGGCTCGTCGGCTATGCCGCACAAGCAGAATCCGGTCGCGGCCTTGGCCATCCTCGGCTGCACCCGCCGGGTGCCGGGGCTGGTCGCGACCCTGGTTGCCGCGGCCGAGCAGGAACACCAGCGGGCCGCCGGGGCCTGGCACGCCGAGTGGGAGCCGTTCGCCGACCTGCTGCGGGTGACTGGTTCGGCGGCGGCGTGGGGGGCTGAGCTGGCCGGCAGCCTGGTCGTGGACCCGGCCAGGATGCGGGCCAACCTGGACGCCACCGGCGGGCTGCCGCTCGCCGAGCGGGTGGCGGGGCTGCTGGCCCCGGCGCTGGGCCGGGCGCAGGCCCACGACCTGGTCGCGCGGGCCAGCGCGCACGCCGTGGCCGTGGGCGTCACGCTGCGCGACTCCCTGCTCGGCGTGCCGGAACTGGCTGGCTGGCTCCACGGCGCGGGCATCACCAGCGCCCAGGTCGACGAGGCGCTCGACCCGGCCGGTTACCTCGGCTCGGCGGGAACGTTCACCGACGCCGCGCTCGCCGCGCACGCGCGCCGGCAAAAGTAGGTCCAGGCCTACCCCGGAATAGGTGCCGCCCCATGGCGAGCCGGGCCGGGCCGGGCCACGATAGCAGCATGTGGATACTCATCACCTTGCTGTGGCGGATCATGGGCCGGCTGCTGCGCCGCCTCGGCCGGGGGGCCCTGCTGGTGCCGGTTGCCGCGATGGGGATGGCCCTGGCCGGTGTGCACATCTGGACCGTGGCGCTGGTGCTGATCGCGCTGGTCGTCGCGTTCAGGAAGCCGCTCCTGGCGGCGGCCCTGCTGCCGCTCAGCATGGTGTCCGCGGGCCTGGCCGGCCTGGTGGTGGCCGCGCTCACCCCGGGCGGAACGGTGGGCTGGGTCGTCAACGCCGTCCTGGCCAAGCCGCAGGCCTGGTTCGCCTCGCCCGCCAAGCCCGGAACGCTCGTGCATTCGGGAAAGGTGGGTTCTCCGGTCAGCTGGGTGGTCGGCGGGGATGGGCCAGTCCCATGGCCCCCGTGGGTGCGCCTGGAGGTGCGCCCGGGGAAGATGGCCATGCTGGGCCAGGTGTTGCCCGTGAAGCCCATGGTGCCACCGCATGCGGGCCACGTGATCGCGATGGGCGCTGCTACCAAGGCGGCGGGCTGGTGGCAGGGCAGGCTCCTGGTGCCGGTGGCGCTGTTGCTGCTCACCCTCGGCCTCTGGCTCGCCTCGCGGATGCTGGCCGGCCTGGGCGCCCGGATGGCCGCGCTGCTGCCGGAGCTGCACCGGTGGCTGGCCAAGAACCGCTGGGCGCTGCTGCTCGTGCCGGTCGTGGCGGTCGCCATGGCCGCCTTCGGCGCGCACCCGTGGACGATCGCCGTGATCATCGCCGCGATTATCATCGTGATCCGGTGGCCGGTGATCGCCGCCGACCTCGTGCCGGTGGTGCTGGCCGTGCTGGCCGCCTACGGGTTCCTGATCGCGGCGAACTGGCAGGATGCGCCGGCCGCGATCTACCCGCACGCCATGCCCTACGGCATGGTCTGGGTCAACGGGCCGAAGTCGGCGCTCGCCGCCGGGGCGGAGGCGAGCGTGTTCCTGGCCTTCGGCGCCTGGCTGGTTCCCCGGACCATCGGCGCGCACCTGCGCACGGTGTTCGTCCGGGTGCCCGATACCGATCTCGCGGGCCGGGTGCAGCGGCTCACCGAGACCCGTGGGCACGCCGTGGACGCCGCCGCCGCCGAACTGCGGCGGATCGAGCGGGACCTGCACGACGGGGCCCAGGCGCGGCTGGTCGCCCTCGGCATGAACCTGCGGGCGGTGGAGCGGGTGCTTCCGGGCAGCCCGAACGCCGCGCTGGCGCTGGTCGCCGAGGCGCGGGAGACCTCGGTCCGCGCGCTGAACGAGCTGCGGAACCTGATCCGGGGCATCTGCCCGCCGGTGCTGGCCGATCGCGGCCTTGGCCACGCGGTCCAGGCACTGGCGCTGGACACCCCGCTGCCGACCACGCTGGAGATCGACCTGCCGGGCCGGCCGACCCCGCCGGTCGAGTCGGCCTGCTACTTCGCGGTTGCCGAGGCCTTGGCCAACGCGGTCAAGCACGCCGGCGCGCGCAGCGCCCAGATCCGCATCCGGCACGCCGCCGGCTTGCTCCGCATCGAGGTGTCCGACGACGGAATCGGCGGCGCGGACCCCGCGCTGGGCACCGGGCTGCTGGGCGTCGAGCGGCGGCTGGGCACCTTCGATGGCATCCTGGCAGTGAACAGTCCGCCGGGTGGGCCCACCATGGTCGTCATGGAGGTGCCGTGCGTGTTGTCGTCGCCGAAGACCTCTTCCTGCTGAGGGACGGGCTGACCAGGCTGCTCAGCGCGCACGATTTCGAGATCGCCGCAGCGGTGGACACCGCGCCGGGGCTGCTGTGTGCCCTGCTCGAGCACCGCCCGGATATCGCTGTGGTGGATGTCCGGCTGCCGCCGGCGTTCGCCGACGATGGCCTGCAGGCCGCGCTGGCCGCGCGGCGCAAGGTGCCCGGCCTGCCGGTGCTGTTGCTGTCGCAGTACGTGGAGCAGCTGTACGCCCGCGAACTGCTTGCCGACCAGGCGGGGGCGGTCGGGTACCTGCTCAAGGACCGGGTGTTCAGCGACGACCAGTTCGTGGACGCGATCCGCACGGTGGCCGCGGGGGGCACGGTCATGGACCCGGAGGTGGTGACCAAGCTGCTCGGGCGGCGGTCGCACGACGAGCCGATCGCCCGGCTGTCCGCGCGGGAGCGCGAGGTGCTGGGGCTCATGGCCGAGGGGCGCTCGAACACCGCTATCGCGCAGCGGCTGTTTGTCACGGAGAAGGCCGTCAGCAAGCACACCACGAGCATCTTCACCAAGCTGGGGCTGGCAGCCGACCAGGACGACAACAGGCGCGTGCTGGCCGTCCTGGCGTATCTGAACTCCTGAGCGGGTTGGCGGCGGCTGGCGGGGCGGCGGCCGGCGGGGCGGCGGGCGGCGGCTGGCGGGGCGGCGGGCGGCGGCTGCGGGGCGGCGGCCGGCGGGCGCGCCGCGGGCTGGCAGGACGATGCGGGGGCTGGGGTGGTCTGGCCCGAGGCGCGTTGGGGCGATGATGACCATGGCCACGCTACGCCCGCGGCACATCCCACCGGCCGCCGCTGTGCGCTTGCGGCACATCCCCGCGGGCCGCCGCTGTGCGCTTGCGGCACATCCCC
>Ga0126376_10001691_pt1 | contig 12066 bp, 11 predicted proteins | sample PanSoiMetPlot_15_FD_92760 | JGI IMG/M metagenome (GOLD analysis project Ga0126376, IMG submission 92760) | Tropical forest soil microbial communities from Panama - MetaG Plot_15 | ecosystem: Environmental > Terrestrial > Soil > Tropical forest > Bulk soil | place: Panama | collected 2016-02-17
CCGAAGCGCACGAGCGCGAGCGCATCGGGGCTCACCGTCAGCGAGGCTTTTTGCATGCTCGCTTGCGGGGGACGGTTCTTGATCGGGACAAATCCGTCTATCGGGGAGGCCGCATCTGCGGTATCGGCCGGAGCGATGCGGACGTAATAGCCATCGACGCCCAGATCCTTCGCGAGCGGCGTTTCGACCGCGTAGATCCAGCGCTCGAGTAGGCTGTTCCAGAGATCTGCGGTTTCGCGCAGATAGATGGCTTGCGTGACTGCCGCAGTGTGGTCGGCGAGATCGGCTGCGGCCAGTAGCGCGGCGATCTCGACGGCGAGGGTGAAGGGCGAGTAGCCGCCATCCTCCTCCCATCGGTCCTGTCCGGTCACTGGTCCGTTCTTGACGATATAGACCGCTGCCTGCCGCACCATCGGCCAGAACCCTGATAGTTCCGCCTCGGCGATCGCACCTTCGCGCCACGCGAGATCGATGAGCAGGATCGGGAAAGCGCATTCGTCCATCTGAACACCGTTCCAATAGGCGGTGCCATCGAGCCAGCAATTCTGAGGCCAATGACCGTCCGCCTCCTGAATGGCCCGCAGGTAGTGAATGACATCGAGGGCTGCGTCCTTCGCACCGACCGCAAGTAGCCCACCCGCGACCTCGACCAGATCGCGTGGCCAGATTAGATGATAACCGCCGAGGTCCTCGTCGCCTTTGGCGAAGCCCCAGGGGATCGAGAGGCTGGCGATGTAACCACCGGCGAAAGACCGAGCTTCGTGACAGCGTAGCGTCGCGGTGCTGATCCGGTACGTGTTGTGGCCCATGCTGCCGGAGGTACGATCGAGAGGAAGCAGCGAGTCCTGCCATCTACGCCAGCCGGCAACGTATTGCCGTGCTGCGGCGTCGACGCCGTCGGTCAAGCTCGCTCGCACGCGAAATGCTGCTTCTTCCGCCCGCCTGCCGAAGCCGAGAGCCAAGACGAAGCACCCATCACACACCCGCAGATCGACTTCGCCTGTCAGCGCCACGTTGCCGTCGCGCGCACGGTCGTGCCGCCAACGCATCTCAAAATGCCGGGACAGATCTTGCCAGCCGTCCGAGAAGCCGACGAAACCCACCGAGCGCGCGACGAATGGCGCGGAGCAGCCGAGAGCGAGTGCGGTACCTTCGCCCTCGGCGAAGAGCATCGGCATGCCCTTGTAATCGGCTATCCACGCATCGTTGTGTGCACCGCGATTGACCAGGTGCGGCGCCAGGAGCGCGTAGAGATGGTAGTCGCTGATCGCGCCGGCGACAGCATGGAACGTGACGCGCTGAAGCACCACATCGCGTCGCGGGTCGGAGAGCACGAGCTTCTCGAGTCGGTAACGGGACTTGACGCATGTGCTGTTAATGATGAAGGCGGGTACGCCGTCCGCCATCGTGCAGATGGTGCTCCGCGTGTCCCGCTTTTCTTCAGAGAAAAAGCTCCGTCCATCGGTGACAATGAGGCCAAAATCCCTGGTGCAGGCTTGATCGACCCGAGGATAGTAGATCTCGTTGAGAATCCCGTGGCTGAGCGTGAACCACACGCGGCTTGTAGACGCGAGCGCGGTACCGATGCCGCTCTTGGCACTCGAGGTCCAGCGCGCAGGAATGCCGGGCCATCCCGGCGCGGGATTCTCCAGCGGCATCAGAGCGCCGCTAGCGATTGGCGAGCGCGCGGCAGGATCACGCGCTCGACCGCAGCAGCGAAGCCGTCCTCGTCGTTCGAGAGGGTAACGGCGTTCGCAACACGCTTCACCTCGGCGCTTGCATTGCCCATGGCAATGCCGAAACCGCTGTGGCGGAACATGGCGACGTCGTTCTCCATGTCACCGATCGTAACGATCTCATGAGTAGGCACACCGAGCTGCTGCGCCAACGCCGTCAGAAGTATCCCCTTGTCGGTGCCGGCTGGAGTTATATCAAGGTAGTAGGACTGCGACCGCGCAACCGAGGCGCCCTCGCCGAGCGCTTGACGCGCAATCGACTCGTAGGACGCAAGACGTGCGAAATCCTCGCTCACACCAACCAGCTTCACCACCCCGTCCAGATGATCCTCTAGGTGTTCGACAATCGTCGGCTGAGCGCGGACCGTCCGGATCTCCCTCTCCACATAGGCGCCCTTCGCATCCTCCACCAACCAACGATCCCCGGTGAAGGCCCAAGAAGCGACAGAGATGGAGTGGAAGAGCGCTATTGCCTCGCGCGCCGTCCGCCGAGACAGCGTACGCTGCTCGATGACGCTCAAGTTGGGCGCCACCAGCGTTGCGCCGTTGAAAGCCCCCACCGGCAACCGCAGCGTCAGTGGCTCGATCAGCATCCTGAGGCCGAAAGGTGGCCGGCTGCTGATGATCGAGAAACCGATGCCGGCATCATCGAGCTGCGCCACTGCGGCGCGACTACGCTCTGTGAGGACTTTGTCCGTGGTCACTAGCGTGCCGTCCACGTCCGACACCACGAGCGAGACCCTGCTCATCGCCTAGCCTCGCCAATGGCGGCTCGCCTCCCCGACCGTGGGTGGACGACGACGGCCAGGTTACGGTGGCCTTGTGCGCCTTGCCAGACCTTCTCGTCCCAGAGTCGAATACCGCCCGTAAGGCCGGCGTCGTTCGAGGCGATGTGGACGTTGCGCGGAAGGACGGCGGTTATTCTCGTGGCGTTCCCACCCCCAATGTAAAGCTGGTCGTAGTTCAAGAGGGTGTGGACGATGCCGATTGCTTTTAGGACACGACGGTTCCACTTCTTGGCGCTGATCGCCAGTCGCGCGGCATTTCCGAGATAGTCATCGTAGGTCTTGCTGTCGTGGATCGGATGCTGCGCCAGCTCGAGATGAGGCGTCAGCCGGCCGTCGCTGAACACCGCGCTTCCAACACCTGTACCAAGCGTGAGCACGACCTCGAGCCATTTTCCTCTGATAATACCGAGGCCTTGGACCTCGGCATCGTTGAGCAAGCGCGCTGGCCGCCCGAAGCGACGCGAGACCGCCGATTCCAGAGGATATCCACGCCACTGCTCGGTGCCGAAATGTGGTGCCGTCATGACGCGTCCGGCGCGAATCACGCCGGGGAAGCCCACCGAGATCCGGTCGAAGGGGGGTAGATGTGACACAAGCCTGGCGAGCGCGCGCATCAAAACCGCGGGTCCGGATGGATGCGGCGTGGGTATGCGGACGCGGTCCACCACCATCCGCCCGTCGCTGTCGAGCACGGATGCTTTGAGCCCGGTGCCGCCGATATCCAGCGCCAAAGTATTTGGACCGCGTCGGGAGGAAGCCTTGTATTCGTCATTCGCGCGAATCATCGCTCGATCACCTCCACGCCTGTCGGCCGACCTATTACGACCGCAGAGGCCATACCGATGAAGAGACCGGTCTCCACGACGCCAGCTACGCCGCAAAGCTGAGCATCCAGGGCCGTCGGATCGACGATTTCCTTGAAGGCGCAGTCGGCGATGTAATTACCGTTGTCGGTGATAAAAGGTTTCTCCCCAACGTGCCGCAGCCTCGGTTCACAGCCGAGCGCCGCGAGCTGGTCGAGCACGCTCTGCCAGCCAAAGACGGAAATCTCGATCGGCAGTGATGTGCGCGGCCCCAGCCGGTCGACGAGCTTCGACTCATCGATAACAACGACCATGCGGTCACTGGCACTCGCCACGATCTTCTCGCGCAGCAGCGCACCCCCAAGCCCCTTGACCAAGCTCAGACTGCCGCGCTCCACCTGATCGGCGCCGTCGATGGTGAGGTCGATGCGTCGATGATCGGCAAAGCTCGAGAGTGGCACATTGAGTTGCCGCGCCAAGGTGGCTGAGCGCTCCGAGGTCGGAATCGCGACGACACGCAAACCCGCGGCGATGCGCACCGCTACAGCGGCAATCGCAAACGACGCGGTGGATCCGCTGCCGAGCCCGAGTACCATGCCGTCTGCGATCTCCGCGACAGCGTGCTCCGCGGCGGCGCGCTTGAGCGTATCACGGTCGCCGAGTGTCGACATCATTGCGTAGCCTCCGAGACGCGGCTTGGTCGAGGAAGAAGCGCAGCGCGCGCGAGGCGCCAAACGCACCGGAAACAAGATAGTACCGCGCCGAACGCGCGTTTCCGCGCAGGCCGCTTTTCTGCTCCGGTCACGAGAAAAGCGCCTTGCCGGGAACTCTCAAGCGCGGGATAGGTCAACAAGATCCGCGGCTCCGGCTTCACGCCAACGATCGATCCGACCAAGCGCACGCGCCCCGCGAAGATTGCCGTCCCCCAAAAAGCGATGCTGTATGGCCGTCCCGGCCAAGGACTAGCAGGTACAGCGCGGAAGACCGGACGATCCGGCGTCAGAGTGCATCCGATCATCTCCGCAGTTTTTCGTCGACCTCGGGGAAAGGTCTCCGCTGTTATCGTATCAGGCCTCACCATATTCGGATCGCGCACTTACCCAGCGCCGATCGTACGACGAAGAGCGGCTCCACGAGGCATTCATACAGGTTTTGGACGCCTATTGAATGGAGCGCCAGTGTCGGCCATCGCGCATCAGGAGTGCGTCTGCCTCGGTCGGTCCAGCGCTGCCCGCGGGGTATACCGGCAAATCAGTCGTGCGCTCGGCGTCCCAGGCTTCGAGCACGGGCTGTACCACGCGCCACCCACTTTCGATATGGTCCGCGCGCTGGAACAGCGTGGCATCGCCGATCATGCAATCGTAGATCAGCGTCTCATAGCCAGTATTCGCTACGGCTTTGAAATAGTCCTCATAGTGGAACTTCATCTCAACGCCGCCCATCCGCACCTGCGGTCCCGGTATTTTCGCGCTGAATCGCAGCGTCACTCCTTCATCGGGCTGAATGCGCAGCACCAAATCGTTTGAGATTAGCTGTTCGATCGGCGTGTCTCGAAAGAGCGCAAAGGGTGCCTGCTTGAACTGGATGGTGATCTCGGTCTGGCGTACTCCCAGCGCTTTGCCAGTGCGAAGGTAGAATGGCACGCTGGCCCACCGCCAATTGTCGATCATGAGTTTCAAGGCTGCATAAGTCTCGGTCCGGGAGTTTGGATTCACATCGGGTGTGCGCCGGTAAGGCACTATCGCGTTGCCGCCGACCGTGCCCGCCCCATATTGAGCGCGCACCGTGTCGTTTCGCACGCCCGCCGCGCTGATGGGATGCACCGTATCCAGCACTTTGGCTTTCTCCGAGCGAACGGCATCGGCGCCGAAGCGGCTCGGTGGCTCCATTGCAATGAGCGTGAGGAGCTGGAAGAGGTGGTTTGGGACCATGTCGCGCAAGGCGCCGGTCGCGTCATAGTATCTGCCACGGCGCTCCACGGCCAAGCTCTCCGCCACGGTGATCTGTATGTGGTCAATGTGGTCGCGGTTCCACAGCGGCTCGAACATGCCATTTGCAAACCGGAATACCATGATGTTCTGCACTGTCTCCTTGCCGAGATAATGATCAATCCGATAGATCTGGCTCTCGGCGAGCTCGCCGAGGATCTCGCGATTGAGCGCCTGCGCCGATTTAAGGTCCGTGCCGAAGGGCTTTTCAATGATGACCCGTCGCCACTGACCTTGCTCCTCGCGCAAGAGTTCGGCTTCGCTCAGGCGGCGGACAATAGGCGCGAAGGCCTGCGGCGGAGTCGCGAGATAGAAGAGACAGTTGCCCCCGGTGCGATGCGCTTCAGTGGTTTCGCTTAGCAACTTAGCCAGTCGCTTGTAGAGGAGAGGATCGCTGAAATCACCCGCCAAGTAGCGCATCCGAGCGGCAAGCCATTGCGAGTCCTCCGGCACGACGTCCGAAGTTGCAAATTCGCGTAGACCATCGCCGAGATCGCGTCGGAACGCGGCTTCGTCCTTAGCGCCTCGTGCGATTCCGATTAGCGCGAAACTCTCCGGCAGGAGCCGCCCGTGTCTCAGATTGTAGAGTGCGGGCATGAGAAGGCGCTTGGTGAGGTCTCCCGCCGCACCGAAAATCACCAGAATGCACGGCGCCGCAGGCACGGTCTGGCGCTCCATCTCAGGCCCCTACCTCTGCCCTATGCGCAAAGCCTAGCCCAAGGGCGGCGGCCAGTACACTGAAGCCTCATCAGCCAGCCGCGGTGTAACCCAACTGGGCCCAGTTCCGGAATCGATCAACTGCCGCTATCGCTGACGCTCAGCGGCAAGTCGGCTTTACCTTCAGCAGCGGAAGTTCGCGATCTTCGTGACTGCCGCTTGGTGCCACTTGCAGACATCGGTTCGCGGCCGCGATCGGCGCCCGCAAAGAGCGTAACTCGTCGGCCGATTGCGAGCCTCGCTAACCGCGGGACTCGGCTGCGTGGGCAACTACTAATCCGCGAGAGCATTACGGTTAAGCTGGCGAGAGTATTATAGTCCTCATATGCCGGAACGCCTGCCGCCGCTCAATGCGCTACGGGCAACCCGCCGGCTCGCACAAACGAGATCAATTTGAAAGGGTATGAACGAGCTTTGGCAGTGGGGGGCCTGCTTACCGTCGTAATCGGCCTCATCCGTTCCTTAAGTCAGTCTGGCGAACCCTTAGCGGGCGGCAGCAAGCTGTCGAGAGCGTGGATGATATCCGCCCATAGCGCATGACCGGTACGGTCTCCGATCTCTAGTAGCTCATTGGCGCGGTTCGCTGCGTGGGCACGCGCATCGGCGCCTAGCCGATCGACCAGCAATTTCGCCGCTCTCCAGACATCGGTTTGCTCAGTCATGCCACCCCTCCCGCTATGCTTGCCCCGGGAATCCGAGCCATGCCCCAAGATCGATTAGCCGGCTTGCGCCGATGCATTTAGCTACTCCGGCGCACGCGTCGAAGACGCCCGCGACCGAATGCCTTTGCAGGCGCAGCGGGTGGTAGATCAAACCGGGCAGGCGTTTATTCCCGCGGTCCTTACTGGCGTTGATCAGCGGTTGGGACCGACGGAGCAACAAGCCATCCTGGGCGACGCAACGGAGGATCTTCAGGATTTGGTGAGCACGAAGCCCGCCATTATGCGAATGCATGCGACTCAGTGTGCATGAATATCGCTCGACGCCTCGGAGTCCTTTTAGTAAAGCGCAATAGGATGGCGTGATGCAGGATTTCATCAGGGACTGGCGACGATGGACGAAGGTCGAACGAGTCCTCGCCGGTGTCATCGTGGTGCTTCTAGTAGTCGGCGTACCTGCTCTAATCGCGATCAACGGCCGTTTACCCTCCGGGTAATCTCCGGCGGCTGCTGATTGACAGGTCAAGCATGGGTGTCGACCATCCAAGCCTGTGCTGAACCGCGTTTGGGTGAACTCGCATTTGACGGTCGGTTCACCGATCAGAACCAAACCCGGCGCAAGCGTTGCATTGCCTCACAGTTGAACGTCCGAGCGGCACGCGAGGCTAGGTCAGCATGTACCGCAGTAATGCGCTATCCCTGATCGCGGGTCGACACGCGCCTCCGCGTACGAGTGTCCGCAACGGGTCAAAGACGCTCGTCAGATTGAAATTCACTGACTGTCGGGTCTTCCACGACGAGTAGACCTTCTCGCGCTTCAGCTGGCGTGCGACGAGCCGCGCCGAGCACGGCGGGGAGTGCGCTTACACATTCCCCGCCCGCGGCAACGGCTGCTCCATTAGAGGGTGAAAACATCGTGAGCGCGACTTTACGCTTCACCCGGCAATCTCTTTTCGGCTCAGCTCGGCAAATCGGTCAACGACCCGGCTGATTGCGTCAAGCCATCTGTCTTGGCTAGCCAACATCTGACTGAGTGGGACCGTCGCACGTCCGTCATAGCTGACGTGCCAATTTCCTGGATTTGGCGACTGTTCCTTTATGGTGGCTGCACCAAGCATCGACACGATCTCCTCCATGTACCGTCGCCCAACAGGCTCGCCAATCTCAGTGTCGCGCACAGACATCCCCCAAAATTCACGAGTGCCGTTCTTGTCTATGGTGCCGAGGTTGAGCCTGTTGCCGGTGGGGTCGTCGACATAGAGCACATAGCGACGTCGCAGCACTGGGACGCAACCCCTATCCCTGCACCGAGCCAAGAACTCCGTGACCTGCTGGGGATAAGCTGGGTTTACAGTACCGAGCTCAGCAAAGAACTCCTGCTCACTCAGCGTGGTCGGTTTCTTAGGCTTCTCGACCTCGATTATCTTTGGCACTGCTCTTTCCGAAGCCGCCACGAATACCGTGCGCGTTATGATTTCCGTCCGGGCGAGAATGCGGGGCTGAAGGTACACGGGACCGTCCCCGCCGTTCCGGCGATACATGGCCATTTCGATCAGACCGAACGCGAATCCCAGTCCCGCATGGCCCTGGAGATACTCGGTGATCCCCCGCACGCCCGGACGTATGTAGTCGCCGACGAGCAGCAGCAGGAACTCGCCTCGGCTCAGCGATCGCGATACCGCGTCAATGAAGTCGCCACGTTGTTGCTCGCTCACGTTCTGCCCAAGAACGGCCTCAACGATCGGATCGCCAGCTTCTCGCTTCAGCGACCGACGAGCGGTGTCCCGGAATTCCTCGTACGAGAGCTGCGCAACCTCACCCGCGTAATCCAGGATCTGAGCCACGGCCTCCCGCTCGGCTTCGCCATTCCGCCAGAGCTTGCACTCGACGAGGCAGATGCGTCCCCCTGGCGTGATCAAGAGATTGTCGACGTACTTTTCGCGGCCGGCACCGCTCAGCCGGAGCTCGGTGCAGATGGGTCTCAGACCTTCGAAAACCGGCTCGATCTCTCGAATGGGCAGGATCGACGGGTGCGCCTGAATCAGGTCCTGGATGGTGGTCTCTCGGTAGCCTGATCCCTGCGGGTTTTGACCCAGCCTGGGCGGCAAGCGCACCAACGGAGTGGCGTTCATAGGCGACGCCAATGTCTCCAGTAGGATCGGAGTACAGTGCTGTGAGTCCATGACTCCTCCCGACAGAGGCTCGCTACACAGGGGTCCAGGCCGAGAGGAAGTCAAATCCTAATTTGGGATATCCCGGTTTCGCACCGAGCGTGGTGGCAGCTTAACGCTCTGCCCCCCGCTCGATGCCGAAAGCCAAGTTTTCTCCCGCCTATCGCCGGCTCCGCCATCTCCTGGTCGCAGCGCGGCGCGCCGCCGGGCTCCGACAGGCGGATGTGGCCAAGCGGCTTGGCCAGCACCAGTCCTATGTACCGAAGGTCGAGGCCGGAGAGCGCCGGCTCGACGTGGTCGAGTTCCTGCAGTTTGCGGACGCTATTGAAGCCGATCCCGTTCGTATCATTCGGGGGATTTCCAGAGTTCGAGCCCGTTAGGCTGTTGGCGCTGTACGGGTTCAAAGTGGCCTAAAGAACCTTAATCGTTAAAAGTTTGATTTCGGCGCCTGCGGCTATGTACAACGCAGCAGTACTACGGTATACGGAGCTCGTGATGCGTTCTGCATCACATCAAACGAGACGCGCGGTCACTGCTCGCACGTTCGTTTAGTTAAATGGCCAAGGAGGGCTATCGCAAATGAGAGCGGGTTAACCCGCTGTCGTTGTGTGGCCCTGCTCACGACGACAGCCAACCAGATTGGAGTCGTCGATGAGCAACAGGTTTACGAAAAGGCCCGAGGGTCGTCCGCCCCGTGGTCATGAGAACGAGGAGGCAGAAGCGCTCTCGGCGGTTCGCGGCCTCATGGAGCGGCTCTCGGTTGAGACGTGGCCGCTCGAGCGTCTGCACGCCAATCCCAAGAACCCCCGCACCCATAACGCCCGGCAGATCGCGAAGATCGCGGCATCGATCCGAGCGTTCGGCTTCTTGTCACCCATCTTGGTCGATGAGACCGGGTTGATCCTGGCGGGTCACGGCCGCTACGCCGCGGCCCAGCAGCTGGACCTCGTGGGCGTCTCCGTCATCGTGGTCAATCATCTCAACGCTGAACAGAAGCGGCTCTTTGCGCTTGCGGAGAACCGGCTGGTGCAGCTCGCCGGTTGGGACGAGGAGCTGCTCGCGATCGAGCTTAAGGAGCTGGAGGCGATCTCGGTCGATCTCGATATCGAGATCACGGGCTTCGACACCGTCGATATCGACCGGCTCGTTAGCGGTCAGGAGAAGGGCCGCGAGGATCCCGATGATCAGATTCCAGAGGTCGAGGATACAGTCCCGCCGGTGACCCGGCGCAGCGACACCTGGCAGCTCGGTCTCCACAAGCTCCTCTGCGGCAACGCCCTCGAGGTTTCGGATTACGAGACGGTGCTTGGGTCGGAGCGGGCGCAGATGGTCTTTACCGACCCGCCCTACAACGTTCCGATCCCCGGGCACGTCAGCACGCGCGATCGCCATCGGAATTTCCTGATGGCGAGCGGTGAGATGTCGAGCCTCGAGTTCTGCCGGTTTCTGGAGCGCACTTTTAACAACCTCGCTGAATTCTCGGTCGAGGCCAGCGTCCACTTCGTTTGCATGGACTGGCGGCATATGTCCGAGGTCCTGAACGGAGCAGACCTGCCGTACACGGAGCTCAAGAACCTCATCGTCTGGGTCAAGGACAATGGCGGGATGGGGAGCTTTTACCGCTCTCAGCACGAGCTGATCTTCGTGTTCGTCTCGGGGAAGGGCACTCCCATTAACAATTTCGGCTTGGGCGCGCGGGGCCGCTATAGGACCAACGTCTGGCATTACCCCGGCGTCAACACGATGAAGCGGGGCCGTGCCGAGGAGCTCGCTATGCATCCGACGGTCAAGCCGGTCGCGTTGGTCGCCGATGCGATCAAGGACTGCGCCAAGCGCGGCGGCTTGGTCCTCGATCCCTTCGCCGGGAGTGGGACTACCATCATCGCGGCCGAGCGCACCCATCGGGTCGCTTATGCGATCGAGCTCGATCCCCACTATTGCGACGTGATCCTCCGCCGGTGGGAGTCCTACTCCGGGACCCCTGCCCGGCTCTTGCCGGCCGAGGCGAGCTTCAAGGAGGTTGCGGCCGCCCGCCTGTCTCGCGAGCCCGAGGGCGGCGGCACCGCTCCCCCCGAGGGGAACGGGAGTTAAGCCATGACCGAGTACGGCGTCGGCTACCGCAGGCCGCCCTCCAAGACCCAGTTCGTCAAGGGCAAGTCAGGCAATCCCAAGGGCCGTCCCAAGGGGTCCCGTAATCTCAAGACCGACCTCGAGGAGGAGCTGCAGGAGGTGATCGGCATCTCCGAGCGAGGCCGCAAGAAGCACCTGAGCAAGCAGCGTGTGCTGATCAAGACGCTCACCGCCAAAGCCATCGGCGGTGATGCCAAGGCGCTCACGACGTTGCTCAATTTTGCTCTGAAGATCATCGACCCCGCGGCTCAGCCGCTGGGTTCCACCGAGATCTCGGCCGATGACCAGAGGATCATCGACGAGTTCCTGGCGCGCGAGGGGCACGCCAGTTCCAAGAGGAAGGAGTAGCACATGACCAATCATTCACCGGCCACTCTCAAGGCCATTTTGCGGAAGGACTTCGTCAGCTTCATCAGCAAGGCCTTCCGCGTTCTGAACCCCGGGGCGGACTACGAGCCCCGTTGGTACATCGATTATCTCGCCTATGAGCTGTTGGAGTGCCTCAGAGGCAACCGGCAGCGCATGACGATCTCGATGCCGCCCCGCTACGGCAAGTCCACCGTCGTCTCCGTCATCTTCCCGGCCTGGTGCCTCGGCCATAATCCGAAGCTCCGCATCATGTGCGCGAGCTACAGCCAGGAGCTGGCGTTCAAGCTCTCGAAGGAGTTCCAGAAGCTCATCGAGAGCGACTGGTATCGAGATCTCTTCCCGGAGTGCCAGATCAATCCGGCGAAGTGCGCGGAGCGCGAGATCCAGACGCTCTCCAACGGTGCCCGCTACGCCACCTCTGTGGGCGGCCCCATGACCGGGATGGGCGGCGACATGCTCATCCTCGACGACGTCATCAAGGCGTCAGACGTGAACTATGAGACCGAGCGGAACAACGTGATTGCTTGGCTCGAGAACACGGCCTTCAGCCGCCTCGACAACAAGTCCAAGGGCAGCACCATCATTGTGGGTCAGCGCCTTCATCTGCAGGACCCGATCGGTCACCTCCTGGAGAAGGGTGGCTGGTACGACGTGACGCTGCCGGCCATTGCGGAGGAGACAAAGACCTACAAGCTCGCCCGGCTC
>Ga0126376_10001693_pt1 | contig 12048 bp, 12 predicted proteins | sample PanSoiMetPlot_15_FD_92760 | JGI IMG/M metagenome (GOLD analysis project Ga0126376, IMG submission 92760) | Tropical forest soil microbial communities from Panama - MetaG Plot_15 | ecosystem: Environmental > Terrestrial > Soil > Tropical forest > Bulk soil | place: Panama | collected 2016-02-17
AGCTCCCGGCATGTCGAGATCGAGGTGAATGGCGTCAAGGTTGCCGACACGCACCGGCCGACACTGCTGCTCGAGACGAGATTGCCGACTCGCTACTACATCCCTAAGCTCGATGTGCGAATGGACTTGCTCATTCCGACCGACACCGTCACCGGATGCGCGTACAAGGGCTTCGCCCAATACTGGTCCGTCAATGTGAGCGGCCAGATCGTGAAGGATTTAGCCTGGTCGTACAAGACACCGCTAACTGAGAACGTCAAGATTGCCGGCCTGGTCGCATTCTATAACGAGAAGGTCGACTTCATTGTGGACGGTGAACGCCAGGTGCGTCCGAAGACCAAGTTCTCCTAAGCGTCTTACGCACATGCGCGGAAATTCAAAAGATAAGGGACCCGCGAGAAAGGAAATGTCGAACAATGGTTCGGTACACCGTTACGATTCAGAGCACAACGGTTCAAACAACCTCCAACGGTTTTCTGCACCTCTCGACGGTCAGGCCAGCAGTTGGCCAGCAGATTTTTTCAAATTGTATCGGAAGCGATTGAAATCCCGCCGTTGCATGCGCCGCCAAGATTCTACGTCTGAACAAGATACAGGATCTGGCGGAGAGGGGGGGATTCGAACCCCCGGTACCGGTTTCAGCCAGTACAACGGTTTAGCAAAAAAATGCCCGTTTCACAGCCTGGTGTTCGGAATCAGAGGGTTACAGTTGGGCGACAAGTCCAATTTCGGTGCAAAGCGCGCTAGCTTGGGAGCATTTGTGCAACCAGTGTGCAACCAGAACCCTGATGGACCCTTGGAAGCCCCGCACTGGTTGTCAATTGGTTAGAACTTTGCGGCGGTGGCGTGGCGCAGGGCGGCGAAGGCGATCCGCTGGAGTGGTTGAATTTCATCGGCGGCGCCGCGAAGAATTGCGGCGCGGGGCATGCCGAAGACGACGCAGGTGGCTTCGTCTTGAGCGATGGTAAAGGCTTTCGCTCGCTTCATTTCGAGAAGACCGTCGGCGCCATCTTCGCCCATGCCTGTCATCAGAATTCCCACGGCTTTTGATCCCGCGGCCTGCGCTACGGAACGAAACAAGATATCAACGCTCGGGCGATGGCGCGAGACCAGCGCGCCGTTGCGAACTTCGAGCGAATAAGTTCCGCCGATTCGATGAACGAGCAAATGGTGATTGCCGGGAGCGATATACGCGCAGCCCGGGACGACGAGGTCACCATCGGCGGCTTCGCGGACTTCGATTTCGCAGCTGGCGTTGAGCCGGCGTGCAAACGCTGCCGTAAATCCCTCGGGCATGTGTTGGACAGCAACGATGCCGGGACAATCGGGCGGCATTTGTTCGAATACATGAAGGAGCGCTTCGGTTCCGCCGGTCGAGGCTCCGATTGCGATAATTCGATCGGTATTTCTGCCGAGGGGCACCGAGGCGACTGGTGCTTTAGGGGCGGAAATTCTTGGAGTGGTGGCTTCGTTGCATGAACTCTTTCGAAGGCGGGCCGCGGCTGCCGCGCGAACCGTGTCCTCGAGAAGCATGGCGGATTCTTCAAGGAAGCCACGAACGCCGATGGCGGGCTTGGTGATGATGTCTACGGCACCGTACTCGAGGGCGCGGATTGCGGCGTCGTTGGTGGGACCGGTAAGGGCGGAGCAGATCACGACGGGAAGGGGATTTTCCGCCATGAGTTTTCGTAGGAAGGTCATGCCGTCCATGTGCGGCATTTCGAGATCAAGAAGAATGACGTCCGGCCGAGACTTTTTCATTTTTTGGATAGCGATAAGCGGATCGGCGGCCACGGTGACGCGAAAGCCGCGCTTTTCTGGGAGCACGGCGGTGAGCACCTGGCGGACAGTGGCGGAATCGTCTACGACCAGGACTCTGAGCGGTTCGATTGGCGCGGGCCGCTCCAGATCTTCTGTCAGTTGATCATTCACTTTATGTAAGTTCACGGGCAATCCCAGTGTTTCTACAAGACTCTAGGTTGATTCTTCATTGCTAACAGTCGTCGTTTGCAAAGTGCGTCGAACCGCTTTGCGCCGCTGCAAAATGCAGTAAGTGCTGTTCGTTTTTCCGTCTGCAGAACGGAAGACTTTCGGTGCGACGGATTCGAGTTTTTCAGAAACGCCGTGGACGCTTTCCGCGTGGCCAAGAAACAGATAGCCATGAGGGGCGAGATGACTTCCGAGCTGATTGATGACACGCAGCTTGGTCTCCCATTGAAAATAAATGATGACGTTGCGGCAGAAGATAAGGTCAAACGGACCAAAGATTTCGTAGTTTTCCTGATTTAGATTTAGGCGCTGAAAGCGGACGCCGCGACGAAGCTCATCGGCGGCTTTGTATTTTCCTATGTCGGGCCCAAATCCCTTCAGCAAGAAACGGCGCTGATATTCGACGGGAATTGTGGCGATCTTTTCTGCCGTCCAGATGCCGGTCGAAGCGCGGGCCAGGACTTTGGTGGAAAGATCCGTACCGAGGACTTCGATTTTCCAGCCTGCTTCTTCGGGGAAGTGGGTGAGAAGGGTCATGGCGAGGGAATAAGGTTCTTCACCAGTTGAACATGCCGCGCTCCAAGCGCGAATGGTTCGAGGCCGGCGGCCTGCGTCCGCAGCAGTAATCCATTCTGGAAAGACTCGTTCACGCAAACAGGTGAACGCAGAGGGTTCGCGGAAAAAATGTGTTTCGTTGGTACAGATGCAGTCGAGCATGTGCACCATTTCCGCGGGATCTTTTTTGACGAGGCGGTAGTAGGAGGAAAACGAGGTGAGATCGAGCGCGCGCAGGCGTTTCCATAGACGAGCAATGAGCATCGCGCGATTTTTTGCGCCCAAATGAATCCCCGATTCGTTCAAGACAAGTTCTTGAAAGAAACGGAACTCGTCTTGGGTGAGCTCGGGGATTGCATTTGGGAGCTCGAGTACAGAAGACATTGTGTTCTCGCCGGAAGGCATTATGCGTCGGGAGTAACAGCCGCCTCTTCAGTTTCCGTTTGCGTGGAATTGGCCAACTCGGTTTGCAAACCTGAGACGGTAAGCAATTCGGCTGAATTGAGAACGCGATCGATGTTCAAGATGAGCGCGAATTTCTTGCCGAGTTTGCCCATGCCGGCCAGATACTCCAACCGGACGCGCGTGCCAAAGGCAGGGGGCTCTTCGATTTCTTCCGCAGTGAGCGCGATGACCTGGTTGACGGAGTCAGCAATCACGCCCATTACGGTTTTCTCGGTTTCCTGCTGAACTTCCACGATGATGATGCAGCTTGTCTTGGTAATAGGACGTTCGTCGAGTCCAAAGCGCACGGCCAAATCCACCACAGGCACAACGTTGCCGCGGAGATTGATGACGCCGCGAATCCAGCGAGGAACTTTCGGCACTTTGGTTATGGCCGTGTACTCGATGATTTCCTTCACCTTCTGAATGTTGATGCCGTATTCCTCTTCCGCTAGGAAATAAGTCAGATACTGCTGTTGCGCAGCTGTTTCTAGTTCTTTCGTTTCCATGGATTCCTCCGCGCATCAAATGCGAGCGAACGACTCGGCGTATTCGCCGTTTGTGTTCGAAGGGGTTCGAGGAGTGCTGTGGTTATCGTCGTCATGCTTTGCGAAGTGGGACTTGTCGTTCTTTTGCTTTTTCGCAAAGCGATGATCGGCGAGTGCGCTAACGCGGAAGAAGCTGATCATGTCCTGCAACGCTTCGGCTTGCGATGCGAGCTCTTCGGCAGTACTGGAGAGTTCTTCGGCGCCGGCGGCGTTGCGCTGAGTTACGAGGCCGACCTGGCTGATGGCGCGATTGATTTGATTCACGCCGGAAGCTTGCTCGCCGGAGGTTGCGGCAACTTCCTGTACAAGATCCGCCGTTTTTTGAATTGCGGGAACAAGTTCCGCCAGAAGTCCGCCTGAGCGCTCCGCGATTTGGACGTTGGATGCTGCAAGGCCGCCGATTTCCTGGGCAGCGACGCGGCAGCGTTCGGCGAGGTTGCGGACTTCGCCCGCAACGACGGCAAAACCGCGGCCGTGTTCGCCGGCGCGCGCAGCCTCGATGGCGGCGTTGAGCGCCAGCATGTTGGTTTGATAGGCGATTTCTTCGATGACCACGATTTTTTCGGCAATGGACTTCATCGCAGTGACGGCGTCAAGAACAGCTTTACCGCTCTGGCCTGCGTCTTGCGCGCCCTTACGCGCCATTTGCTCCATCTTCCGGCTGTTTTCAGCGTTTTGCGTGATGGAGGCGCTCATCTCCTCCATGCTGCTGGTGACTTGTTCGACTGCAGCAGCTTGCTCGCTCGTGCCCTGTGAAACGGAGCTGGCAGAAGATGCTACTTGCGCTGCAGCAGTGCTGACGGAACCGGCGCCCATCCGAACCTCGCCGATCATTTCGTTCAGTTTGCCCGCCATTTTCGCCATGGCTGCCAGGAGACGGCCAATTTCATCGTTACGATCCACAGAAACGGATTTGGTCAGATCACCATTGCTGATGGTCTCAACAACAGCGACCACGTCCTGAATTGGTTTGGTGATGCCGCGTGAAATCACTAGCGTGACGATGATGCTGAAAAAAATCGCAACGACTGAGAAAATGGCCATCGTTGTGGTTGTAGTTTTTGCGATTTCGGTGACCAAGGGCTCCATCACTTCAGCGTGGCGATTGGTCAGTTCGGTCGCAAGATCTTCCAGACGGTGAATTGAGTCCTTGTATTCGCTAATCTTTGCGTTGCAGTCCTGGGGTGCCCGCAGCTTGCCCTCTTGAATGAGGGACAGGACCTTCGCATAGCCACTCTCATAGGCGGTTAAATCATCGCGCATGGATCGAAGGGAAGTTTTGTCGTCAGTGGAAAGCTGGAATCGATCAAGCTCGCCGAACACGTCATGCAACTTCTGACGCTGGCCATCCCACTTTGCGGCATATTGGTTCCGCACCTGAACGTCGTCAATATTGAGGAACGTATCTTTTTCGAAGCGGCGAAGTTCAAGAGTGGTGGCCTTGATGCGGGCGGCCAAAACAACAACCTTCGCATCTCCGCCGAGTACTTTGAGCGTTTCGTGAGTAATCGCTTCGATGCCCCAATAGCCGCTCAATCCGATTGCAACGAGCAACAGAACGATCAGACCGAAACCGAGTGCCAACCGCTTACCGATGGACACATTTTTCAACATGATGCTCTCCTTCGAAATTAAGACTGCGCGCAGTACAAGCCCGCGCCTGGATTTCTGAAACTGGCCCTCACTGCAAAACTGATTGACTCCTGCGATGGACTGCTTCGCGGCAGATTGCTGGAACATCGAGAATCAAAGCGACGCGGCCATCGCAGAGAATGGTTGAACCGGATACACCGGAAATGCCCTGGAAAAGGCGGCCGAGCGGTTTGATGACAGCTTGCAGCTCGCCGAGCAATTCGTCAGCGGCCAACCCCGCGCGGCCACCCTGGTGTTCCACGACCAGAATTCGCTCGCGCGCCGGTGATTTCTGACTTGCGCCGAAGAGATCGCGTAGACGCAAGAACGGAAGAGCTTCCCCGCGAAGATTGATGACGCCCCCCCTATCGGAGTCGTGACTCTCAGTGGGAAGTTCGAGACATTCCTTCACGGAGCTCAACGGGACGACGTAGGTTTCGGTGTCGACCTTCACAGCGAAACCGTCGATGATGGCGAGCGTCAGCGGAAGGCGAATCGTAAATGTGGTTCCCTGGCCCTTGACGCTTTCAATGTGGAGCGTGCCGCTCAAGGTGTTTACGTTGCGGCGGACGACATCGAGGCCTACTCCGCGACCGGAAAGTTCGGAGACTTTTTCGGCGGTTGAGAAGCCGGGCTGAAAAATCAAATTGTGGACGTCTGATTCGGAAAGCCGGTTGACGTCATTGACGAGACCGCGATTTTTCGCGTGCTGGGCGATTTTTGCAGTGTCGAGGCCGGCGCCGTCGTCAGAAATGCGCACGACGATATTTCCGGAATCATGGAAAGCTTCGAGAACGATTTTGCCACTGGGATCTTTACCAGCAGCACGTCGGATTGCGGGACTTTCGAGACCGTGATCGATCGAATTGCGAATCATGTGCATGATCGGGTCATGGATGTGCTCAAGAATAGTTGTGTCTACTTCGACGTCTTCCCCCACGACAAGCATGCGAGCGATCTTTCCGCTCTTCCGCGCCATGTCGCGCACGCTTCTGGCGAAACGATGGAAAGTGGGCCCGACGGGCACCATGCGGATTTTCATGACGAGTTCCTGCAATTCGAGGAACAGGGACTCGAGATTGGAGTGGGTGTCGAGCACTTCGCGGCCACCCCCAGACGCCAAGTTTCTTTGCTGAAGCATGCGCCGCATGCGCCCTTGTGCAATCGCAAATTCGACAGTCAGATTCAGCATGCGATCAAGCCGGCCAAGGTCCACGCGGAGGCTGGAGGCGCCTTTTGTATTGACCGTGGGGGCGCTCAATTCGGTGTTGTGGCTTATTTCGGGTGTAGCCGTGGACTTCGTCAAATTCGAATCATTCACGAGCTGCGCCAGGCGCGAGAAGAATTCTTGATGCTCCGGGAGAAGGTTATCCTCGCCTGCAAGCAAGCGCTTGACCATTTGTCGCGTGATATCCACGGATTGCAAAAGGAGATTGATCAGGTCCACAGAAATTTGAATGGCGCCATTTCGCGCGAGGTCCAGAAGATCTTCGAGGTTGTGGAGGGCGTGGGTCACAGCTTTGAAATCGAGCAGAGACGCGTTGCCTTTGAGCGTGTGGGCGGCGCGAAAGATGGAAGAGATGAGCTCGCGATCATCGGGCCGACTTTCGAGCAGCAGCAGTGATTCTTCCATCTGCGCGAGGAGCTCTTCCGTTTCGTCGCGAAACGACTGCAGCAACATTTCTCGATTGATTTCCATAGATCCTCTACAAATCTGTGACGAGCGATTCGCCCGTTGCGGTATGAAAGACGATCCTCTGGCCCCGGTCCTTGCCTACTTGCGCGTAAACGATTGGAACGCGCTCTTTGGCCAGCGTTTCCATGGCCGTTTCGACGTTGCGTTCACCCAGGCTATCCTTGCGCGCTTCGGAGCCGCGCATAGAATCAAACAGGCATCCTCCGCCGAACACTTTACCGACGAGTTGCTCGCGCTTTGCGCCTGCTTCCGCCAACTTCTGGAGCAGGGTTTCAATGGCAACAGTTCCGTATCGCGGTGATGCCGTTCCTCGACCATCCCAAGCAGGCAGAAGATAGTGAGTAGCGCCGCCGATAGCGTTGAGTGGGTCCCAAATGCACACACCCACGCAAGAGCCAAGAATCATGACAATCGATTGCGACTCCGACGAAACATGGACGTGTCCCGCGTGCAAGAAATGAGAACCATGATGCTGGCTGTCCGCCGTGCTCGCGGAACTTTGGTTGCTGGAAGTCGGTATTCGATGCGGTGCAGACACTTGCAATTTCATGGAGCCACCGCATTCTGCAAGCATTGAAGCTGGATGGCCACGGCGCCGTAGGTTTCGAGGAATTTCAAAAGCTGATAGTCCACCCACTCCAAGCCGTTCTTTTGAGGAAGTAAACCGAAGATCAGGATGACGCCAACGACTTCGCGGCTGGATTTCAGGACGACGCTCGCTATCAAATTCAGCTCGCAAGGCTGCAAGTGCGATTCGGGCTGGCGATCGTGAAACTGCGTTACACCTTCGCCGACGGCACGCCACATCATGCCTGTGCCCTTGCTAAAGTGCTGGAGCGTTTCGTCGGGCACTCCAACAGACCATGCATGGACAAAGTGGCGGTTTGCCTGGTCGTAATGAAAAATCGCAGCTTCTTCACACCCGATCAGATTCCCAAGAATTTCCCCGACGGCCGCGTGAACGTCGCCTTCCGCAAGTGCCTGAATGATTCCGGCGCTGGCGGCATACAAACGCTCAATGAGAAAATGATTGCGTTCGAGCTGCTCACGGAGTGAGAGTTGCTGCGCACGAATACGCAATTCTTCTGACGACAGAATGCGTTCTCCATTCGTGCAGTCTCTTTCAGCGATGTTTTTTCGCAATGTCCGGCTCCCGTTCTCAGGACCAATCATTCTCTTTCTCCGACCTTCCTGCGCACACTACTCATCACAAGAAGGATTATTCGCCGAGATACGCTCTCAAAAGATCGAGTAGCTCCGCGTCATTCACTGGCTTTGTCAGGTAGTCGCTGCAACCGCTCGCGTAGCCTTCCTGGACGTAGGACTCCTCACCGCGAGTTGTGAGCAGAATCACAGGAATGCCCGAAGTCGCTTTGTCTTGTTTGATTACGCGGCACGCTTCGAGCCCCGTCATACGCGGCATCATGATGTCCATCAGAATCAGGTCAGGCTTGTCCAGGCGCGCACGCTCGACAGCTTCCTTCCCGTCAACAGCGCTTATGAGCTCGTAGTTGGACTTCTGACTGAAGATCATCCGATTTACGAGCCGCGCCGTGCATGAATCGTCCACAAGCAGAATTTTCTTCGACGCCATTTACGTTCACTTCCTTTCCTGCTGCTCGCCACTAAGGTTGACTGCAAAACTCAATTCGTCACGAAAGATCCGTCCAACATTTTCCTCATTTGTGCATTTGCGCGTTTTCGCTCGATCGCTTGGAGCAAGACGTACTGCAGAAGTTTTATGCTCAGTACGTTCGTTGGAAGATAATCCGCCGCACCCAGCTTCATAGCTTTTTTGCCGATTTGATTCTGGCCGTCGGAGACGAGCCCAATTACGGGGAATGCATTACTGCCGAGGCATACATTCCTCAACACGTCCAAATCTTTTTCGGTCGAATTCGACAGGTCCCAAAGAACTGCATCCCATTTGCAAAAGCTCAGATGGGTGGTGATATGAGGCGAAAGGGCCATCTTGCGGACAGAGAACGAGCAGTCTTGCGTACCTTGGAGCATGCTCGTAACTTTCTGCTCGATCTCAGACTCTTCGGTTACAAATAAGATTTGGTACACACGCGCTTGCATTGCGTCTTTTTCGTTCACTCTTGCTGCCATGCTCTGGACATTCCGTTAGGAATTTGGGAAGAGCCTGGATACCTCCTCGATAAGTTTTTCGGGCATTTGGCCTTTCTCAACGAGGCCATCCGCGCCACATCGGAGACATTCGTCCTTCAGGGAGAGACCGCTCAATTGCGTGATGATCAAGATTCGAAGCTCGGGGAGGATTCTTCGAAGTTCAGTCGCTGCTTCCAACCCGCTCATGCGCGGCATGCTCAGATCACTCAACACCAGGTCCGGGACAAGACGTTGTGTCTCAGCCAGCAGTTGTTCGCCATCCCGTGCGGTTCCGATGATCTCGAAGATGCCTTCGAATTCCAGGTACTGGCAGATAGAAGCCAGAGCCGTGGGTGAGTCATCGGCTACGACCACACGAACGCGGCGATTGCTGGGTGTCATCGCACACTCTCCACAGGCGAGCATTGCATCCAACGCTGTAACACTCCTGTAACAAAAGGATGCACTGCTTGGAGACAGCAGAAAATTCGGCTGTTTCTCTAGGGGTTTCCTTGTAGAACGTCAGGACAGGGCAGATTGAGAAGTGGACGCTAAGCCTGAATGATCTTATTTTTTACCGCGTATCGGACCAGCTCTGTGACCGAATGGAAATTCAGTTTGAGCATGATATTCGCGCGGTGCGTCTCCGCTGTCTTCACGCTGATTTTGAGGAACGTAGCGATCTCTTTATTGGTCTTACCCTCTGCCAGAAGCTGAACAATTTCGCGCTCGCGTGGAGTCAGCGGGCGCGCCAGCCGTTCAGCGCCACCATCATCAGTGGTGGTGCCTTTTGCGGCAGCGCCGGAGACCCTTGAGGAAAGAAACGGCTTGCGTCTGCGCACGGCCTCGACTGCTGCCAATAGATTTCTGCCTGCGTCATCTTTCAAGATATATCCGCGCGCGCCTGCTTCCAGAACGCTTTGAATCATCATTTCAGAGTCATGCATTGTGAGAATCAAGATTTCGGTCGCAGGCGACAGTTTCCGAATCTGGCGCGTCGCTTCCACTCCGTTAAGCAAGGGCATCCCAATGTCCAGAACAGCTACATCCGGTTTGGATTCCCGCGCTTTTTCCACGGCATCACGGCCATTCGTTGCTTCAGCGCAGACCTGCCAACCTTTTCGCGACTCCAAAAGCGTTCGGAGTCCAGCTCTCACTACGTCGTGGTCATCAGCCACGAGGATGCGAAGCGGCGGCATGAGTATTCCCCAGCGTTATGGGAATTGTAGCTTTAACGGTTGTCCCAGAAGGACTGGAAAGTACCTCCAATGTTCCACCAAGCTGCGCCATTCGTTCTCTCATCCCTAGAATTCCCACGCCGAGCCGCGAAGCTTTTTGCCTAGAGTCGCCTTGGTTTCGCGAATTGTTGGCAATTCCGCAACCCGCGTCGCTCACTTCAAGCTGAATCCAGCTCTGCTCGTTGCGCAGACAGATTTTGCCCGTTGAGCTCTCAGAATGCCGCTGAATATTTGACAGACTCTCTTGAACGATTCGGAAGAGAGCAGTCTCGGCCTCTTGGGAAATTCGAGCGAAGTTGGGCTGAATATCCAGCTCCAGGGCGATGCCGCTGCGTTCGCTGAAGCCGTGCGCGTATTCTTTGACAGCGGACACCAAGCCAAGCTCGTCCAAAACGGGGGGATGAAGCAAGTAGGAAAGGGTTCGAATCTCGCGCGACATGTCTCGAAGCACCCCGCGCGCTTGGGAGAGTGAATGTTTCGCTGTTTTGTCCAGCGGCACCGACGACCTAGCGATCTGGGCGAGATCCAGGCTGACTGCCATTACGCTTTGCGCAAGACTGTCGTGAAGCTCGCGACCGAGCCTTCTACGTTCTTCGTCCTGCAGACGCAGCAATCGCGCAGAGAGCTGATGCATCGCTTCCTCTGCATCCTTCAGTTTCGTAATGTCGGTGAGGGCACCAACCAGTCTTTCGAGATCTCCTTGTTTGTTAAACACGGGCACCACTTCGCAAGTCGTCCAGATGATTTCCGAAGTTACAGCGTGGCGCCAGCCAATTAATTGGTTCCGCACGGGTTTCCCCGTGGCGATGGTTTGCGGACCGGGCCTCATTTCAAAGGGGATTTCGGTCCCATCCTCTCGCAGGGCTACGACGCCAAGCTCCTGCGAAGTCTTTCCCAGCACGCTCTCCAGGGTTCTTCCAAAGAGTTGCAGCGATGCCTGATTCGCAAAAAGTACCCTCGCCTCAGGATCGAGCAGTATCACGCAAATACTCATGCTTTCGACAAGCGTTCGAAACAGTTCTTCACTGGTTTGCAGCGCTTTTTGCGCTCGTTTGAGTTCGGTAATAGCGCTGATCGTAAGGATTACATTTGCGATTTCCCCTTGCTCCGTCATCTGCGGAACGGCATCCACGAGTGTCCAGATAACATCGTCACTACCGCGGCGCCATCCGACCACTTTGCCGTAAACGGGCCGCTTGGTTTCTGTGGCTTGAGGCACAGGGCGCTCAGGGAAAGGTATTTCCGTCCCGTCCTCATAAATTGGAGTCATTTCGATGTGTGCAGCGCTCTTGCCGCGGACCTGGTCCATCTGTCGCCCAAAAATACTTAACGCGGCGGTGTTCGCGTATCTAATTTCCGCTTTTGGACCGAGCAGAACTATGCCCACGTGCATTTCCTGAACCAGTGTTCGAAATCGTTCTTCGCTCAAGCGCAGGGCCTCTTCCGCGCGCTTACGGTCCGTTATGTCGCGCAGCATCCCGAGCACACCGGCTCCGTCCACGAGCTGCACACGAGCAGCGGAAAGCTGTGCGTTTCGAATCTCCCCGGACTTGGTCCTGATCAGAATCTCCTCTTCTTTTATCTCGGCCGCCGTGCGAAGCAACGCAAGAACTCTCCCGCGGTGCTCTTCATCTGCCCACAGCTTTAGTTCTGCTGCTGACCTCCCCACCACTTCTTCCCGTTTGTAGCCTGTCATACGGAGAAAACTTTCATTCACTGTGACGTAGTGTCCTTCCGGCATCAGGCAGATGCTGATCGCGTCCGGGCTTGAGTGAAAGGCTGCCGCAAACATTTCCGACGATTGAAGCAGAGCCATTTCTGTCTTGCGCAAGTC
>Ga0126376_10001694_pt1 | contig 12047 bp, 8 predicted proteins | sample PanSoiMetPlot_15_FD_92760 | JGI IMG/M metagenome (GOLD analysis project Ga0126376, IMG submission 92760) | Tropical forest soil microbial communities from Panama - MetaG Plot_15 | ecosystem: Environmental > Terrestrial > Soil > Tropical forest > Bulk soil | place: Panama | collected 2016-02-17
ATTCTTCGGTCCATCGCTGCAAAGCTGGACCGTGCAAACCCTGCTTCGCGTCGCCGCCAAATTCGCTCACAATCATCGGTTTGTTATATGGCGTCGTCCACGTAGTGATGTCGAGATCGGCCGGCACTCCTTCATACCAGCCGACGTATTCATTCACTCCAAAAACATCGAGGTCGGCGATGATCGGATCATCAAAGACTTTCTTGTGAGTTTCGGCCGTCGTGGTTTGATTGGTCGCCGTGGTGATCAGGCGCGTGGGATCGAGTGTGCGCGCTGTCTTAATAAGCTGCTGCAGAAAAGCATTGCGCTCGGGCGATTTTGGAGTTTCATTGCTCATGGACCAGAGAATGATCGCTGCGCGGTTGCGATCGCGCGTGATCATTTCCGTAAGCTGTTGCCTTGCCTTCGCCAGCGTTTGTGGGTCCTTGAAGCCAATGCCCTGATAAACTGGAATCTCCGACCAAACCATCAAGCCAAGCCGATCGGCCGTCCGAGTCATACTCTCGTCGTGTGGATAGTGCGCCAGCCGCACGAAGTTGCAACCAAGTTCTTTCGCATAGCCCAGCAACGTCCGTGCGTCGTCTTCGCCATGCGCGCGGCCGGAACGACCGACCGCTTCTTCGTGCATGTCAATGCCCCGCAGAAACACCGACCGCCCATTCAAAAGGATGTCAGTCCCGCGGGTCTCGATGGTGCGAAAGCCTATCTCTTCTGAGATTTGATCGGTGGCGCCGGCAATTTCTACGCGATAAAGTTTCGGCTTTTCCGGCGACCACAACTCCAGCGTTGGGACATTCAAAGTAAACCGAACCAGGCCATCGTTATCCGTGGTTGCGTCCGTAGAAATCTTTAACTCAGGAATTCGCACGGTGAGCTTTTGAGGCACAGCCACTCCCGCCAGACGAACCCATCCGTTGATGCGATGCGCGTTCTCACGATCCAATTGAACCGAGTACTGCTCGATGAACTCTCGCGGCACTTCGATCAGACGGACATCGCGAGTCAATCCGCCATAGTTGAACCAATCTGGCCGCACTGACGGAATGTCGTCGGTATGTCGCGCGTCGTTAACCCAAACGTTGACGATGTTCTCCCCGTCCTGCAAAGCCGAAGTCGCCTCGCAATTGAAAGGCGTGAAGCCGCCTTCGTGTTCGCATACTGGCTTCTCGTTCAGCCAGACGCGAGCGCGGTAGTTCGCCGCGCCGAAATAAAGGAAGACTCGTGTGTTCGCCAATGAGTGATACTCAAAAGATTTCTGATACCAGAGTGTGCCTTCGTACCACTGCAGCTCGGGGCGTTGAAAATTCCAATCACCCGGCACACGCAGAGTCGGTGAGGCATTGAAATCGTATTCGACGAAAGGCCTGGTGCCGCTGAGCTTTCCATTCAGGTAGTAACGCCGCTGCAGCCCTTCTTCATGCGGATCGACGATGTAGTGCCAATCTCCGTTTAGCGAGATGGTCTTACGATTAATGACGTTTTGAATGAGGGCAGATGGGCTTTGAGAAAAGGCAAGAGAAGCCGCGAGCATCACGATGGCTGCGGAGCAGGAGATTATTTTCGCCAAACGCAAGAGTGACATCGGTATTAAGCTCATTGCCCTTCCCTCACTGCTTGTTGAGCGTGGGTGGAGTAACTCACGTATTGACACGGCGCGATCATTGGTTTCGACTCCTTTGCCTGCGCGTGCCGATACTCAACCTCGCACGACGCTGAGCGAATAGGCTGGTAATTCAAACGTACTACTACCGCCGAATTTCAGCCGCTGGTGTTCAGGTGACCTGTCTCGAACGACACGATAATCAGTTCCCAACTGATATTCATTTCTGGAGTATTGATAAAAATCTACCTCGCCATGTAAATAACCGACTTTCAAATCTTCGCACCCAGGCTCTTCACACTCAAATTCAATTTTTACCTCCCGCGCATGATCCGGGTCTTTATTTATCAGCAGCACAGCCCACAACCGGTCAGGTCTGATAGTCGCGTAAGCACTAATCAAAGGATCGTCAGTAGTAGCTTGATAGAGTTCGTGTAAGCCGCCTCCCGGCTGCGTCCATTCGTGAGTTAATAACACCGCAGCATAATAAGTGGGCATTTGATATGAGATTCTTCGATCATCTCCGAATAGAAAAAGCATGTTGTTGCCCCGCGAGCACTCCACTTCCTGCAGTAATTCGTTAGGCTCGTATCCATACAAGAAGGTTTGCTCACCGCCGAGCGTTAGGAAATTCGCTACGGCATCGGCATTGAATAAAGCACCCTCGATGTCAATCTCCGGTCTACCGCCAAAAACTGAATAGCCGTATTCAGTCATGATCCAGGGAATACCGTCACGAGAATCTGCCCTTCGCATTGCCGTCAATAACTCAGTGAGCAACCGGGTTGACTTTTTGAGCTGCGGGCCTGTTTGTTGGCACACGTCATCGAACGGATACCACTCGAACGAAGAGAAGGTGTAGTCCTCAAGATGTCCTCGGCGGCTGAGATATGTGACAAACCTTCGCAGCCAATCGTCCTTGCCTTCTACGATATCCTGGAAGCTGGGTCCACCGAGCTTGATATTCGGATCTACAGCGTGAAGGGCGTTTGCAAATTGAATGTAAAGCGCACCGTAATCTTCGGGCGTAACAAACTGACCATCCGGTTCCTCACCAAGCTCTATTCGACTCACCGGATAGCCGCGCGCCCTTAAATAGCGTAGCTCGGCCGCAGCATTTTCCGGCGTGTCGTAAAGCATAGCGACGGGAGTCAGCATTGGCATCTGATTCGTTAAGCCACTCTTGAAGATTCGATCGAATCCGGCTTGTTCAACCAATGAGTCTTTATCTTTGGCGCGATGCCATGGATCGGTCGACGAAACATAGATCGGAGTTTGATCTGCGTTATCGGGTGCATGACTGATCTCATCGTGAAAGCGATGCTCACTGTCCAGCATTCCCACAAAGATCTCGCGCACTGCGTAGCCGACGTGAGCACGTACGTCTCTGGACTTGTACTTTGATCGCTCAGAGCTTTCCTTCATCAGTACGCGAACGAACCGCGTAGCCACCGGCTCAGTGGACAATCGTATCTCTACGTCACCACCGTGTCGCGTCCGAATCTCTCCGTTGGGAAATGTATGCCACTGATCGGGTAGCGACTGGGATATATCGTCGATGCTGGAAAAATCTCCAAACTGAACGTCATATACTGTTGCGAACGGCTCTGCCCAATACAATCTGATGACATTAACAAACTTCTTCTCTCCAAGGTCGATTAGGATCCACTGCGGCAGAGTTGCATTCGGTTGTCCCGTAAAATGTCGGTCAAGATAAGGATTGCTCTTCCAAAAGGTTCTGGAATCGCCATCGTCTAAGCGGGAATAGTCGTCGTCGTTTGCTTGATCGAACGTATTGCCTCGTCGTGGCAAACGGTAACCATAACTTAGCGATAGCTCACTCAAACCAGGTTTATCCTTAGATATCCAGTAGCCGCTATTTGCCTCAGTCCAGGATCCCTTTGGATTCCAATGCCATGCTTCGCCCGCGAGTTCCGTTCGTAATCGATAACTTATCGGTTTCAAACCGGCACTCAACATCTTGTTGACGTTCTCATGTGTCAGCATCTGATCCAGCTCGCCTTTTTCATGGCCATCAATTGCGGCGCCCAGGGCATATGAGGAATCAAATCGACTCAGAGGATGGCCGGGCTTGAAAAGGATTCTTACAACGGTGGTTTGCCTTGGGGATTGAGTGCCAACGGTTTTCACAAATATTGACACGAAGCACAAAAAAATGCTTAGGCATGCTAACAAGATGAGAATTTGACGACCTTGCCTGCTTCTTACCTTCATTAAGTTCGCATCGTGTCATAAGCCGTTATGCGCGTCAAAGAAGCGACTAATCAATGCTTGTGGCGGTGGTGAATGTCCGGATAGTGCGGATGACCGTGCCGCAACTTTTCATGACGATGCACGTGACTGTGGGTCTGGGCTAATAGCTGCGGCTCTGGATGATGCCGGTGGTGCTCGTCGTGACTGTGGAGATGTTCGTGCTCCATCGCCTCGTGCTCATGCTCGTGTTCATGTTGCTCGGTAATATGTAGCCAGATGCCGATCAGCATTAACGTCGCCGCAATCACGAAAGCAATCGTGATGCTGTCTTTGAGAATGAATATCGAGACCAAAGCTCCGACGAAGGGAGCTGTTGAGAAGTACGCGCCCGTGCGTGCCGTCCCGATATGTCGTAACGCGAGCAGGAACAACGTCAAACTCACTCCGTAACTCATGAAACCCAGCACTTCAGCCTCGCCTATTGCGACGGCTCGCGGAAGAGTCGCGCCCAGCGCCAGCGCGATAATCAGATTCATGGTTCCAGCAACCAGACCCTTAGCCGCCGCAATTTGAATCGGATCGCCGGCAGAAACATTGCGCGTCAAGTTGTTGTCGATTGCCCAAGCCAGGCACGCGCCGGCAATCGCCAACGGTCCCCAGGGGATACCCAGCTCGGGCCGTCCTGCCCATGACAACAGCATGCCTCCGGCAACGATTGCTGCCATACCCAGGGCGATTCGCCGGTCAAAATTCTCTTTGAAGACAAACCACGCAAGCGTCGCCGTGAACACGGCTTCGAGATTCAGGAGCAACGAAGCGGAAGAGGCTGGCGTGAGTCGGAGGCCAACGAGCAGAAGGATTGGACCAACGATCCCTCCCGAGAAAATTGCGCTCGCGAGCCAGGGCAGATCGCGACGTCGCAATCCAGCCTCACGCGATTTTTCCCCGACGAAGAAGCGGCGCGCGATCAGCCAAACTGATAACCCGACGCCTGATCCCAAATAGAGTAGCGCTGCCAAAAGGATCGGCTGAATCTCGCCCAACAGAATCTTTGCCAGCGGCGTACTGGCGCCAAAGAGCGCGGCGGCGAGCAGAGCGTAGATCGGCCCGTGACTTTGATTTGGTTCGTTAACCCGCACTGCGGTTTATTCTTGCTCACTTTGCTGCGCCGGAAAAGTCGGGTAGCAGCAGCTATCGAACAGGGTTGACACGCTCTGTTACCATATCCTCAACGGAAACTCTCCCTTATTTTCCAATCGCAACTCAGACTGAGGAGGTAGATCGTGAAACGACTGCTGATTGTTTTATTGTGTCTCTTTCTGTTTGCAGGATCCGTGCTTCCGGTGATGGCTTGCAGACATCACAGACGTTACTACTCGAGTTATAGCCACAGGCCGCGCTACGCGCGAACCGCATATGCGTACCCACGGCGTGTGTACTATGTCCATAGGCGCTCTTTCTGGCAACGACATCGAGATGCGCTTACGTTGGCCATCGGTACTGGGGGTGGGATGGGTGTCGGTGCGTTGTTAGGCGGTAGAAGGGGCGCGGGAATCGGCGCGCTGGCGGGTCTCGGAAGCTCGGCGCTTTATACCTACAAACTCCGCGACAGACATCGGCGCTACTAGCTGTGATCAAGTTTTGCAACGGGCGCGTCGGCTTGTCTGTCATGCAACTCGAGTTGCTGATTCGCGCGCGAGGCGGAAGTTTTCCGCCCCCGGCAGATTACTTACTATCAGCACCGTGAATTGCTCAGATTGAAGACCAGCAACCTGGAATCCGCGTGTCGACTCGACGTGAATTGGGCAACCGTTCACGACCTCTCTGGTTGCGCCCGGCAGGTCGCCGCCTCGGCGTTTTATAAAGATCGAGACTTCGCCTTTCTCGTTCAGAGTCACCAATATTGACGGTTGCAATCTACTGTTGCGAAACGACGATGCCAGGAAGGTCACTAAAGCGAAGGTGGACGACTCCACACATCGTTTGGTCGCCGAGGTCTGGGTGCAGCTTAACAGGATGAGCCCGAACAAGGGCAGACACACTCATCGTTACACCAGGGATCCGGAGAAGGTGCGTTTGCTCGGAGCCTGGCGGACCGAATTCAAATACAAGGGCTGGTCCAGCAAGACCATTGTTGGGCTGAAACTCTCTTCGCCTGAATGGAAAGAACCGCAACGCTGGGAGGGAATGAACCTCGCTTTCACCTTTGACACTGAAGAGATGAGCGAGAAGTTCGATGCAGCGTTTCGCCAGGCAATCAGACTTTGCAGATCTAAGTAGGTTCAAAAGAGGTTCATTACACGACGTTTCATTTATGCTATGTTTTGAGCAATCCAACCTTCGGAGATTCGAAAAATGCGATTCGCCCTCCTGTTTGCGATAGTGTTACTCGCGGTTTGTCAAACAGCGCTAGGAAATCCGCTTACTTCCAGCAAATCTAAAATCACAAAGCAGACGATAGAGTTTGGTGGTAAGAAGCGAGTCTACTATTTGTACGTGCCTGACAACGTCGCATCAAAGCCTGCTTTGATTGTGACACTTCATGGCTCAGGTCGAGATGGTCTGTCGCTCGTTGAGAAGTGGAAGGACATCGCTGACCAGGAAGGTTTCATCCTTGCTGGACCAAACGCAATGGACCCGGCAAAGTGGAGTGCAAATGACGATAGCGCGGATTTTCTCCGTGAGATCGTTGAACAACTCAAAGAGAAGTATTCGATAGATCCGAAAAGAGTTTTTCTCTTTGGGCACTCTGCCGGAGCTGTTTATGCATTGAATTTGTCAATGAGCGAGTCAGAATACTTTGCTGCGACGGCAGTTCATGCAGGCTCATGGCGGAGCGATGAAGAGTTGAACTACGTACACCTGGCTAAACGCAAGATTCCGATCGCAATTTTCGTTGGTGATGCAGACCAATTCTTTCCAATCGATTCGGTGAAGAAAACAGAGGAGCTGCTCAAGTCGAATCAGTTTCCTGTACAAGTAACCGTAATGAAGGGACACGACCATTGGTATTACGATCTCGCTCCAGACATCAATCGCAATGCGTGGGATTTTCTCAAACAATACTCGTTAAATGCTGAGCCAAAGTTTACTCATTACGTGGCCGCCCAAAACGTTACGCAGGTCAATGCTTCTATCAATGAACTCAATACGATCCGCACAAAGGTCAACGAGTTGTCGAAACAGTTGACAGAAAAAGACCGGACTCTGAACACCAAAGACTTCAAGGTTGACAGAGAAGCTATCAGTGCAATTGCAAAGGAGCAGGTTGAACTAGCTACCCAGGCAGGTTCGTTGGAAAGGGAGGCTGCTCAAAAAGCGGAACAGTTGAGTAAGTCCAATCTCCTCACGGCTGACCTGACGGAATTCTTCGCACAGGTTACGAAAGTTGAACAGAAAAGGATTGAACTATTCGATACGTTTCGTCAGTCTGCCGAAATCTGGATGACTGAGAATGAATTCAACACAATTGTAAGCAAGCGTAACCCGCTCTTGCTCCGGATACAGCAATTGCAAAACGAAGCAGCCGAACTCGAGCGCAAGCTAGCCGAGATGCAGGCCGGAAAGAGATGACTCGAGAAAATTGTCAGAACAAGGATTCATAACCCCAAGGTCAGCGGTTCGATCCAGCCCCGCTGTCAACTTCCCTAATTTTCCTGGGTGGGCTCGATTCGACGGCCGTCCACGTCCTTGATGCACTAAGCGATCGCCTTGTTCCACTCTTTAAGGAGCGTGCCGCCTCTCGATCCTCAAAGTAAAACGAAGTTTGATGAAATGTTATTCCCTTCTTAGACATACCGGTTGGAAGACTGAGAATCGCTTATGGATCAGTTTTAGGGAACGAGTTAAGCGGCCTCGCAAAGGCATTGACAAGTGCGCGGGAAGTGCTTAGTCTCTGCGGTCAAACTCAAGTAAGCGCTGGTTCGCCCTTGAGAAAGTAGCCCAGCTTACCAGAGAGTCGTGAACAGGACGTAATGCGTTCTCAAACACGACCGCATGTTCCTACCCAGTTAGAATAATTCTTATCGTCGCAACCGGAGGATTCTTATGCCCCTAGCAGTCAACAATGGAACATCGCTCAATCCCGAACCTCCTGACGCCCCAGCGGAGGAAAAACGCATAGTCGATATTCTGCATCATCCTCAGGAAGGAAGGCTGTGGTGTTGGGCGGCGTGCGTTCAAATGGTTCTCAAACATGACAATGACAATGACAATAGGTCGCAGTGCGACATCGTCAAGACAAAGTTGAACGATCCGCAGCATGTATGTTCACCAAATCCCAATTTGAGATTCGAGTCGTGTGAGGCCACGGAAATTGCACCAACGTGGCGCAAATGCGGAATCCAGCACGTCGTACCAATCGACTGGCCCATAACTCTCGAAGCAATTAAGGCGGAAATAGCTGCCAACAGGCCAATCGAGGTCGGGATTCTTTGGGACGAGGATGAGGGCGGCGGCGGACACGCTATCTTGATCAAAGGTTGGGCTGCGACCTCGACCTCGCCAGTGGCACTGCTAATCGATGATCCCTTGCGGCAGAGTTCTGTTGGAGAATCGAAATTCGGAACGGGCCGCGCGTCTTACGATGATTTGACTGATGCCCTGGGTCACGGTACCTGGCGGTATACGTGGACACACCTGGATTAAACAGTAAGGAGACGGCATGTTAAAGAGTGATGATTTTCCACCTGAATACCTGGAGACCTTGACCGAACAGATCAACTACTGGCTTGGTGACATGATCCGGAGCCGCCAATTACGTCTCGATCGCGTGTTGGGCTCTGAGTCAGCAATGACTACAGATTCATTTGAACTCGGCGAGCAGTTTTTGATGGCTTGCTTGCTTGACAAAGAGATTCGCGATGTGAACTCTTTGAATCGAGACTTAGGCGACCTGGTTAAGCCAACTGGAAGGCGCCATCATCAACTCAAACACCAAAAAAAGGCCCTGGCATACGCGCGATCGCTCGTTGAAAAAAATGAGACTTTGTGCCAGCTGTTTGCGACAAAGCTCGCGCCGAAGGTTCAGGAGGCAATAGAGTGGCTTGATGCACACGAAGATGCTGAGTTTGCCGAAGCGACGTGGTGTGTCCGGCTTGTCACGGTTCCGACATTCCATACGCATGTATTTCTCATTCAGCAACTAGAGAACGGAAGCAATTCCACCGGCGAGAGCTATATTTTTGTAGTTTCGGCGCCGGATTGGATGGAGAAGCTTCCGCGCCAAAAGCTCTTGAGAACCAGGGAATTTCTGCTGGCCTTCAAGAGCAAAACCCCCATTATTGGTGTCCGTGGCACCACCAATATTAGTGCTACTTAGTGCTACAGTCTAAAGACTAAAGGAGCGATAGCTAATGTCAGAGAATAACGACACAAACGCAGAAGCTGTGCAGGCCGCCGGAGGAACCGGATCAGGATTGACTGAAACGGGGTCAGGATCGCGCGACCCGGGTCCTGATCCAATCTTTGTATCCTTCATTTACGATTTCGTCCCAATGGATACGGAAACAGAAACAAGTTTGAGCGGAGAGGGTGGCGGCCGGCCGGGTACCATTGGCGGCCCAATTGGCGACCGAGACCCTAAGTACAAAGTCTTTACTTATCCGTTTATACGGACGCGTGGGAGTAACATCGCAACTTCGTGAAATTGATACAGCAGTGGCGAGATTGCACAAAATCTCCTTCTTTTTCTTGCGGGCCCGCAGAAGGGAACGACGCCACCGAATGAATCGATGTTTTCGTACTGATGGGAGTTTGCCCGACGATCACCTTTATTCATCTCGCAAAACCTGGCTCAGCGATCACGGGCGCGGCGCTTGCGCTCATGCGTTACGGCTGCCAGGTGTGTTTGTTGTTGGCGGTTCTAATTAGTTATGGAGCGCCGCGCAAATCATCATCGCTTCAAGCCGATGCGAGTTCCCTTCCCAGCCCAGTAAATCCTTGCGGCGCAGGATCTGACCTCGCAGCGTCGGCGCGCGTTCTCCACGCTCAGGGCGACTTCGATTCCGCTCAAGCCGCGCTCGCAAAATACGATCAGGTTTTACGCTGCTGGCAATCGGTGAATGCGCACCGTGAAGTGGCAGAAACACTCCGAAGTATTGGAGACATCTATTTTGAAATCGGCCAATATGACTCGGCTCGTGATGCTCATCAACGGGCTCTCGACGAGAGCAAGAGCATAGGCGACGTTCGTGGCCGGATTCTATCTCTGATTGCGATTGGGATGATCGAGGCCGATGTTGATCGCACCAGGGAGTTGCTTGCACGCACCCAGGAGGCCCAGGCATTAGAAGCAGAAATTCACGATCCTAATCTTCAAGCGCAAATTCTATGTAACTACATTTTTGCGCACATTAATCTTAGTGATCTCGCGAGTGCCGCAAAAGAAGCGGACGCAGCAGTTGCTTTGGCGGAACAAGTCAAGGATCCAGGCATTAATGGCAGAGCCCTGCTGTTCGCGGGCTATGTAAAGAATGGTTCGGGTCAATTAAATGATGCTCTTGATTACTATCAGCGCGCGTTGTCCACGTTCCAAAGGCACGGAGTCCCGTTTTGGCAGGCACGGGCATTGACGGCGATTTGTGGAATTTATGTCGGGTTGGGCGAGCTACAACAAAGTCTTGAGTATGCGAAGCAAGCATCGATTATCCTGGAGAGGCTTCACAATCGTCGCTGGCAAGGCGTTACCTTCAACAACATGGGATATGCATACCGAGAGCTCGGAGATATCCAGCACGCTCTCGAAAATTATTCCAATGCTTTGGATTGTTTTCGTGAGCTTGGACACGAGTCTGGTCAAGCCCAGACCAGTGTCTTCGTCGGTAACATGCATCGTTTGCTCGGCGATTTCGAAAAGGCGCGGGAGAACTATCAACTTGCGAATCAGTTGGGCCAAAAGCTGAACGACGCAACATTGAAAGCATTGGCATCAACTAATCTGGCATTCCTCAGTCAAGCTGAGGGGAATCTGCCAGAGGCGGTCACCGGCTTTTCACGGGCTCTTAGCATCTATCGTCGTACTGGCGACCAGCGCGCTCAACTCATCAATCAAAACGCGCTTGGCAATGCATTGTATCGATCGGGTCAAAGCAAAAGCGCGTTGAGCCATCTCCTGGAAGGTTTGGCGTTAGGTGAAAAAACGCAGGATCGTGAGTTAGAGGTACTGGTCCGATATAACATCGCGCAGGTGCAAAGGTCACTGGGCCAACTGGACGATGCTCGAGCACAAATTGAAAAGTCCCTCGACTTGATTGAATCACTCCGGCTCAAGTTGGTGCGTTTCGAGTTGCGCTCCTCTTATTTTGCGTCAGTGCGCCAATTCTATGAGCTATATGCCGACGTCCTAATGCAGTTGCACCGGCAGCATCCGCATGATGGTTTGGACGCGAAGGCCTTTGAAGTCAGCGAGCGGGCGCGGGCACGCTCCCTACTCGACTACCTGCAGCAATCTGAAATAAACATCCGTGCAGATGCAGACACAGCCCTCCTCGAGCAAGAGCGTAGTGTGCAACGTCAGATGAATGAAGCATCGGTGCGCCGAGCGCAGCTCTCAGCAAATCCCAATAGTGCCGAATTGGCTGCAATCGTAAAAGAGATCGATGCGCTCACCACGCAATACGAAGAGTTACAAGCCCGCATTAGATCGAATAGTGCCCGTTTTGCCGCGGCGTCACCTCCCCAGCCACTCGGTCTCAAGGACTCCCAATTGCTGCTGGATGATAATTCAATGCTGCTTGAATATATGCTGGGAGATGATCGCAGCTACTTGTGGGTTGTTACGCCCACGGAACTGCAGAGCTTTGAGCTGCCGCCTCGCGCTCAAATCGAATCAGAGGTGGAGGACTTTCGACAAATACTAACTGCTAATCAACCAGTGGCAGGCGAAACCTATGAAGAATTAGAACAACGCATTGCAAAGGCTGCCCAGCTTCTTTTGAGTCGTTCTGCAAACTTAGGAAAGCTGCTCCTGGGGCCGGTCGCCGACAAACTTGGTAACAAACGCCTGCTTATTGTGCCGGACGGCAGACTGCAATCGATTCCCTTTCAGACGCTCACGCTGCCTGATCTCACGGGATCACCAATCGCGCTAGTAGAAAGACACGAAATTGCATATGAGCCGTCAGCGTCAGCGCTCGCCACGGTCAGGCAGGTAAACGCACTACGCAAGAGCGGCTCAGGCAGCGTTGCCGTATTTGCAAATCCGGTATTCGACGCGGATGATCCTCGCGTCAAA
>Ga0126376_10001695_pt1 | contig 12047 bp, 13 predicted proteins | sample PanSoiMetPlot_15_FD_92760 | JGI IMG/M metagenome (GOLD analysis project Ga0126376, IMG submission 92760) | Tropical forest soil microbial communities from Panama - MetaG Plot_15 | ecosystem: Environmental > Terrestrial > Soil > Tropical forest > Bulk soil | place: Panama | collected 2016-02-17
GCGTGAGCTCATTTTAGCTCCGGAGATACAAAGGATGAATCCACCGGGCTTAGAGCTGAACAAAAGCTGAGCACACCGCGCACGCGGTGCGGGCCGACCTGGAATGTGCGCGAAGTCTGCAGCGCTCAGGACCGGCACAGCAAAAAGAGCAAATTGGGGAGCCGCCAGGCTCCCCAATTTGTTTTTGAAGGCACTCTTTATTGTGGCGTCTTTCTCGTTGTATGACGACGATGGTGATGGCGCGCGCCGCTGCGGCGGTGACGTCGCGCATGAGCCGTGGAGCTTTGCGAAGAATTTTGCGGAGCCACGGTGGATTGCGGAGCAGCTGTTTCCGGCGTCGTGCTGGGCGATTGCGCGGATGCAAAAGTAGGCACACACCCCAGGACTGCGAGAGCAAACAATTTCTTCATAGTTGATTCCCTTGGTTAATAAAATTCCCCTGTGCAAACAGAATACTCCGCGCGACGAAAATGTCGAGAGGGGAATTGTCGTTTTGGAGGTGGGTGTGGAAACTTGGAAAGAGCCGAGTTGCGGTCTGGCCTTACCCCCCGAACTTCAGAGACTCGAGCCATCTAATGGCGTTGCGTTGATCGGCAATGATCTGAGCCTGCCAGATAAGTCCGATGGACATAAGGCTCATTAAAAAGACGCAGACGGCCAGAGCGAGAGAGGTATAGGACTCGTTGGCTGGAAGGCGGAGTTTGCGAATGAGCCAAGCCATGTACGGGGTCTCCTAGTACTCAGCCATCCCGTAGATAGAGGCCGAGTATGCAAGCAAAAAGTTCTATGCACTCAATAAAAATGCAATTGAATAACCACTGTGACATCCCGCCAAAAAAGGTCGAAATCTCCAATTCATTGGGAAAAATTAGAATACATATCCGATGCATGCGTTGAAGTTTTGACCCGAGTGTGCAAAGTCGTGGGAATTTCCGGACAATGTTTCCGCAATCTTATCCGCGAGATGTGACAAACGCGAGTACTCGATCCCACAAATCCAGAGATGTAATGGGAATCTCTGAAAAGCGAGAGGGCTCGGAAGGATCGGATCCTTTAGTACTCTCGGACAGACGAATACCGCGGTCGCATGCCGAGAAAATCGCGCCAGAATCGGCAGACGGGGCGATCGCTATACGATTCACATGGCCACGCAAGGAGCGATCATAAAGAGAGCCGACCTCACGAATGCACCGGCGAACGTCCCGGTCCACGGCCAACGAATAAAAAACGCCATGTTCTCGAAGGGAGAGATTCTTCGGGGCTACCAGCGATTTGAACCGGGAAATGTCCTCGTCGCTGGCACCAGCGAAAAAGAAAGGCTCATCAAAGTCACGTTGACGGGCCAGTTCAGCTTCATGATTTGGCAACCCAATGTTTTGCGCCAATTCCCGCGGGCTAAGAGAACGAAGCGGGACCACAGGAATCCCGGCTTCTTCGCTAAGGGATTCGAGGGCATTTGCTGCGGCCGGTTGCGGTTTTGCGATCGGAATGCTCGTGAAGCGGCCCAATCGCATTGTTTTCGTAGGTTTTAGATGAAAGTAATCCTCGGGGAGGTAGATGGCGCAGCCATCTTCCGCGATGAAGGGTTCCGCATGGCCCGCACGGCGGCGTGGCTCATCGAGCTGCAAGCGCGAATGACTACTGAGCCAGACACAAGGGATTGCAAGCTGATCGAGCTCTGCCTGGAACCGATCGAAACCGTAAAGGAATCTGCCTCGTGGGGACAGGAAGCAGTCTACCGAGCAGCAGACGGCAATTTTGGACTTCAGCAAGAGGGAGCCCTCCGGGAGAAGACGACTTATTGTACGGGAGTTTCACGCAGTAACTCGGGGTCTGCTGGTAGGCAAGCCAAGGCTAGATAGGGCGGCCTATTTGAAAAAAAAAGAGGGCGGCCGGAGAGCCGCCCTCTTGCATCACGCCGGAGGCACCCGGCGTTTGGGTTGTTAACTTAGTTGCCTGAAGTGGAACTCGATGCACCTGCCGGCTGATTCGCCTTGGGAATGCTGACGTATCCGCTGACGGTGTCCTTGCCGACCTTGTTGATTACCAATTCTTCGGGAATCTTGGTGCCGTGGAGGTAGAAGAAGATCGGCTCGTTTATGGCACGGTTCTTCTTCTGAAGCTGACGATCTTCCGCAGTCAGGTTGACGCTGAAGCGGCCTGCCTTCTCGCTCACGCCCTTGAGCTCGACGGTGACATTGCCCACCTTCTGCGGCTTGTTCTTGCCGGTGATGGTGAATTCAATGTAGTCACGCTCGCCGAGGCGGCGGAGTTGATCGATTTCGTCGTGGTTGCGCGCGATTAGAGTGCCCAATTCGCTGCGTGCCATCTTGAGGTCTTCGCGGGTTGTGTCAAGGTCAGTGCGAACGCCGCCAACCTTCGTGTCAACGTTCTTAAGGTCGTCACTGCTTGCCTTGGTCGCGAGATCGGTGTGCACGGAAGTATCCAGCGCGGTCAGCTTTTGCGAAGTGTCCTGATTGGCAGCAGATGCCTCTTCACGCGCTTTCTTGAGCTGGCCCTGGGTGATCTTGAGTTTGCTGGTTACAACCTTCAGGTCGCCCTGAAGATCGGTGTTGGTCTTTTCGGTCTGCGCGACGCGATCCTTCATCGAAGACATGTCCTGTTCGATCGCGGTTTGCGTGGTCTTCAATTGAGCGGCGACATCTTGCTTGGTCGCGTCGAGCTTATTCGACGCATTCCAACCAAATGCCAAACCGCCGATTGCAATCAAGCCCAGCACCAAAATGGCGGGCAACTGCCAAGCAGGGGACGCTTTCTCTGTGTATTCTTCGGCCATGACTGAGTTTTTCTCCTCTTCTGGGGAGCCGCTCTGCGGCTAACACCCACTGCAACTACGAACTGCGGAATCCGTTAATGCTGGCAGAAAGTGCAAATGTAGAGCCAAACCTGTACCCAGGGACAGCTACAAAGGCTCGATGCTAAGTGATTGAAAATGAGGAATTAGGTGAAGAGGAAACGAAGACTGACATTCCGTGTCAAAGTACTAGTCCCTGCAATCTTTACGCGGAGATGAAAAACACCCTGAAAATTTGGGATGGATTACACGGGTAGGCCCGCACCAAGGGTGTTGAGCTTGCCCTTAAGTTGGTCGGGACTTTGGTAATGGATGCCTTGCATCCCCAGGCTTCTTGCGGCGGAGACATAGGCTTCTGCGTCGTCCACAAAGACGGCGTTTTCGGCCCTAACTCGGAGGGATCTCAGGGCGTCACGGAAAATCAGAGGAGATGGTTTGCTAGCACGGACAACGCAGGAATAGGTTCGCACCGGCTTGGGGAAAAAACGAAAAAAATCAAAAGTCGCTTCGAGATGCGCGACATGAATCGGATCCGTATTGGAAAGCAGACCTAGGCGGAATTTTTTTCGAAGAGATTCGAAGAGGGTATTGTCCTGAATTGGTATGGGGTCTAGTGCGCGATTCCATGCTTCAGAGAATTGATCGAACGTTAGCGAACCGCCGAGGCGTTTGGAAAAATGCAAATGCCAGTCTCGGGGCGAAATGCGGCCTTCTTGCCAGTCTTGCCAACGCGGATCTTTCTCGATTGCGGTCCAGATTTCTTGGGGCGAAAGCGAAACGCCTTGTGCGAGCCCTTGCATGGAGCGGGAGACGTCCACGCGTACAAGCACTCGACCGATATCGAAAATGATGGCCTGAATCTTTTGCGCAGCCATTCGCTAATGATTCTCCGAGGCGGCGGACGGACTTGAGGAACTTGCGCCCGATCGACGTGCGCGAAGAATGCTGATGATCGCGGGGAGGATAGAGAGAAGGATTACGACCGCAATTACGTAGTGAATCCGTTGAGAAATGTTGGGGATGGAGCGGCCGAGGAAGTAGCCACCTAGGATCATCGTGCCGACCCAGAAGATACCTCCGAAAATGTCGAAAAGAAAATAGCGGGCGTATGCCATTTTCGCGGCGCCGGCCACGGGTGGGCAAAACGTCCGGACAATCGGGACAAAACGCGCCACGATGACGGCCCTGCCGCCGTATTTTTCGTAAAAATCATGGGCCCGCTGCAAATGGCTGCGTCGAAATAGAAATGAGTCTTCTTTTTTGTAAAGTGCCGGCCCCGCAGTACGTCCGATCCAATAGCCAATCTGATCCCCAATGATCGCGCAAAGCATAACGGGGAAAAGAAGCCACTTCAGAGGAATCACAGCGCCTGCAGAGAGAATGCCCGCAGTAACGAGGAGCGAATCTCCCGGAAGAAAAAAGCCAACAAAGAACCCGGTTTCCACAAAAACGATTACACAAATTAGGGGTGCGCCGCCGGTACGGATTAGTTCTTTGAGTCCCTCAGGGTTAAAGAGCGCATGGAAGAAGTGAAGGATGGAATCCAAAGAGAGTTCGCCGTCGAAGCTTGATTAAGACGAGGCGGCAAAGCTCTCCGCCCGGGAGCGCATTCGAATCGCCACGCTCCTGGTTATACGGTAGCAAAAAACGAAGATATCTTCTCCGCATTCGTGCCAGAGCAGCACGAGGCCGTTCATAGTAGCAAGCCACCAGGCGAAGTGGATCATCGGTGCGCCTCAGCGAGCCAGAGATGTGAGCGGGCTTCTGCCGAAAAATAGTCTTCCGGTTCAGGGGCCGGCTCGAGCATTTTCTTGATGCGGGGCAAAGCACGCGTTGCAACTGCAGCGCCTGCTTCGATCGCCTCACTGGCACGCTCAAAATCGTCCCAAGCAAGCTTTTGCACATCAGGCCGAAGGACAAGATCGGCGTGGCGTTCCCAGGATTCCAACTGATGCTTTTGCGCTGCCGCCACAGAGCGCGCCACAACTTGGAAGATGTTCTTGGGAGCGCCGCGACGTCCATCCTGGATGCCGACGGAAACGGCGAGCACGCGGGTCGCTCCAAGCTGACGAGCTGCAACGGTCGGAACCTGCGCCACCAAACCACCGTCGGCCAGGCAGCGTGTACCAATTTCTACAGGTTCGAATAGGCCGGGAAACGCGCAACTGGCACGAATGGCGTCTACCAGAGGACCTTGCGTGAAGATGACTGGATCGAAAGTAGCGAGGTCCGTAGCGACTACCGCCATCGGGATGCGCAGGTCTTCAAATTTGCGCGCTTCGAACACGCGGTCCATTAGGTCTGAAAGCCGATAATTGCTTGCAAGTCCAAGGCGCGAAACGCGCCAACGGGCGATATCGCGGAATTTCAGAGTACGGCTAGTGGCAAGAATTTTCGCTAGGGGTGCTCCGCTTGCATAGGCTGCGCCGAGAATGCTGCCGACACTTGTTCCCGCAATGTGGGAAACCGGAATGTGGTTTTGCTCGAGTACTTGCAGGACACCGAGGTGGGCAATACCGCGAGCAAATCCGCCACCCAAAGCCAGGCCGATACCCGGTCGTACCTGCGCATTGCGCAAAGGTCCCTCTCTGCGGATTGGGGCGTTCTGCTTCACGGAGCTAAGGATGAACGAGTTCCCTGCGGCGCCCCAATGGGCAGCGCGTCCCTAAATAAAGGTACAGAAGTACTGGTTTAGAAAATGCCCCTCGATAGGATGCTCAAAGACGAAACAGTACCTTTTTCCTAGTCCCATACCCTCGCTGTACCATTGCCGGATTTCGTGACTGCGCGCCATCCTCTTCCCGTCAGCGGTTCTTCTCTTGAGGGAGAGCAAATGGACAGCGCATACCAACCTTGGATTGGCCAGGCCGTTGTGCTGCAGGTGGCTCTTGGTGAGATTAAGGTGCCCCTGCGCGGGCGCTTGATGAAGGATAGCGGCGATACGCTGCGCATGCGGATCGGCGACGGTTGGGATGTCGATATTTATAAGGTGATGATTTTGGCGGTGGAAGAAGACGCGATGGCCTTGATACCCGCGTAAGGAATTCACGCCCTAGGGAATCGCGATGGATACCGCGGAACCAAAATACGTGAACCAAAGCAGGGCAGCGACGCTGCTAGGGATGACGGAAAAGGACCTCTGCAGGATTTCGCGCGAAACGGGTTTTGGGCACAAAGAGATTGTCGGAATGCATGAGGAGTATTTCTTTACGTTTGAAGAGTTGCGGATGATCTGTCAGTTAACGACGCAGACGGTGAACTGAAAAATCGAGTTTCCCTTAGCCCCCCTCAGCTGTACCCCACCCGGGCCGCTTACCCCCAGCGGCCCGGACTTTTTTTCGTAAGAACTTGCGCGGGCGGGAAAGTGGCATAATCCTCGTCGCTTCTCATGGCCAATTTTTCCGCTACACAAAAAACAGGTTCCGCGAATTATCATGCCGTCTTGGCCGGATTTCTTGGCTGGACGCTGGATGCGTTTGATTTTTTTGTGGTCACGTTTTTGTTCGATACGCTGGCGCACCAGTTCGGCGTCACAAAAAAGGAAATTGTTCTAACGACGACGGCGACGCTCGCGATGCGGCCCGTAGGCGCGCTGCTTTTTGGTTTGCTGGCGGATCGCTACGGGCGGCGCATACCGCTGATGGCGAACGTCATCTATTTTTCCGCCATCGAGCTGCTCTGCGGCTTCGCGCCGAACTACCCGACATTTCTAATTCTTCGCGCCCTCTTTGGCATCGGAATGGGTGGCGAGTGGGGCGTAGGTGCTTCTTTGGCCATGGAAGCTGCACCGAAAAAGCTGCGCGGAATTTTGAGCGGGCTGTTACAAAGCGGATACCCGATCGGAAATTTGCTGGCAGCGCTCGCGGCAAAGACGATTCTGCCACATTGGGGATGGCGGCCGGTGTTTTGGGTTGGAGCTTTGCCAGCGTTGCTCGCGCTTTACATTCGAACGAAAGTCCCCGAATCGCAAGCGTGGAAAGAGAATCGCGCGATGACGACGGTAGATGTTTTGCGGACCGTTGCGCGCGAATGGAAACGATTTGCGTATCTCGTCGTCTTGATGACTTTCATGATGTTCTTATCCCACGGAACTCAGGATTTGTATCCAGACTTTTTGAAAGAAGTTCACAAAGTCACCGACAGTCTTCGCGCGAATATCGTCATTATCTCGAATATTGGCGCCGTCGTCGGCGCCGTCATTTTTGGCCAACTCTCCCAGGCTGCGGGACGAAGAAAGGGAATGCTTGCCGCATTGCTATTGGCGCTGCTCGTGATTCCGCTTTGGGCTTTTGCTGGACCTTTACCGGCGTTGATTGCCGGAGCATTCCTCATGCAAGCGGGGGTGCAAGGTGCGTGGGGCGTCATTCCTGTACACTTGAATGAATTATCCGCTGCGGCAGCGCGTGGACTGATGCCGGGGCTCGCGTATCAGTTGGGAATTTTAATCGCGTCGCCGACCAATTCGATTCAGTACGCACTCTACCAGCATTTCGGCTATCAGAAGGCGCTCGCAGCTTTTGAAGTGTGCACAATTCTCGTTCTAGGTTTGCTCTTGTGGCGCGGAATCGAAGCCCACAACAAAGATTTTCAACACGCCTAGGCAGCACTTGGAGCTTCAGTCGGTTGTGTTAAACTGTTTATCTCGGAGCGCCCTTAGCTCAGCTGGATAGAGCGTCTGGCTACGAACCAGAAGGTCGGGAGTTCGAATCTCTCAGGGCGCGCCATTCTTCATCTCTCGCTGGTCTATTGTCATCCTCGATATACTGAGCTAGCATCTGGGCCCAAGCTGAATCAGTGCCAGTAGCATGGTTGTTACTCAGATCGCCCTCCTCATGACCTTTGGCGCCCTCGTGGCGGTAGTGGGACTCGCCTTGTTGTATTTCCGGAAAGAGCAGGCGGAAAACAGAATAAAGCTCTTTGGGCAGGAATTCCAAATCTCCACACCAGCCCTTGTCGTTTTTCTCGTGGGTTGCGCCATCTTTATCCTGCCGTCGATCATGCAGATGCAAAGTCAAACAGTTTTTAGCTTCGACTGGTCGTGGTCACACAACGGGGGCAAGGATGGAGAACCTTCCGGCGTCGTCATCACGAACGGCGAAGAGCATGAACCCAACGACCGCATCACCGAGGCTAATGTGGTCAAGCTGGGATCGCTGACCAAGGGCACGGTGCGTAGCGACGATGACCGCGATTTTTTCAAGTTCAAGGCCGGCCAAGGGCTCAAGACCAGAATAATCTTGCGAAAGATTCCGACGCACGGCTTCTGGGCAGACGTCGTTGTGTACAACAGCGTCGAAAACAGAGTCGCGGGAGATTACCGAACCGGCGAAGAAGCTGTGTCTTTCGCGTTTGATAGCGTTCCCAATGCTGACTACTACGTGGTGGTCAGCGGAAGTAACCATGAGCGTGGTCCGTACGAACTTCTGATACGGGAGGAATAATGAGTGAGAGCCGCGAAGACGAAAAGGGATTCTTTTGATAGACACCGGGGAAGGTCGCGATGTTTCCGACGTCGGAGACGAGCGCCCGATCTTTGTTTTTCGTGTATCTTTCGTGCAGGAATCATGAAGAAGAATGGCTTCAATGCAACCGCATGCGAAGCCAAACAAACAAGTTAGATTTTTTCAGACATGCACCCACCTGAGCTACGAACCCAGAAGGTCGGGAGTTCGAATCTCTCAGGGCGCGCCACCTTATCTCACTGGCCCTCATTGAATTAGCACTCCTGCTTCTTGGTTTCTTTTTTGATGAAGATTAACGGCACCCATTGTTCTATTGCGCGCTAACGAGACGATCGCGGTGCCGCGATTTCGAAATCGGCAGTGCGGGTGACAAGTTGGTGTGAAAAATTGTCCTGCACTTTGATTTCGAGCGCGTAGTGGCCGGGCGCGAATGCCGCGAGGGGAAGCCTCCGGTTCAAAGTGATTTGCTCGCCGTTGCTGCGGATAGAGACCGAGCCCTCCGTCGAAGTCCAGATTGGCTGTTTGTCGCGTAGAAGGCGATAGGTGACGCCAACACTTGTCGTATTCAAAATTTCGTCGGTTTTCAGATTGTAGAGCTGCAGGAAAACGCCAAGATTTTCCTCACTCGAAAACGTATGAGATAGGCGCGGGCGGACTTTGTACGCGCCGAAAACAAACTGACCCAGTCCGTATTCCTTTGACGGAAGGGGCTCGATTTTGTCTGCAAGAATGAGCGAGCTGGCGCTGAGTACACCTTCTTCGTATTGGGGAACGCGGAGAGCCGTGTCGATCACACCGACGTTCCCGGATTCCACGTCCTTAACAACGACGTCGAGGCGGTAGAGGCCAGGATGGAGCGGGACCGACTTCTGAAAGAGGGAGGATCGCGAAAGATCCTTTTGGAAAAGAGAATCGGGAACGTCGCGGCCGATTGCTTCCTCGAAGGATTGCACGAGACGTCCGCCGGGAGTGGCGATTCGGGCATAGACGTTAAGAATTGCAGAATGGACTCCGTCTTTACTGCGGAAACCCATCTGGTTGTTGGGAATTTGGAGGGTGATAGGAACGATGGTGGAATCGGAGGTGGCACGCAGAAATGCGAGATCGTATGCGAGATTGATTTGATTTCGGATGACATGAGAGAAGACCTCTGCGTGCAGATCTTTTAGAGGCGGAGGAGGACCGAGGGCGCGGACGTAGCGGTCGAGGCTTTCGAATTCATTCATGCTGGCTGGGCGAGTGCCAAGAGGCGCGGGAAGCGTTGTGCCGTCGGGGTTGGTAAAGCGGTCGGCCTTGGATTTCAGTCCCATCGATTCGAGCGTGCCGAGGCCTGCGCCAGGTACGTGGGCGAGGGCGTCTTTTTCGCCGGGATCGCGGGTGAGGTGGTATTCCCCAGTCCCGCTGGGATCGACAAATTCCAGTTCGACGTTTTCACCAATGGTTTCCAGATGCCGATAGCGCCAGATTTCCCAGGGATGCGTTGTCGTAGTTCCACCACCTTCTGATGCCGGGCGGTCATAAGTGCCGCCGGTGGGATGAGCATCAATTTCGTCCGGCGGCCCCCAAACGATGTAGACATGGCCGCGATCGGTTTTCCAGCCGGGAATGCCGGATGCGAAACGCTCGTTTGCGTAGGCGATGCGGCGATAATGTTCTTCCTTGAATTCGTTGACGATGGAATCGGGATTGGGATTGCGGCGCTGAAAAATCATCTCGATAAATTGTTCGCGCTCTTCATTTGTACCGAGCCGGTAAAAAGCCGCGCGTTCTTCTGGGGTGATGATGTAGATCAAGTCTTCATCGATGACGTGCGCCAAACTGTCGCCGAGTTCGTCTCTGGTTTTCTTGATCTGCTTCTTCGTCCGTTTTTGCGGTTGCGTGCCTTGCGTTGAGGGTGTGGGAACTGAAGTATTTTGTGCGGACAGCATTGGCGCTGCGATGAAAATGGATGCAAGAGCAGTGAGGCAAAGAGGGGAGTGGCGCATGAACACACCTCAGAAGCTGGACTTCGGGCGGGAGACACCCACGGCGAGGACCGCCCGATGGTTGCTCAGAATCGAGAAGCTGGCGGAGGGTTGCCCGATTGGAGAGCCTGAGCGGCGCTTACGTTGGCACAGGCAAGACTACTTGTGGTTTTGTTAGTAGTGCAGGTCTTGCCAGAGCGTCCCTGAAATAAGCGAGCCAGACCTTGCGATCTTATTCCATTCGGTAAGATGCCCTCATTGCATCGGTTCCGCTCAGAGGTTTTAGATGGCTTATGGACTCTGCGAACGCCTTATCAAAAGGAAAACACAAATTCAATGTTTCCAAGCCGAAAAAGTATATCTCAGTGTTTTGCCGCACATTTATCCTCTCCAACGAAAACAGAATAATGGCTGCCGCGGTGAGTGCCAGCGGGTCGAGTTTTGCCATTGGTGCGGTCACTCCGTTATTTGAGACTCCTGTATCCCGGGAAATTTTTGGTGCTTACGACGTCACGGCGAACGGCCAGCGCTTCATCATCGTGTACGAGCCAGGACAGCCGAACGCCACCATCACCCTCGTCGAGAACTGGGACGCGGAGCTAAAGAAGAAATGAGTGCGGTAGCAAATTCTTGGCAACTGCGTCGGCAAACCGTCCATCTGTGTCCCATGAGCCACTTCGCACCCTGTTTTCGTGCATCCTTCGTGCAGGAATCGTGAAGAAGAATGGCTTCGCCGCGATTGCAAGCGAAGCCAACAAACAAGTTAGATTTCTTCAGACATGTGCCCACCTGAGCTACGAACCAGAAGGTCGGGAGTTCGAATCTCTCAGGGCGCGCCATATTTTTCAGCTACTTACCCGTTATCTTCTTTGCGCGATAAAGCCAATTGTCCGTGTTCTGTCCGTGTTCGGAAAAACCGTGAACAGAATTTTCTTGGGTCAGATGAGGTATGGCGCGCGCCCTATTTCATGGGGGCGGGGGGTTGATATACCCCCGGGCCTGACAAAAGGAATGCTTTCCAAAAAAAAGAATTGCCGGGCATGGGAAACGTGCTGTGCATACCTGTGCGCCTCTCACGAGCGGCAGGGTAGCGAGCGTGATCGGTGCTGGTGGGGGTAGCATGGAGCTCGCAAGGACGATCCTGGGGCGACACAGCAGCTATGAGCAGGAACGGTCAATTCACGGACATATCCATAAAAGCTCAATACAATCAGAAAGTTGCAGCCGCACGTCGGGTATGCGACCAAACGGAGCATCGTTGAGACTGTCCCATTTTACTGTCCCACTGTTTCAGCGTTTGGGACACTTTTGGGACAGGCTTTCTTTCTTCTAAGTCTCTTACTCTCTACTACTTCTATGAAAAGAATTTGTTTTGTCCCACTTTTCTGCAGGTGTACGGATGGGACAGCGGGACAAGAGCGGATCTGGCAGACTAATTGGGAATTGCACTTTTGCGAGAAACTTTCCATGCACAGAAATTGTGTGGCTTTTAAAACTCAGTGAGAGAAAGGACGGCGGCCACTCTAGGGTCTCGCCGTCTCCGGATTCTGCCCAACCCGTGCCTGTTGCAGCCGCGTTGGGTAAATCAGAATGGCCACTTTCGACGACTCCTGCGCACCCTGCTTTTTGCCAATCCCGATCGTTTTGATGCGTGTGTCATCCAGACTAAAATTCTGCACCAGATAATCGCGCACAACTTTCGCGCGCGCCTTCGTCAGCGTGCGTGCCTGCTGCGTATCGCCCGTCGTCTCAGACGATGCGATTACCGCAAGTCCGAACTCGTTTTCCTCCAGATACTTTCCGGCC
>Ga0126376_10001697_pt1 | contig 12042 bp, 15 predicted proteins | sample PanSoiMetPlot_15_FD_92760 | JGI IMG/M metagenome (GOLD analysis project Ga0126376, IMG submission 92760) | Tropical forest soil microbial communities from Panama - MetaG Plot_15 | ecosystem: Environmental > Terrestrial > Soil > Tropical forest > Bulk soil | place: Panama | collected 2016-02-17
GAGCTGGGCCAGGATCGTGTAAGTGCCGGTCCCGATGTCCTGCGTGGCGCAGGCGATGCGCACAGTTCCGTCGTCCCGCAGTTGCAGGTTCGCTTCTGCAGCGAATCGGCCGGCCACCCATGCGGCTCCCGCCATCCCCCAACCCAGAGTCAGGCCGTCTCGCTTCATCGAGCCGAAAACAGGGTTGCGTTTGGACCAGCCGAATTTCTCCGCGCCAAGCTCCAGACACTCAACGTAGTGGCGTGATGAAAATGGCAGGTTGAGTGATTCATCGATCTTCGGCTCATTGAGCAACCGGAAGCGCACCGGATCGATTTTCAGGCGTTCCGCCATTTCGTTCATCGCCGACTCGGTGGCGTAAAGTCCGGGTACAGCGCCCGGGCCGCGCATATCGGCGGTGGCGCCGATGTTGCGCCGCGCGCGTCCGAAGCTTACGCGCAAATTGGGAACGCTGTAATGAAACGGCGTCGCTTCACCGCAGTCCTCGTGGTAATGGTCGATCATCGACAGGTGGTAGACATAGTCATGTTGAAGCGAGACAAGCTTGCCCTCTGGAGTTGCGCCCAAACGGACACGTTGTTGGGTGTGTGCTCGATGTCCGACGGTCTGAAACATCATCTTGCGACTAACAACCAGCTTGACCGGCTTGTTTAGTTGACGAGCCGCAGCGGCAGCGAGCGCGACGTGCGTCCACGGATAGAGCTTCCCCCCAAATCCCGAGCCCAGGAATTTGGCGATTACTCGCACGTTCTCCTTAGGCAAGCCAAACATCTGCGCGAGAACGCTGCGCAGGTTCACTACTCCCTGGGTCGAGTCGTAAAGCGTGAGTTTCTCACCATCCCAGAGCGCCGTGGTCGAGTGCAGCTCGAGCGGATTGTGTGTTTCGGCGGGTGTGATGTAGGTTTCGTCGAGTTTGACTGGGGCATTGGCGAACGCAGCTGCCGCATCGCCCCGGTGGCTTTGTAGGCGCGGCACCGGTCCGTAGCCGGTGAAGACGACTTCTGGATCGTTGCCGGCTTCGAGACGCCTTTCGACATTAGGTTTTTCTTTGGAGTAAGTTGCGCGGACTGAATCGGCCGCCGCCTTCGCCGCTTCGAAAGTGTCAGCCACGGCGAGAGCGATGTACTGGCCGTAGTAGCGAATCACGTCATCTTCCAATGGCGGCCGGCGTTCAAGGCATACGCGATCGAAGCCCGGTGCCGGAGTGGAACGAAAGATCTTTCCAATGTTCCCGCGATGAAAAACGGAGCGCACGCCCGCCATTTTTTCCGCCGCAGCAACATCCAGCGCGACCAATTTGCCGTTCGCGATCGTCGCCTCGACGGGAACGGCATAAAGCATTCCAGGGAAATGGAAATCAGAGGTGTACTGCGCCAAACCAGTGACTTTGAGCGGGCCATCGACACGAGGTGTGTCTCGGCCGATCGGAGAAGCTGCGAAAGATGAGTCTGTTGTCGCCATGGGTGTTCCTCAGGAATCAGCTCGCTGCCGCCGTTCGTAACGCATGCGTAAGGCAGCGCTTGGCCAATTCGATCTTGAATTTGTTTTCGCTCTGTGGTTTAGCGTTACGCAGGGCTGCCTCCGCCGCACTGCGGAATGCCACTTCGTTGGCAGGCTTGCCGGCGAGCGCAGCTTCGGCCTCCGGCGATCGCCACGGTTTTGTGCCCACGCCGCCAAGGGCGATGCGCGCACGCGTGATATTGCCGCCGGCGATCGTGAGCACCACCGCTGCTGATGCGAGCGCAAATTCGTACGACGCTCGATCGCGCAGTTTCAAATACAGGTGCTTGCTTCCGAGGACCGGCGCTGGCAGCGTGACGTGGGTGATCAGGTCGCCCGGCCCCAGAACGGTTTCGCGGTGCGGTGTGTTGCCCGGAAGAAGATGAAAATCGCCGAAGGGGATCGCCCACGATCCTTTTGGCCCCTGCACGTGTATCGTCGCTTCCAGCGCCGCCATCGCCACGCACATATCCGAGGGATTGGTCGCAACGCAATGATCGCTGGCACCCAGGATTGCGAGAGTGCGATTGTGTCCGGTGATCGCTGGACACCCACTGCCCGGTTCACGCTTGTTGCAGGGCATCGCTGTGTCGCGGAAGTAGACACAACGCGTGCGCTGGAGCAGGTTGCCGCTAACCGTCGCCATATTGCGGATCTGTGCCGTGGCCCCGTTCAGAATCGCCTGCGACAACACCAGGTAATCTTTCTGTACCTTCGGGTGATATGCGAGATCGGAATTGCGTACCAGCGCACCGATCTTCAGGCCACCATCAGGCGTCGCCTCGATCTTATCCAGCGGGAGACGATTGATGTCGAGCACGCGATCGGGCGTCTCCACGTTCAGCTTCATCAGATCAATCAAGGTAGTGCCCCCGCCCATGAACCGCACATCAGCACCCTGCTGGGCGGTTTTCGATTGCGCGGCGGCCGCAATGGCAGCTGCGGCATCCGGCGGTCGGATGAACTCAAAGATATGCATCGAAAATCCCTTCCTCGCTAAGCGTTTTTGCGAACTTGTTGAATCGCGGCCACGATGTTGGCGTAAGCACCGCACCGGCAGATGTTGCCGCTCATCAGTTCCTTCACCGACGCGTCATCGGGACCGCACGGTTCCTTGAGCAGGGCGACGGCCGACATGATCTGCCCTGACGTGCAATAGCCGCACTGATAAGCGTCGCAGGCCAGGAATGAGGCCTGCATCGGATGCATTGCGTCAGGTGTGCCCAGGCCTTCCACGGTCGTGATCTCCTCTCCGTCGTGCATCAGCGCCAGGTTGAGGCAGGACAGCACCCGCCTGCCGTTCACATGCACTGTGCACGCACCACACTGCCCATGATCGCAGCCCTTCTTAGTGCCCGTCAGTGCGACAGTTTCGCGAAGACAATCGAGGAGCGTCGTGCGTGGATCAATCCGAACCGAGTGCTCCTTACCATTGATTCGCAGCGTGATCGGGACCGCGCCGTCGATGTTCGGTCCGCCGCTCGTTTGAGCCGAGTTGCTTTTTGCGGCCGCGTCTTTTGCCAACGCCGGTACGTACCCCGCAACCATGCTTGCTGCTACTCCGCTTCCGGTTGTTAAGAGAAACTTGCGTCGTGTGGGATTTGGCGGACGCCATTTGGGATCGTTGTCTGACATAAGGGTCTCCGTTCGAGTCAAAACGTTCGTTGAAGTTTCATGCAAGCGCTGTGTTTCAGTTGTGACGTCAATCTCATGCGCCTACGCCGGCGCCTCCTAAGCTAACGCATTCCGAAAAACTCAGTTCTCGAGTTGCTGAGTTCGCTGCTAAGTCCCCAGATATTCCTTCATTGTTATCTCCTGCGGACCATAAATCTATCACCAATACCTTTTCGGTAGGTTCAAAAAACTGCGGCTCACTGCCGGAAGCAGCCCACGGCGCCGGTCGTTCGACCAAATCATTGCATCCCGGCTCTACTGACCGCTGGCGCGCTGTCGTAGCACCACGTGCGATGAATCATTCAACTCCGTAACAATCAGGAACCTTTGCTTTGTGGCCGCTGCGGATGAACTCGCTGCCAGCGTCTTCAATGGGCCGATTGTTTGCACGATGCCTGCGCCGTCAGGATTCGTACTCATCACAGCCAGCGGCACCAGCTCTCGGTAAGGTGGCCGACCGGAATCCGCGAGATAAACTCTATATTGAGTCTTAGGCCTCAAACCCTTTGCCGCGATTTGGACCAAATCCAGGAGTCCGAGGGAGTTGACAGCGGCCGATGCTTGCGCGTTAGGTAAGTCAGCTCCCGCTGCCTCCAAATCGAGCTGCGTGGTATTGCCGGCTTCTCCCAGCGGCAACAAATTGGTAGCGCTGCCGTTGGGCGCCGCATTGGGCACGTAAACAAGAGCTTGCGTGGTTTGGCCTATCGGAATGTTGGCGATTACCCGGTTGGTGAGCGTGTCGATCGCGGTGGCCATCTCACCGTTCTCCAAAGCGACATAAACGCGCGAGCCATCGCCCGATGGCCAGATGCCGTGTGGCAGACTCCCCACCGAGATGGTGGCCGTCAATTGCGGTGTCTGGCCCCGGCGAAACACTTTCACTTCGTTGGCGCCGCCGATAGTCACATACGCAAACTTGCCGTTGCGATTGTTCACCAGGTTCACGTGGTTAGTGATCGGGCCGGTCTCTAACAAAGCTTTCTCATCGAAAGGCGGTTGCGCGCTGAAAACCTGCACTTTGCCTACATCTTTTAAGGTGATCCACACTTCATCATTTTCAGGACTGACGGCAATGTTAGGACAAAATGGACTTGCCTGCGGCACGCGCTTGATGATCTGATGCGACTTCGCGTCGATCACCGTCAGCTCGGGCGTGAAGCTGGAACAAACAAAGGCATATCGGCCGTCGGGACCAAACATAGTCATCCCAGGACCATTGCCCAGGATTATGCGACCAGTCTCCTTCATCGCGCCCGGATCGATTACCGAGACATAATCTTCGCCGCGCACAGTCACCCAAAGTTCCCTTCCGTCCGCAGTAAAGAATGCTTCGTGCGGCGATCGTCCAACATACACCTTACCCTTGATCCGATTGCTGGCAGTATCGATCAGTGTTACTGAGTTAGAGCTCACCGAGACTACGGCCAGCGTTTTTGAATCCGGCGAGTAGCCGAGACCGTGAACCAGTAATTCGCCTCTATAGAGCGGGCCCAGTGGCGCCGGAATCGGATCGCCTAGCCGTATTACGCCAAGCAATTTGTTGCTGGCGGGATTGATGACGGAGATTGTGTTCGAAGTCTGATCGGCTGCATAGACACGGTCACGATCAGAGATCGGAATGTCGGTTTGTGCCCACGGCACCTGTTGTCCCGACGCACTCGACGATAGCAGCAGCAATAAGAACAAAGACGTAATTCTCATGCTGCTACTCCTTGCGCGCGGTGGGCTTTCGCAGAATTACATCGGATGGATCGAAACGATGCTCTTTCAGCCAAAGATTCATTAACTCAATCTCGGATTGCTGATCGGCGATGATCTCCTGAGCCAGTCTGCGCATTTGCGGATCTTTGCCATACAGCAATTGGGTCTTGGCCATGTCGATTGCCGCTTGATGGTGTGGGATCATCAGCCTGACAAAGTCGGCATCACTGTTGCCCGAAGCAGCAATCGAGTGCATCGCCAGGTGCATTGTTTCCATGCTTGATTGAAGCTCGGCCCACGCTGAATCGCTTTCCGATTTGATCGCATGCTTGTGCATAGCCTGCTGCCCCTTGATCACAAGTGTGCCAAAAAGGATTGCCACGATTGCGAACTCCCACTTGGTTTCCATTACTCTTCTCCTTCTCATTTCGGAGACCGCACCTCCCGGGGGACGTAAGTCACGTTCCAAACGCGTCAACGTCAAAGATGGCCTGGCTAAAGGCTTGTGGCGCTTCTTGCGGCAGGTTGTGCCCAACGCCGCCGTTGACCAAACGGTGTTCATACTTGCCCGAAAATTTTTTCGCGTAAGCGGCCGGTTCCGGGTGAGGCGCCCCATTAGCGTCACCTTCAAGCGTGATTGTGGGCACGTTGATTACCGGACCTCCCGCCAGACGCCTTTCAAACTGGTCGTATTTTGACTCACCTTCGGCCAGACCGAGGCGCCAACGATAGTTATGAATAACGATGGCAACATGATCGGGATTGTCGAACGCAGCCGCAGTGCGTTCGAAGGTCGCATCATCGAAATTCCATTTGGGCGAAGCCAGCCGCCAAATGAGCTTGTTGAAATCGCGCCGATACTTTTCGTAACCTGCACGCCCGCGCTCGGTGGCAAAATAAAATTGGTACCACCACGTGAATTCGGCCTGGGGCAGCAAGGGTAACTTGTTTGCTTCCTGACTGCTGATCAAGTAACCACTCACAGAGATCATTGCCTTACATCGTTCGGGCCAAAGCGCAGCGATAATGTTGGCGCTGCGCGCTCCCAAATCGAAAGCACCTATGACTGCCTTATCGATCTTAAGCGCATCCATCAGCGCCACTGTATCGGCTGCCAGCGCCGAAGGCTGTGAGTTACGAACTGTATTGCTCGAGAGAAAACGGGTGGTGCCAAAGCCACGCATATACGGAACGATCACTCGATAGCCTTTCGCCGCCAACAGCGGAGCTACCTCAACAAAGCTGTAGATGTCGTAGGGCCAGCCGTGGAGCAGAAGTACTGGACGACCGCTGGCGGGTCCAGATTCAGCGTATCCAACATTCAAGAGACCAGCTTCGATTTGTTTGAGACGCTCAAACGATGTGTTTGGCGAATTGATCGTGGGGTTGACCTTTCCGGATTCCGAAGAGGAGAGCATTCTGAGGTGCGCGGCAGCCACAGTCATTGCCGCAGTTCCCATGAACCGGCGACGATCAAATTTGCAGGCTTCACTCATTATTATTCTTCCTTTCCTGTAAATGAGTAGTTGTCGGCACAAGTGCGCGAGCATCAGCCATCATCTCGCGGAGCTTTCACTCCGTGGATCGTCTTTCGCATTTACGTATTCAAGGCCGAGCGGCCCAATCGCCGTCACTTGACTGACGTATTCGCCGGACTTGGCCCAATGGAAATGGGAAGTATTGCCTGGCAAAACGATCACCGCACCGGGCGGATATGCTTCGAGCTTGTCGGCATCAAATTCATCTCCCAGCCCAATGTAGAAAACACCCGAAATTACGGTGTAGACGCGATCCTCAGGATGACGATGCGGCATCAGCTTCACGCCACCCGGCACTTTGACCCTGATCATGTATGGTCCGCGTTCCGAGGGCTGACCCACAAGGGCAGCCAGGCGCACAGAAGGTGGGAACGCAGCAAAAGTCTTCCAGTCTATGTTTTCCGGCAGAATTGTTTTTAGTTGGTCCAAGACTGTACCTCTGGCTGAAGTTCTCGGCATCAAGGCGCATAGCGCGTGAATACCAGGTCGCGCTCTTTTATCTTTTGGTGGCAGGGAAAGCAGGTTTTCATGAACGCGTCATCGACCGGCTTTCCGTCGCTATTGAAATGACCGAACCCCCAACCTCCCGTGGTTGCGTATTTCTTCGAGTCCTTGACCATGAATTGAACGTTCGTCGGAGTCCCGGCTACGAATGACTGATCGCGGCCAAAGGCTTTGTTGTTTTCTGCAGATGGTACGAAGTGGTAGTGCAAGGCGGCGATAATCGCCCCGTCCGGGAATGGAAGCTTGCCTTCACGATAGGCACTGATCGCGACCTCGTTGCCCAAAACGGAGGCGAAACTGTTGAGGCTGCCTTCTTCATGGGCTACAGAGATAAACCTCCATTCGCGGTATCCCGCCGGCATTTCGGTTACAAAGACAGGAACGTCCGCTTGAGCTGCGGGTCGAAACGCACGCGCTTTGAAGGCGACAATGCTGGCAAGAGCTGCAACTGCCAGCACCAAGAAAGTAAGGCGTTTCATAACGCTTGCTCCTTCAATTCACTGAAGCGGACTTCAACTCTGCTTCTTTGAGTGCGCTGAGTAGACCACACGTGAGTAGTCGAATCTATTAGACCAAGGTATCGATCGATACCTTGGTATGACCAGTTCGGACACCGATACCAAGGTATGATGGACATCCAGCTTTGATAGGCGCATTCTCCGTAACTACCCCGATGTCGTGATGGATGAGAGAACCGTTGCGAGGCTTAGCTAATGGTTGCACGCCCCCTAATATCTGTAGTTGATGACGACGAATCGGTGCGAGAATCGCTGCCCGATTTACTGAGGGAGTTTGGTTTCGAAGCGCAGGCATTTTCGTCCGCTGAAGAATTCCTGGCTTCAGAATCAGTCGCTGATACCAACTGCCTGGTGCTCGATGTGGCCATGCCGGGGATGAGCGGACCGGATCTGCAGCGAGAGCTAACCCTTCGCGATCAAGAGGTCCCGATTGTGTTCATCACGGCACACCGTGATGCAGCCATTCGCCCACGGTTAATTGCTCAAGGTGCGGTCGACTGTCTGTTCAAGCCATTTGAGCCAAATGATCTCTTGAACGCGCTTAATACGGCGCTGCGACTGAGTTTGATTTTAGTATTTGCGTTCATATGACTTCAGCAAGCGCAGCATTGGGGTCGCAGGCTAAATCAATTGTCTTTGTCGTAGACGACGACGTGTCGGTCCGCGAGTCTCTGGAGCTGTTGATCAAATTCGCAGGCTGGCAGCCTGAAACGTTCGCTTCGGCAGAGGAGTTTCTGGCACGTCCAAGAACCGTCACGCCGAGTTGCCTGGTACTGGATGTTTCGCTTCCGGACCTGAATGGTCTCGAACTGCAGAAGCTTATCGCGACGGATCGGCTCGATATGCCGATCATCTTTATTACTGGTCATGGCGATGTGCCAATGACGGTTCAAGCGATGAAGGCCGGCGCGGTAGAATTCCTAACCAAGCCGTTCGACGACGAAGTGTTGCTAAGCGCAATCCGGCATGCCATCAAGCGCAGCGCGGCAGTGCTTGACGATCAAGCTGAAATATCGGCGCTACGCAGCAGTTACGAATCACTCACTCCTCGTGAGCGTGATGTCATGGGGCTCGTGGTGGCCGGCATGTTGAATAAGCAGATTGGTCTGAAGCTGGGGATTAGCGAAATCACTGTGAAGGCTCATCGGGGCAAAGTCATGCAGAAGATGAAGGCTGACTCAGTCGCCAGCTTAGTGAAAACGGCAGTGAGACTCGGGCTCACGCCCGCGAGAAACCCATGGCATACGACGGAACAGTAAGGAAGGAAACATCATGACTCAATCGACCAAAAATATCGTGCTCGTGCATGGAGGCTTCGTAGACGGTTCAGGCTGGGAAAGTGTCTACAACCTGCTGAAGAAGGATGACTACAACGTAGCCATCGTTCAGAATCCGACGATTTCGCTGGCGGGCGATGTAGCGGGTACAAAGCTCATCATTCAGGAACAGGATGGACCGGTGATTCTGGTCGGCCACTCCTATGGCGGCGCGGTGATCACCGAAGCCGGTACCGATCCACAGGTTGTCGGGCTTGTTTACATCGCTGCATTTGCTCCAGACAAAGGCGAGTCAGTGAACTCGCTCATCAAAGATCCGCCGCCGGATGCACCCGTGCCTCCAATCCTGCCACCAAGGGACGGTTATCTTTTTCTTGACAAGTCTAAGTTCCGCGCTTCGTTTGCCGGCGACGTGGATGTCGAAAAGGCGGAGTTCATGGCGGACTCGCAGGTGCCCTGGGGAGTTGAAGCACTCGGTGGCGAAATCAGCGAGCCAGCGTGGAAGAGCAAACCAAGTTGGTATCTCCTAACCACGGAAGACAGAATGATTCCTCCACCCGCGCAGCGGTTTATGTCCCAGCGAGCCGGATCGACAGTCGTTGAAGTCACCGGCAGTCATGCAATCTACGTGTCGCAACCCAACGCGGTGGCCGCGCTGATCAAACAAGCCGCACAGGGAGCTGCCACAACAGCTGCAGCGGGCTGAGCTAACGTGTTATGCGATAGGAGGGAGAATCATGAGCACGATTACAACGAAAGACGGAACGCAGATCTATTACAAGGATTGGGGAGAAGGACAGCCAGTTGTATTCAGTCATGGATGGCCCTTGAGCTCCGACGCGTTCGAGGACCAGATGTTCCTTTTTAACTTTCACCGGGTGCTCGCGGAATAAACGCGCGATTGCGCAAAGGCTTCTCTTCAATTCCGTCAAAATGTTGCATAATCAGGGACACTAGAAAGCATGACAACGATCTACCAAGCCGTAGGTGGTCTCGACGGGCTGCTAAGGTTGGCCCACGCATGGCACACGCGCGTGCTCGAGGACGAAGTGGTTAGTCATGCGTTTAGCCACGGATACCATCCACAGCACACCGAGCGACTAGCAGCATACTGGGCAGAGGCGCTGGGCGGGCCCACGACCTACTCCGACCGGTACGGTGATGAGACGTCCGTCGTGCGGATCCACAGCGGCAACGGGCCCCATGAAGAGATGGATCAACGAGCGATCGCCTGCTTCGATCAGGCGCTCGAAGATGCCGGCCTCGCCCACGACGAGCGGCTTCGAGGCGTTTTGCACGATTACTTCGCGTGGGCGACCACGACCTCGATGTCTCGTTACCAGGACTCGGCGGACGAAGTGCCATCCGGTTTGCACATCCCGAAGTGGTCTTGGCACGGACTAATCAGTGGCGCGGACACCGATAACATTTGAAATTGTGTGTGCGGCGCTCGCACATTTGTCGTTTGGACGCTTTTCGAGGGTTTCCATCTCCCTGAGCCAAGTAATGATTTGGTTCCAACTCGCACTGCTTTGGGACGCCAAACTCCAAAACACAAGTTACGGCCGACTGTTTCCAGCATTTTGAAGCGGTAACGTCTCGGTAATGACGCGCACAAAGGCCATCTAACGGCCCACCTCCCAAAATAGGGAATTCGTCCAAGTCAAAATAGGGGATACCCCCGATTCGCGGCTGGTTTTTCCGCTGTATCTTCCTGTGTATTGAAACGCAGCAATAAGTAACAACGAAAGGAGAATGACGATGAGTCAACGGAAGCAAGAGAAGTCAAAGGAGAAGCGCCTCGTCCAGGACCTGCCGCCGAAGCAGAAAGAATTGACGAAGGCAGAGGCCAGAAAGGTAAGAGGAGGAGGCGGCGGCGTGCCGGGCGGAGTGATAGGGAGCGCAATAGGCGAGGAAATTCCCCAGTAGTAAAGTCGGCAGGCCTTCGTCACCACAAGGCGAGCGCGGTTTCGGTGGACCGCGCTCGTCTCTGACTTTCCTGCGTCGCACTGTTAGCCTGGTAATGAATCGTCAGCCGTTCAGAGCTTTCGCGAGAACCACACCGCACATGCCGTCTGGCCACGTATTTGAATACTGAGCTGAGACGTCCGGCCGATTTACTTCCTGCCGCTTAACTGCTTGCCATCGTTTAGATTAGATTGCCAGTGATCCGCTCGCAAAAACGGGGTATATTTCCCGTCAACTAACAACGAAAGGTGAATGATGATGAGTCAACGGAAGGAAAAGAAGTCAAAGGAGAAGCGCCGGATCAAGGACCTGCCGCCGAAAGAGAAGCAGTTGACGAAGGCGGAAGCCAGGAAGGTGAAAGGTGGTGGCACGCTCGGCGCAGCAACAGTTCGACACATAGGCGAGGAAATCCCCCAGTAGTTGAGTCGGTAGCCTCTGTCAACAAGGTCAGCGCGGTTTCAGCGACCGCGCTCGCGTCTGATTTCCTGCGGGGCGGGAGAGTTCCGGATTTGAGGCTTGGGATATCGTTCGCATCCCCGGGCAAGCGGGAGCCGACTACTCCAACAAAGCATCTTCTCTGACAGTTAATTTGTCATTGGTGAATGGACCGCGTTGCGATGGAACGGGCTCTATTAAGAGTAGGCCGGCAACATAGAGTGCCAGGGCGAAGAAGGAGATAAATCCCGTGCTGGGCGCGAACGAAGGGACGTCTACGGAGATGCCCTGTAGCAAGGCAGAGGCAATCGTTCTAAACCAACCTCCTTCGGGAGCGTAGAGCGCCGACAAGAGCAGGTGCTTGAGCACAAATGCAGTACCGAACAGGACTATGACGCTCCTCAACAACCGGCGTGAGTCGAAGTTCGAAAACTGATTAGTCCAAAGCGTCCAGAGGAAAAAGAAAGAGAACATCCAGTGAAGCAGGCCTCTTTCCGGCAGTACTGAATTGAATGCCTGGGCCGTAGCAAAGAAGAGCGCCATTAACGTCAGCAGATGCGAAAGATTTGTGAGTGATGGCTGATCGATGTTTAACCAGCGATGCAGGTCGATGGCTCCGGCCCGCACAAACAGCAATCCCAGGAGAACCGCCAGCACCAGTGTCACCAGCGGAGGCGCCAGGAATACAAAATGGCTGGTTTGCGCGTCTATTCTTAGTCCCCCGAGCAACACAGCCGTAAGCAGAATTGTCGGCACTAAGACGTATTGCAGCAGCGCTCGATTTCGCTCCGCGTAGCTCATCATTTTCGCTGACGAAAAAGCTTCAGGGGATTGAGATCCTTCCAACCCGTCTCGGTTCCCTGTTCCAGCTCCGACTTCAATTCGGCGGCTGTGTGCATTTGCAGGTTCGGATCATCCACTACCAGA
>Ga0126376_10001698_pt1 | contig 12040 bp, 13 predicted proteins | sample PanSoiMetPlot_15_FD_92760 | JGI IMG/M metagenome (GOLD analysis project Ga0126376, IMG submission 92760) | Tropical forest soil microbial communities from Panama - MetaG Plot_15 | ecosystem: Environmental > Terrestrial > Soil > Tropical forest > Bulk soil | place: Panama | collected 2016-02-17
GATTTACAGGATTTTTCAGGATGAAGAAGATGCTCCTTCTTGTCTATCCTGAACAAATCTTGTAAATCCTGTCTACCGAGACCTCGCCGATCAAATTATTTGCTGGAAGGTATTTGCTGGAAGGTACGTCAGCGTACCATTTATTAGGCGGGAATCTGCTATAAGCTTGGTCCCTTTTGTAACCCCCTATAACAAACGGACAGTTCTCCTAAGCAGAAGTGTCAACATCTTTCACGTCTGCGTTTGCCCGCAGGTGAAATATCAACTTACAACGAGTGCCATTATCCCAGGCGATTTTGCGTCGCTCTAGTGCGAATCGGAACAAGGAAAGAGGGGACCTAAACCAATGTCCAGCATCTCAAAGTTTTTTCTCATGGGCGCTTTGCTGGTGGTAATGGGGGCACTGGGGGCTGCGGAAGTGAAAGCAGACCCGGTCACCTTTAGCACCACTGGTGTCTTCAGCGTCAGTGGAACTAATGTCGTAAACTTTACTAACGCTAACGGTACTACGACGATCACTTTCAACGGTACAACGGATGCGGTGAACACGCCTGCCGGTGCCCAGTTTGGTGACATCGTGGTTACCACAACAGTACCCGCTAACCTGACCGGGCCAACGGTATCGGGGAATTTCACGCTGAACTTTGTTCAGGTCTCACCGGCAGGAGCAGCGAGTTTAGTCGCTACGCTTTCCGGCACACTCGGCTTTAACACCGGTATTGCGACTCTGACTTTCATGACTACTTCGGTAAACATTGGTGGCTTTACGTATTCCGTGAATCCGGTCTACACGATTGCGCTGCCAGTCACGGGAGTCGGCGGAGGCGCTGGTACGGGTACGACGACACTCCAGGGAACGATTGTGGGTTCCGCCGTTCCGGAACCGGCCAGCATGTTCCTGCTCGGAACTGGTCTCATCGGTGTAGTTGGCGTGATTCGTCGTAAACTGAGGAAATAAGCGCAGCGCCAGTCACAAAAAGAGTTAGCCGCAAGAGGCACAAAAGGCACAAAAATGATTTTTGTGTTTTTGTGCCTTTTTGTGGCTAATCCCAACTTGACTCCCTGCGCCTTTGTGCCTAAATTCAATTCTCAAACGTATACCTCCATCTCGAATGGCGAGGAGTCCAGTTAATGTACATGAGATTTTTGCTATCAGTTGTGCTGCTTGCCGTGCTCAGTATTGTCGCACTGGCCCAACAACCAACTCCACCCAAAACAAACTTGAAAGTCGGTGACCCGGCTCCTGACTTTTCGCTTCATGCTACTGACGGAAAGACCTACAAACTTAGCGATTTCAAAGGCAAGAAAAACGTCGTGCTCGCGATTTATGTGCTGGCGTTCACTGGTGGTTGAACGAAGGAATTGAAGGCGTATCAGGCTGATATCGCGAAACTCGAATCCACCGACACTCAGGTCTTCGGCATGAGTGTAGACAGTGTTCCGGCCAACCGCGAATTTGCAAAGCAACTTGGAATTACCTTTCCGCTCCTCAGCGATTTCAAACGCACAGTCGTCAAGGACTACGGTGTCTATAACGAGGAGCAGGGCTTCGGAAATCGCGCCACGTTCGTCATCGATAAAGACGGCATCATTCAACATATCGACGAAGGAAATGTCGCCGTCGATCCCACGACAGCCATCGAGGCGTGTAACGTGCTGCAACATAAGAAAGCGGCGCAGTAAGAAAACGCCTTTGCACAGACTCCTTCCTCGTGTCCTCTGTGTGTCTGTGAATTACAAGCGGTAGTTGGACAGGATTGACAAGATTTTTCAGGATGAACAGGATTTATCTTGTCCATCCTGTAAACATCTTGTCCATCCTGTCTACAACTTATTGAACAAGGGCAGTTAATCCCAATTGCTTTCTCGCGTGTTCAGAAGTCCTCACTGTTAATTACCAATTCTTTACTCACCTTAAAAGGAGAACCTACATGTCTAACACCACGTCTCGTCGTAACTTTCTTCAAACCATCGGTATGGGAACAAGCTTCATCGGCCTCAGCGCATTCACCGGGCTCGTACTCCCGACCTCTGCGTTCGCGCAGTGTGAGCCTCCGCCCAGCAAAACAGGTCCAGCGCCATGGCGTCGTGATTGTCGTACAATCCTGCCGCGACGCCCGGCTTCAACGTTGAGCGGCAGTGAGATTACCAAGCTTAAAGACGCATACCACGCGATGAGAGCTTTGGACACAAGTGATCCAAACGATCCGCGAGGCTTTCAGCGGCAGGCAAACATCCATTGCTTTATGTGTTCGCAAGTAAGTGCGTCAGAAGTCGTTCACGGCAGTTGGAAATTTTTTACCTGGCACCGGGCTTATCTTTACTTTCACGAACGAATCCTCGGCAAGCTGATCGGCGACATGAATTTTCGTTTACCGTATTGGGATTGGGACGTAGCAAGTCATCGCCGGCTTCCGTCAGCGTATACGTCTCCGAATGACGCCACTAACCCACTCTGGAATTCAACCAGAGGAATGAGCCCAACTGATGAACTGCCCGATGAAGACGTCGGTGATGACGTAATGAATGCAGCACTCGAGGCCGCAACGTTTGCGGAGTTTGGCGGCACTTCAACCGATAACGGCATCCCCGAAGTGACGCCGCACGGAAGTGTGCACGTTGACGTGGGAGGATGCTGCGGTGATATGAGTGCCTTCGAGACGGCCGGTCGCGATCCGGTGTTTTATGCGCACCACTCCAATGTGGATAAGATGTGGTCTGACTGGAACAAAGGCTCTTCAACGCATACCAACCCAACGGATCCAGCGTTTCTGAATATGACCTGGAACTTCTACGACGAAAATAAAGTGTGGCGCTCGATCACTGCTGCTCAGGTGCTCAATCACGAGAATCAATTGCGCTACATCTATGGTCCTTCTCGCTTCTCAGAGCTTCTGCCCTGTTTGTTAGACTGGGTTGTGGTTCGTACTGACTGGCGTTTAAGCAAAACATTGAAACTCAGCCCCGCTGCTCGCACCTCGATTTCAAAGGCTTTGGGCAGCCGTGGACGCGTCCGGTTGCATCTCACGGGCGTGTCTATTCCTCTGGACAAGAGCGCTGTTTATCGCATCTATGCAAGTCCTGAGGCGGCCGGGAAAGACGAAGGACCTGGTGGTGACGGCTATCTGGGAACGCTTCCGGTAGTGCTCGATAGTCTCAAGAAGCACCTTTCGCATAAGCGAACGAGAAATGCCGTAATGAATATTTCATCACGGTCGTTCGAAACTTTGTCTCGTGCTCAGGGACCGATGCAGTTGACACTGGTCGAGCGCGGAGTTAAGGAAGGCACGCGAAAGCCAATCAGGGTAACTGCGGCGGACGCGCATTTTACAGTTGCGGATATTGAGCAATGAGGTGAAGGAAGTTGGTACGTCTGGTTTTGCTTTTCTTACTCTTGAACGCGACCGTCTTCGCCGGAGGACAGACTTCGGATCATGATCGGCGCTTTGCAGTTTCGCTTCCGCAGCAATGGCAGCAATCGAAACTGCTGATCGTGGTTGAAGGGCTTCAGGCTCCGGGAAACGTCGCTTTCAAGCTTCGCGTTTCGGCGCTGGACGACGACGCAAAGGAGGTCTCATTGGGCGCGGTCGGTGTGGAGGCTATAGGTCCCAACAAGTCCGCGCCCAGAACCTTAAAGAATCTGCGGCTTGACGTCACTCGATCGTTGAATCGTTTTCTAGAGAACAAATCCACTCCGGCAAAGATCGAACTGCTCATTCGACCGGTTGATAGTCGGAACAATCCGCTTGAAGACCTCGAATGGTCCGTGAAGGATGTTCGACTCGAGATCCAACCGAAGCCGGTAACCCCGTAACCGCAATAAACTCAAGCTATGTTGAACCCAACGTTCAGCATATGGAAATCACTGAAAAACTAACGAACACAGATCACGAGACTGTCCTGATCGGACGCGATCCGGCAAGTGGTTATCACGGCATCATCGCCATCCACAATACTGCACTTGGTCCAGCCGTTGGTGGCACACGCTTTTGGAATTACGTAAGCGAAGAAGAAGCACTTAATGACGCCTTACGCCTGTCGCATGGCATGACGTACAAGAACGCGCTGGCCGGAGTGCCGCTCGGTGGCGGCAAGTCCATCATCATTGGCGATAATAAAACGCCGCATCGCGAAGCCCTGCTGCGCGCGCACGGGCGTTTTGTTGATACGCTGAAGGGACGGTACATCACTGCCGAAGATGTAGGCACAAATCCCGCGGACATGGAGATCGTGCGTCTTGAAACTCAGCACGTCAGCGGTCTTCTCGACGGCTCAGGCGATCCTTCACCACACACTGCACGAGGAGTGTTTCGTGCGATCCAGGCGTCAAGCAGATTTATCCGGGATACCGATGATCTGTCCGGATTGACAGTTGCGCTCCAGGGCTGCGGGCACGTTGGCTACCACTTAGCGAAGAATCTGCATGAAGCAGGAGCTAAACTCATCGTCGCCGATGTTAATAACGACAGCGTCTCACGCGTTGTTGCTGAGTTTGCGGCCGAGGCTATCGAACCGGATGACATTTTCAGCGTGCGTGCAGACATCTTTGCTCCTTGTGCTCTCGGTGGTGTTATCAATGATCGAACGATTCCTGAACTTAACGTCAAGATCGTCGCGGGTGCAGCCAACAACCAGCTCCTGGAGGAACGTCATGGAGAGATGCTCCGAGAAAGAACCATTCTTTACGCTCCTGACTACGTCGCGAATGCCGGCGGCATCCTGAATGGCTGTACCGAGCTTCTCGGTTGGAAACTCGCACATGCAGCGAGAAAAGTAGACGAGATTTACGATACGATTTTGCGGATTTTTGAGAGCGCGCAGGCAGAAGGGATAACCACTAACAGGGCCGCCGATCGGCTTGCGGAAGAGCGTTTGAGACGTGCTCGGAGCTAAACGTCACGCTGGTCGATTTCTCTGTGCAACCTCTGTGTCCTCTGTGTCTGTGTGGTTAAGGAATTGTTCGAAAAAACAACCACAGAGACACAGAGCACACAGAGGTTGCACAGAGAAGAAATCCGATAGCCTTTCAAAAGGAATATTCTTATACTGTCACGACGATACCGCCGGGTAGCAGTAAAACAAAGCTCTCGAAATTAAAACTCACCGACAAATAGGTACTGCCTTGGACTTCAAAAGAGTTTGCCAGGTCTTTTTACTTACAAGCAGCCTGCTTGTTTCTTCGCTGCCTGTAAGCGCACGCGTTGTAAGCGCCGCAGCTCGGCCGGCAAGCACGTTTGAGGAAGCTGCTGAGGAGAAGTTCGTCTTTGGCCAGGTGGACCAGGACCTCCTTAGCCAAATCAAGCTGCTCGACGAGCGTTTCGAAAAGGAAGGCGTCGTCTATCACGAACCGGGCCTGGATGCTTACCTCAATCGTGTCGGAACCGCAGTCTTGGCTGACCAAAAGCTCGAAAACGTCGAGTGGAAGTTTCGTGCTTTGCGGGATCCTGTTCCTAATGCTTTTGCGCTTCCGAACGGCTCAATCTACGTCAACACGGGCCTGCTGGCGTTGTTGGATGATGAGAACCAATTGGCCGCCGTACTCGCGCACGAGGTTACACATGTTTCCCACCGGCATACCTATTTACAGAACCGCAGTGTAAGAAAGAAAATTTTGACTGTTAATATCCTCAACACCATTGCCAACTGGAATCCGCTCGTGGGATCGGCAGGCCTGGCGGTCAGCCTGATTGCCAACATCTCTCCTCTACTTCTGGCGCTCAGCATGATCGGCTACAGCAAGGACCAGGAGAAGGAAGCAGATCTGGAAGGACTGAAAGCCGCAACAGCCGCCGGCTTTGCACCCGAGGGAATGCCCAACTCCTTCAAGGCAATGCAGAGAGACATCGAGGGCGAACAACTCAATTCTTTCTACAGCGATCACCCAAAGCTACAGGATCGAATCAACTACACCACCAGCAGCATCGCTCCCGGCGCAAAGAAGCTTTCTGACGACGATGCAAAAACGGCGAAAGCTGATTATCTCGCTCTGATGGAAACCGTTGATCGACATAATGTTGAATTGGCTATTAACGAAGCCAGGTTCCGCTCGGCAGTGTATGTCAGCCAGAAGCTGGTCAACCTGCATCCCGACTCATCGGAGAACGTTTTCTATCTGGCGGAGTCGTATCGCACGCTTGGTCCACGCAACGCTGAGCTTACTGCGCAACAGCTCACTTCCGACGCAAAGAAAAAAGCGACCAAGACGCGTTCCAAACGCACGCTTGAAGAACTGGATGCCGAGCTCTTAGCAACTCCGGAAGGCCAGGCGGCATGGAAGATAAACAGTGAAAAAGCTGAGACGTTGTTCCTGCGCGCGCTGGAGTTGAATCGTTTCAACGCGCCCGCGCATCGCGGTTTGGGAATGCTGTACGAAAGGCTAAATCGAAAAGAAGATGCGGCGAGCGAGTATGCGAAGTATCTGGAGCTAGCGCCTAACGCAATCGACACTGAAAGAATTAGACGACGTATTTCGGTGCTGAGAGGTTCTCGGTGACGAGTCAGTCGGTTTACACGATTTCAAGATTTTCATGATTCACAAGATGAATCAAACAGGAGACTGTGAATGAGATTATCGCTTCGTCTTGCCTTCGCGATCCTGTGCTGCATGCTGGTCCACGTTTGTGCAGCAAACGTAGAGGCTCAGTATCTGAGTCCGCAAGTCATTGAGAAGAAGGTAACGATACACAGCGCCGCAATCCTTCCTGCCAAGGTCGAGATCACCAAAGAAAGCGCGAAGGGCACAGAGATGATGGTGGCCGAATCTGCCGACATCAGCGCAAAAGTGATCGAGGCCGTGGGGCAAACATTGCAGCAAAAGAAAATCAGCGTCGTACCAAATTCATTTGAACCAACGGCAATGGACGAGACCCGAAAGTATAAGCTGGCTGATATACAAACCCGCTACGACGCACTGTTGCCGAAGCTCGTCAAGAAATCAAAAGACGTCAAGAAAGCGCGCTTTACCCTGGGGGATGAAGTGATGCTATTGAACGTTCATAAGGATGCCGATGTGCTGGTGTTCATTCGTGGACAAGGTAGAGTGTTCACCAAAGGGAAGACCGCATTCTCGTTGATCAATATCTTCAGCTTCGATTTTCCGTTCACTCAGATCACCGTGGGGGTTGTAGACGCACGCACCGGCGATGTGCTCGTATTCACGAAACCGCTTTCAGCCAGCAAGGTACTGAAGGATCAAAAGGCTTTGAATAAGATGATTGAGAAGTCGTTGAAGAAACTTCCCGCGGCCACCTAATGTTGGACAGGATTAACAAGATTTTCCAGGATGTACAGGATTTATCTTGTTCATCCTGAAACATCTTGCAAATCCTGTCTAACGTGTCTTGGGATAATCAGTATCGGACAGTATCGCAGTAGTGTGCTCGGTTACACTATCGACCGATCCGGAGATCCAGGGGTGCGGCGCCGGCTCCGGAAATTCAGGCACACTCCTGCTGCCCTGTTTGATTTGCTTTGGAGATCGACCACGCTGTGTAATCAATCTGACTGGTGTTGAGATTAGCAGCAATAGAAATCGCAGCGGAATAATGTTCCACATTAGCGAGAAGAGCAGCAGGTCGACGATGGATGTAAGGACACTCTGACCTAACACTTGCCACGATCTTGCAATCCGTTGTTCCGCCGCATGAGCGGGAGCATTCTTAAAAACGTGTTCAGAGTATCTGGCAAGAAAGTGATCGAGACCGGCATCGATCTTGGTGAAGAAGTCGTCCTCACTTCCGGCCAACGCTTGCGACACAGCCTCGAGATTCGTTCCGCAGGAGGCACAGAATTTACGTTCGCTTGCGTTATCTCTTCCACAAGTCGGGCAAAACATTCGGGAGCCTCCTTGTCGATCAGAGTGCTGTAACTGCCATACGACGATCCTACTGCGTGAAGTTCACGAGAGTCACTATAAATCCTCTACCCCAATAGCCACAAAGGCACAAATCTCATCGCCATGTTTTGAGATTTGTGCTTTTTGTGGCAATTCTTGTCCGGTCGAAGCATCGACTTGGAGGCCCGAGGTATGTCGAGAGCGTATGAGCAGGTATATCGGAGTTGGCTGAACGATCCGGAAAAGTTTTGGGCCCAGGCGGCAGAACCGATTCACTGGTATAAAGAATGGGACCAGGTGCTCGATGCGTCACGTGCTCCTTTCTATCGTTGGTTTTCAGGGGGCTCGCTCAATACCTGCTATAACCTGCTCGACGTTCACGTCGCAAGCGGCCGCGCAGAACAACTCGCTCTCATCTACGACAGTCCTGTTACTAATACCGTTAAGTCTTACACGTACCGTGCACTGCTGAATGAAGTCGCGATGTTTGCCGGAGTGCTTCGCCGCGAACGCGTCGACAAGGGTGATCGCGTCATCATCTACATGCCGATGGTTCCGGAAGCATTGATTGCCATGCTGGCCTGTGCGCGCATCGGTGCGATCCACTCCGTGGTTTTTGGAGGCTTCGCCGCCGACGAGTTAGCCACTCGCATCAACGACGCGTGTCCGAAGGTAATTGTCTCAGCCTCTTGCGGCATTGAAGTGAATCGCGTGATCCCTTACAAGCCGATGCTCGATAAGGCAATCAATTTGGCGAGAGAAAAACCTGAGCGCTGCGTCATCCTGCAACGGCCGCAGGCAAACGCAGAAATGATCCACGGGCGAGACATCGATTGGGAAGAAGCATCGGCAAACGCTCAACCTGCTGATTGTGTTCCAGTCGCCGCAACTGATCCTCTTTACATTTTATACACCTCCGGCACGACCGGCATTCCGAAAGGTGTCGTGCGCGATAACGGCGGTCACCTGGTCGCGCTCAAGTGGAGTATGAAAAACGTCTACGGCGTCGCGCCGGGTGAAGTCTTTTGGTCGGCATCTGATCTTGGCTGGGCCGTGGGCCACTCTTACATTGTCTACGGACCTTTACTAAACGGTAACACCACAATTCTTTATGAAGGCAAGCCTGTCGGCACTCCGGATGCCGGTGCATTCTGGCGCGTGATCTCACAACACAACGTCAGCGCACTCTTCACCGCTCCAACTGCGTTTCGTGCCATCAAGCGTGAAGATCCTGAGGGTGAACACTTACGCCAATACGAACTTAAAAACTTCCGCACGCTGTTTCTGGCAGGCGAGCGTTGTGATCCGGATACGCTGGCGTGGGCACAAAACTGTTTAGGTGTGCCGGTGATCGATCACTGGTGGCAGACGGAAACCGGTTGGCCCATCGGCGCCAATTTCGCGGGTCTGGAGTTGCTGCCAATTAAACCGGGCTCTTGTGGCAAAGCGGTGCCCGGATACGACGTGCGCGTTCTGAATGATGAGGGATCAGAAGTAGCTGAGAACCAGATAGGCAATATTGTGATCAAGCTGCCTTTGCCTCCCGGCTGTCTGCCGACGCTCTGGAACAACGATGCCGGATACGTCGCGTCTTACCTTGACTCATATCCTGGTTACTACAAAACCGCGGACGCCGGCTACAAGGATGAAGATGGTTATCTTTGGATCATGAGTCGCACAGACGACATTATTAATGTCGCGGGGCATCGACTCTCGACCGGCGCGTTGGAGGAAGTGCTGGCTGCACACGCAGATGTTGCTGAATGCGCCGTCATCGGTGTTGCCGATGAGATGAAAGGTGAGGTTCCGCTCGGACTCGTCGTGCTAAAGAAAGGAGTTGAAAGATCACACGAAGAGATTGTCGCTGAACTGATTCAGCTGGTGCGCGATAAGATTGGACCGATTGCGTGCTTCAAAGTAGCAACCGTGGTGGAACGCCTGCCGAAGACACGCTCAGGAAAGATCGTGCGCGGAACGATAAAGAAGATTGCTGACGGAGTTGAATACCGTACGCCACCAACTATTGAGGATGCCGCCGTGCTCGATGAAATTACAGTCAACCTGAACTCCATCGGCTATCCGCGCACATCGCTTTAGTCTTTTGCTCCGTAGGAGCATCATGTTTATAGCCTAAAAAGGGGGATAATATAGTTGACTGACCGCACTATCCGGCAACCATCTCCTCATAAAAGACGAACGTCTCCAGTTCTCGAACCCCATTGTCTCTCATGGATAGATGGTCTACTAAGACAAGGCCGCGAGTGACGCTTCGCATATGCCACCGCCTCGCGATGCCTGAATATGTGATGGCTGGAAGCTCAAGCCTTTTGGTTAACAACTCTATTAACACAGAAACTTGTATGTCTAGAGGTACTTCAACTTCATGCTTTTCTCCGGACGCCAAAATTTTGATCACAATTCTTACTGTTTCTATCTCTGTTTTCCGTATTGAAGCGTTCGGATCGCTGAATTCATTTGAAGGTGGCTCGTCATTTTGATTGGTGGATTTTCTTTTGCCCAAAAGAGCGGCGATTAAGGCCGCACTTACGGTAGCAGCGGCAGCTATTAACGCAACCAGAACAGATTTGTCCATAACCGACTTTCCGAGTTCTCAAGAACTCTCCAAAAGTTTTTAGAGCCCTGTCGCAAGCTACTAATCACTGCTTCCGTGGACGCCTCCGCACTGGAGTCCGATACTTGAGCAAGTCTTTGTGCCTTGTCGCCAGCATGTAATGTAAATCTTGATACGATATGCCGAGAGTTTTGGCCGCACGGGTAACGCTACCCGCATTAGTCTCAAGCGCGTGCTTGATTAGCTCATGCTCAAGTGATTGTATTTCCTCAGTCAGTGATCGCCCTGTAACAGTCGCCTTGTCTCGCACTGCTAACCGGTCTCCCATTTCCTGAAAAACAGTGAGTGCGACTTGTCCTGCACGGTTGAGACAGCCGATCTGCTGTGATCCTTCAATCGTGCGTCGGAAAGCCGAAAGAGCAACACCGTAGTTTCCAAGTCGCGCTGACGCTGTGCCGTGTGTTGTGAGTGATTCCACTAACGGCAACTGCATGTCGTTCTTTTCTAAGGTGCGCACGGACGCTCGTGCTACTTTTTCCGCATCAGTATAACGTCCTTCTTTCAGGAACACGCGGGCGAGAGTCTCATCCACTTGGGCCATTGCGCCCTTGTCTTTGAGACTTACAAACATGCGCCGAGCGCGATTCAGATGCTCATGTGCTTCTTTGCATCGGCTGATCTCGAAATTGATCACGCCGAGATTGTTTTCGACATTAGCGCGATACCGTTTGTGTTCTGCGAGTTCGAAGTGATAACTGGCGGCGGCGTATTCGACTAAAGCGCGGTCAAGATAGTCGCCGGGTGCTGCTGATTTCCAAAGATAATAAAACACGTCGCCGAGTGTTTGATGGTAGCAGCCTATCAGCGTGTAATTGCTGATCTTCTGAGGCAGCGCCGCGTTATCCGTGAGGGATTGCAACGCCTCTGGTAAACGATCTGAATCAATATCGACAATCGCCTTGCGAATGACTGCCTTAGCTTTTAACTCGTTATCGGCGGTCAACTGCTCAAGTGCGGGTTTCAGAAAGTCCAGGGCGTTGTTGTAGTCGCCAGTGCGCCAGTAGCACAGAGCTAATTCTATCTGTGCTTCTGCTGCCTTGTTTCTATACCTCAGCGATTCGAAGAGTGTGAGGCTTTCACTGATAAGATTCTTTGCTGTCTCTTGCGCGTCTGTGATCTGACGACTGCTGCTAATAACTCCCGTCAATACTCCTGCCCGCAATAACAGTTCGGCAGCGATGCCGCGTTCCAGACCTTCAAGGTTTGGACGTTCACCAATGCGCGGCCAAAATGCAGATAACACTTCGGCAGCTTCTTCATACTCGCCTCGGTTCTCAAAGTCTCTCGCCAGTTCACAGCACAGTTTCGCACGGCTACCCGCACTGAGGTTTGGGTTTACTAATTCGCGTAAAAGTGAGGGCCGTAAAGTCATGTGAGAACAACGGTTCAGGACAGCACCGCGCGCAAATCTTACGCACTCCCTCACGCTCTTGCAAGAAAACTTGCGGTGCTCTAGTGTCCTGTCTCTAAAGTTCTAATAACAAATAGTGGTCCTTTTCGTAATAGAATACCAGGAGGTAATGATGCGAAGAGGACGACAGCTTGCACCATTGAGCGTAACGGCGGAAGAACGA
>Ga0126376_10001699_pt1 | contig 12039 bp, 14 predicted proteins | sample PanSoiMetPlot_15_FD_92760 | JGI IMG/M metagenome (GOLD analysis project Ga0126376, IMG submission 92760) | Tropical forest soil microbial communities from Panama - MetaG Plot_15 | ecosystem: Environmental > Terrestrial > Soil > Tropical forest > Bulk soil | place: Panama | collected 2016-02-17
GGTTGAATCACGTGCTGCGCCGCTCGAAGAGAGAGCCAGTGACACTGAAAACAAACTCACCCAGGTTGAAGCCAACGCGCAACGTTTGTCGGGTCAGTTGGAAGAGCCCGCGGCTGTTTCAAACGCAGCCCGCGGTGGCGCCAAGGCGGCACAGGCAACGGCTGACGCAGCCGTCGCTGGTGTCAACGCCACCAACGAGCGCATTTCTGCTCTCGACGACTATGCACCGCAGCAGACTGCTGCAGTGAACTTCAAGACAGGCAGTGCAGTGCTCTCGCCTGAATCGAAGACCACGTTGGACGACATCGCGACTAAGGCGATGAACGCGAAGGGCTATGTGCTTGAAGTTTCGGGTTATACCGATTCACGAGGCAGCATTGCTCTCAATCGCGCGCTGAGCCAGCGTCGTGCTGATGCGGTTATTCGCTACCTGGTTGAAAGCCACAACATTCCGCTGCGCCGGATCGTGACCCCATACGGCTACGGTAAATTGAACCCGGTGGCGGAGAACGACACGCGCGAAGGACGTGCACAGAATCGTCGCGTTGAGATCAAGTTGCTTGTAAACAAGGGATTGACTTCTCCAGCGCCAACGATGAATCCGGGCACTTCTTCCGGTTCGGGTAATTAATTGCAACTGCGCGGAGTTGCATCAGGTGTGCAACTCCACGCGCTGAACGTGGCACCAAAGAGTCGTGGATCATGCCGTCATGAAAGCGGTAGGATAGAAAGACATGCAGGCCAGCATAATGGCGGCATGAGACAGACTCGAAGGGTGCCCAAAGATGAGATTCGGGATTGAAAAGGTTTTGTGGCCGGCGTTCCTGATAGGAGTGCTGGCCATTTTTCTGTCTGCACCAACTGTTCACGCACAGGGTGGTTTGAAAAATCTGCCGCCGCCACCGCCGCCCTGGCACGCGAAGCCCACACCTACTCCGAAGCCTGAGCCGGAAGTGATCGACGTCATTAAGACCACGTCGAATCTCGTGATGGTGCCCGTATCTGTAACCGATCAAACAGGGAACGCGGTCCAGGGGCTGAAAGTCCCAGACTTCCGTTTGCTGGAGGAAGGCAAGCAACAGGAGATCTCGGGCATCGGCGATCCGGAGCAAGTGCCACTCGCGATCGCGCTGTTGTTTGATGTTTCAAGCAGCACCAGTCAAAAGGGATTCTTTAATTCGCAGCAAAAAGCAGCCGCTACGTTCTTAAGCCTCGTTATGAAGCCGCAGGACAAGGCTGCGATCTTTACCATCACCGGCAAACCGGAGTTGATCCAATCTCTTTCGTCGGCCCAAGCGTCGGCCGCAAAGATGTTGACCATCCCGGCTGCGGTGTCGAGTGTTCCAACAGCGTTCTATGACACGGTGTCAGCAGCAGCGAAGTATCTCACGGATAACGCGCCCAGTAATTATCGGCGCGTGATCGTGGTCCTGTCAGACGGCGACGATAACTTCAGCGAACAGATCCGAGATTTATCAGTTGCAGACGCAAATTCGAGGTTGAGCGGCCAGGAGACTGCGGCGGGAGTCCGGGCGGGTCTGCAACGGGCCCATCAACGAGCGGTTACCAACGTACAAAAACAAGTTCAGCAGGCTGACGTGATCTTTTACGCCGTCAACCCGGGTGGTCCTTCAATCAAGCTGAATCTGATCGCGATGCGCGCTGAGCACGGGATGGAAGCGATTGCGGAAGCTACGGGCGGGACCGCGTTCGTTCCCGATTCGGATTTGGATCTCGAACGAGTCTTTCGACAAGTTGCGGCGGAGCTGCGAGGTCAGTATCTGCTTCAATACTACGGAGACTCGAACGCGCCCGCGGGGCAGTTCCGGCGCATCACGGTCGCGGTGCCGTCGCGCGCCGACGTGCGCGTGCGCGCGCGCCAAGGGTATTACCCGAAGAAGCAATAAGATCATTGCCAAATTACCATTGCCAAATGCCGATTTAACTTGGCAATCGGAAATCGACAATTGGCAATTTGATCATTCCGTCGTCCTCATCAACAACAACACATCCGTCAATCGATTGACCACATTGAGCAGTTGTCGCCCCGCAGCATCGAATTGACTTGCTGACGCTTTCTCTTCAGCGGTTGCAGCGCCCGCAGCGACGCCCGCCAGTTTGATGTAGTAGGGCTGCAGTTCCGGGGTGGCACGGAAGTCGATCTCGAGCTTGTCGAGACCCTCGCGGATGTTCTGAATGGTAGCTTTTACCTGCGCGCGGCTTTGCTGAGTTTGGTCTGCCGGCGAAGTCCCCGCTTTGCGTGCGGCGTCCTCAACCGCGGCAATGCTGCTGGTCACTCCTCCAAGCAGGTACATAAACTTGGTCAGATTCTTGATTTGGTCGGCTACGCGAGTCGCGCCCTGTGTTCGCACTTGCTCGAGGTGCTGGCTTGCCGTGATGGTCGCTGATTTTTGCCCGCTCGAGCGGCGCCGTGTTTGGGAGAACGCCGTAGAGGGAGCCAAAAGAAGCAATGTTAGTAGACTGATAGTGATGGGTTTCAAGGTGAATTTCTCCTCTGCTGCTATTCTCGATAGACCGCTTTTTTCTGTTGGAGGGGTGATTGTACCAAAGACCAACGCGGCTGTTAGAATGACGCTCGAAGGTCACGATTTGGTTGCATCATGAAAAAGCTTTTGGTCCAACGGCTGGGGCGCGTCGATTACGAAGCGGCCCTCGCAATTCAAAAAGAAACTGAATTAGCAGTCAAAAACGGTACCCAGCCCGACACCCTGCTGCTACTCGAACATCCACACACCTTCACCATCGGCCGGCGTGGCGACAGTTCCTCGATCCTGCTTGACTCCGAACAACTCAGCTCGCGAAACGTGACATTGTTCGAAACGAATCGCGGCGGCAAGGTGACCTATCACGGACTGGGCCAGGTGGTTGGTTATCCGATCATCAATCTCAGTCCTGACCGCGAAGACGTTCATCGCTACGTGCGCGATCTGGAAGAGGTCTTGATTCGGACCATGGCCGACTTTCGCATCGATGCATTTCGCATCGATGGTCTAACCGGCGTACACACGCAACTCGGAAAAGTTGCGGCGATCGGTGTTCACATCGCTCGCTGGATCACAACGCATGGTTTCGCGCTCAACGTAAACACGGATCTTAGTTTCTTCAATCTGATCATTGCATGCGACGGCGAACCCGTAACTTCAATGGGCGAGTTACTGCGACACGAGACTGATTTGAGCCTCGTCGAAGATCGCATCGTCGTCAATTTTGCTGACGTCTTTTCTTATGCTGAATATTCAATCGATCCAGGAAGCTCGGGAACGCATCAGCCCGCGCATTCATCGCACACCGGTAATCACCTCGCGACAGTTTAATGAAGTCGCCGGCAAGGAAGTTTTTTTCAAGTGTGAAAACTTTCAACGCGCGGGTGCTTTCAAGATCCGTGGCGCAACGAACAAGATTCTGTCGCTGACGCCCGAGGAAAAAGGACGAGGCATCGTGGCTTTTTCGTCAGGCAATCACGCGCAGGCGGTGGCGCTTGCCGGACGTGAAGCGGGCGTGCGTGTCCTCGTCGCGATGCCCGAGGATGCCCCTGCGGCGAAGGTCGCCGCGACGCGCGGTTACGGTGCGGAAATTGTTTTTTACGATCGTCACAAGCAGGACCGCGAGAAGTTCGCAATGGACATCGCTGAGCGCGAACGGTTGATCATGGTCCCGCCTTACGACGACTACTTTGTTCTCGCGGGCCAGGGCACCTGCGGCCTGGAGTTGCTGGAGGAAGTGCCTGAGATCGATTGCGTACTCGCGCCGTGCAGCGGTGGTGGTTTATTCGCCGGAGTCGCGACCGCAGCTAAAGCTCTGAATCCGAAGATTCGCTGTTTTCCCGTCGAGCCTGCAACGGCGGACGACACGCTCCAATCGTTTCGCAAGGGTGAACGCGTAACGATCCCTCCGCCGCCGACGATCGCCGACGGCTTGCGCGTGCAGATTCCGGGCAAACTCACGTTCCCAATTGTGCAGCAGCTAGCCGAAGATGTTTTGACAGTCACCGACGAAGAGATAACGGAGACGCTGCGCTTCATGCTCTTCCGCATGAAGATCCTGGTAGAAACTTCGGGCGCCACCGCTGCCGCCGCAGTCATGTCTCACAAACTTCCTGCCGGTACAAAGCGCGTCGGAGTCATTTTATCGGGCGGCAATATCGATCCGGATTTACTAATCAGTGTTATCCCTGGCTAAAAACAAACTCACCTGCCACAAACGAAGCGAGATTCGCGATAACAATCACCACAAAATCACGCCACGTTGATTCCTTTCCAAAAGCCAACCAAAACAGCGTGCACTCAGCCAGCGGCGCAAATGTCTCCGCCACCAACAGAAACACGGCGCGCGACTGGTCCACCATCAGGAGCGGCAAGACGAGCACAACGATCGGATAAGTACAGGCCGTCAACCAGAAGCCCGCAGCTATGCGACGCCGCTTCGAATGATGTGCTGAGAGTCCGACGAAGAGTATCGGCGTCTCGATCGCGATCGTGAAAAGGTAACCAATCGGAAGGAAGTGCCACAGTTCCCAGGGTGACACTAGAGCATCCTCAGTAGGAATGGCGCTTCAGCAAGCACGTGCGCCATCGCGACGGTGAAGTAGATGTCGCGCGTGGTTGAGTAGTTCATCGAAAAACCAAACCACAGGACCACGACGCCCGCGAGTGCGGCGATCAGTAACGCACCAACCACGCGCGGAAAGCCGCGAGGATGGCGCGCTACCGGAACTGTCTTCACATCCCAAACGCGTGCGCCGGCTAAGCCTCCAATCAACGGCAACGCGACGATCCATACGCCGTAGTGAAGCATCTCGAGAAACAGATGGACCGACACGAGCAGGTGACTTGAAATCTGCGGCAACATTTCGGCGCCTGAATGCTGCGTGATGCGCCAGAACAGACCGTTGCTGTCCGGCAACGCGGTCGTTTGCGACAACTGCCAGATCATTCCCCCGAGCACAAACGGCAGCAGGAGTAAACAATGACGATATGTTTGCAGCCATTCGGGACGCGTACGACGCAGGTGCCGGTCGAGGAACCAAAGCGCGATCAGCGGATGGATGTAGACGAGCGCGAGGCTGAAGAAGTCGGGCCCGAGCCAGTTCAACGAGGCGAGTGCGAGGCCGGCCGGGACGGTCCACGTCCAATTCGTGCGAGGCTTTTGCTTGCTGCGCAGCCAAATCAGCAAACCCAACCAGACCAGCAAAGCAGTGTTCCAACCGGCAATGATTGTGGACCACGCTTCGTCACTCCACAGATGTGCGTTGTAGATGAACGGCAATGAAACGTAAGCGATCGTCAGCACACCCAGGCCAACAAACGCGGTCACAAAGAAATTGCGCGATCTTCCGAACCGCACTGGCAGTCGCATCAGGAAGTAACGCAACTCAAACCAGTTGTGTGGTCCGGCAAACAGAAACACCGTGACGATCGAGATCTGCAGCGGCAGCCAACTCGCAAACACCGCCGTCGCAAGGATCGACACGAACACAATAGCGAAGAACAAATCCGGCCGCGGATGACGCAGATCGAAATCCGGATTTCTTTCCGTGTCATCCGCGACCATTGTTCTATTTACCGTTGCTGCGCTCACTGCTTCTTCAAAGGCATCACCAGCCGGATGTGTGCACCCGAATCCGAATCCGGAACGATCTCGATATCAACTCCACCAAACGTTGGTTTACCTTCAGCCAGATTCTGTGGCAGATTTCTCCAGCGATAGGATCCCGGTGGTCCAGCGTTGCCGCGTGTGATAATCGCCGCGACTCCAATCAAGACTGCCACGAGCACCAATGCCCCCACCGTTTTCTGCGTGCGTCCGAAAGAGGTAGAACGTGCCAGCAGGATTCCGGCAATCGAAATAGCCAGAAACATCAGCAGTCCGGCGATGATAGTGCGCGGCGGGCTGAGAGCGATGCCGCCCACGATCGGACCATTGCCTGGAGCGCCGTCGAGCGCAGCGCGAAGTTCCTTCAACGAAGACTCTGAAATCTGTAGCTTCGCCTCATACGCTTTCGGATCGGTCGAGATCTCCATGCCCGTATGCAGGCTCTCCCGCGCCGTCCTTTGCGGCGGTTGCTGGGGCTTTGGTAAATCGGCTTTCGCGACAGACGCTGAGAAAATCAGACAACACGCAAACAGAAATGCTTTCATCACCGTTCTCCTTTCGAGGGCTTAGCTTATACTCCTTTGGCCTATTTCCGTCTAGACCTGTAAAATCCTCGTAGAGGTAGTCAATTGGCCCGCGAACTCCGTGTAATCAGCAACAATCAGAAGGTACGTCAACCCAAACCCGAATGGCTGCGCATTCGTCTCGGCGACCCAACCAACCAGAACCAGGTGTTGCAGTTGATCGAAGGTCTCAACCTGCACACCGTTTGTCAGGAAGCTCGTTGTCCAAATATTTTCGAGTGTTGGACCGATCGCACCGCGACGTTCATGCTCGGCGGCGACATCTGCACGCGTCATTGCGGCTTCTGCGCGGTCGGTAAAGGACAGCCCGGCAGTCTCGATCCGGAAGAGCCTCGACACGTCGCCGAAGCCGTGAATCACTTGAACCTGGCGCACGCCGTCATCACGTCGGTGAACCGTGACGATCTGCCGGATGGCGGAGCGGCACACTGGGCAGAAACTATTCGACAGGTTCGCGCCGCGAATCCGGACTGCAAGGTTGAGGTCTTGATTCCCGACTTCAACGGCGACGAAGCGGCGCTCAACACTGTACTCGACGCGCAGCCGGACGTTCTCAACCACAACACGGAGACGATCGCACGACTGTATCGGCGCGTCAGGCCCGACGCCGCTTACCAACAGTCACTAACGCTCCTGGAACGCGCCGCAACCAGACGCGACAGCGAGAACCGCGGCATGTTCACCAAGAGCGGAATCATGGTGGGTCTCGGCGAGGCGTTCGATGAAGTTGTCGATTTGATGAGAGACCTGCGTGCAGTTTCGTGCGACATTATGACGATCGGACAGTATCTCCAGCCACACGCGCGGCGTCTGCCGGTTGAGCGTTATGTTACGCCGGAAGAGTTTGCGAAGTGGCGCGAGATTGGTATGTCACTCGGGTTTCATCACGTCGAATCGAGTCCTCTCACGCGTTCCTCGTATCACGCCCGCGAACAAGCCACAAAATGAGGGCAACGATCTTCAGACAGCATGGCGGACCGGAGGTGCTCGAGTACACCGACGTGCCTGATCCGACGATTCGTGCGAATGAAGTGCTGGTGGAAGTTCGGGCCTGCGCGCTCAATCATCTCGACATCTTCGTTCGCAACGGACTGCCGGGCATCGAGATTCCGCTGCCGCACATTCTCGGAAACGATATCGCCGGTGTCGTGAAGGAAGTCGGGGAGCTCGTGACCTGGGCCAAGCCGGGTGACGAGGTGATGGTCCAGCCCGGAGTTTCGTGTGGACACTGCGAGGCGTGTTTGAGTGGTCAGGACAATCTTTGTCGCGAGTACGACATCATCGGCTATCGTCGTAACGGCGGATACGCGGAGTTGGTGGCAGTTCCCGGCGTGAATATCATTCCCAAACCGGCAGCTTTGAGCTGGGCGGAAGCAGCCGCGTTGCCGCTCGTCACCGTGACTGCATGGCACATGCTGGTGACGCGTGCCGGCGTGCAACCTGGTGAAGACGTGCTGGTCCATGCGGCGGGCAGTGGTGTCGGTTCGATCGCGATTCAGATCGCGAAACTGCGCGGCGCGCGCGTGATCACCACCGCGAGTTCTGACGAAAAACTCGCGAAGGCGCGCGAGCTCGGCGCTGATGAAACGATTAATTACTCGCGCGACGACTGGCCGAAGGAAGTGAAACGACTGACAGGGCGTCGCGGCGTTGACGTGGTCGTCGAACACACGGGCGCGGCGACGTGGCCCGGATCGATTGCAAGCCTCAAAAACAATGGACGATTAGTGACCTGTGGTGCTACCAGCGGCTACGATGCGCGCACGGATCTGCGACAGGTTTTCTTTCGACATCTCACGCTGCTCGGATCGTTCATGGGTTCGAAAGCGGAGCTGCTCGAGGCGATGAAGTTCGTTGCGAAGGGAAAGATTCGGGCCGTAGTCGATCGCGTTTTACCGCTGAGTGAAGCTCGACAAGCGCATGAGTTGATGGAAAATCGTGGTCAGTTTGGGAAGATTGTCTTAGAGCCGCGGATTAACGCGGATCATTTACCTGAATAGTCTTCAACGTTGAAGCGTTTCTTGAGTGCGGCGATATTGCCTTCCTCAAGATTGAAGTTGGTTCCGGCAATAAACTTTTTACCACCATCGGTCCTCGCCACATCGACAATTTGAGGAGCATTGGCTCTCAGGAAGTCACTGTCCTTTGAGTCGAATGGCTTACCATCTTTTCTCGAAAAGATATAGACATACGTGTAGCCGCCGCTGCGGATGAATTGCATGTCTTTTTCGAACTCGGTCTGCGGCGATGGTGACGAGGCAACCATTGATTCAGGCGATGCAGTCGACGACGTGTTGTTCGCCGGGCTTGGAGAATGGCCGCACGCGCTGAACAGCAGACCAATCAACAACACGATGACCGGTCGCGCGCGATCTACTCTAATCATCCCCGAGTCCTCCAAGACTATCGTCAGCCTTCTGGTCTCTAATGTACATGATCGTGCACTGCGTGTCCTCATAAACGATATCAAACCAGCCACTCGCGCGCGCCTGTTCGAAAAAGTCGTGATGAGAATTGTCTGAAAACACGTAGCGCGCGCCGAAGCGATCGCGGATCAATTGCCCCGGATCGTCTTCCTTGCCGAGCGTGATGCGTTCGTAGAGACTCGAGAGTTCAGGATCCTTGTCGTAGAGATAATTCGGATCGAGACCGGAGACGTAGTAATGCGAAGAATCGTAATAAAACAGACGCGGAAAATCGTCCCAATCGGTGTTGAAGACGATTTGTCCCGGCGGCACGTGAGTGCGCAGCCATTCGGCGCCAGCGCGATAATAATTGTGAGGTTCGCTCTGCCGGATCTCATGAACTGTCGCGCGGAGATTGAAGAAAAGGAAGATACATAAAACCAGCGCCACACTCAGCGCTGCGATCGTCGGTACCAACTCACGGAGAGAATCTTTATTTTCAGACGGCGTGGTCTCGCGATCCAGAAACGGCCTGAGTTCTTCCAGTATGTCAGACGGCAAACGTCTCAGATACGCGCGCATCCCATTCAACCACGGTTGAACCGAGAAGGCGGCGAAGAGGACGGCAAGCGGCGGCCAGTATTCGGCAATCCTGCGCCAGCGAGCCGTCATGATCATCAGCGCGGTGGCTAGCAGCAGAAAGAAGAGCGGAAAGTGAGCTCGTTTACGTTCTGAGGGTTCGAAAGCGATATAACCGGTGAACATCGCGATACACGCGATGATCGAGTTTCCCAGGAACTCCCACGAGTCGTACGGATACCATTCCTGACCGACTTTGGTGTCGAAGTCGTTTGCAGTGAGCTTGATTTGCAGGTGCTCGGATAGCAGTTGCAGGTTGTGCGGGAAATAGGGATTGATGACGAGACCCGCAGCACAACCCGCCAGCACATAGACGAGTGGACGCCATTCAAATCTGAACTCCGTCACGAGAATAACGATGACCCACAAAATCGTCGCCATCACAAGCAGGACAAAAAGGTCGTAGGTCCAGGTAAAAACGAGCGCGAGCGGCAACAGCGGCCAGTATTTGCGTTTGAAAAACAGGTGAATCGCGAGGATCAGGTAGATGATCGCAAACGGCGGCGCCTTGGTCATGTTCATCCGAAACAGAAACGGCTGCGCGCAAGACAGCAACGCGATCAACCACACCAACGGGTAACGAATTCGATACTTCAGCAAGAGCCAAAAGCACGAGAGCACGGCCAGTCCACCAAAGATTGCGGACGCGATCTTCGCGCCCAGTCGCGGATCTGAAAACGCTACAAATGGGATCTGAAATATGTGGAACAACAGGTGATGGTCCACATAGTCTTTCGAATTCAGAGTGGTGAGTGGCAGCCACGGAAACGCGGGCGGAAACGATCGGCTCTTGATCCCTTCCCAGAGCACACGTGCCCATTTGACGTGATAATACCCGTCATAATCGCCGCAGCAGATGGAATCGGTGGAGAACTGGAGTTGCCAGAAGATGATGCCGATGACAAGGGCGCCGGCGAGAAACTGAAGGATTCGGATAGATGACTCGGATTGAAGCTTAGAGGCTATGCCGGAGGATGTCGTCATCAATCGCTCAACTGGTCACAGTTGTTCGATCAGATCGAGTAATGCTCGAGGATCGATCGGCTTGGTCATATGAGCGTTGAAGCCGGCTTTGGTCGATCGTTCCTTGTCATCAAACATCGAGTAGCCGGTGACGGCCACCATCGGAACAGTTTCATAACCGGGCAACAGTCTCACTTCGCGAGCCAATTGATAGCCGTTCATCTCGGGCATGCCTATATCTGAGATTATCACGTCAAACTGGCGCTCACGCGCGGCTTTGAGTGCAGCGGGAGCAGAAGCGGCGGTTACTACCGAATAACCAGCATGAGTCAACACGACCGCGAGCATCTCGGTTACATCAGCAACGTCGTCGACCACGAGAGCCGAGCGTCGCTCCTGCGGATCACTGCGCAGGATTTCCGCATCAGGCGCCATGTCGTTTGAGTGATTCGCCCTGATTAGCAAAAACTGACTGAGATGAAGAGGGGAGGGCTGATAACCCGCAAAAACGCACGATGAATAATAGTCTTGCATCGAGGCAGCCTTTCCGCAGTTTTACGCCAGACCGCGTATTGTATGGAGAGCGAGTTAACTGTAGCCGAAACAATCGATGGTGTCTACAGGGTCTTGGTTTTTGCCACCGAAGTTTCACGCAAAGGCGCAACAGTTACATCAAAATCTTCTTTGCGGCTTTGCGTCCGAGCTTTGCGCCTGCGTGAAAACTTTGTCGTTGCGAGTCTTAAATTATTTTGTTACGTTGAGCCAAACTCAAAACAGAATAAAGGAGCGAACCCATGGCAGCGAGAAAAGGGACCAAGAAGTCCAGAGGCGCGCGCAAAGGTGGTAAAAAAGCAGCAAAGAAGAGCGCGTCAAAATCCAAATCTCTAGGAGGCGCAAAGAAGGCAGCCAGGAAGTCGACTAAGAAACGCGCAGCTAAGAAAGGCGCAGCAAAAAAGGGTACTAAGAAAGCGGCAAAGAAAACTGCGAAGAAGGCCGCGAAGAAGATGACCAGCAAGGGTACTGCTAAGAAAGCCACGAAGAAGCGATCCAGAAAGGTAGCAGCAGCGCCAGCCGCGGCGCCACCGGTTTTGGAAAGCTACGAGAGGCCGGTTGTAGCCAGCAGTTCAGAAGCGAACGCTGAAGAGGGAGCGGGCGCTGAATCTGAAGCCGCCAGCGAAGAAGGTAAAGAAGGTAGTTAGCAACGGCCAGATGTACCCAGCCGGCAATCTTTTCATCCCTGTAGCGCACGGCCAGTTAGAAGCAATTCTGAAAGAGCCTCGGCAAGGTCCGCCCAGAGGCGTGGCTCTGGTCCTACATCCGCATCCACTCGGCGGCGGCACGATGCACAATAAAGTGGTATTTCGTGCCGCCGCTGCGTTGAACGATGCTGGACTCACAGTGTTGCGCGTCAATTTTCGCGGGGTCGGGCAAAGCACGGGTGAACATGACGAAGGACGCGGCGAACGTGACGACGTCCGTGACGCGTTGGATTATTTGTCGTCACATTATCCGGGTCTCAGGATAGTTCTCTGCGGATTCTCTTTCGGCTCGCGCGTCGGCTTGGAAGTCGGCATCAAAGATCCTCGCGTGGAGTTTTTAATCGGCATTGGTACGCCGCTGGACAAGTATGACTTCGGTTTTCTCGCCGCCTGTCGCAAGCCTTTACTGTTGGTTCACGGCGAGCACGATGAGTTTGGTGACGTCGAGCAATTGAAAAAGATGGTGGCGGAGTTTGAGCAGACTGTACCGGTGCGATTGGTATTAATCCCAGGCGCCGGACATTTCTTCGACAATCACCTGGACGAGCTCAAACGCACCATCACCGACTGGACCAA
>Ga0126376_10001700_pt1 | contig 12037 bp, 10 predicted proteins | sample PanSoiMetPlot_15_FD_92760 | JGI IMG/M metagenome (GOLD analysis project Ga0126376, IMG submission 92760) | Tropical forest soil microbial communities from Panama - MetaG Plot_15 | ecosystem: Environmental > Terrestrial > Soil > Tropical forest > Bulk soil | place: Panama | collected 2016-02-17
CAGAGGTGTTACCAGATCCTCCTGAGTAACGACCCGCCATCGACAACAACCACTTGGCAGCCGGTGAAGTTTGATTTCCAATTGTGGATGGGGCTACCACCTCGTCGTCTTCGGGCAGGCTCTCTTGAAGTAGTCGAAGCACTCGGCGACGTTCCTCGACTGGCAACTTGAGCAGCTCTTCGATTTTTTCTCTCTGGATCATGGCAATCGATATATTACCTGAATGTGCGCTGCGTGTCTCTTTCGCCGCAGGTCCATTAAGGGGCCAATAACGATTCCTTAGAGTTCCTTTGTTTACCTTACGGTGCTATCCATGCCGCAGGTTTCCTTTGAATTCCTGTAAATCGCTGCTCTTTCACGGCGGCGACACGGGTTCGATTCCCGTACGGGACGCCAAAGCTATCAATCACCTACAAGGAATCCCGTTTCCCCCGTCGGATTACTCATGTCCATTCGCACCTTAATCTTCAAGCTTGAACGATCCGATGGGACTACATCCTCTTATACTTACACATACCACGATTTTTAGAACAAAACCGATCATTTTATAGTCGATACTTTGTATAAAATGAGGCTGATGATCCTGTCCTATACGATTCTGTGAGAAGACTTAAATAGTTCTGGTCAATAGGCGCGTAAAGCTCAATTCGCAACCTGTGATCCCGTAATTGACAGCCCGTCGAGACACGCATATTGTTTTTGCTCCCTGACCGCGCTCTGATGCAATTGGTAATTAGCTGTCTAATCTGGCTATTCAGAGTGCCTTACACATCATGCCGCACAGGTTTGAGGTTTTTTTATCTTACAACAGTGCTGATAGGACAGACGTTTCGTCACTTGCATCGTATCTGCGTGACCTTGGAATCAGTGTCTGGTTTGACCAGTGGATGCTGATACCGGGTACGGCTTGGCAAAAGGCACTGCACGAGGGAATCAGCTCTTCGCAGACAGTAGCAGTCTGCGTCGGGCATTCTGGTGTGGGGCCTTGGGAGAATGCGGAGATGATGCTGGCGCTAGACAGGGCACTTAAGGACTCAGATTACAGGGTTATTCCAATCCTTCTGCCAAGTGCACCGGCGGACAATCACATCGAACTGCCCCCGTTTTTGAATCTTTATTCCTGGGTGGATTTTCGTGTCGGTTTGAACGATCCAGAAGCTACGCGCAGACTAATTGCCGGCATCAAGGGAAATATACCCGGGCCATCACAAGAACCGGCGGCATCGTTCTCAGTAAACACAACCAATTCAGCGCCACAGCAGAGCTTAACTGCAAGTCAAAACATCGATCTTGATGTACTGTCTCGATGTCTTTCCGTGATTGGCATCCCGGATGATATCCAGCCCGAGCTCGTTAGCTGGTTAAGGACCGAATGCGATCGCTATTTGGATCGAAGTCGGATCTTTGACGTCAGCCGAAGCATACCAGAGAGATTACAGAGGTTCGGCCTTCCAACACCCGTTATACACGATGCTGAAAGCTTTCTCGATGAATGGGTGACATCCCTAACACCGCCGCGTTTACTCAGCAATGCATTTTATGTCAGCAACGAAAAGATTACGCGTACCTATCGTGCCTATCGGTCTGCTATTGAGGCATATTTCGATGCTGTCGGAAACCCATTAGAAAGCGATGCCGCTGAAGACAAGTTTTTGGCTACCTATCAATACTTTGCGGGAACAGGAAACTTTGTGTTTTTGCCTGCCAGAGTGCTTCTTGGTGAGAGCCTTTTTTGGAGCGCCGACCCGGTGTTCTACTTTGTCGGAGCCTTTATGCTGGACCGGAAGGAGCTCTTTGACGCTTTCCCATCTGTAGAAGTGTTCTTAAAAGAAAAAAGCCAACGAATAACTCTGGGTTTAACGAACGAGGTATTTGGGCACTCTGATCCATTTCATTATCCATATGTGACTATGTCCGGATATCTGGGACAGACATCTATGAGAATGAGAATGTCACGGAAATACGTCGCTGTGAATTCCATGACGGTAGATTCACTCTTAACGTTAATAGCGGGAACACCCGTAATCATTTCTGGCGTGGGGAGTATCGAAAGAAGTCAAGATGGGGGATATTTAATACAACCAACGGCATGTAGGTTTTCCCAAAGCCAGAGCTGGCTCCACCCAATTGAAAGGAGTTAATCAATGATCCCGCGTGAGGATTTTGTCGGCACTATTAGAAAGGAGGCCAACGGTCAGGAATTGCTGCTTGAAGAGTTCATGGGTGAAGGATCAACCGCCGTCGTGTATGCGATCAAACCCGTAGACGAACCTGGGAAAAGCCAGACCGTTATGAAATTCTTCAAACCACAGGCATTTTTGGAGATGAGCGTATTAAACCACGCCTTTCGTATCGATAAGGAGATGTACCCCAATCATCCGCTGCTAATGGAGCCGGATGAGCGATTGAGACGGCTGACAGAAGAGATGCTTACGCGGCTTTCATCAAACGGCTTTGAATTTCGCGTTACGCTGTATAAGAAGATCATGAGTTCAGCCGTTGAGGGTATGGCGCGCACCTACGGTAAAGACTTTGCCAGAGGTGAGCTCAGCAAGGATTTTCTAGAAGATTCTCAATTGAAGCCCAGGATAGACGAGAACTTTCTTTATCACATTCAGGAATTGTTGGAAGAAGACAATATCACGGCGGATTATGAACCCTTCTTTGAATTCTTAGCTAGCGCCGTCCCAGAAGCAATTACCCGATGGAAAGCCAGTGGGTCTTATCACCCTTTCTCTTCAAATGCGCTATACAACTTGCTGGGACTAAAGCTTGAAGATTTTATTGATGAAACAGAGTTAGACCACATAGCGAGTCAACCTACGTTTCAGGAAAAAATTACCACGCAAGCACTCTCTGTTTTGTGGTGGCTGGTAACGATCTTGTACCACCGAGCCGCTGGCTTGATCCAATTGCTGCCGAGTACTGATGAATCCAACACTGATGAAACAGCAGATGATTCTGATTACGCGAACTTGATGTCAAAGTATGAACGGGACAGGCAAACTTATGAAATCACAAGTTGTGTAGACGCGGGATTAATTGGATGCAGACTTGTTGATTATTTTGCGAGTCAGCCTGAGTGGCAAAACAAGCAGCTTTCTGGACTGGCTCGATTATGGTTTGCGAGGTTGTTGGAGCTTTTGCATGAAAATGACGAACCTCGACGTCTAGCGTTGGAATCTGCGTTGACACTTCTCACTGAAGAAGATTCCATTCGAGATCGCCACGACGTATTGCTTGGTCTTGCCCGCATAGTGCATCAGAGTGATCCAGATCGCGCACTCGCATACCTGCGCGAGGCGCAGGTTATAGAAGTCAAACTCAACATCCCTTTGGAGCAACGAACGAGAGAAGTAGTTTGAGCCACTAAGTAGAGTTGATGTCGACCGATGTTCTAGGAAAGATCGTGGCTCCTCATCATTGCGCTTCTCCTTGCCATCTATCGTCTTTTGAAAAGAACAAGCGCCAATTCATCAAGAATACTGTGCTGTGGTTATTTCTAAGTTGAATCAGAGGGATGACTAACATCGAGAATACTCGACGAGTATTGTAAAGGTGAGGTTCCAGAAGTACTTTCTGCTGAGCAAGCATTTTATCGCATGATCCAGCCGAAGCGAGTGTTGAAGCCTGTTATAGTGCCGGGCCCTTTCTTGAATCGGAGCGTGCGTCAGGTGCTTGGCCCTAAGAGAAAGCGTGGCGGCCAATTCGCCAGCAAGTGATCGATGGTGTGTAGGACACGTGCTCACTGCACACGTCGTTATGACAACGACAATAATATGGTTGCCACGAAGTTAGGGAGTATGACCGTTACTATCGCAATCGTAGTGAGTGTATCTATTAGCGGTTTCTATTTGTCGCGTATGCAATAGCCCATAAACGGACCTAATATGACGCTCATTGTGAGTCTCCTGTTTGCACACGAAAAAAACAAGTAGCACTTTCCGCTACTGGTTTTCGGGGAATGCCTGTTTACGTGTGGGGAAAAGTGAGTCGGTCTTGAATGGAAAGAGACACTCAACGCGCGTCCATTAAGCGTCCAATAACGATCCCCTTGAGTACCTTTGACTACCTTACGGTGCTATCCATGCCGCAGGTTTCCTTTGAATTACACCAAATCGCTGCTCTTTCACGGCGGTAACACTGGTTGTTCTTTACATTGAAGGTCGGGTTGCGCCAACGATCCTTGCACCCGCCGGTGTGGATTTGATCCTCCTGGTTCTATTTTCGGTCGCGTTCGTAAAAACCCGGCGTGGATTCGAGTAGTGCGAGGCTCGCCGCGGTGCGCATTTGCCACGATTTTGCCTGCTGCAACTCCGCGATCTCCAGCGAACGTTTGAAACACTGTTCTGCGTTTGCCGCGTTCTCTGTCGACTGTTTGAGCAACAACTCGCCTTTCAAGCGATACAGCTCGGCTTCGTAGTAGCGCTCGCCTTTGCTCTCTACCAGCGCCATCGCTTCGTCCAGTAAGCGGATGGCCTCATCCGTTTCGCCCACCCTGGACAATGCTTCGGCAATCAATGCCAGGAAGTGTGGCCGAACGAGGAAGGTTCCGGTGGCGTCGAGCGCGGCGAGGCCTTCACGCATCTGCTCTACTGCCGCACGTCCACCTCCTTGTTCGCTAAGTGTCCAGCCCTGCATGATCATCGCCATCGCGCCATACAACGCAAGTCCGTGTTCGCGCGAGATGTCGATCACGGCTTCAGCATAATACTGGGCCATCAGATGATCGCGACGAAACTGATAAAGAACACTCGCGAATAAAGCTGCGTGCGCCAGGCCCTGTGGCTCAGATAACTCGCGTGCGCGCGTCAGCGCATCTTCTATACGATGCAGAGACTCGTCGGGCAGCCCGATTACCCAAAGCGCCCAGGCAGCAAAACACGGCATCGCGACACCCGGATTCAAGGCGTAAAGAAAAGAGTCGTCACGATGTTCAGCGGGATCGTAAAGTGCGAGTGCTTTCGCGAAGTGTTCCAGTGCCAGCTTGAAATTGCCGCTATGCGTGAAAGTGATCTCCAAAGCCCAATGACCACGCATCGCGAGTCCGGGATAAGGCAGCCGCTCGGACAGACTCAGAAACTCTTCCGCGATGCTCCGGGCTGTCTCCAGGTCAGCACTCAACATATAAAATGTCCACAATCCCCAGAGAACCTCAGAAACATCCGGCGTGTCGCCTAATCGGTCATAAAGCTCGCGCGCCTTCGTATACACTCGCCCAACGTTGGGCGAGGCATAACCCTCAATCGCAATCAGCGGCACACCCAGCGTGAGGTGTAAACAAAGCGCCTCGTTTACTGTTTTAGGACTGTCCGGCAACTTGCCGATCAACTCGAGGCCATGCTGCGCCAGGTTGACTGCCTCCTGATAAGCGAAGCGACGGATGGCGTTGTTTGCGCCCTGCTTGAGGTAGTATGCGGCCCGTTTGTAGTTTCGGCCGCGCTCGAAATGCATGGCGAGCTCAGCGGCAATCTCTCCCGCTCGTTCGCCGTATACCTCTTCGCCGCGCTCACCTATCAGCCGGTGCATCTGCATGCGCCGCGACATAGGCAGCCGGTCATACAAAACGTTCTGATACAACGCGTGTACGAAGCCATATCGTGTCACCACCTCGCCATTCGGTAACTCGTGAATGCCACAATCCTGAATGTACTGCCGCTGACGAGCGAGCTCACCACAGCGTTCTTCCACGACGAGCGGATCCTCTTCCAGGCCGGCGGCGAGTGCGTGCGTCGAGAATTCAACCCCGGCAACACTCGCTGCTTCCAGTGTCCTTTGTTCCTCCGCCCCAAGATGGTCGACATGTCTTTCGATCATCTGCCTGATGTTATCCGGCACGCCGACTTCGACGTTCTCGATGTCTACTGTCAGGTTCCAACCACTACCACTCGGAACGATTAAGCCTGTCTCGAGCAGATAATCAACCGTATTCACCATAAACAGCGGGTTACCGTCTGTGCGGTTATGGATCAACCCTGCCAGGCCTCGGGGAAATCTGCTGCCGAGAAACCTCATCGCCAGGTATTCCGATACTGCCGCCGGAGTCAGGTATTCAAGGGGAAGCTCTTTACAGAGGTGCTTCGCCAGTAACTCCTGTTTGACTGCTTTGAGTGGATGACCACTCACGTTGAGCTCGGCGCTGCGATACGTTCCTATCAATAGGAGATGAGCGGGACGCCGTTGCGTGGCAAGGTACGAGATGAGATCGAGGGTCGAATAGTCGCTCCAGTGCAGGTCTTCCAAAATCAGGACCAGTGGTATCTGCGCCGTCAACAGGTCGAGCGCCTCGCCCATCTCGCGCAGCATTCGCTCGCGCGTTGCGCCGGACATTTCTCTGCTCAACAGCTCACGATCCGATGCGTCCAATAACCAGGGCATTTGCAGCAGCCACAACGGTGCATGGGCCCGCAGCAACTCTGTGACTTGTCGTTCTTCCCTGCATAGACGCCCGATTGCTTCGAGCACCGGTAAGTACGCTTCACCGGTTCCGTATTGCTCCAGACATTGGCCTCGACCGACGCGAACGGTGCCGTCAGCAGGAATTGTTTGGGCGAAGGCGTCGACCAGTGCGGTCTTCCCAATCCCGGGTTCACCGGTGATGAATGCAATCTGGCGCTCTCCACGCCGCATCCTTCGCAACCAGCGTTGCATCCGTGCCAGCGCTTCCTCGCGCCCTACGACGCCACGATAGATGGTGAACGCGCCCGAGAAAAAATTGTCCTGTGACGAGAAATCCGGCTGCGGCGCTTGTTTGGGTGGGGCAATCTGACCAATGAAGCGATAGCCGCGTCGATGTGCAGTTTCAATAAATCTCGGAGATTTTGGATCATCTTCCAAAGCTTCCCTCAACTCACCAATGGTGACTTTAAGGACTGCATCGGTGACGAAAGTTTCCGGCCAGACGGCGTTAAGCAACTCTTCTTTAGTGACGAGCTGCCCCGGACGATGTAGGAGGTAGTTGAGTAGAGAGAATGCTTTAGGCCGGATTTTGATGGCTTCCGCCGCTCTCCACAGGCATTCGTTAACCAGATCGAGGGAAAAGCGATCGAAGATTATCTGCTTGTCGTTCGCTATCGGCTGCACAGAAGTTACCGAAAACTTACCGAACTTTTAGGACTGGTTAACCATGTTTGGTCCATTGTCCTCCTCTATAGGAGGGATGGCAAACGCGGCCGACTGTGAGTAGGCCGTACAAATAGCCACGCGTCAAAGGTGATTAGAAAGGGCTATCCGAACAACATTTTTTTATCAAGGGTGAACCGCAGCCGGTTCAATTGAGAAGAAGGAACGATGAGTAAACGTAGTGAAGAACTTGCCCGTCGACTGGAGTTGGGGGCACGTGCACTTGAAGATTTTGCGAGCTCGCTGACGGAGCTTGAATGGCAGAGCCGCGTTGCAGACGGGCGCAAGATTGGCGTGGTTGTACATCACGTCGCCAGTGTCTATCCGATCGAGGTGCAGCTTGCCCAGACACTGGCGGCAGGGAAACCAATCGAAGGGGTGACCGGGCATGTAATCGACACCATGAATGCCGCACACGCGAAGGAATTCGACGCTGTCACAAAAGCGGAGACGCTCGAGTTACTGCGCCGAAACAGCTCTGCGGCTGCAGCCGCAGTTCGTGCGCTTACTGACGAACAACTGGATACAGCGGCGCCCGTGTCGCTGAACGCTAATGCACCACTGACGTGCCAGTTCATGGTTGAAGACCATGCGGTGCGGCACAGCTATCACCATCTCGCGAAGATCCGTGCTGCGTTGCAGCACAAGAGAGTGGCGGCCTAAGCATATGACCAGTTTACGGGTGATCGATTGCCAGAAGCCGGAAGCGATGAATTTCGAAGAGGCCGTTTTGCCGCACCTCAATGCTGCCTACAACCTGGCGCGGTGGTTAACCCGTAACGAAGACGACGCTCAGGACGTGGTCCAGGAAGCGTACCTGCGCGCGCTGAAGTTCTTTGGCGGATTTCGGGGTTCAGACGCCCGGGCGTGGTTATTAACGATTGTGCGGAACACTTGCTACACGTGGGTAAAGCGGAAGCGATCGTCACACATTTCATGTGACCTGGACGAAGCCGCCTATGCGAAGGAATCTGATGCGCCTGATCCCGAAACCGTGCAGATGATGAAAGTGCGATCGCAAATGGTGACTGAGGCTATCGAAGAGTTGCCCCTTGAGTTTCGCGAGGTGGTGGTCCTGAGGGAAGTGGAGGAGCTCTCGTACAAAGAGATCGCTGCTGTCACAGGAATACCGATAGGGACTGTTATGTCACGACTGGCGCGAGCGCGAAAGAGACTACTGGTTTCTTTGCGTGAAAGGCTGCCGGTGATTCAACGCAAACGTTTCGGGTGAAACTCCTTCTCTGTGCCTCTGTGTCTCTGTGGTTTGTTACCACAGAGACACAGAGGCGCAGAGAAGACGAGGGAATAAGTGAATCGCCGGAATGGTCTGTAGAGCAGAAAGGGGATTCAGACATCAAGGAAAGTCGAAGGAGATTTTATGAAGAAAGCAGTTGTCAAGAGATTGGCCCAGATCAGTGTGCTCGCAGTGATCACGATGATCGCAGCAAGTGCAGCCGTAAAGGCGCAGAATCTGGAGAACAGGTTAATCGCAAACATTCCGTTTGATTTTACCGTGAATAACAAGAAGCTGCCGGCCGGCGAGTATTCGGTTTATCGCGCGCAGCCGAACAATGGCGATCTGGTTCTGCAAATAGCCGGCGCGGATCGACAGCACATTTTATCCGGCATAACGTTCGGCATTTCTACGCCTATTCCGAGGAAGGAAGGCACGTTGGTATTTCATCGCTACGGAGATGAGTACTTCTTATCCGAAGTCTGGCCTGCGGGCGCCAACAGTGGAAGAGCGTTTCGACAATCACGGAATGAACGCGCTATCCAGCAGAGAACTCAAGACGCAGTTGGTGCGGAAGCAATGAAGACACGGCAACCAGAGATCGTCACGGTTGCGGTGAGTCTGCACTGAGTTTCCATCACTCTTTTTCGGGAGGTGGCCTCGTCTTCAGTCATCATAGGCGGGGTCACCACCGAGGTGAACGAAAGTGGTCATAGATCGAAATGTGCAACTCGCGGCTGCCGGCGATATGGCAGCTTTCGAAGATCTTTACCGAACTTACAAATCACGGGTCTACAGTCAGTGCCTGCGCATGACCCGGAACATCGGTGAAGCTGAAGATCTCACGCAGGAGATCTTCATTCAGCTCTACCGTAAGCTGAAAACTTTTCGTGGCGAATCTTTGTTTACGACCTGGCTTCACCGGCTGACTTCGAACGCAGTGCTGATGCACTTTCGCAAAGTGGCCGCCAGGCCGGAGCGAACGACAGACGACGGCGAAGTTATGAGTGAACTGCCGGTCGGAAGCGAATGGTCCAACACGACCTCACTCGTCGATCGCATTGCATTGAACCAGGCACTCCAGCAGTTGTCGCCGGGATATCGCGCAGTCTTCATACTCCACGACGTGGAAGGTTACGAGCATCACCAGATCAGTGAGATCCTGGGCTGCGCGGTGGGCACGTCAAAATCACAATTGCACAAGGCACGACTGAAGTTGCGCCGCTTACTGCGACGTCGAAAGTCTACTCCGAAGACGGGCGGCCCCAGAGTGCCGCCCCTACAGTTGTTGTTAAGCGGGCAAATTAGATGACAGGACGTGAATGGATACAACTGTAGGGGCGACCCTCCGTGGCCGCCCTTTCGCAGAAAACAGACGCCTGAATTTACTCCAGCCGGTAGTTGGGCGCTTCCTTGGTAATGATCACGTCGTGAACGTGCGATTCCTTCAGGCCCGCTGAAGTGATGCGTAGGAAACGCGTCCGTTCCTGAAACTCCGGTATCGTGCGGCAGCCGGTGTATCCCATTCCCGAACGAAGACCGCCAACCAGTTGAGTCACCATTTCCGCGAGGGTGCCTTTGTAAGGCACACGCCCTTCAATTCCTTCAGGAACGAGCTTGGCGTCGTTCTCGGTCATGTCCTGGGCATAACGATCGCGCGAGCCCTCGCGCATCGCACCGAGAGATCCCATGCCGCGATACGTCTTGAATGAGCGTCCCTGAAACAGGATCACTTCACCGGGTGCTTCTTCTGTTCCCGCAAACAAAGATCCGATCATTACCACGTCCGCGCCCGCCGCAATCGCTTTCGCAACGTCGCCTGAGAACTTCACGCCGCCGTCGGAAATTACCGGAATACTTTTGTCTCGTGCAGCTTTGACGCAACTCGAGATGGCTGTGATTTGCGGAACTCCAGCGCCAGTTACAACTCGCGTCGTACAGATCGATCCCGGACCAATGCCGACTTTGATTGCATCGACTCCCGCATCGATCAACTCCTGCGCACCGGCAGTCGTGCCCACATTACCCGCGATCAGATCCGTTTCCGGATGACGCTTCTTGATCTCTTTGACTGCATCGATGACGCGGCTCGAGTGCCCATGAGCAGTATCGATGACGAGGCAATCGACACGCGCTTTTACGAGCTCGTCGGCGCGCTCGCGGTAATCGCCGGTCGCTCCAATCGCCGCCGCGACTCGCAGACGTCCCAGGTTGTCTTTAGCTGCCGACGGATATTTGATCGCTTTCTGAATGTCTTTTACGGTGATGAGACCTTTTATATGTTTGTCGTCGTCGACGACGAGCAGCTTTTCGATGCGATGTTTCTGAAGCACTGCTTTGGCTTGTTCTAACGTCGTTCCAACCGGCACTGTGACCAGCGGCTGCTTCGTCATCACTTCGGCGACCGGAATTTCAAAACGTGTTTCGAATCGCAGGTCGCGGTTCGTGATGATTCCGACAAGATGGCCTGCTTCATCCACGACCGGCACACCGCTGATGTGGAAACGCTCCATCACTTGTAATGCTTCGCGCACCGGACGATCCGGCCGGATCGTGACTGGATCGACGATCATGCCCGACTCGGATCGCTTCACTTTATCCACTTCCTCAGCTTGCCGCTCGACGCTCAGGTTCTTGTGAATGACGCCAATGCCGCCTTGCTGGGCCAGAGCGATCGCCAGCGCTGCTTCGGTGACGGTATCCATCGCCGCCGAGCAGAGTGGAATCTGCAGACGAATGTTTCGCGTGAAGCGAGTGGAGGTATCGGTTTGGGAGGGCAGAACGTCGGAACGATCCGGGATCAGGAGAACGTCGTCGAAGGTCAGTCCTTCGTGAATATCAGATGTAATCATGTTTTTTCAGATGAGCCACGAAAAGGCACAAAACACACAAAATGAAACCTGTTTGGGTTTCCTGTGTGCCTTTTGTGGGATAGAACATTACAGCTTCAGATTATTTGTTGTCGATGTGAGGTCATTATACATAGTCAGGTGAATTTTCTCTTGGTCACGTGGGGGAGTTATCTCCGCGCGACGTTGGAACCAGTGCAGCGCTGCGAGGGCGGCGGCGGTCAGAATTGCCAGAATCAAGATTGCCAGAAATACCGTCAATACCGGTGAACGCGTTGCCGGGGTATCGGTGTAGACTTTTGAGTGTAGCGGCGTGGTGTTTATATCGTCCGACGTTTCGCCGTGTTCACGCAGATATCGCGTGTAGCCTTCAATGGCTTCGCGCTCGTCGTAGCCCACACATTTCGCATAGGCCTTTATAAAACTGCGATTGAAAACACCGCCGGGCAGGCGTTTGTAGTCGTTGGCTTCGATGGCTTCTAGATAGTGGACGGAGATACGAGTTTGATCGCAGATCTCGCGCAGGCCCATGCCTCGCTCCTCGCGTGCGAGTCGCAATTGTTCGCCTATACTAGCTGCCATCTTCTCGCTCGATTCCTGGCGTTCGTTTGGTCGGACGGTTAACCCAGGTCTATCGTTGCGCCGCTTGAAGAATCTGGGACAACTCCCACTTTTTCTGCACTATAGCTTGCGCTGCTAAACGGTGTCAAACTTTTGTCTCGCAAAAGATCTGCGTCTCTTGCTTCTTGCCGCCTACGGTGATACGTTGAGGCCAACAGTGACCCGATTAGTCGCTTTTAATCTCTACAATAGACAAAAGTGAGGACAAAGA
>Ga0126376_10001704_pt1 | contig 12026 bp, 11 predicted proteins | sample PanSoiMetPlot_15_FD_92760 | JGI IMG/M metagenome (GOLD analysis project Ga0126376, IMG submission 92760) | Tropical forest soil microbial communities from Panama - MetaG Plot_15 | ecosystem: Environmental > Terrestrial > Soil > Tropical forest > Bulk soil | place: Panama | collected 2016-02-17
CTTACCGGAGCAAATTAGATGCTAACCTTGCGAAGAATCCCTCCGGCGTTCCGATCGCAATGGGCACAGGGGGTGGTTCTGCGCAAGCCGCGTATTTTGCGGTGCAAATGTATTTTCTGCATGCGGCATTTCCGGAAATTGTGGGAACGGAATACACAACGCGTGGTCTCGACTATGTTTTGGGGGTACATCCGGCGTCGAACGTGTCGCTCGTGTCCGGAGTTGGCACGCACTCCAAAATGATCGGCTATGGCAACAATAGAGCCGATTACACGTTCATTCCCGGCGGAATGGTCCCGGGCGTCACGATGATCGCGCCGGATTTCCCCGAGTTGAGCGATGCTTGGCCGTTCTTGTGGTACGAAAACGAGTACGTTCTTGATGGCGCGACCTCGTTCATTCTTGCGTCAAATGCCGGCGCGATGCTGGCGAAGTAGCCACTCGCGTGATTTGGGCTGGCCGCTATTTCTTGCGGTGAGATTCAAACCAGTTCAACGTGTAGGCAGCTTTGGCGATTTGATGGCTTGGGCGGCGCGTCAGCCCGTGCGGCTCGCCCGGGAAGCGCACTAGCGCCGTCTCGATCTTCAGCAATTTCAGCGCAGCGTAGTATTGCTCGGCTTCGGAAATCGGAGTTCGCCAATCTTCTTCGCCGGTCATGAGCAGCGTCGGCGTCTTCACATTCTTCACCAGCGAAATTACGGAGCGTTTCATGTAGTCGTCCGGCGCATCCCACGGATCGCCCGGGAACCAATATTTCGTGCCGATGATGGGAATGTCGGATGTAAGCGTCCAGCTGTACCAGTTGATTACGGGATATAGGCTCGCCGCCGCGCGGAATCGAGTGGTGCGATCAATCACCCAACAAGTGAGAACGCCTCCGCCGGAGCCGCCCGTGACGAACAGATTGTCCGCGTCGACGTAGCCTTTCGCGATCGTGGCGTTCACTCCGGAGACGAGATCGTGGAAATCATTGCCGGGATACGCGTGATGAATCAGGTTGGAAAATTCTTCTCCATAGGAAGTGCTCCCGCGCGGATTGGTGTACAGGACAACGTAGCCATTGGCCGCCCAGATTTGTGCCTGAAGATCGAAGCGATCGCCGTAATTCGAAAACGGCCCGCCGTGAATTTGCAGGATGAGCGGGTATTTTTTCGCAGGATCGAAATCGGGCGGCTTGACGATCCAACCTTCCACTTTGCGGTGGTCGAATGAAGATTCATACCAAATCTCCTCGACGGCGCCGAGTTTTTTCGCAGTGAAGAGTTCAGAGTTGAGCGAAGTGAGGACGTTGAGCTTTGGGGAAGAGAGCGAGGCAGCACCTACGTCGCCCGCGTCGGAAGTAGTGTCGTGCTGGACGGCGAAGGAATTATTTTTCGAAACGGAAAAGCTGCCGCCAAGATTGAGATGTTCGGCGAGAACTTTTTGTGAGCCATCGAGCGTGACGAAGGCGAGCTTTGTGTCGCCTTGATCGGCGTAAGCAAAGAAGATGCCCTTGCCGTCCGCGGACCAGTGCGGGGACGAAGCGTCACGATCGAGTTTGGAAGTGATGGCACGCGGATTCTTTCCGTCGCGATCGCAAACGTAAAGATATGTCGTCTGGTGGCCCTGATAGCGATCGTCATAGCCTGTGTAGGCAATGAGTTTGCCGTCGGGGGAAATATCCGGTTCGTTGTTGGGGCCTTTGCGATGGGTGATTTGTTTCTGCGAACCGTCGGCGAGAGAGATTTCGAACACTTCGCTGTGGAAAGGCTCATAGTCGTAGTCGGGAGTGCCGTTCATGGCGACGATCAGCGATTTGCCTTCCGGCGCCCACAAGGCGTACGAGCCGCCGCCGACACCGCCGGTGGATGGGCCGTGCGGGAAGTTGCCTCTGGTCAGTTGACGTGGGGCTCCGCCTTCTGCCGAGATGACGAAGATCTGAGAATAGCCGGGCTTGAGATAGCCTGGCCCGTTGAAGCGATAAATGAAATCGTTAAAAACACGCGGCGGATCGGCCCATTTCGAGCCTTCGGGAGCCATCGGAAGCGATGCGATTTTGAGCGGAGCGGCGGGAACAAGCGCGGTGAAGACGAGCTGTTTGCTATCGGGCGACCACGAAATGCCGGCCGGAGCGCTGTCGAGGTCTGTGAGCTTCGCGATTTGGCCCGAGTCCATCCAGCGAATGTAAAGCTGCGCTTTTCCGTCTCGATCAGAGACGAAGGCGATGCGCGTGCCATCGGGGGACCAGCGCGGCGAAGAATCGGAGTAGGTGCCTGTGGCAAGCGGGCGATGATTCGTGCCGTCGAAATTCACAATCCAAAGATTCGAAAAACGGCGATCGGTCGAGACATCCGCGGAATTGCGAACGTACACAATGAATTTGCCGTCGGGCGAGATTTGTGGATCGGTCGCGGTCTGGACGCGGAAGAAGTCCATGTAATCGAGGCGATCCTGGGCGCAAAGGGAAGAAGAAAAAGTGATTGTGAGACAGAGCAGAAAAAAATAACAAAGTCGCATCGGCAGGACGCTCCTGTTTGGAATGAAATTGTCAGGGGGATGGTAGGAGCGAGCGGCAGGGAAAGTCAACGAATTCAAGACGCGTCTTGAATAGCGCCAAACGTGAGGCTATAGTCCATGAATGTTGTTGCGAAGGTTGCTAGCGGTATTTGCAATCCCTTGCCTTTGCTTAGTCTCTGCCCGGTCACAGCTCCCAAAAAGACTAGAGCGCTGCTTGCCGAATCCCACGTTGGCGCAAGAGATTCGCGACATGAAACCGCCCGAACCCCAAGTGTACGTGCACGTCGTGCAGGTGGAATTCGCTCCGGACATCAAAATCCCGCGGGCGATTCAGGACGAGATTGTGAAGAGCGAAGCCGGAAAAATGCACGAAGAGGATGCAGATTCGGATTACTTGAAAGACGTTGCTGCCGAGGTCGCGGAAGTAAGCGTGCGCGGGTCGCTGCAAAGCGCAGGATACTTTCGAGTGCTGGCCGACGCGAAGGCGACCGTGCTGAAAACAAAGGGGCAGGATATAGATGTGGTGGTGACGGTCAGTGCTGAGCCGGGGAATCAGTATCGGACCGGAGAAATAGAATTTAAGGACGCCGATCCAGACAGAGCTTTGGCGTATAGCCCTGAGACATTGCGGACCTTGATTCCGCTAAGACCCGGCGATCTCTTGGACGTGGACGCGATTCGCAAGGGTCTACGCGATCTGACGAATCTTTACGGCACCGAAGGCTACATAGACATGACGGCCGAGCCGGAATTCAAGATTGACGAGGCAACGAAAATCATTGACATGACGATTCGAGTGGATGAACAGAAGCAATATCGCATTCGAGAGATCGAGTTTTGGGGCGCGAGGCCGCAAGTGGAGAGGCAACTGAAGGAGTCGTTCCAGAAGTCAGGAGAGGTTTTTGATAAATCGCGGATGGAGCAGTTTATTAAGGAAAACCTGACGCTCCTGCCGCCGGATGCGGCTGCGGATCAGCTTTTGAGCATTCGGCGCGATGCGTTCACGGGAATGGTCGATATTGTGTTTGACCTCCAGACTTGTCCGGGAACGGGGCTTTAGCTCACAGATTTAAGGACGACTGACCGTGACCTGGGTGTCGCGTGACGCATCGAACTACTCAGTCTGCCTGGGTAGGGCAGGCAAACTCATCCCGAGGTGAACTTATGAGCTGTTATGGCGGCAAGGAAATGGCGGCGGCGTTTCGGACTGTACGGAAGAATACCATTCAGGTTGCGGAGGACATTCCAGAAGACAAGTACAACTTTGTGCCGGCACCGGGAGTGAAGCCCGTGGCAAAGACGCTGGCTCATATGGCGTTTGTCACGCAGCTCTGGCCAGCGATTCTGAAAGATGAAATTACGACGCTGGTTGGATTTGATTTTATGTCGTTGCGGGATCACATTGGCGCTGAAGAAGCGAAAACGAGAACGAAGGCGGAGCTTTTGGAGCTGCTGCGGAGCGAAGGCGAGAAGTTCGAGGCGTGGCTGGAGACGCTATCAGAGGAATTCTTGGCAGTGCCCGTCATTGACGGCGACGGGAAAACCGTGAAGACGCGATTCGAACGTGTGCTCGGTGGAAAAGAGCACGAAATGCACCATCGCGGGCAGCTCATGCTGATCGAACGGCAGCTCGGGATTACCCCGCATTTGACACGTCAAGGCGAAGAGCGCATGAAGCAGTTGCGCGCAGCGAAAGCAGCAAACTGACAACTGACGATTTGCGTTGGCCGTTTGTCCTTCTTATGTAGGGGCGGGGCTTTAGCACGCCCTCTTTTGCCAGTAGCGGTAAAACGGCAGGCCGAGAAGGATAAGCCCGAGGCCGATCGTGGAGCGGCCGGGACTCTGGAAGAGGACGCTAATCGTGAGCGCAAGCGCGCCGAAGACGAAGAGTCCCGGAACAACCGGGTAGCCCGGGCAGCGGTACGGGCGCGGCATGTTGGGTTCGGTTTTGCGCAGACGGAAGAGCGATACCACCGCGAGACCGTAAAAAATCCAAGTGGCGAAAATAAAAAGGTTGGTGAGCTCTTCGAACGTCCCGGTGAGAGCCATGAGGCTGGTGAGCACACCTTGAAAGATGAGCGCTCGGCCTGGCGTGAAGAATTTTGGGTGAATGCCATCCGCGACGCGAAAGAAAACTTTATCGCGCGCCATTGCGTAAGGAACTCGCGCTCCGCTGAGAATCGACGAATTCAGTGAGCCAACGGCCGAGATAACCATGGCAAGCGTTAGCCAAATGGCCGCGCCGTGGCCGGAAACGTGTTCAACGACCTCGGAAGCCACGTACTGAGAGCCAGCGACCTTTGCAAAAGGAAGTACGCGCAAACACGCGGCGCTGAAGAGTAGATAAATAATCGCCACAACGGCGACGCCACCGACGAGTGCGCGCGGGAAATTCTTCTGCGGATCTTTCACTTCCGAACCGACAAGGTTCAAATCTTCCCAACCGTCGTAGGCCCAGAGTGCCGCTGCGAGCGCCGCAAGAAACGCGGTCAGCAGGCCGCCGTTGACTGCAGCTGGCCAATACGGGTCGCCCGTGTGCACGGCGCCCGGTGCAAGAAGCGCGACGCCAATCACCAGCAGCACAGAGAAAATCTTGAGGAACGTGAGAAAAACCTGGACGGCGCCGCCGAATTTGACGCCGATGTAATTAATGCCGCTCATAACGACGAGCCACACAACGGCAAGCGGCTGCGCCCATGTAAAGACGAAATCATATGGCTTGTACCAGTGCGTGAGCCCTGGAATCGCGATATGCAAAGTGAAAATCGGCGAGCCAATACTGGGAATCAAGAACGCAAGAAAACGCACTCCGCCCGCCGCGATGGAAGCGGCCGAAGCTGGCCGGCCGACGATAGAGTGCATCCACCCGAAGAGAAATCCCCAGGTCGGACCGAGTCCGCGGCGGAGATAAGCATACTCGCCGCCGGCTTCAGGGATGGCCGCGCCGAGTTCGGCGTACGACAGCGCGCCAAAGATGGAAAGAATCGCGCCAACAATCCACGCCGCAAAAACGACGGCGACGCTTTGCCCATCGCGCGCCATTTGCGCTGGTTTCAAAAAAATGCCGGTGCCAATCATCGTCCCGACAACGATTGCTGTGGAAGCCCAGGGTCCGAGTTCACGTACGAGCTCAAGCCGCTTTTCTGAAATGGCAGCAGACGCACTCATGCCGAGTGCTCCGCCGCGCTGGCTGGAAGGATTCTGCTCATGAGGCTGCCGACAAAGAATGTAACAGCAGAACCAATCAGCACATACCACGTAAATGCAACCGGAGTGAATCTCCAAACCGAGAGGATGACGGCGAGACCGGCGAACATGCCAACAGTCGCTCCTATAGCAGTAGCTCTCTTATCCAAGGTGCCAAGGAGAAAGAGTCCGAGCAGACTCCCAAAGGGAAGTGAAGCAACAGTGAGACCAGCTTCAAGCAGAGGTCCCCACGACACTAATCCGAAACAAATGAGCACCGCTCCCCAAACCAGCGTAATGCGCCGCGAGAGTTTCAGAAACTTCACCGGATCGGTTTGATGGCCGCTCAAGCGGGAAAAATCGAGAACCGTGCTGGCGGCGAGCGAGTTAAGCGATCCACTCGCATTGGACATTGCGACAGCGAGAATCGACGCCAGCAAAATCCCCGCAAGACCAGTCGGCATTTCGCGAACCAGAAAAGTCGGGAGGATAGCATCTGTGCGCTGACCGGCCGCGAGCAGCGGAGCGTGCTGCGAAAAAACGAAAAGCAAAACTCCGACAAGTAAGAATAGAGTGAATTGAAATAGGACGATGAATCCAGACGCGATAAGCGCCGCGCGGCTGTCGCGTTCCTCTCGCGCAGCAAGCAAGCGTTGGACAATCGTCTGGTCCGTACCGTGGCTGGCCATCGTGAGAAATGCGCCGCCGATGAGTCCCGACCAGAACGTGTATTTCGTGGCCAAGCTGAACGAAAAATCGAGGAAGTTTAGTTTGTGGCCAGTTGCCCCAGCGACTTGTGTGACTTCCGCCCATCCGCCGGGGATGCGGTGAAGCAAAAAGAAAAAGGTAATCACGCTGCCGGCGAGATAGAGCAGAAATTGAGCGACATCCGTCCAGATAACTGCCTTCATCCCGCCTTCAAATGTGTAGACGATCGTGAGCGCAATCACAATGAAAACTGCGAGACGTTCAGACGTGCCGAGCACGACGCTAACGACCAGCGCGATGGCTGCCACGCGCACGCCTTCCGCAATTGCGCGCGTAACTAGAAATGTCGATGCTGCAAGCGCGCGCATCTGTGGTCCGAATCTTTTCTCAATGAGCGCGTAAGCCGTGAAGAACTCGCCTCGAAAATAGCCCGGCAACAAAAGCACCACGATCAAAATGCGCCCAATCAGGTATCCGAAAACCAGTTGGAGAAAGGTTAGATTGCCGCCGTATGCGATGGCGGGCGTCCCGATAATCGTAAGCGTCGAAGTTTCCGTCGCAACAATGGAAAACGCAATGGCCCACCACGGAGCGGACCGCCCCCCGAGGAAATAATCGTGAACATTTTGCTGACCGCGCCGGAAGTAGATACCCAGTGCAGTGACACCGAGGAGGTAAACGAGGACGATGAGGAGGTCGGCAGAATGAATGTGCATGAAGTGCGACGAGGATAAAGGCGGAGGAAAGGGCCGTCAAGGATGAGAACAAGTTCAAACTCAGCGCGTGAAGCGCAACGCTGCGCTCAAGTATGCTTTTCTTATGCGAATTGGCATGGGGCTGGACGGCGGCGGCACGAAAACGGATTGTGTGCTGATGGATGATGCAGGGTGCATAGTGGGCCGCGGTCGAGGCGGGGCGTCAAATCCGTCGCGGATCGGTGCGCAGGCTGCAGCAAAAGGCGTCATGGAAGCGGCCACAGCCGCATTGCAAGACGCAACGCTGCGAATTGCGCAAGTCACGGATGTTTGTGCAGGATTGGCCGGAGTCGCTTCGGCCGAGCGAGCAGCGGCGATGCGCATGTTGTTGATAGAATTTTTTGGTGCTGCGCAATTCGAATTGTGCACTGACTTGGATTTGGCGTTGAGCGCGGCGGGCGCGGCTCCTGTGATTGTGCTGGTTGCGGGAACTGGTTCAGCGGCAATCGGAAAAGATTCAGTCGGGCGCATTGCTCGTTCTGGCGGGTATGGGCCCAAGCAGAGTGACGAAGGCAGTGCCTTTGCAATCGGAAAACGCGCAATCCATGAAATTGCGCGCGTTGAGCACGAAGCCAACGGCCCCAGCAAAGAATTACAGCAAAGAGTCCTCGAACAGCTTGACGCCAATTCGGTGAACCCCTTCGTTGGATTGGAAGGCGCAGAAGCGGACGCCGTGTATCCGCGCATTTTTCCGGTGATTGCGAGCGCAGCAGATACAGGAGACGAGTTTGCGCAGAAACTATTGCGGGATGCCGTACAGAGCCTCGCCCGATTCGTCGCAGATGTGCAAACACAGCTACATCTTGCCGCTACGGAATTTGTGTTAGGAAAGACCGGCGGCATGATTGGTCGCTCCCGCTATCTTGACGAAACGCTGGATTCAGAGTTGCAGCGAGTTGCCTCGCGGGCTGTGTTGGAAATTCTACGGACGCCGCTGGCGGAAGTTGCGGCGCGCCGCGCGTTAAGCCTATGACCGAATCCGAAGAGCGTAAGGAACAGCACGCGCACGACCCAACGTTCGAAGACCGCTTGCGCGACGGCTCGCCGCAAGCGTTGCGTGAACTGGCACAAAGTGCCGACCTCAACGAAGCGCAAACCATCCTCCTGCTTGCCCGAAAAGACTTACCCGGTGAACTGATTGAAGAGATTGCCCAGCGAAAGGCCCTCCTTAAGAATTACGCAGTAAAAAAAGCCCTTGTGCTCCATCCCCACACGCCTCGTCTCGTCAGCCTGCGTCTCCTCCGCGACTTATATTTGATGGACCTCGTGCAGCTGACGCTTACTCCTGGCGCTCTAGCCGAGCTGAAGCGCAACGCCGAGGAGCAACTCATCGCGCGGTTGCCACAACTTCCTCTGGGGCAAAAAATCACACTCGCGCGTCGCGGCCCCGGGCGGGTTGCAGGTGCTTTGCTCGCCGAAGGTCATGAGCAAGTCTTGAATGTTGTGCTCGACAATTCAAATCTGAGCGAATCGCACGTATTAAAGGCACTCTCGAAAGCTAAACTCTTGCCTCGCATCGTGGAAGCCGTCTCCAAGCATCAAAAATGGTCGCGCAGCTACAATGTTCGGCTCGCTCTGGTGCGGCAACCCGCGACCACACTCTCTACAGTGCTGGCCTACTTGCCGGAACTTACCGTTTCCGATTTAAAGGAACTGACCTCGCCCGGAGTCGTTCCCGAAAATTTTCGCCGTTATTTGCAGGCGGAAATTCAGCGCCGCCTGCGAAAAGGAAATCCAAATGAGACGGAGTAGCGAACAAACCGTAAGTGCTCGTTCGCGCCAGTAGTACTTTCTCGTAGCGTTTTGAGCAATACAGGGAACAAAACAAGAGCTCACGACGTCGTATAGCAATGCAAGAAAATGAAGTATCGTGTACAAAAAGAAGCGGCGATAACGCCCTTGCGCCGCGCCTTGGGAACCCGGGCAGGGGGCTTCACCAGGTCTATGGGCAGTGGGGAACAAGGAATCCGCAGATTCGAGCGCCGCTGGGCGCCTCGCTATCGCTTTCATGCCGACCTCGAAATCGAATGGGGTTCCACGGTGATGCGCGCGCGCACGCGCGATATCAGTTCCAGCGGAATGTTCATCGAGTCGGCCGATCCACTGTGGGTCGGCGCAGGATTTTCTGCTCAACTCACGCTGGACAAACCCGTGAAGCTGAATTGTTCAGTCAAGCGAGTCGAACCAGGACGCGGCATGGGTGTTTCCTTTGCTCCCGTGGAAGAGCACCATCAAGAAACGCTCCAACAGTTGATCAATCACCTTTCCGGAAATCTTCCCTGACAATCGCGGTATCCTCTTGCTGATGACAAGATGCCTCGATTGTGGCGCAGAACGCCTCGCGGATCAGTGTCCTTCATGTGGATTGACAAGCGCAGCAGCAGAACTTGTTTTCCGCAAAAGGCTGATTTATCGGACGCTGATATTTCTTGCCGGTTCTCTCTGCTTTCCCTATGTAAGTCAGGTCTTTCCTCCCTTGGATTTGGACCTAATGCTCGTTTTTTTTGGTGTGCTGTTCTTCATTGGCTTGACGCTGGCAGTAATTTTAGATCGGCTTGCGCGGCGGCACGCAGAAATTGAAGTGCTGAAACGAATTTTCAGCGGGTTCGTGCCTCTGCCCTGGATTCTGACGATTATTTTGTTCGTGAACGGCAAATTCGACAGCCCAAAGAACATCGAATACATTCCAGCCACCGTGCGAGACACCTTTTACATGAAGGGAATTATCCGCGGCAGTCGGAGGCTAGTGGTCGGGTCGTGGCGTTCGGGAAGAAAGCTCGAGCGGATTGCCGTCGAAGCGGATGATTACGATCGCTTTCGCGTCGGCGATTCCTTGGAAGTGGCGATCGAGCCGGGCGTCGCAGGAATTCCCTGGGTCTATGGCGTCTACCGGAAAGGCCCTGCTAAGCCGTAAGTAAGCAATCGCTCTGACTGAAGTAATTAATAAAGCGGCGTCCCATTCGGCTTGAGTGGCGTTTGAATGTCCAGGTAGTTGCCCTTCTCTCCAAAACGAAAACGAAGCCTGTGCAGCGTTCCGATATCGCGCTCCTTCCAATCGGTGATCTCCGCGAACTGACCGGGATTCTCTTCAATGGAAAATTCGATGTCGTCACCTTTCACTACAATTTTGTCCGGATCGACGTCCATCACTTGCTGACTATTTCGGTCTATCAAAAGGTAGCGTTTCCAAAGGCGAAGCAGCAGAATACCGCGCTTGGAAGAGTAATAAAGATTCCACGATTTCGGCGCCTCTTCGTTGTAATGCACGATGGCAAAAGGGACCGATTTCCAGAGGTTCTTCTCCTTGGGCGGAGCCTGGGCCAGCGCGAAACTCGCCACAAGGCAGTACAAAAAGGCGGGAAAAATCAAACCCACAAATCGCCGACGATAAAAATCTTTCCGCACAAAGAAAAGTCTACGATGCGGGCGATTGTGTGGGCAAGCGAGGGAGGCTTTTAGGGAATCGCTGGACAGGTATAATGCCAGCCGATGAAATCGCTCGGCCGACTGTTCAAACGCGCTTTAAAAATGTTCGGGCGCGTATTCCCGCGCTGCAACATGCTTTCCCAAGCGATCGCGTTCAACCTGTTTCTCGCCTTTTTCCCTACACTGCTGCTCGTCGTGGCCATCGCCACGAGCCCGCTCGGCAGCCGCACCAACATGCTGGACATGATTACGGACTTTACCCGCTACCTGCCCCCGGGCAGCCGGCAGATTGTTTCCGAGTTTCTGATCCACCGGGCCCCGCAAGCCTGGAAGTGGGCAGTCGTCGGTTGGGCGGGTACTTTGCTTGCCGGTTCGCAAGTGATGAAGCTCATCATGGAAGGGATTCACACGATTTACGGCGACGTCGAAAAGCCGGGTTTCCTTCACCGCCAGTGGAGGGGCCTCTTGTTGTTGCTCGCCACGATTGCGCCGTTGATTGCGACCTCGATCTTGGGCGTGTTTGGCCGTCCTCTTCGTATGTGGATCACTCGGGAATTGGGGCCAACCCACCCTTTCCACGGATTGTGGCCCGTATTTTTCCCATTGGCGGCGATGTTCCTCTCTCTAATTGCTCTTGCTTTCATTTATAGGTTCGCCCGTCCAAAGGAGCACAGCCTTTGGAACGTCTTGCCCGGAGCTACCCTCGCTACCCTTTTATGGTGGTTCGTTGACGTCCTTTTCGGCTTCTACGTGCGAAAAGTGCCGTATTCGATCGTGTACGGCGGTTTGGCGGCTGTAATCGGTTTGCTCGTCTGGATGCAACTCTCTGCCGTCGTCGTTTTCCTCGGCGCGGCCTGGAATGCCGAGCGAGAGGAAGTCCGCCTGGCCGCTCCGAATAGGCCAGTTTGACTGCTTCCTCGGCTAGCCAAAACAACCCTCACAACGACTGAGGCCACGTAGCGCCGGGCTTCAGCCCGGCATCTTGCAGTTCAGCGGCTTGCCGCCGCCTTCTCCCGTCCTCAATTTGGCTCTCTTTTACGTCCTCCTCTACGTTCTGTGTTAAAAGCATTGAGTTTCCAGCCGTTGAATCATATTCAGCGAAGGCGTATATTTTCTCCAGTAAATCTCCAGGCACTCACCCACCTGGGCGTATTCCGGTGCAGGTCGAAGATCGTCGCGCGCGGGCCGATACGGCACAAAGGAAGGTACGTCCTGCCAAGCCACATCAAAAGCCGGCTAAAGTGGACCAGTCTCCTTTCGGCTTGCGGATTGGCTTTTGCGCGCCTCTGCAGCGGCCAAGACTCTGCGTCCGCAAATTCCGGCCAGTCGAACGCGCAAACGCAAACTGCGGGTCCATCGAGTCCGGCTCCAGCACCGCCCGCACCACAAGAGCAAAAAGCAGCGGAAGTCGCCACCCATGATTCCCCGGCGACATTCCGCGTGCGAGTCAATCTC
>Ga0126376_10001705_pt1 | contig 12023 bp, 10 predicted proteins | sample PanSoiMetPlot_15_FD_92760 | JGI IMG/M metagenome (GOLD analysis project Ga0126376, IMG submission 92760) | Tropical forest soil microbial communities from Panama - MetaG Plot_15 | ecosystem: Environmental > Terrestrial > Soil > Tropical forest > Bulk soil | place: Panama | collected 2016-02-17
ACGGAGTGGCCGATGAGCAATCGGCTGGGTAACCGACCAAGCACTTTGCCGATATTTTACGACGATGCCCGGCGTATCCAGAGCGGCTCCGTTTTATCCTGACCTATCCCGTCTGGAGGGCCATTCTGATGCTGTTCCCCAGCCAGTTTCCCATCGCTAAGCTTTTGAGCACGAAATCTCTGATCACTGTTTGTATGCTCGCGATCACCGCGCCGATCAATCTTACCCAGCAGAAGCCAACACCCGATCAGTCTGCCGCGACGGTGCAGCGCGAACTCCTGAGCAACAGGGAACTACTCTCGTCCTTCGGTCGAGTGGCGCAGAAGCTTCAGTCCGACATAAAGTTGCCGGAACCCCGCACACAGAGCCATCTGCTGCCGCTCCTCCCTAAAAACACGCTGTTTTTCGCCGCGATTCCGAACTATGGGAATGCCGCGCAGCAAGCGTTAGACATCTTTCGACAGGAATTAAAGAGCGACGCAGCGCTCCAAAATTGGTGGGGCAAAGGGGAGATGGCAACGAACGGCCCAAAGATCGAGGACGCCGTGGAGAGGTTCTATCTTTTGCACCAATATTTGGGGGACGAAATTATCCTCTCCGTATCGATGGAAGGGAACGAGCCGAAATTCCTTGCCGTGGCGGAAGTTCGAAAGCCCGGCCTAGATAAGTTTCTCGGGGACCTAATTGCCAAGTATGGTGGGCCTTCTGCGGCGGACGTTCGTTTGGTTGATCCGCAGGAACTTACCGCGACCAGGCAGAAAGAAGGGCGGGACGACCTGTTTGTCGTTGTTCGCCCTGACTTTGTTTTTGCGTCGGAGGACGTGGCTGCACTCCGTACTTTGAACGCCGGTCTCACTCGCGGCAATAAAGAATTCCTTGCCACGCAATTTGGCGCGCGTGTGACGCGTGAATATCAAGGCGGACTTACGCTTCTCGCCGGCGCAGATCTGCAATCGGCTCTCGGCTTGATTCCGCCTCCCGTGAAACAGGAAGCGGGTGTTCAGGAAAGTGGATTTGCCGACGCGAAGTACCTTGTTTGGGACCACAAGCGAATTGACGGCAGAGATGTTAGCCAGTCCGAATTAAGCTTTGCCGGCCCCCGGCATGGCATTGCGGCATGGCTCGCAAAACCGGGCCCACTCACGACATTGGATTTCGTTTCGCCGGATGCGTTTTTCGCATTGGCATTCAAGCTGGCGAGTCCGCCGGCGATTCTCGACGATCTTCAAAAAATGTCCAAGCCCGGAGCGGGAAGTCCATTTGCCATGCTTCCCCAGGCGGAGCAGGCTCTTGGGATCAGCGTGCGCGATGATTTGCTTGGATCGCTGGACGGAGAAATCGCACTCGAGCTCGACGACATCAATCCCCAAAGAGCAACGTGGTGCGCGACACTCGGCGTGAAGGACGGGCCGCGGCTCCAGAAAACGCTAAATACTCTCGTTACTGCGACCCGGACCAAGGTGGACCAGGCCGAAGAAGCTGGCATCTCCTACAATCGTGTTCGTATACCGTCGTCTCCTTCTCCGTATGATCTGCACTATGCGTTCATCGACAAGTTTCTCGTCCTTGGATCAAGTCATGATGCCGTTGCGCAAGCTGCAAGACTTCATCGTGCAGGCGGATCTATCGCAAAATCCGAAAAGTTCCGCGCATCGATTCCTCCAGGGCACACGGCTGACGCTTCCGCGGTTTGGTATCAGAATCCGATGGCCATGGCGGCGCTGCAGATGCGCACATTTGCTCCGGATCTTGGCGGCTCCTTTACGTCTTCGCTCGGCTCCGCTCCTCCAGCGGTCACCCACGTTTACGGAGAAGAATCCACCATCAAGTCAGCAAGCACCAATAGCGCTTTCGACGTCGGAGCCATCCTCGTTGTTGCGGCAATTGCGATTCCCAATTTGATCAAATCAAAAGCCGCAGCGAACGACGCGAGCGCCGTGGGCAGTCTTCGCACGATTGTCACGGCGCAAATTGCCTACAGTTCGCAATATCCCAAACTCGGATTCGCGCCGAACCTCGCCTCGCTTGGCCCCGATCCGAAAGGCACAGCATCGGAATCACCGGCACACGCGGGCTACGTGGACTCTTCGTTGGCCGGAACGACCTGCCTTGCTGATGCCCCTTGCGTCAAATCCGGTTATCAGTTCCGGCTGAGCGCGACCTGCAAAGACCATTACTGTAGCGGCTTCGTCGCCTGGGCGATCCCCGTCAACGCCAGCGCAGGCTCGCGGAATTTTTGTGCAAGCGAAGACGGCGTAATTCGCTATCAACTCGACACAGCGCCTACCGGACGCCTTACCGCCGCCGATTGCAAAAAGTGGGTTGCGTTACAATAGGGCCTTTCTATTTTCGGGCGTCACTGGCTCGTGCAAAGTAACCGCTTTTCGTTCGGATCTTGACGCCGTCCTGCTTTGGCTGAAGCGTGATTCGGCGAAAATTCTCGTCTTTCATTGGATCTAACGGGTAGTACCCTAACGTGTAGGAGGTTCGCAACTCCTCGGCGATTTGTTGAAAGTATTCTTTCGGGTCCATCGTCTTTGCGTCGATGTGCGCGCCGCCGGTATCTTTTGCGATTCGGTCCATCACCTTCATCCCGTACTTGTTGCGTGCCGTTAGCTCGCCATGCTTTCCCAGCTCCGTATAACGAATCGTATAGACGAGCACGTTCGCGGCTTGTGCTGCTTCAATCGTCGTCATCATGTCGTTCGAGCTGGAGTTGTCTTCCCCATCGCTAAAAACGAGTAACGCCTTGCGTCCGGGTTCCGCAGCCAATTTTTCCTGCACGGAGTAGTAAATCGAATCGTAAAAAGCTGTTCCGAGGTCCCGATCTTCTCTTGGACCGATCTCCGGGAAGTGGCCGAAATTCTTTTCGGACTCCTTTAGCCGGGCAATTACGTCCGTGCCCGACTGTGTGAAATCGCTTATCAGCCGCAGATGGTTGCCAAAGCAAAGGAGAAACACATGGTCCCTGGGTCCAATCACTCGGTTTAGAAAGACTTCAAGGTCCTTTTCGTGCTTTTTCGAAAAATGCTCTTGGCTGCCGCTCACATCCACAATCAATCCGAGCGTTAGCGGAACGTCGCTGCTTTTCGCAAAGAACGAAACCTTTTGGGGAACAGCATCCTCCAGCACTTCAATATCGTCCTGCGTGAGCGTTTCGACCAGAGCGCCTCGCGCATCTCGCGCTACAAAACTTACGCTCACCAGATTAACGTTTGCGCGAATCTTTGCTGTTTCCTGCGCCAACAAACCGGTCGCTACGAGGCAGGAAACGACGACGCTGAGCGCTTGCCGCGCCGCCTTCACTGCGGCTTCTCGTCTGTATCAATTCCGCGCGTATCCAGCAGCACCAGCTGAAACTGGCTCCCTTGACCGTTCGGTTGAATGCCCACGATATGTTGCTTCCCCTTTGTGCCAGACTTAAAAATCATTGCACCGGTTTCCGGTGTGTCGTCGCAAGTAAGTGCGTTGGGGGAACTCTTACCGTTCTGTGAGTCCTCCTTTTTAGCTCCGTCCGAACAATCCAGCACTTTTCCGTACTTTGCGAGTACCTTCTGATAAAACGCCGCTACCTTTGCCGGTGCATCGGTGCTTTCCAGTTTCAGCACGAGCAGCTTCAATCCAAATGTTTTTCCCCACACTCCGAAGTTCGCAGCCGGCGACTCGCTGTCCGAATCTTTGTGTTCCTTGGCTCCCGGATAGACAGGGAGGCCAATCTCCTTTTCCGAGACGTGTAACCTCAGTCGGATTCCTGCCTCCATGTCGCCTTGTGATGGTTTGGTTTGAGCGCCAGTCAGGGTTGCTAGGGCTAGCGTCGCCGGCCCTACCATTGCCGTCAAGCGAAGTCGTCGCCGCAATGTTGTTTCCATTTCACACCACCTCCTGCCTGTAAAGTACGATGTTCCATCCAAAATGGTTCCCCCAAGGTTTACGAATGTCATTGTGCTTTCCCTTGTGCTGCTCGTGCGGTACAGTTTCAAAGTTCGCTCTCAAGGAGGCTCATTCTAGATGAGACGTGCTGTTAAATCCGTTCTACTGCTTGCGGCTCTGCCGTTCACAGTCGCCGCGCCGCTCCGCTCGCAAAACAAGGAAGAGATCGCCAAAACAACTTTGAAAGTAGGCGATAAGGCTCCCGACTTCAACCTGCTCAGCGATAAATGGGAGCCCGTCAAGCTTTCCGACTTCCGGGGCAAGAAAAATGTACTTCTCGCCGTTTACGTACTCGCCTTCACCGGTGGTTGAACGAAGCAACTTCAGGCGGTCCAGGCTGGACTCGCTTCCGGTAAGATCGATCTAAACGATACTGCAGTCTTCGGCGTAAGCATGGATTCGCCAGCGGCAAACGCAGCTTTCGCCAAGCAAATCGATGTCAAGTTTCCTCTGCTCAGCGACATGAACAAGAAAATGCTCGTTGCCTACGGCATCCTTCAGGGACACGATGTTAAGGGTGACACATACCAGTGGGCGCGCCGCGCAAACATCGTCATCGACAAAGAGGGAATCATTCAGCACGTCGAATTTGACGATAGCGCCGTCAATCCGAATAACGCGCTCGACGTGTGCACCAATCTTCACAAGAAAGAATCAAGCAAATAGCAGCGCGGGTCGCGTTGCAAAAAAATGAACGATTTGTGACCACGAATCGCGCGGTTTTGTTTACACTGACAATGCCGCGCCAGTCGGAGGGCGCGCCTCGTTCATGGACAAAAAGAAATTCCTCTTCGTTTCGTTGAGCGGCCTGATCGGCGACATCGCTTGGCAAATCTCCAAAGAAGGCCACGAGGTCCGCTATTACATAGATAACGAAAAAGAACGCGACATCGCGGACGGCTTCGTTCCTAAATCCACCGACTGGGAAAAAGATGCGATGTGGGCAGACATCGTCGTCTTCGATGACACGCTCGGCCAGGGTGCGAAAGCGCAAGCGTTGCGCGCGACCGGGAAGCCGGTTATCGGCGGCACGCCGTACACGGACAATCTTGAAGACGATCGCTCCTTCGGCCAGGAAGAGCTGAAAAAAGCTGGCGTCAACATTATTCCGTACGAAGAATTTGAGTCCTTTGACCCGGCCATTGAGTTCGTCAAGAAAAATCCAGACCGTTACGTCATCAAGCCCAGCGGAGAAGCGCAAAACGTCAAGCGCCGGCTGTTTGTGGGCGAAGAAGAAGACGGCGAAGACGTCATCCGCATGCTCGAGGCATACAAAAAAGCTTTCGCCGACGAAATCAAGGTCTTTCAGCTGCAGCGCCGCATCAATGGCGTAGAAGTTGCCGTTGGGGCATTTTTCAACGGCAAAAAATTCGTTACGCCAATCAATATCAATTTCGAGCACAAGAAACTTTTCCCAGGCGAAGTCGGCCCGCCAACCGGCGAAATGGGTACCGCGATGTTCTGGAGCGAGCCAAATGCGCTCTTCAATCGCACGCTTCTAAAAATGGAACCGAAATTGGCTGAGGAAGGCTACGTCGGCTATATCGACCTGAATTGCATCGTCAACAGCAACGGCATCTATCCGCTCGAATTCACTTCGCGCTTCGGCTATCCCACGATCAGCATTCAGCAAGAAGGAGTTCTCACGCCCATCAGTGATTTCTTTTGGGAACTCGCCACAGGCGCCGAACCAAAGTGGCGTACGCGCAGCGGCTTCCAGATTGGCATTCGCATCGTCGTCCCACCATTTCCCTTCGACGACGAAGCCACGTTCGAATCCTTTTCCAAAAACAATGCCATCGTCTTCAAGCGAGATATTCCCGAACAGGTTCATATCGAGGACGTAAAACAAGTCAACGGGCAGTGGCTGATTGCTGGAACTTCCGGCGTCGTTCTCGTGGTTATCGGTCTCGGCCAAACCATGAAGCAGGCGCAGGCCCAGGTTTATTCCCGCGTCAAAAACATTCTCATCCCCAATATGTACTACCGCACCGACATTGGCGACCGCTGGGCCGAAGACTCCGACAAACTCCACAACTGGGGCTACCTGCGCTGATATGCCGTGTGTCTTGTTCGTGCTAAATTCCACTGGACATGCCTCCGGTTCTCGACATTTGTGTAATCTCGCGGCAACGAGATGGGAATCACCAGGCATGCCGTAGGACAGAACCAGTGAGGAGAACTTCCATATGAAACGACGCAGATTTCTTGCTGCTGCCTCGGCCACGGCGTTTATTCCACTAGTTTCGGGCACACTTGCCAAAGCAATTGCCCGATCGCCTCATATCTCATTTCCATCCGATCCTCGCTCGCGCCTCACCATTTCCACTTGGGCGTTCCGCTTCATCATTGACGCACCGCTAAACGAAGAACGCGACCCCAAGCTCGCCGCAATGGACATGAAGGATTTTGGCCCGTATGTGCGAGAGAAATTCAACGTCGTCAACATCGAGCCGTACAATCGCTACTTCCGCTCGCTCGAACCGACCTATCTCCACCAATTTCGCAACGCGCTTGAAAAGAGCGGCACGCACGCCGTGAACATTGCCGCCGATATGGATACCAGCTATTTCGACGCAGACGCAGCCAGTCGCGCCAAGTCTGTCGCCGAAGCCAAAAAGTGGATTGACGTCGCGGTCGCCATCGCTTCACCGAGCGTACGTACTTCTATGTCGTCCACAAAAAGCGCTCCCAATCTCGATCTCGCGGCCGAATCTCTCAAGCCCGTCGCCGACTACGCCGCTTCCAAGAACATCGTCGTCCACCTAGAGAACGACAATCTCATCGCCGAGGACGCTTTCTTCATCAAAAAGCTCGTCCGCAAGGTGAACCACCCCTACGTCCACGCGCTCCCAGATTTCGGCAACTCCTACGGTTCTGGCGACTCGGATTTCGCAGCTCGCGCCGTCAAGGCGCTTTTCCCCCTCGCTTACGGCATCTCTCACGTCAAACCGAGCTCCTTCACCGAGCAAGGCAAAGAGATGGAAGTCGATCTTGCAGGCGCTTTCGCTGCCGCAAAAGCTGCGGGCTACAAGGGCTACTTTTCGATGGAATACGAAGGGAAGGAAGAAATCCACGCTGCAACAGCAAAACTCATAGATCAATCCTTGAAGCTCATGTAGAGTTTGCTGGTTCAGTGTTCCGGCACACTCTCGCTAGTCCGCAGTCGTCAATTCCACCTGTGTCGAAGCATTCAGCCGTGTTCCCGCCAGCGGCGTTTGATCAATCACCGTCCCATGCGGCCATTGCGGCGCCGAAACTCCGTTCACTCTCCGTTTGATTCCCGAAGCTTCCAGTCGCCGTTGCGCCTCTTCTTCGTTCAATCCCACTAAGTGCGGCATCACATACGACGCTTCGCGCGGTCCAGCTGAAATCAGTACATCCACTCGTGGAGTCGCCGCTCCAGCTCCCGGCTTCGGATTCTGAACCACCACGGTGTCCGTTGATTGGTCCGGCATCATCAGATTCGAAACTTCGCCCACCTGCAGCCCGCCTCGCAACAACTCAATTCGCGAAACCCGCAGCGAATTTCCCTCAATCGACGGAATCTGCAATGCGCGCTGGCCGAGACTCAGCACTACGTGTGCTTGCTGCTCCACTTTCATCTGCATTCCGGGAGGCGGCGTCTGCCGCACAACCACATTGATTGGTAAATCCGAGTACACATGATCCGCCACGCGCAGCCCCAAGCCTGCGGACCGCAACATCGCGCCCGCATCGGTCACGTTTTTGCCAACGAGATTTGGCATGCTCACTTCACGGCCATGGATCGCAATCCGCATCGCAGTAATTGCGCTCAGAAATGCGGCGGCCGCCAAGATGAACACGAGCAGCGACATTCGCGCAGCCCACTCCAGCCGCTGCTTCAGTCCTGCCACGAAGGACTCCCCTTGCAACGGGGGAGCATCCGGGCCTTGCACTTCGCCGAATTGCGGTTCGTCGCTCACGCTTCCCGATGCTGCGGCAGACTACTTCTTCTCAAGCGGAGGTGCTGGATAATCCGGCAACTTATCTTTGCTGGTGTCCGCCCGCTTTACTTCCAGTTCGTCAAACAACAGCGACGGGCAAATCACAGTCGTTGGCACACCGCCGAACCGGTTGGTCACAATCGGATCATTTCCCGCCGCGCTCAGGTCGCTTCGCAGCGCGCGGATATCTAGCTCGCTGAACACTGCGCCGCGCACTAATTCTTCATGCCCATCTTTCGCATATACGCGATAGAGCAATCGCGGCGCCGCTCCACCCATGGTCACCACGCGATACCCAAAAGGCTGCCCGTTCGCGCTCACGTGCTCGATCATTGTCTTTTTCAGTTCGTCGAGCGATTTAGGGTCCGAGCTTTTCAGTTGCAGCACTCCCAAATTCGGAGCCGGCGGCGTGGAGGGCGCTGCCCGTCCATGCCCGTTCGAAGAAGGGAAGTCCCGGATCGGCTGCCGGCCCAGAAGATAATTTGTTAGCACGCCTTTATCAACGATATTTACCGCCTGCGCTTTCACGCCTTCGGAATCCACATCGTAGTTCCCGATCGTACTCTTGCCTTGAAACTCTTTCATCGTCGGATCGTCGATCACGTCGATAAATGCCGGCAGCACCCGCGATTTATAGCTCGTCGCAAACGCTCCCGTCGTTCGGTTCGGTGTGCCAAGTTGTGGCTTGCGCCCAAGCACGTTGTTGCCGATCAGACCTGCAACCACATCGTCCGCCGCGTCCGCTTCGAACAAAACCGGCCCGCGATACTCCTCGTCCACAATCGGCGCATTTCGCAACGCTTTCAGCGTGTCAAGCGCCTCGCGCGAATACTGCACCAACTTTTCTCGCGTCGGCAGTTCTTCGTATTTGGCCACCGTCCATGCCGGAGACCGCGCCAGCCTCATTCCGTCCGGCGCTTGCGTCGAAGCCGAAAGTTGCACGGTATACACATTTCTTCCTGTCCGCGTGACCGTGCCTTCGGAATTCACGAAGTACTCGTTCATCAACGAAAACCGCGCGAAGGCCGAAATGGATTGGACCTCCGGATACGCCCGGTAGATATTCGTTGCATCCTCGAGCGACTTCTTCCAGCCGGATTCGTCGTACTTCAGGTTGGCCTGCGGTTGTACGGCCGTAACAACCGGCACCTTCGCAAAATCCTCCACTGGATGTTCATCCGCCGTGAACTGTTTCAACGTGGCCTGCTTTTGCGTAAGCGCCTGCCCCGCTTCCTTGTACGCTTCATCCGTCGCCAGCCATATCTGGTGTCGCAACGCGATCGGATCATTGTCCAGCGGCAGAATCGATGTCTGCCCCATTCCTTCGCCGAAGTAACTGTCCTGCTTGTAGTCCCCAATGCGGACGACCACGCGCAGGATACGCACGTGCACTTTTTGGTTTTCCCGCAACGCGCCGAACGCCGCCTCTGCGATGAATTCTTCGACGTCGTTCACTCGGTATTCGATGTAGTACGGCGTCTCGACCTGGTCCATCTTCAATTGCGCTTTCGAACGCTCCAATTCCGTCAGCAACGCTTCCAGAATCGGATCGCCGCTGGCAGCGGCGTGTGCCGCCGCCAGTGTCTTAGCACCGTCGACATCTTCTTCCGCCGCGGTTCGCGCGTTGGGCGCCACAAAACCCGTGAGCGTCAATCCCAACAAGAAATGCAAAGCTAGACGATGAAGTTTCATGGCTTCACCTCTGGCTTTGCCGTATCGGCCTTCATGGTTTTGTCTTCAAATCCCGGTGGTGATAGAAGCGGCGGTCTTTCGTGCTCGTGCGCCCTCTTCTGCACTTCCATTTCGGAAAACAACATGGCCGGCGCGGCAGCCGATACTGGCACGCTTCCACTTTCCGCTCCACAAACGCCGTTGAACACGTGCTGCTGGTCGCTCGTCGTCATAATTCGTGTCAGCGCTGCTAAGGGTGTTCCCACGATATCCACTCCGCGCACCAACTCGTCCGGCCGCCCGTCCGGATACACCTTGTACACAATCACTGGCAGCACCTGGAATGCCTGCGGCAGCGCGCGCGTCGTCAGCGTGAAACCGCCCTGAATATCATCGAAATAGAGCCCGTACGGCTTGTTCTGTTTCTTCACTTCATCAATCAGCTTTTGCCGCATGTCTTTTTCCGGCACGGCCTGCGTCGAGCTGACAATCAAATTCCCCTGTCTCCCCGTGGCCATAAGTCCCGGCTGATTGCGTCCGTGCCCGTTCGAATGATCGAAGCCCGTAATTGGCATCCGCGACATCAAGAAACTCTTCAGCACTCCGTCCTTTATGACTTCCACTCGCTGCGCCGGCACGCCCTCATTGTCGTATTCATAAGTCCCGGCCAGCTTGACGCCGGCCAACTCTCTCATCGTCGGGTCGTCCGTTACGCTCAAAAATTTCGGCAACACTTCCTGCCCGACCTTTTTCGTAAATGTTTGCCCTTCGTCTTCGTCCTTTTGCCGGTGCCCCTCTAGCCGGTGCCCCAACACTTCGTGGAAAAACACCGCCGCCGCACGTCCGCTCAGCAGAGCGGGTCCGTCGTAGGGCTCGGCAACCGGCGCTTTGCGCAGCGCATGCAGGTCCGCAGCCATCTTCCCAATCTTCTCGGTTAGTTCTTTCTCGCCTGGCAGTCCGGCAGCCGAAGGCGCCTGAAATGTCTCGACTCGCAGCAAATCCATTCCGTCATCGGCGCGTGTCTGCGCCTCCATCACCAGTCGGGTCGAATGGCTCGGCGCTGTAATCGCCGTGGCTTCGCTGTTCACCATTCGTTCGTTCGAACTCGAAACTTGCAACACCACTGTCGCGAAATACACTTCCGGATATTTGCGGAACGCCGAAGAAAGCCGACGAATTTCACCTTCCCATGCGGCTTTGTCGAATGCTGGAAGGCTCAAAGCCTCTCCCGTGTGCTGTACTGAAGTTTCTTTCGAAAAGTCGGGCGACTTGTCCTCTTCCTCCGCCCGCACTGCTGTGTTCGTTTTGACGTTCAGAAACGCTGGCGCGGCCCGCTTGTAGCCGCGATCGGTCAATTCCCACAGGATGCGTGCAATGGCATCCTGATCTTCACCAACGGGAAGCGTACCGGAAACCACGCCGCTCGCTCGTGCTTGCCCGTGCGTGTTGTCCAGCGTTGGTGCTCCAACGCGCATGGTTACGTCGGCCTGCCGCCGCCGCACCGCCGTATCGGTCAGCAGGCTCCCGTACGCGCCCACCAGAATCACTAAATTTTGATCGTAAACCGTGTAGCCCAGGTAGTACGGAGCGGGGTCAGATTTGGCGAGTCCTGCGGTAGCACGCGCGAGTTCGCCTTGCATGGTCTTTAGAACCACATCCGCAACGACCGGCGTTTTGGCGGGCTCGCCAGCTCTCTCCACTCTAGGCTTTTTGTCTCCAGCAAACGTCAGCGGCGAAGCTGCCAGCTGCAGCGCCAGCCCCGCGCACAAGAATACGCGCGCCAACTCCGAAACACAGCTTTTGCGCCCGCGCTGCAACATTCCAAGGGATGCATTCATGAATGGGAGGCTCCATAACTTCTCAACATACTTGGTACAAAACGCGAGTATGCACGACAGAAACGGGCCGCGCAATTCAGACTTCCTCAAAGCGTTCCCCAACTGCGATACGTGCTCCGTTGCCGAATTCCTGGGCCGTCATTTGCTTCCGTCCTTCCACTTTGACGTGCGCGACGCGAAGAAGGCTGCCACCACCACATACGACCTTTAATTCTTTTGCGTCCCACAGCAAAGTTCCCGCAGCCGCATCCGGTCTAAGTCCCTCCGTGGGACTGCCCAATAATTGACAGTTCTGTCCACGAAATCTTGTGAAGATTCCCGGCCAAGGCGTGAACGCCCGCTGGCGGTTGAAAATCTCTGTGGCCGTCCGCGTCCACTGAATCCGGCCATCCTCCTTTTTCAATGGCGGTGCCGCTGTCGCTAGAGAATGATCCTGCTTCCGAGGCTGCAGCGTTCCGCCCGCGAGTCCGCGCAGAGTCTTTTCCATCAGTGCAGCACCAGTCACCGCCAGTCGGGGCGAAAGCTCAGGAGTCATCTCCATCGGACCAATCGTCAGCTCCTGTTGCAACACGATGTCGCCAGTGTCCATTCCCGCATCGATCCGCATCGTCGTCAC
>Ga0126376_10001706_pt1 | contig 12023 bp, 14 predicted proteins | sample PanSoiMetPlot_15_FD_92760 | JGI IMG/M metagenome (GOLD analysis project Ga0126376, IMG submission 92760) | Tropical forest soil microbial communities from Panama - MetaG Plot_15 | ecosystem: Environmental > Terrestrial > Soil > Tropical forest > Bulk soil | place: Panama | collected 2016-02-17
CTGCGCCGCCCGGGTGCGCAATATGTGCTGCGCGATCTGCTGCCGGCTGGCCGCCGGGCCGGCCGGGCCGGCCGCGGCGGTTAGGGCGTTCGTGAACGCGCCCGTCACCACCACCGTAGTCACCACCGCTACGGCGATGGCCACGATGGACGCGGACACCCCGATGCGGCGGCGCCGGCCCGGGACCGCCCCACTCATCTGTGTCTTCGGCCATCTTCCCATGGCATGCCTCTCCTCCCAGCTGGGCAATGGGTGTCTGGCACCGCAGGAGACGCGGCGCGCAAGGCCGGGCCTGCCGGTGCCGTTGGGCCTGCGCGGAGGCTCTCACGCGGCAAGCCTGCGGCACGCAGCGCACAGGCCATGCCGGTGAGGGGCCGATCCGCCAGTGAGGCTGCGCGCGCGGGTAACGACCCGCCCCCGAGCCGCGGCTCGCGGGCCAGCCCGGCCCGCGACCTCCCCGGTCTCCAGGAGAACTGCTCCAGCCCGGCCGCCGAGGCAGCCGCGGCAACACCATGGGCGATTCTCATGATCAGCCTCACTGTGACCCACTTCATAATGTCACGCGCGGGTCCGGGAATGCGCGGTTCGAGCCGCCTATTTTGCAGCGCCGCGGGTTAGGCTGCGCCGGCGAGCGCGATGTTCACGCGCACTGGTCACCCCCAGCCCAGCCAGGTCATGATCTGCTGCGCAACAACCGGAACCGGGCGGTCGTTGGGCAGCACGACGTCCGCTACCCCGACGCCCTCACCGCCTGCTATCTGCCGGGCCGCCTCCCGCAGCTCCTCCCGCCGTTCGGTGGTCACGTCGGCCGCCAGGCGCTGCTCGATATCGGGCAGCGGCACCGACAGGCGAACTACCCGCAGCGGCACCCCGACGGCCTCCCGGATACCGCGCAACTCGTCGTGGCTGGAGACGAAGTAGGCAAGGACAAATACGCTGATCCCCCCCGCGCGGTAGTTGGATACCACCGCCGCCAAGTTGCGCAGCAGGAAGGGGCTCTCGGCCGCGTGGCCGTCGAAGCTGTTCACGCCCCAGCCCAGGAAGTCAAGATCCAGCAGAGCGTATGGCTGACGGCGCTGCTCCAGAAGGTAGGAGATCTCCGCGGCAACCGTGCTCTTGCCCGCGCCGTAGACCCCGGTGATCAAGACGCCCTCGTCGGTGCGTACCCCCATCGGGCAAGCATACGGAACCAGCACGCCATGTCCCTCGCCCAAAGCCCGCGCTCAGCGGCGTCGGGCTGCCCTCGGCCCGGTCTGTAACATCTGCTGGCGCCGGGCCGTTTAGCAGGGGAGGGCTTTCGGGTTCCCGCAATCATGCGAGCCGGTTGAGGGACGGGTGCTGGCATGTCAGATCTGGCGAGGCTCCGCGAAGATCATCCCTACTGGCGCATTCACGCGACGTGGGCAAGTGCCGCCAGCGGCCCGGACCGGCGCCAGTTCCAGGCCCGCCGGGCGGGCGTCACGGTGCAGGCATGGTCCGCCGCAGCGCTTGCCCAGCGGATCGCGGAACAAGACCGCCAGCTGGCCACCCGCAACTAGCCCGGGCAGTCCACTCGGCGGCGGCGCTTTAGGGGTCGTTCGGCGCCGCCCTGGGAGTGGGCGGGCGGCGGTGCGCGCGGGGGGTTGCGGGTGCCTGGTTCCCGGTGGCTTTGGGCGGGGCCTGCGTGCCGCCGGAGCGCGGGTGCGTGGCGCTGAGCTGCTGCCAGTGCGCCGCGATTCTCCCCAGCAGGTCAATCAGCTGACGGCGCTCGGCTTCGTCGAGCGGGGTGAGGAGGGTCTCGGCGGCGCCGCCGAGCGCTGCTGCCGCCCGGCGCTGCGTGTCGCGGCCACCAGGAGTCAGATGGATCAAGAACGCGCGGCGGTCCTGCGGGCTGCGCACCCGTTCGACGAGCGCCCGCTGTTCGAGGTCGTCGAGCAGGTAGACCATCGCCGTGCGGTCGATGGCCATCGTGGTGGCGAGCTCGATCTGCGTCAGCGGCCCAGACTCCGCCAGCGTGCTCAGTACCCCCCACGCCCGCGGCGACAACCCCAGCGGCTCCAGCCGCTCGATGGCCAGGGCCTGCGCCGCCTGCTGCGCCACGAACAAGAGCTGGCCTACCCGGCCGGTCGGCCGGCGTGATGCCGCTGAGTTGCCCATATCCCGTCTCTCGCTTAGATTGTCTTCTAACAAGATAATCTTATTATCTGACCAAATTGGAGACCACGCGAAGGAGCGTGCGGCATGGAACCGCGCAACGCCATCGTCACCGGAGCCTCGCATGGCATCGGACAGTACATCGCCCGGGCTTTGGCAGCCCGACGGATGAACCTGCTGCTGGTAGCCCGTTCGGAGGCAGAACTCGCCCGCCTCGCGGGGGAGCTCGGCGGCGCCATCAAAGTGAGCGTCGCCGCGATCGACCTCGGCGGCCCGCAGGCAGCACGGCAGGTCGCCGCCGCGGCCGCCGCCGAGCTGGAAAGGGTCGACGTGCTGGTCAACAACGCGGCGACCGAGCCACAGACCCGCTTCCACGTGCTTACCCCGACCGAGATCGAGCACGTGCTGCAGGTCGACCTCATCAGCCCGCTGCTGCTGGCCCGGATGCTTCTGCCGGGCATGCTGCAGCGCGGATACGGCCGGATCGTCAACGTTTCCTCGCTGGCCGGGCACACCAGTTTCCCGTACACCGAGGCGTACGCCGCGGCCAAGGACGGGCTCACCGCCTTCAGCCGGGTACTGCACAGCGATTACCGGCGAACCGGGGTGTCGGCCACCAGCCTGATCCTCGGCCCCGTCAAGGACACAGGGGTCAGCGCCCGGACCCTCACCGAGACCGGCCTGACCGCCCGCACGGCGTTCTCGGTAAGTCCGCAGAAGGTGGCCGCCGCCACCGTCCGTGCCATCGACAAGCCCAAGCCGGAAATGGTCATCAGCGTCGGCCCCGGCCGGGCACTCAAGGCGCTGATGGACTACTTCCCCGGCCTCGGCCCAGGGCTCAACCGGCTCAGCGGCGCCGACAAGCTCATGACCGCCGTCGCCGACCACCGCGAAGCCGCCCGCACCAGCCCAGCCCCGCGCAACAACGCCCAGCCCACCTAGCGGCGCCGCCCGCGCCACCGTTGCCCACCCGGCGGCAGATCTGCGGGGTTATTGCCTGTGGTGAGCGTGGCCAGCGGTCCGCGAGGTGGGGTAGGGCCGGTCGTCCACGATGCGTTTCATCACGATCGTCGAGGTGATCCGCTGCACGCCGGGCAAGGGTGCCGAGTTTCTCATCGCGCAGCGTCTGGTAGGCGGCCAGGTCGGCGGTGGCGACGCGGACCAGGTAATCGGGGTCGCCGAACAGCCGTTCGGCGTGGCCAAGGCCTGCCGGCGGCAATGGCCAAGTTGCGCGAGAACCCGCTGCCGGGTGACGGTGTAACTGTAGTAGGGCACCACGGAAGGAGCGCCCCATGTCGCGCAGAACGATTGCCGCGACCGCTCTTGCCGCGGGGATGAGCGTTGTCCTCTTCGGCTGTAGTGGCGGCCCAGCCAAGACGGTTGCCGGCTCGGCGCCCGTTGCCGGATCCGCCGAGGGCGCACCCAAGGGCGCGGCAGCCGGGTCGGCCGGTCATCGGGCGCGGCCGGTCACGATGGCCGACGCCCGGGGCTGCCCGGTGACGCTCGGCCACCCGGTACCCCGCACCGCGTGGTGGCGGGACCAGCTGGCCGGCTGGAACAGCGCCGATGGCAATGGCTCGCTGTGGGTCGGCGGGCTGTGGCCGCACGGGGTTGTCATCATGACCAAGGGCGACGTCGGGCCGGGCGGCAAGCTCGGGATGAAGTTCGGCTGGTACCGGTTGGCCAGCGGATATCTTACGATCACCGGGCGGCGGCTGGACGCGCCGGCTCCCCCGGCCTCGGGGCTGACTTTCCGCGGCAGTTACGGGACGACTGGGTTCAATGCCTCAGGCGTGATATTCCCCACCGAGGGTTGCTGGCAGATCACCGGACGGGTCGGCCGGGTCGCTCTCACCTTCGTCACCTTCGTGATCAAGGGCCATTGCGACTTCGGTGCACCACAGAGCCGATGCGTTGCGGGTCGTGTCCACTGACTATCTTGGCCGGGCAAGAGGTGACGGCCGGTAATGGCTAGTGCTGTCCTTCGGTGAGCCGGGCGGCCTCCAGGTCCAGGCTGCGCTGCAGCCGCCGGCGGGTGGCGGCGCTGATGGTTCCGGCTTCATAGAGCCGGGTCAGCTCGGCGTTCTCCGCGGCGATGAGATCCCCCCTGAGCTGCCGCTCGGTCAGGGCTCCCGGCGCGGTGCCGGGACCCTCGTCCAGCCGGACGCGTGCGTTACCGATGCGGGCCTGCAGGGTGGCGCGGAGCTGGTCGATCACATCGTCGGAGGCGGCGCCGTCCTCGGCCAACTCCTCCAGGCGGGCCAGGCCCACTTCGGCCAGGCGGAGCCGGGCGACGGTTTCCTCACGGCCGGGACCGGCGGTTGCGGCCCGGCCGAACCCGGCGATTCGCGCGAGCGGCTCCAGGGTGAAGCCCTGCACGACGAGCGAGATCACGATCGCCGTGGCGGCCAGCACCACCACCAGATCCCGCTGGGGCAGCGCGGCCCCGCCCGCGGTCGTGAGGGGAATGGACAGCGCCGCGGCCAGCGGCACCACCCCGCGCGTCCCTGCCCATGAGACCACCGCGGCCACCGGCCAGACCGGGCGGCTAGCGCCGCGGCGCCGCTGCAAGATGGCGAATACCGGGAAGACCCACGCCACCCGGGTGGCGATCAGGGTCCCGGTTACCGCCAGCGCCGCCAGCAGCCAGGGCCCGGCCGGGCCCAGCTCTCGCACGAGCGTCGGCAGCTCCAGCCCGATGAGAGCGAAGACGACGCTTTCCAGCAGGAAGATGACGGTCTGATACACCGAGTGCAGCTGCAGCCGGGTCTGCGCGGTAGTGATCTTCGAACGCCGTGCGCCGACCGCCAGCCCGGCCACGATCACCGCGGTCACCCCCGAGACGTGCAGCGTCTCGCCGAGCAGGTACGCCCCGTACGGGGTGATCAGGGCCGCCACCGTCTCCAGTACCGGGTCGGTGATCCGGCGGCGCACCACGATCACGCCGGCCGCGGCCGCGGCACCGGCCAGCGCGCCGCCGCCCGCAAGGATGATGAACTCACCCACCCCGTGCAGCAGGGTGCCTGCCGCGGTCATCGCGGCCGCGCCGCCCACGGCGAGGGAGACCGCGATCTGGAACAGCACCAGGCTCGTGCCGTCGTTGAACAAGCTCTCCGCCTGCACCAGCGCCTGGATCCGGGCAGGCAGGGAAAGCCGCCGGGCCAGCGCGCTGACCGCCACCGGGTCGGTGCTGGCCAAGACGGCGCCCAGCACAAACGCCATGCCCACCGACAGCGATGCCACCGCCCCGGCGACGGCCGCGACCGCGGCCGCCGAGGCGAGCACCAGGCCCACCGCCAGCACTGCCACGGGGCGCCACACCGCCCGCAGGTCACGCCAGGGCAGCTCCTCACTGGCCGCATACAGCAGCGGCGGCAATACCACGAGGCTGACCACCGCGGGTGGTACGTGAACCGCGGGCGCTTCCGGCAGCATGCCCACGGCCAGGCCAACGGCCACCAGCAGGGAAGGGGCGGGAACCCGCAGCCGTTTGGCGAACGCCGCCACCACCGTCGCCAGCGCGACCAGCAACACCACGGTCTCGACTGTGCGCACGCGCCGGCACCGCCTCTCCGGTTCGAGGAGCCGTTGCCGACCAGACTTCCCGGCACGCCGCTACGCCCACTCTACCGAGCCCGGCGGCCGCCTCCCCGGCGCCGGAGCGGTTGGCGCCGCCCGTACCCGATCTGCCGCTTGCTCTTCTTTGCCGGCGCGCGAGTGGCTGAGGGTCGTTCCCGTTGTCTCCAGGAGTTCTCCATGGTTCCGCCAAGTCTGGGGCCGCCCGAACGCGCACATTGGTGCACGAGTCCGATCGCGTCCCGCCGCCAGGCGGCCCGAACGCAGAGGAGAAGTCGTGATCAGCTTTCGTGCGCACCGCGACGATCTTGCCGCGGGTGCCCCGGGCGATGACGCCGCGCTGGACGGCGGTGCCGCGTCCCCGTCCTGCGGCGGGCTGGCGGCGTGGCGGTGTTCGGCGTGACCGCGCGCACGGTTGTGGGAAATGCCGGCGTTGGCTCGTGGATCGAGCGCCGGGCCGCCGACAGCTTCATCTCCCGCGGTCAGGTAGTGCACCCGGCGACGTGGAACGGGTTCTGCTCAGCCACCCGGCGGTCGCCGACGCAGGCGTCGCGCCCGTCCAACGATCCGGCCAAGAACAAGTAGCGACAGCCTTCGTTGTCCTGGCGCCCGGGGCCCAGGCCACCCAACAGGAACTCCTGGCCTGGTGCCGGGAGCATCTCACCGCCCACCAGGTCCCCGCCCACGTGACCTTCACCGGCCGCCTGTCGCGAAACTCGGTAGGCAAGCTGATCCGAGCCGGGCTCCAGAACGCCGCCACCCCCCGCGCCGCCCGGCCGCCCGGGGTGCAGCGGTTCGGGAAGGTCTCAGAGGTGCTTAGAGCCGATTTAAGGCGTGTCCTTCGAGTCTTGCGGGTGTGAGTTCATCAGCAGATAAGGAGAAGGACCGATGAACAAGCTAGTGACGATGGGTGTCGGTTCGCTACTGGCGGCTGTGACGGTTGCCGGGGGCACGGCCATGGCCGGGGCAGCCGGCGCGGCCGCGGCATCCCGGGCAGCGTCCGCGCGGCCAGCCCTGGCCGCATGCCACGCGCAGCACCAGAACTACCCGTTCCCGAAGGCCGCCACGCGCTACCAGGCGGGTGCCGCGGGCACAGTGACCGTCGCACCGGTGAACGCCCGGACGATCAAGGTGGTCAAGGCCAGCCCCGCCCGCGGTTACCGGGCGCACGTCGATTCGCGGCAGGGCTCGTCGGTGGATGTGTACTTCACCAGTTCGAGGCACCGGGTGAAGTTCGAAGCGGAGATCAACGACTCCGGTAAGCTCACTATCACCGTCACCACGTGCTAGAACCGACCACGCTGGCCGCTGGCTGGGACCGGCCTGATGGTCGCCCAGCCGGTGGCCGCTCCCTGGGGGAGCCTCCTACGCTTAGGGACGTGACCTCGGTTCTGGTGGTGGAGGATGATCCCCAGATCCGCGCGGCCCTCACGCGTTCCCTGTCCACCAGGGGATATGAGGTCCGGGGGTCCGCCAATGGGCTGCAGGGGCTGTCCATCCTTGTCGACGCGCATCCCGACGCCATGCTCCTGGACCTCGGCCTGCCAGACATCGACGGCCTGGACCTGCTGGCGATGATCCGGGCGGTCAGCACCGTACCAGTCGTGGTGATCACCGCCCGGGATGACGACGACCAGATCGTCCGGACCCTAGACGCTGGAGCTGACGACTACATCGTCAAGCCGTTTTCCGCCAAGCAGGTGGAGGCACGCCTGCGCGCGGTCCTTCGCCGCGCCCGGCCAGAGAGCATCGATGCCGCGGTAACCATGGGAGAGCTGCACATCGACCCGGCGACGCGGCAGGCCACGCTCCGCGGCCGCGACCTGGGCCTCAGCCGCAAGGAGTTCGACCTGCTGCACCTGCTCGCCACGCGGCGCGGGCGGGTAGTGACCAAGCGCCAGTTGCTGGTGGAAGTCTGGGATCAGCCCTACGGCGGCGCGGAAAACACCGTCGATGTTCACCTGTCCTGGCTGCGCCACAAACTCGGCGAAACCGCCACCACCCCCCGGTACCTGCGGACGGTGCACGGAGTCGGCGTGCGCCTTGTCGATCCCACGGGCGCCGCTGATGAACAGCCAGACCAGGCCTGACGCCCCCGCGCGGAGCGCCACGCGACGGCCAAGGACCCGGCGGCGGCCACGCATCCGGCGGCGGCTCGCGCTCATCTCCGCCGTCGCCACGAGCACCGTGATGCTGGCATTCTGCATCCCGCTGTCATTCGTCGTTCGGTCCCTCGCCTACGACCGGGCCATCGATACCGCGGAACTTGAGGCGCGGACTCTGGCGGCGGAACTGGCCACCGCCCACGATGCGGGCGCCATCGTGAGACTGGCCAGGCAGGCCAACAGCGCCGCTGTCAACACGGCAAGTGTCTATCTGGCCAACGGGCGCACGGCCAGCGGGCTCAGCCTGGTCGTGGCGCCGGTGCCACCCGGCGTGCGCGCCGGGCGGGGCGCGACCACCGTTGCGGCCAGTGGTAGCCGGCTGGTGTGGGAGCCTGTCCGTGGGCACGGTGCCGCCCGGGCGGTCGTGGTCCGGGTGTCCTCCGGTCAGCTCACCCGTGGGGTGGCCAGCACATGGGTGTTGCTGTTTGGCGGCGGGGCGCTGTTGGTCGTGATCGCTGTCGCGCTGGCAGACCGTCTCGGCGCCAGCATCGTCCGGCCTCTACTGGCGCTGGTGACCGTGACCAACCGGCTGCGGGACGGCGACCTGGACAGCCGCGGCGTGCCCTCCGGGCCGTACGAGGTGGCCGAGGTCGGCCAGGCCGTCAACGAACTCGCCGTCCGGATCAACGCCCTGCTTGCCAGTGACCGGCTCGCGGCCGCCGATCTCGGGCACCGGCTGCGGACCCCGCTGACCGCACTGCGGCTTGACGTCGAGGCAATGGGCGACGCCGCTGACAAGCAGCGCCTGCAGCACGACCTTGGCACACTTGAGGAAGCGGTGAGCCGGCTGATCCAGGAAACACGGCAGGCACCACCCGGTGCCGCCGCCCGTGCCGACCTGGCCGAGGCGGTGCGGGACCGGATGGCGTTCTGGAGCGTGCTGGCGAAATCGCAGGGACGGCCGTTCGACGTGCAGGCGCCCTCCCGGCGCGTCGAAATCGGTCTCGGCCGGGACGAGCTTGAGGCGGCGATCGACGCGCTGCTGTCAAATGTCTTCACCCACACCCCGGAGGGCACAGCCTTTAGCGTGCAACTGCGCCGGACCGCGCGAGGGGCGCAGTCGTGGTCGCTGGTGGTTGAAGATCAGGGCACCGCGGATAGCACGCAAACGGCAAGACCAGTGCCAGAGCGCCGCGGCACGGGCCTCGGGCTCGACATTGTCCGGCGGACGGCCGCCCGCGCCGGTGGAAACGCGGCTGTCGGGCGCACCCCCGGCGGCGGCTTCCGCGTCGAGGTCCAGGTCCCGGACAACGCGGCAAGACCTTCGGCGTCGGCCTCCGGCTCCGGTGACTAACCGGTGGTCCGCTGAAACGGCCGCCAGGCCATTACGGTGACCTGCGCCTGGCCCGCTTACCCGCACCAAATGCCCGCTCGTCTGGCTAGCTGCCGCTTACGCGTCCTTGCCTGCCGACGGCGGTCAGCCGGCCAGCAGGATGCCCAGGAATAGGGCCGCCAGGGCGCTGACGCCGGTCAGCGCGCCGAATACCGCCAATCCGGCCGGGTTGCGGGCGCGGGCGTGGAGCGCGGCCGAGATCCCCGAGATGGCCACAACGATGAGCTTCACCACGAGGGTGGTCTCATAACTCCCCGTGACCTGGGACCGCACGGCGATGATGTTCCAGATCCCGGTGATCACCAAGACAGCGAACGCCGGCCAGGCGACCTGATTGAAGCGGCGGGCGGCGGCACGGGGAATCTCGGTGCCAAGGCGGCGCAGGACCGGAACCAGCGCGGCCAGGGTGATCTGCCCGCCGACCCACACGGTCGCCGCAAGAACGTGCAGGAACACCCGGATGGTGTCCCAGCTGACGGCCAGCATCATGCTCCTTACATCTTGGCCCCGAACCGGTGGCGTTACCGGTGGGCAAGGACGATCCAGACCTGTCCTGGGGCGAAGGTCATCCGCTGGCCGGACATCGTGGTGAACGTGGTGCCGCCACCTAGCTTGGGCCGGGACCAATGGGCGGTCCATGCCTTGCCATCGCGCAGGACCAGGGCGGTGCCCGATCCAGTGCTCTCCGCGTACGGCGGAGGCTTGCCGTACTCCAAGAACCGGGACGTGCGCACGGTCGTGTACTGGATCACCACGGTGGCCGGGGAGAGCCTCCCGCCGTCGGTGGTCACCGCCCGGGCGCCGTCCATCGACACCAGCCAGCGGTCCTTGGCCGCCGACCAGGAGAAGCGGAATGAGGCCGCCGGGTAGGACACCGATGCCGACCGGGCCGGCTTCCCGCCGGGCGGCGGCGGCCCGAACCGGAACCCGATGTCATGGGCCCTGCTTGCGAGGGGGGCTTGCCTGAGCAGCTGCCGCGTGCGGGCGTACAGGTTATAGGGCGCGATCCGGCTGGTGTCCCGGTAGTACCCGCCAGTGATGCCGGAGTAGAGGTCCACGATCCGCGCGGTCCGATGAATGTAGGGGAGCAGCGTGGCCGTAGCGCCCGAGTAGGCAAACCCGGGACGGCCGAACTGGCGCAGCAGTTCCAGGTCGTCCTCCCGCGCGCTGCGCACAGGTCCGATCACCGGCGGGTAGTCGGCGGAGAAGATCGCCAGGAACCGGCTCAGCCCTCCCTCGACCGGGAGTACGTAAACGATGTCCGCGTGAGTGAGCCCGGTCTGCGGCCGCGCATACGCGATGTTGTCGATCTTCACCGCCAGCACCCGGTGCAGCGAGCGCACCCGCTCGCCGGTGAACGGAGATCGCAGTTGCTTGGCAGCATGGGAGGGCGTGGGCGTCACCGACGCCAGCCGCGCCTTGCCACCGTCACGCAGCACCAGCAGCACGCCGGCCACCAGGCCGGCCAAGACGACCACGGCCGCCACCGCGATGACGGTCTTATGGCGGGTCCACCACATCGCACCGAACCGGCCACGCCTGGATGACCACACGCGCGGCCGCACCTCCTCACGTTCATCCTGCCGCGCACGAAGCACCGATCACCGGAGGCAAACGGCCCGACGAGACCGCCATTGGTCCCCAGGCCGGGCGGCATGTTTCATCTGGGCCTGTGTGCCATTCGGCCTGCGACGGGGGGACCGAGTGCCCTACCGATGTGCCGCATGGAGACAGAAGCTGGATATAACCGCGGCAAGACGTCCGCCAGGCATCCCACCGCGGTGATCCCGCAAGTGAACTTAAATCTCTAAGAATACCTTGGCTGTCGGCTCTTGGCTCAAGGCTACATAGGAGTCTTCCATGAAGACACATGGCCCGATGTCATCAAGGCATGAGCCCTCCGAAATCACTCCCGAGTTCATCAAGCAGGTTGAGCATGAGCTATATCATCGGCTTGGCTGGCGAGTGACCATCGCACTGGGTGATGGCATACTCGCAGCTAGGGTGGAGGGCGGCCCGCCGAGCCCGAAATCAGTGGTAGCTGTGATGGATTTGGGTCCGCTTCTGCGCCGGAAACAAGCGGCGGAATGGGCCGATTCCCTCGAACGCAAGATCAACGGTGAGGATTCGTCAGGCCGGGTCTCGGAACGAGCAGAGGACGTCGAACAACTCTTCGCGGAAATCCAGAAATCACCAAGCCCCGAGCAGACTGGTGCCTTTGTCCTTACCCATGTCAACGACTACGATGACGAGTTCTTCGAGGCCCTCACCGAGGTGATCACCCGTGACAAGGCGCATCGCCGCTTCCACCGGGCTCACCAATTCGAAGCGCTTCAAGAGTATCTGCGTGAGGTGCGAAGGCGCGCCCGCAAAGGCGAGACGGACCAGATGTGGAGAGAGCTAGCCTGCGGCGCGGCACGGGAGATCAAGGCGCATGATGCTGCCGGGCGGCCCGGCCGAAGGGGACGAACAGCAGGCCGGGCCGGTGCACGCGGTCGTCACTAACGATCGATAACGCTGATCGTAACCTCGTCGCCGAGTTCTCGTCACAGCCGTGAGTGAGCAGGTTCACCCACAAACACTGCGCTGGTGGAGCCGGGGCAAGCCGCGGCCTTGGGCCGTTTGACACGGGTCAGCGAACCACCAGAACGGGCCGGTCGGAGAGGTGTATCACCGTGTGTGCGGTGCTGCCAAGCAGCAGGGCGGTCAGGTCGCTGCGCCCTCTCGAGCCCATCACGATAACGCCCACGTCGTGGGCTCGGGCAGCGGCCACGATCGCGCGCGCTGCTTGCCCGTGGATGGTGCTCAGCACCTCA
>Ga0126376_10001707_pt1 | contig 12020 bp, 9 predicted proteins | sample PanSoiMetPlot_15_FD_92760 | JGI IMG/M metagenome (GOLD analysis project Ga0126376, IMG submission 92760) | Tropical forest soil microbial communities from Panama - MetaG Plot_15 | ecosystem: Environmental > Terrestrial > Soil > Tropical forest > Bulk soil | place: Panama | collected 2016-02-17
CACAAACTGCCCTTCGCTGCGAAACTTCGCGAATTTCTCGATGGCCCAGCGATGTGCTTCCGGCGCGCGATTCGTCAACATGTCGCTCGTCAAGATTTGCCGCGCAAACGGTGCAGGTTTCGTCGGTAGAGACTGCTCTGCAGCGGCAACTTCTCCCGGGACCGTGCTCGGCGGATATTTTTGTGTTTTCAGTGGGAAAAGTGGCTTTCCCGTAGTGCGATCGAAAAGAAATACAAAGCCCTGTTTCGAAGTCTGCGCGATAGCGTCAATCGTCTTTCCGTCTCGATGAACCATCAGCAGCGCGGGCGGCGATGGAAAATCACGATCCCAAATGTCGTGATGCACGCCCTGAAAATGCCAAAGGCGTTTTCCCGTATTCGCATCTAGTGCGATCAGGCAATTGGCAAACAGATTGTCACCGATGCGATCGCCGCCATAAAAATCGAACGCCGCCGAACCCGTCGGCGCGTAAACGATTCCGCGTTCCTCGTCGAGCGACATTCCCGCCCAATTGTTCGCCGCGCCGCTGGTTTTCCATGCCTCCGCAGGCCAAGTGTCGTATCCGAATTCGCCGGGATGCGGGATCGGATGAAACGCCCAGCGCAATTTGCCGGAGCGCACGTCGAACGCGCGTATGTCCCCTGGAGCCGCGGGAAGCGTTTCGGGGTAACGCCCTCCTGCGATGAAGAGATCCTTGTAAACAACCACCGGGCTCGTCAGCGTGATGGATTGCTCTTCGATAGGTTCGCGCCCGAGATTTTCGCGGAGGTCGACCCGGCCGTCCCGGCCGAACGTGGGAATCGGTATCCCGGTAGCAGCATCCAGTGCATAGACGAAATTCACTACGCCGGCCAGAATTCGTGGCGACTTGCCGTCGGTCCAATAGGCCAACCCGCGATCGGGCTGCGAACTCTTCAGTCCCGAATCGAATTTCCAGAGCAATGTCCCGGTCTCCGCGTTTATCGCGAAAATCTTCTGCGTCGGAGTAATTCCGTAAAGAATTCCGTCGACTGCGATAGGGCTCGTTTGCAAACCACCCGTTTCGCCCGTATCAAACTTCCAGGTAACTTCTAGCTTTTTAACGTTGTCGCGATTGATTTGCACGAGCGGTGAATAGTGTTGGTTGAGCGGCCCGCCACCGTAAGCGCTCCAGTCTTGCCGCTCCGGACCGGACGCCCTCACCTGCCATGCGTGAGACACAAGCGCCCCCGCTGTTGCAAGTACAAACACTGCGGCGCCGCCGAGCCACAGCAATCGAACTTTCCCGCGCATGGGAATCCCCCGCGGGGACTATACCTTGTCTTGTTCACGCCGTGAAGTTTTTGGAGGCGCGTGGCGGAATCGAACCGCCGATAAAGGTTTTGCAGACCTTTGCCTTACCACTTGGCTAACGCGCCCCAGTGAAGCACTCGAACAAAAAATGAAAAACCCACCTGCAGGGGAACTTCTGGCGGTGGGTCGTTAAATCGGCCGAGCCGATTGAATTCCTAGGTAATCAGCAAACCGTCGCCAGAAGAAGCTCGTCCGCAACACAAACAAGATCGTTGCGAAAAAGAGTTCATCTTGGCGTCCAAGCTCATGGAAACAATGTCTCCTAAAACCGCCGCGAGGTCAAAGCCGAATATTGCACTGCTCCTATCCAAATATTCGATGCAAAACACCGGGCGGCGGTTACGATGGCCGTTTCAGCCCTGCAGCCTCCGCCGTGACGTCTGTGTATTTGAGCCCCGCGCCCGTGTTGAACAGAACGACCTTGTCCTCAGGCTTCAGGTATCCGGTTTTAATCAAATGGTCGTACGCGACCGTCGAAGCCGCACCTTCCGGCGACAGGAAAATTCCTTCGTTCTTCGCCCAATCCTTTAACGAAGCAAGAATCTGCTCGTCGGGAAACGCCAGAGCCACTCCGCCGGACTCCTTCAAGATTTCCAGCATAATGTAGTCGCCATAGGGTTTCGGCACCCGAAGACCCGAAGCAAATGTTTCCGCGTTCTGCCACATCTGGCTGACTTTTTCGCCGCTATCGAACGCGCGCGCCATCGGCGCGCATCCGGCCGATTGCACCGCGATCATTTTCGGCCGCTTGCCCGCCTTTACCCATCCCAGTTCCTCCAGTTCCGCGAAAGCTTTCCACATGCCAATTAAACCAACGCCGCCACCAGTCGGATAGAAAACCGCCGCCGGATACTCCCAGCCGAGCTGTTCCACGAGTTCGTATCCCATCGTTTTCTTGCCTTCAATCCGGAAAGGCTCTTTCAGCGTGGAAATATCGAACCAGCCTTCCTTTTCTTTCCTTTCTGCAACAATCCGTCCGCAATCGGATATCAAGCCGTCAACCAGCGTGACATTTGCACCATACATCATCGCCTCGACGTAATTGGCGAATGGCACATCCTTCGGCATGAAGATATTCGCTTCAATTCCGGCCGCGGCGGCGTACGCCGCCAGTGCTCCAGCGGCATTGCCCGCCGAAGGTACCGCCAATTTCTTCAGGCCATAATGCTTCGCCATCGTTACTGCCAGCGCCAGCCCTCGCGCTTTGAAACTTCCCGTCGGATTTGCGCCTTCTTCCTTCACGTAAACATTCGCGTAACGCTTGCTTCGCAACATCGGCGTCCAACCCTCGCCAAGCGTCACAGGCGCTACTTCCGGCAGAACTGAGCAGTATCGCCACATTCCCAGCCACGGCGCCTTCGCCGCCGATGACGCGAGCGCTTCGCGCTGCGCAACTCCGCGCGCCGTGGACAAATCGCATCGCACGTATAACGAACCGGCGCAATCGGGGCAAACGGTCCTAGGTTGGTCTGCTGCAATTGTTTTCTTGCAGCGCGAACATTCCAGATGACTGATTTTTGGCATGCAACGACGATAGCAGCGCAACGGGAAGCGTGGCAAATTCCCCGGCGTGACCCTTTGCGGAAAATTTCCCTGGATTGCGGCTGGCACGTTAAGATGTCGCGGCTCAATTCAAGGCCGTGATCCAGTCTATGGAACCGACATCAAAAGAGGCAACATCTTCAGCTGTGCCCCGCGACCGAACCGCCTTGCTGATGCAACTCGCGGGCGTGTTCATATTCGCAGTGGGCTTGGTTTTGGTTCATTTCGGAGTCGGCCACGGGGCGCTCATCTTTCGCTGGACTGCGCTTGTGTTTCTGGCCTTTGCCGGACTTCGCCGTCCCTCTCTTACCTATTGGATTTTTCTCGCAATGCTGTTCGGCCTAGAAATTGGCCTCGATTGGCCGACGGCCGCCGTCAAGCTCAAGCTCCTAAGCGACATTTTCTTGCGCTTGATCAAAGTCATCGTCGCACCGCTGATTCTAGGCACGCTGATAACCGGTGTCGCCGGCCATGGCGACATCCGCAAAGTTGGACGCATCGGCTGGAAGAGCCTTCTCTACTTCGAAGTCGTCACTACCGTTGCACTGGTTCTCGGTATTCTCGCCATTAACATCACGCGCGCCGGTGTCGGCGTAGCCTATCCTGCCGGCACTACCGATGCCGCGACTCAAAATGTCTCGCAACTCAAATGGGACGACTTCATTCTCCACGTTTTCCCGGAAAACATCGTCAAAGCCATCGGCGAGAATCAGATCTTGCAGGTCGCGGTGTTTGCCGTTTTGTTTGCGATTGCGTTGTCGCGCGTAGCGGAAAAATACCGCATGCCGATGCTCAACCTCGCCGAATCGCTCACACAAACGATGTTCAGCCTCACAAAACTCGTAATGTATTACGCGCCGATTGGCGTCGGCGCAGCGATGGCGTATACCGTTGGACATATGGGCGCAAGCGTCCTGCTTCCGCTCTCGAAACTCATTTTTACAGCCTACGCTGCGCTCCTTCTTTTTCTGCTTCTGGTGCTGCTGCCGATCGCAATCTTGGCTCGCGTTCCGCTCAAGAAATTTATTCGCGCCGTCGCCGAGCCGGCCACCATTGCATTTGCCACGAGCACTTCAGAAGCGGCTTTGCCTCGCGCCATGGAGTGCATGGAACAGTTCGGCGTCCCGCGTCGCATCGTCGCTTTTGTTATTCCTGCGGGCTACAGCTTCAATCTGGATGGTTCGACTCTTTACCTTGCCGTTGCTTCCGTATTCGTCGCGCAAGTCGCTGGGATTCACATGTCCCTACGCGAACAGATTTTCATGGTCTTTGCGCTGATGCTAACGAGCAAAGGTATCGCCGGTGTTCCGCGCGCCGTAGTCGTCGTTCTCTTCGCCACTTCATCCCTCTTTCATCTGCCCATCGAGCCGATCTTCATGATCTTAGGCGTGGATACGCTGGTCGACATGGCCCGAACATCAGTGAATGTAATTGGAAACTGTCTCGCGAGTGCAGTGATTGCAACGTCGGAAGGAGAACTCCCTAAACCTTCGGCGGAATTGAATCAGTTTTCCGGTTGACCCTATTGCGGGAGCGTTCCATTTTTGGTTTTGACTTGTGGTGCTACGTAAGCGGCGCGCCGGGCCCCGTTTGATGCCGCAACAGGTGGCACTGCCATATTCGCTCCGCGAAAGCTGCGAGAATCGGCCTGATTCACTAACTCGCCTGCCCACAAGAGGATATCCATCAAACGTGCTTTTTGCAGATTGTTCAACGACTGCGCTTGCAGCGATACTTCCAGAGCACCGTGCAGGCAACTGGTCACCGAGTTTTTCAGCGCTTCGGAGTAAAAGAAGCCGCCGTTGCTTTTGGTTCGTTCTGTATCAACCTGCTCGAGGAATTCATAACAACGCAAAACAAAATGATCGCAGCACAGATCCTCATCGCCAAGGGAAGTAACTCCATGCTCCAGGCAAGCAGCATAGCGGCAAGGTTTGTGAAGATGCATCGCACGTTGTTCCCCCAGGTTCCCAATGGTCTCTTTCTTTTCCAGCACCCTTACTGGTACGGCCATAACGCTCCCTCAGATGAGTTGTGCCTGCGCTCGGCGATTCGTTTCATCCAAATATCGTTCGAGAGAAAACTAGCTAGCTAACGCGGCGAATGTTTGCGTGACTGACGGATAGCTGCCCTCCATACAAGGATCAGCACTCTCGGTCGATTCTTTCGTCCCCAATACGCGCGCACAGAATGTCTGTATTCGCAGGGATTGATCGAGATATTGCGCAAGTCTTTGCCGCAGCCAATTTGCGCGCCGTTCGCGCGACTCCGCGAATCCGTTCGAATTCCAAAACGTGATCACAGTGACCAGTCGGGATTCCACTTCAGAAACCATCACCAAGGCCTGAAGGAAATCTCGCTCACGGCCAAAGGAATTCTCCACAATCACCTCAATCGTCTCTCGGGCGTCTTCTTCTTTGCCCGGCTTTAGGACAAAATCCGTGCGCACGGCAATCACTTGATCCCGCGTTCTGCTTCTGGCTTTTTTTGTTCTTGTGGACTTTGAAACGAAGGATGGCCCGGTCCCAAATTCCCCAACCACTGGTTCTTGCAACGAAGTTCTCCTCTACAGCTCCCTGGAAAAAAAGGGAGGCGGATCGGGATTGGCTCTCCCACTCAACCCCGGTCCGCCGCCTCAGGGGCACGCCAGGGGACAAACTTTTGTGTCCCGAGGGTGTAGGTTTCCCAGGCTTTCAGGATTCCTATGCTCCAGTAGTGCGAGACTCAGTCGTACCGTTACAAAGAAATCTCTTCCCGCTCGCAACCCAAGGGCTCGTTGCTCCCACCCCTCGTCACGGCTATACTTCCCAGTCCTAGAGCTCTCCCAGTGGAACTGTACCTATTCGATGCCGAATACGTGCAACGCCTCCGAAATGCCGATCCGGAGACGGAAAGCCATTTTGTAGGCTATTTTCGGCAACTTTTGCGAATTAAGCTCCGTGCTCGCTACCTGACTCCCGATATAATCGACGATATCCAACAGGAAACCTTTATTCGTGTTTTCCGCGCTCTCCGTGAGGACGATATCCGCCACCCGGAGCGAATCGGATCCTATGTAAATTCCGTCTGCAACTTTGTCTTACAGGAGCACTATCGCAAACGGGGCAGGAGTGAGTCTCGCGACGACAGTGAAGCGGATATTCCGGACAAGATATTGAATTTGGAGAAGTTAGCAATTGTGGAGGAGGTTAACGATCGCGTCCGGAGTGCCGTGAAGTCTCTGGCACCCAAAGAGCGAGATCTCATTCGAAAGATCTTCTTTCAAGAATTGGAAAAGGACGATGTCTGCGCGGAACTCGGCGTCTCACGCGACTACCTGCGAGTTCTTTTGCACAGAGCTATCGAGCACCTCCGTGACGCGTTGGAAAATCAGGACTTAGGGAGAAAACCGCACGAGGCGGAGCAGAAGAGAAAGTGAAACGATTTACCGACTCCTGGCACTATACCCTCGGATGGAGAATATGGACCACACCGATGCAGTGCGGATGCAAGCGGTTGAAAAGTATATACTTGGCGAGTTGACCCCGGCACTGCGCGACCAATTTGAGGAACATTATTTTGACTGCGCCGAATGCGCTGTGAACCTTCGCGCCGGGGTAGCCTTTGCGGCCGCCAGCCGGCAGTATTTTGCCGAATCGCGTGTACTGGCCCCGGCCGCCGACGCTCGTCGCGTCGGTTGGCTCGCTTGGCTTAAGCCGCTCGTTGCAGTACCGGCGTTTGCTGCCCTCCTGTTCGTCGTTGGTTATCAGAATCTGGTAAGCATTCCCAATCTCAAGCGTGGCTCGAACGCTTCGGTTTCGGAAGCTCCTCCGTGGTTCTCGCTGGTTGATGCCACGGTTCACGGCTCGGCCGGAACCCATGTGGAAATTGCTCCTGGACAGCCTTTCGACCTCGTATTCGACATAACCGCTGCGCCAACTGAACCCAATTCCGTCTTCTTGGCGACGGCGCAAGATTCCGCCGGTAATACCGTCGCTTCTTTATTGGTACCCGCGCGTCGAACGGACAAACCAGTTATCTTGCATGTGCCGGGCGGAATAGGCGAAGGCAACTATAAAGTTGTCGTGCGGGACCAAGCATCCAAATCTTCTGCCTCTGTTGCTGAACTTCCATTTACGGTTGCATTTTCCTTACAAATTCAGCAGCATTAACCGCTCTCTAGTTAAGTCCAAGAGGTGACACGTATGTCCCCGAGGCCCACTCGTACGTTCCATTACCACGCGTGTGCGCACGCTTTTAGTGCTCAGTTTACCCGGCCTTTCCATCACCAGATTGACATTCAAGCGCAGAGTGCTTTGCCAGTTGTCGGCGGTCACGGTCACGCCCGCGTCGAGTGTTTTGAATTCCGCGATTTCATCACTTTCAAAAAAGGCTACTCACACGTTTCTGGCGGCCATCAAGCGGAAGACGACTCAAACAATACACTCGCAACCGCAGTGCTCGAAGGTCTGAACATGTTCGACGTTCTCACTATTGACCGCGTCGTGTCTCGTCTGTACTCGAAACATCCCGCCGACGCGAGAGAAGGCGACATTACGTGGGTCGGCAGCAAATTTGAAAACCTACGTATCGCAGGGTGCCCCGTTCACATCGAATTAAATCACGACGTCTTTCACGAGCTCCCCACGTTCGAGGCCGCGGAGAAGGCCTTTAAGAAAGGTGGCGATTTTAGGAAAATAGCCGAGGACCCGTTCGGCTTGGGCGACGTCCTTAAGCCCGCCGACGTCAATGGAGTTTTTCTTTGCTCGATCGTCAAGTCCGTCAAAGTCGATTGTCCGGGCGTCAAAGTCAAAGGCCACTCCCTCTATGTTCACGGTTTCGGCACTGTCTATCTTGGCGAGCTGCTGATCAAGCCGGGCGAAAAAACCCTCACTATGCTTCGCTTCAAACTCGGGTCCACCACCAGCGGCTCGGGGAGCGGTGGCGGCTCGAAAACCAACGGCCAGCCCTATCCCTGATTCTTCTGCTCCTGTTTGGGAGTCTGTTTTTTCAAATTGGCTGCCGGATGAACTCCGCGCAAGCGCAGCGTCTGTATGATTCCGGCTGGACACAAATAAGAAACGGCGACTTTACCTCTGCCTTCAAGACTTCGGAAGTCGGTTTGAAGAATTTCCCGGAAGTCGCCTCCGAATGGCACTGGCGCTTCCGCACGCTTAAAGCAGAAATTCTCATGCGCCAAGGGCGCTATGAAGACTCCTTGGCAGTATTCCAGCTGGCCATTCCTCAGAGTCTCTCCTACTCCGAATCGGCAGTTTGGCAAAAGCTGACGCAGGGTTCCGCGCTAGCATATCTGGCAAAACACACGGAGGCGCAAACGGCCCTCCTGCAGGCGCGATCTCTTGCTGCCGAGAAGCAACCTCAACTGGAAGGCGAGGCTCTTCTTCGCCTCGGTACCCTTGCATATCTCCAGCGCGACCTGAATCAGTCACAATCGCGACTCAATGCCTGTCTCGAATTTGCACGCCGGCGCCGCGACTCCTATCTCGAGGCCTCGGCGCTAGGGATGCTCGGACTTGTGGCTGCCCGCATCGAGCACTACGACGAGTCAATTGAGTGGAATCGGCAAGCATTGGAACTGGATCAGGCAAACGGTTGGCTTGGTTTGGCCGCTCGCGCCGAGGGCAATATCGGTTGGAGTCACTATCTCATCGGCGATTTGGTGAACGCTTTGGATTTCTACACCAAGGCCGATAAACACGACATCGAAGCTGGCGTGCCCGAGCGACGCATTACCTGGCTCAACGCTGCCGGAGATGTTTATTACGATCTGCGTGACTATGCCGCCGCGGAAGCCAAATCCAGGGAAGCACTGACCCTTGCCGATTCTTTGCGCGATACAGACGATGCCATCTATTGTTTACAGAATCTTGCCCTCATCGCTATCGCCCGCAAGCAGTACGATGACGCTGCGCGATATACCGATGACGCCGAGCGGCGCGAAGCTTCCGCGCCCGATCGCACGAGGGAACTTTACACGCGTCTGATTTCTGCCGATCTCGTGGAAAAGATGGGAGACCTTTCCAGAGCCGAAAGTCTTTATCAACAGATCGTTCGGGATCCAGCTGCCCCAAGGTCCCTAGAATGGGAAGCGCGAGCCGGTCTCGCCCAAACACACGCGGCACAAGGCAAATTCGCTCTCGCCGAGAGCGAATTTCAGCAAGCTATCTCCACTATTTCCGCTGCCCAAGATTCGATACAACACGAGGAATTTCGACTCTCCTTCCTTTCCAGTGCCATCCGTTTCTACGACGAGTATGTCAATTTTCTCCTCTCGCGTAATCGGCCGATCGATGCGCTCCGCGTCGCCGATCGCAGTCGCGCCCAAACTCTCGAGCATGGCCTTTCGTTTTCACAAAATAAGCAGCTTTCCCCCAGCTTAGCGGCGGACAAGTTGCTCCCCCAGGACATTGCGCGCCGTCAAAATGCTTCCTTGCTCTTTTACTGGCTCGGTCCGGCGCATTCCTTTCTGTGGGTCGTTACGCCCCAGAACGTCTCCTTGCTTACGCTTCCCCCGCGCGATGAAATCGATACTGCCGCCGCGGCATACCGCAAATCGTTCTTGGATCTTCGTGATCCGATCGAGTCGCAAAACATCCACGGAAGAAAGCTGTACGAAATCTTGGTTCGCCCTGCCGAAAAACTTCTGCCGAAGGGCAAGCGTGTGTTAATCCTTCCCGACGGCAGCCTCAACGGCTTGAATTTCGAAACCCTCATCGCGCCCGAGCCGCAGCCGCACTACTGGATCGAGGACCGGACCATATCCATCGCAAACTCCCTGGCCCTTCTCTCTCGCGCGCGAACCGAGGCCCCGCCGCAATCACCCTATCTTCTCTTCTTCGGTGATGCACTTGCTATCAGCAAGGACTTTCCGCCTCTCGCTGATGCAGAGCAGGAAGTCGCAGCTCTGCTGAAACACTTTCCTTCCAATCGCACATCTTTTTTCATGAAAGAGCATGCGACGCCCTCCAATTATTTGGCCAGCAAGCCGCGCCGCTACGCTTTTCTCCATTTCGCGACGCACGGTACCGCGAGCATCACTCGCCCCCTCGAGTCTGCAATTATTCTCTCTCCCGATCCCGGCATGCACGATTCATACAAACTGTATGCGCGAGATATCGTCCAGCAGCCACTCAACGCTTATATGGTTTCCATCTCGGCTTGTAACGGCGCCGGTGAGCGTGTTCTTGCTGGCGAGGGGCTCGTCGGACTTTCGTGGGCCTTTTTGCGCGCCGGTGCGCACAACGTCGTCGCCGGACTCTGGGAAGTCAGCACTTCTTCCGCGCCGCAAATCTTTGATGGTATGTATGACGGCATCAGCAAGGGGCAGGATCCCGCCACGGCACTTCGCAACGCCAAGTTATCGTTTGTTCATTCGAAGGGCCCGCGGCGCCGCCCCTTTTATTGGGCCCCATTTCAACTCTATTCCGGTTCTTGAATCGCGGGTAGCACAAGCACTCTTGCCTGTGCTCTGACGCCTTCGATCGCCGTTAGGTCGACGAACTTGGACGCATTCGAAGGGCCCGCAACAGGGCCCCTTCTGGGGGCATTGTTCTACTGCGAATCCTTGAACTTTCAACTTTGAACTCTGAACTCTGAACTCCCCTCACTCCATCGGCAGCCCGACATAATTCTCGGCCAGCGTCGTCATGCCCGCGCGCGAACTCGTCACGTAATCCAGTTCCGCCATCTGTCTTCTCCTGTCAAATTCGCCATCGCTCTCGAATTTATGCAGCAGCGAAGTCATCCACCAGGAGAACCGCTGCACTTTCCACACTCGCCGCAAGCAAATCTCCGAATAGCGGCCGAGCAGATCGCGTTTTCTGCTTGCATAAAACTCTTTGAACCCTGCAGCCAGCACGCGCACATCCGCCACCGCCAGGTTCAATCCCTTTGCTCCCGTCGGCGGCACAATATGCGCTGAATCTCCTGCCAAAAACATCCGTCCAAATTGCATCGGCTCGACTACGAAACTCCGCATTCCCGTTACGCCTTTTTGAAGCACGGCTCCTCGCATGAGTGAGAACCCGTCGCGCATCGCAAATCGCTGGTCCAGCTCGTCCCAGATTCTTTCATCCGCCCACTCGTTCAAGTCCTCTTCTGGTTTGCACTGCAAATAGAGCCGGCTGATCTTCGGCGAGCGCATGCTCATCAGCGCAAATCCCCGCTCGTGATTCGCATAAATCAATTCATGCGAAGCGGGTGGCGCTTGCGCCAAAATTCCCAGCCATCCGAACGGATATACGCGTTCATACGGCTTCAGAACTCCCGCCGGAATCGAATCCCGGCAGATGCCATGAAACCCGTCGCATCCCGCGATGAAATCGCACTGCAATTCCTCGCCAATCCCGTTCTGCGAGAAACGAATAGTCGGTATTTCGCTGTCCAGCCCGCTGACCGCAACGTCCTTCGCTTCGAAAATGATCTCGCCGCCCGTTTTGAGCCGCGCCGCCACCAAATCCTTGATCACCTCGTGCTGCGCGTAAATCATCACGCCCTTACCGCCTGTCAAATCGGCAAAATCAATGCGGTGTCCGCGTCCTAGAAAGCGCAATTCCACGCCGTAGTGCATCAACCCTTGCTTCATCATCCTCTCGCCCAGCCCCAACTCGTTCAGCAGGTCCACTGTGCCTTGTTCGAGCACTCCCGCCCGCACTCGCTCTTCGATGTGCTGCCGCGCCTGTGCTTCGAGCACCACGCACCCGATACCGTCCCGTTGCAGCAAATGCGCCAGCGCCAACCCCGCCGGTCCCGCCCCGATAATCCCGACTTCGGTCTTCATAACGATTCTTATCGCCTATCTTGATTATTTATGGTATAGTTATCCACAGACCAAACTTCAAATTTGCGAAGTCCTTTAGAATCAGCAGCTCTGCGATTTCCGATTCTAACCCCTTTAGAATCTGCGGTTACAAAACACAGGCCTTAACGTCCTTTAGAATCTGCAGTTACAGAAAAAACATATGCCCATCCCCCTCGCTCCACTTCCGCTGGAATGGTATCCTCTTTTCTTCGTTCCGCAGCCTTTTCCTTTGTTTTGCAGGAGCAGTTCCATGAGCCCGGAAAATCCTCCCCGCCTCGATATCGTTGACCGTCACGGCCATGCCATCACCGGTTCCTCGGAGGGCATTGCGGTCCTCGGCGGCCGG
>Ga0126376_10001708_pt1 | contig 12020 bp, 12 predicted proteins | sample PanSoiMetPlot_15_FD_92760 | JGI IMG/M metagenome (GOLD analysis project Ga0126376, IMG submission 92760) | Tropical forest soil microbial communities from Panama - MetaG Plot_15 | ecosystem: Environmental > Terrestrial > Soil > Tropical forest > Bulk soil | place: Panama | collected 2016-02-17
CGGTGATGGCAATGTCGTCGAGGGCGCGCCGTCTTGGATAATATTGGCGGACAGTCCTCGATGGTCTCATGCCCCGTGAGGTGAGGGACGCGATTGACGATGCGATCGACAAGAAAGTGCAAATTCGAAGACGTGGAGCGCCGAAGGCTTGCTGCCGCTGAGAAAGCCGCAATGAAACCCTCCTCGAGCCGGCGACATTGAGCGGACGGCCACCGGGACCAGTCACTAAACGAGTAGTCTGCGCGCTGGGCGACTACAGTTAGGAGGCGGACTCATGAGCATGCATGAAATCGAGGAGCTGCAGGAGGCCTCGATTCGCCTCCTGGATCGTATCGAGGGCCTGGATCATCGTTCGATGTTCAAAAGACTTTATGACTTCGACGCCTACTTTGATACCGGCTTCACGCACTTCAGAGTGATGGACATCCTCCTGAAGCGGCGATTTTACTATCGGATGGCGCTGGAAGATCATCCGGACTACGCGCAGTTCAAGGACGCCCTCGAGGGCATTCGCAAGGAGGATTTCTCGCCCATAGCGCGTGATCCATCGACCAAATACACTGCGACCAATCCGGTCGTCGCCTACTGGAGCGAGGGACAGCTATATTGCGAGGCTGGCTCGGAGATATGGGCTAAACTTTCGGAGCTTGGATGGCTTTCCGCAGCCGACCGCGAGGCTCCGCAGCCGATCGACATCGTGGACATCGCGGACACGGTGGTGTCGTTCGCTATCGCTGAAGAGAACAAGGAGCTCGCCGCGTGGTGGTACGCGGTGCTCCCCGTGGTGTTGTTGTTCGAAAGCCCGCCGCGGCCAGCCTCGGGTTCGGACGACGTGGTTTTGCAAAGGATCCGGGACGCGGTCGTGAAGTCCGAGGCCTACAAGATCAAGGGGGATGGATGCCTCTCCTATCCCGAGCGCGACGAAAATTGGGGCGAATTCGAGCCCGATGACCTGCGCTTCCTCCAGTGGTGGTACGAGCCGCTGTGGGGTGCGTCCTCGAATACCGCGTGACCGTGACGCACGATCATCGTCTGGTGGGGGCCGAAAAGAAGATCGGCGATGGCAAGCGCTGCTCGATAAAATGAACCGCCCTCGTCGATCAGATCCGTGCTAGGTCGCGTCCTCGTGTGTTCCTTCGATGAGGGGGCTGCGCCGGAAGCGCTTCGCACATGCTGTCGGGTGAGGGAGTCCCGTCATGCCAAAGAGCGGAAGCAAGCGGAAAAGGGCGCGCCCTCTGCTGAGATCCTCAAAATTCCAGATAGAGTAAGCCTTCACCGGCCAGGAGCATGAGCACCAGCGTGCTCTTGCAGACGTCGCCATCGCTATTGATCCTCAAAAGAAATTCAGACTGCCCGCACTTGCGCGATATGCCGATGTCTTGCGTTTATCCGCCCCACATCCCCGTCTTCTGCCGACGAAGGCAGAGAGCGGATGTACGGCAGGGTCTCCCATCGTATGGAGGTGAGGCGCTTAGCCCCCCGAACTGCCGAACGAACTCAAAAACGAGGCGAATGGTGATGTCGCGCGCCTTCACGGGAGCAGGGGCAGGATAAGTCTTACGGTACCAGCCCTTCGGTACACAAATTAGGTCCCTGCGAACCATCCTCCAATACACGACTTGATGGTAGGCGATGGTGAGTAGAGCCTGATGCAGGCATAAACTCAGGCTTGTCGCCTGGTTCTGCAGATCGGCTCCCAAGCTTTCCGCTAACACAGTCAGCGGACTGGTAGGATCTCGCATTGGTGGTCATGTGGTTAGCTAGGCGGCCAACACGACTTTGCCGTTTCTACGACGGCACGGAGTGTTGCTTCTAGCTGTCATTGACTTAACCCGCCACGCTTTTCCCCGTTTACGGCCACCTAGCGAGCGTCAGAGACTGCTTTCTGGAAGGCAGGATTTTCGTCGCGTGTTGCCGAAATGATCGAGCCTTGCATCTGCAAATTTCAGATGCTTCCGTCCAGTGGTGTGCCCGGCATTGAGATCTGCCCGCCATGAAGTCTCAGGGTGCGCGCGGATAACAGCGACCCCTACTCAAATAAGTCAGTACCATGGCTGCTTTCAACAATCATCGCTGACCCCTTGACCTGCGCCTAAGCAATCGGCGCGCTCGGATGTCCTTCGTACCAATTTGGTCCTGGTCCCCGCATGTAATGACGTTCCGGATGACAGGACGCAAAGGTCACGTTGCGTAAGATAGTCCACGCCTCGACCATCGAGGTCCTGAGCATCCTGGCAAGGTTCGCAAAAGCAGCTAGTAGGCGACTAGCCATGCTTCTCCAGCTTCAGTGCTCCTGTGGCGGTCAGTGCGTCGCGCAACTGAGTGAGCTTTTGTTCCAGCTCTCGCAGCCGGTCCTCGGCAGCTTGGGTGGGTGCCCCGTGCACAATCAGGCGTCGGACATAGGCTTGCTGGTCGGCGATGTGACGCCTGAAGTCGGATATCTGCCAATCCGCTGCGTAAGGTTGGTTCATGGGCGGAATATGCTCACGGAAGCATAGGAAATCGAGATGGGCGGTGACGCCTTCAGCGCGTCCATCCAATTCTGCAGATCGTGCAAGTCGAACATGGCTCTGATCAGGACAGCAATGGCTGATCCGCCCTCGCAAGTTTCCTCGGAAACGGCAAATGTTGCACGGAGCTGCATATAAATTCCATGCGAAGACGGAGTATTCTTCATAGGCGCAATATATATATGTATATATAGTCTCCGTTGATGATGCCCATGATGCGAGCCTATTCTCCTATTTTCCACTTATGCGAGGGGTGCCCAGCTGCTCTCGAGTTCCTATGCTTGTCGATCATTTTTGAAGCAATGAGGAATCGCTCGATGGCCCGGTACGTGGCTTCATAGTATGGCCGGATTTGCGAGCTGTCTTGGTTTGAGCCTGAATGAGACCGGATTCGACATAGCGGAGGGTCAGCTCAAGCCGCACAAATACCGGATCGAGTTCCCCAAGCCACGGGCCTCGCTGATGAACTGCCTTTGGCCAAGAGTAGGTCAACCAGTCGCTGAGCGTTAGGCGCACTTGCTGCCGAGCAAAGTGGTGCCGATTGGTCTCGTCAGCGGTTGCAGAGACTGGCGCCCTTGCCGAGCGGTAGCCGCGGCAACAGCCATGATCCCAAGCCCGTCACCCGCGGCTCAACGCTCACCTCTCGTCTTTATACTCTATATATACTTGAGGGCCGGGAACCACATGGAATTTATATGCTCCGGTCTGTAATTTATCGTGTCCATACAATGTCGCGAAGCAGTGACGTGTCGGCAGTCTTGTATTCGCGGCAAGCCAGCAAAAGACAACCTTCGCGATGGCACAACAAGCTGCGGCCGCTCTCAAGGATACAGACGCGGTAGCTCGACGATTTTTGCCTCTAACGCTCGGTGCTATTGGCGTCGTCTATGGCGATATCGGCACCAGTCCGATCTATGCCTTTCGGGAAGCGGTGATGGCAGCTGCAGGTGGGGCTGTGGTCGCGCCCGATACGATACTGGGCATCCTCTCGCTGATCCTGTGGTCGCTGTTCCTGCTCGTCACGCTCAAGTACGTCTTCGTCCTCTTGCGAGCGGACTTCAACGGGGAAGGTGGTACGTTTGCGCTGATGGCACTCGCCCAATCGGTAGCGCAACGCAGTAAATACGTCATCCTTCTGCTCGGAATTGCCGGTGCGTCGTTCCTTTACGGCGATGCGGCCATCACGCCAGCCCTCTCCGTCATATCGGCCGTCGAAGGACTCAAGGTGATCACACCCGCCTTCGAGAAGGCGGTCGTTCCACTCTCCCTGGCCATTCTCATCGGGCTCTTTGCCATGCAATGGCGTGGCACGGCCCGCGTGGCCTCTCTGTTTGGCCCGGTCATCCTAATATGGTTCGCCACCCTCGGCATCATGGGCGTTGTCTGCATTGCTGAGGAGCCAAGCGTTCTTCGCGCCTTCAATCCAGGCTATGGCGTGACTTTCCTACTCAACAATGGCTTCGTTGGCCTCACCGTGCTCGGCCTGGTGTTCCTTGCCGTAACCGGCGCAGAAGCTCTTTATGCCGATCTCGGGCATTTCGGACGCAAACCAATCCAGGCTGCTTGGTTTGCGGTGGCGCTTCCTACCCTCACCCTCAACTACTTAGGGCAGGGCGCTCTCGTGCTTGGTCGCCCCACCACGATTGAGAATCCATTCTTCCTCATGTACCCCAACTGGGCGTTGTGGCCGCTCGTCTTGCTCAGCACGGCGGCCACGGTCATCGCCAGCCAAGCCGTCATCACGGGTGCCTATTCGATTACGCGGCAAGCCGTCCAACTCGGGTTGTTGCCTCGCTTCGCCATTCGCCATACCTCAGGAGAAATGCCCGGACAGATCTACGTGGCCCGCATCAATTGGCTGCTGCTGACCGTGGTGTTGCTCCTGGTCGCCGTCTTCAAGAGCTCCACCGCGCTCGCCGCCGCCTACGGCGTTGCCGTTACCGCGACCATGATCACCACCTCGCTCATGGCATTCTTCGTCTTTTGGAAGCGGTGGCATTGGTCGATCTGGCAAGCCGGTGCGCTAATCGTCCCATTGCTACTGATTGAGCAAGTGTTTTTTGCAGCCAACGTCATCAAGATCTTTGAGGGTGCATGGGTACCCCTAGTCATCGCCCTGTGCCTGATGCTCGTGATGCTTACCTGGTTGAGGGGGACGACCATCTTGAGTGCCGTCTCTCGCAAGCAGGACGCCAGCCTCGATTGGCTGGTCAACAAGCTCGAGAAGAAGCCGCCACCTCGCGTCAACGGGACAGCGGTCTTCCTGACGGGCAATCCCGACGTGGCACCATCGGCGCTGCTCCACAACCTGAAGCACAATCACGTACTGCACGAACGAAATATCGTGCTCACCTTCAAGACGGCTGCGACGCCTCGGGTCCCGAATAGCGACCGCATGAAATTGGAAAAACTCACCGATACCTTCACAAGCGTCTCCCTCACCTACGGCTTCATGGAGACGCCTAACGTCGAGCATGGCCTGGCGCTGTGCCGCAGACGCGGTCTCAACATCGACCCTGCTTCGACGTCATTCTTCCTCTCGCGTCGAGTGCTACGCCCAACATCACGTTCACAGATGCCTGTCTTGCAGGAAAAGCTTTTCATCTGGCTTGCAGGAGCGGGAGAGGACGCGGCCGCCTATTTCCACATCCCTTCGGATCGCGTGGTCGAGATCGGCACGCAGATCGTGGTCTGAGACCTCTGGGCCGGCCGACGGGGACCCGCACCACTCATCGAAATGGCCAAGCGAGCAACAATAACAACTTTCGTCGTCGAGCCCACCAACCATGGCTGGTCTGTCTGTGCCGGGACCGAGCGTATGGGCCTATTCGTGACCCAGCGTCAGGCGCTCGAGGAGGTGAAAAGGCGGCGTGCCGAACTTACGGCGAAAGGCCAACGTAGCACGATCATTGTAACCCGTAGCGAGCCGGTCACCACAGGTAAGCGATACTGACGCGCTTACTGGTCTCGTCCCTGAGATCTTCGGCGTACCCAATCTTGACGGCCGCCTCGTCGGCACGGCAGAAGTACCGAACCCGTCATATTTTGAGACCTGGATCGCTCGTGCCGCGACCATCCCCTCTACCATCACCCTGGCCTCGTCCCAATCGCTGTGAATGCACGCGGACATGAGCTCCTCGTGCACGCGTACCGGGGCATTGGCCTGAAATGATTGCCGCGATGACCGGCGTGAGCTCGTAAACGGCCTGCATCGAGCACCTCGACTGGTTCGGCACTGTGCGGGGGTTAGAACCCCCCGCGTCTTGTGATCGTTCAACAAGCTGGCGCGCGGCGCTGTTTTCTATATTTCGTCGGCGCCTTCCTCGGGTTTATAGGCCTTCCCGATATCAATCGCTTCTCAAGGAGATCGGTCATTCGCAGCGTCAAGTCGACGTATCTCATACCCAGGTTTGGCAAAGGTCGAAAACTTGTTCGCCAGATATCGCTGCAATTGATCTTAGCTGAGATTGTTCGGAATGAGCAGGTCGATCGGACGGCACGCCTCTCGGTCTTCGATGGCGGCTACCGGCCGGCCCTTAGACTAGCCACTCTTTGGGGTGATGACGCTCACTACGAACTCTCCGTAGATGTCCAAGCGCATGGCTAGGCCGCACGTTTAATCTGTTGGCGCTCGAATTCTAGCCCCTCTAGCTGCTCCACGATAACGAAGTTGCCATCCTGACTTTCATCCCGCGCGTATTTGATCGCGGCCTCACGCGTGCGAAACAGGCCAGCCCTGCGTCCTGTGGTCTCGCGGATTACCCAGTGGCCGACAGTGTTGCGCCCCAGCAGAAAGAACGGTGCAGTCGCGGCCGGTAACCGACTTGGGAAGTCGACCCCTGCGATTAGGCTCACAGACATGACACGATCTCCATTCGAGTGGAATCGATGTCCTCAAAATGCGAAGGGCCGCATATAAAATCGAGAGGTCCGAGAATGCTAAGATATAAGCAACAAATAAAAGGAATTTTTTGGTTTTACCGGCCGGGTGAGGTTGATCACGCAGGCGGTGTGCTCCCGTCTAGCAATGATCGAAGGTAGGATTGCCGAGCCTTGGCGCTTAATGGGTTACCAGGATGCGTGAATTCCACGAATTTCTGAAGTTGGAGCAAGGCGCAGCGCTAACCCAGTAGACAAAGATCGTCAGCTCAATCGTCGAAGGCTGAGCCAAGCACCTGGGCGCACACGATACAGGCAAGTGCAACAGCGAGGTAGCCGACAACTTCCCACATACAAATTACTCGCTGTCTGACCGTCGGCAACGCACCTGCTGAAGAGTCAAGTCCAGACTACGTCCTTAACACAAGTTGGGAATATTGCTTGGCACTAAGGCCATAGGTCCAGGCCACAGCTTCTTGCGCAGTCCGCACGTGCGGGGGAACGGTCAAGACGTATCGTTTGTGCGAGCCGTCAGATTCTGGCGTCCCATTTACAACCTCGACCGCGCTCCAAGTTCCTATGGTCACACCGCGATGCCCCCAAAACTTGCGCCAGAGAACGCCGGTCTCATCCTTCGAGACACAAGCCACGACTCCCGTGGTAATGAAGCGTTCTGGCGTCATGATATCAATCATCGTGTTGCGCAGAACGGGCTCGATTGTGTCGCTGATCTTGAATGGCGTAATCCATTCGGGATGCGTGATCATCCAGTCGGGCACTTCCACACCTTTCCATGCGTGGACCGACCAGCCATCGCGGTAACGCAGGGCTGGGCCACCTGCGCAATGGAGGCGACCTCTAACGTCGGTGACAAGCGTGTCGGGCCGTTCCGCGATCCAGCACACATGCTCATGCGGCACAACCCAGCTGGCGCTCTTTGCAATCGCCCACAATCCTAGGAGGGGTTGCGTTTGGTCCCGCCAGTCAGCGATGTCGCGAAGATATTCGTAGACACCCAATGACGCGAGTTCGTTGGGGTCTATGGCGATGTCGGAAAAATTCTGCGAAGGGAGCATTCGAGGCAAGCCACGCCAGCGCTGAACGACATGGCGGGTGCGTATCGAGAGATGGGAAAGGATGTCCTGGGTAGCGTTGCGCACGGCGCGTGTAATCTCACGACTCGTTTGCGTGGCGCGTTCAAGCGAGTTGCGTGCGGTGTTGATGACGTCACGCTTACTTGCGAGGTCGCTGGCGGCAACGATGATCTCTTTCCAGAAGATCTCTGCAAACATGCCCACCTGTTGCTGCGGTGCGTCAAAGACCTGCGCCTTGACATTGGAGCCTATGTGATCACGCGCAGTCGCGGCGGCTAGCTGCTGCGCAATTTCGATGGGGCCGCCACACCAGATGATGCGAGCCGGCGCCGAGAGGCCAGCGGCCTGATAGGCGAGACGAATGCCTTCGTCGGCTGTGTCACGGTCAGCGGGCGCACACGTCGTGCGAAGGGCAGTCCAGCGCTGGAGGTGCTCCTCGAGAGCAGCCAGAGGGGTAACGTCCAACATACATCAATCTCCGGCGATACCTATGTCGCTGGGCTCCAGCTGGCGCTGTCGGCGCACTCTATACGTTCCTAGTGCGAGATCGATCGGGGCATGCTCATCGTGCTCGAGCCGCGCGCCAGTGCCCTCCACCTGGAGATGTCCTATGTAGAGATTGTCGGGAATATCGCGTGCCAGCGCATCGTCCCGATAGAGTGTGGCGCATCCGGAAATCTTGTGATGATGGCCGGTGAGCTCGCCCTCGGCAACAACCAAGGCCTCCGCATCGGGGGCATGAAGGATTTGACCGGAGACGGGCGCTTGATTGACGCGCTCAAGTAGAATGTCTCCTTGTGCATAGAATCGGGGCATGGATCACCTCCGCTCATTGGAGTGCACCGGGACTAATGCGAGCCGCCGGTTATACGTGTAAGGCATCATTTGAGATGGCCGTCATAAAAGCGACGATGATGCTCGATCTCGATTTCTGCCCTCCGCATGCGGGCCTCGAACAGCGCAGCAAAGAACCTTCGGAAAAGAGATTTCCTGGTCCTCGGGGCGGGTTTAGAGGTGGCATTGCTCGCCAGCGGCGACCTCTGCTTGACCTGGCTCAGAGCAATCGCCTGCGATGTTACGAAGGAGAGCATTGGAGCTCCTGTGCTGAAGCTGCTGTAGTCTCCACCAACATGATCGTCCCCGCATAAAAATGCGAGATGGATGAAAGGGCATCTGCATAAACGAGAAATATAGGCACCTGCTATATGCGGATAGGTCAATTTTTATATGGAATTTTTATGCGAAAGGCTTCAGATCCCTCTCGAATTCCTATGCGCTAATCGGCAACTATTGGCCGCACCTTTGGCCTGATGCCGACACGCGTCCAAGCGACTGCCGCTCGGCACATCTTTTGACCGGAGCGACCATGCTGGACTTCATTCTGCTCGCCTTGGGGCTCGGCTTCTTCGCCCTGTCCATCGCCTACGCTTTCGGCTGCGACCGCCTCTGAGGAGAAAGCCCATGCTTGTCGAATACGTTCTTGGGGGCGTCGTGACCGTGGTGCTCCTCGTCTATCTCACTTGGGCCCTCCTGCGGCCGGAAAAGTTTTAAGCGAACCTCGAGGAGGCATTTTGCCATGACCCTCATCGGTTGGGCTCAGATCATCATCTATTGCGCCATCGTGGTCGCGCTCGTGAAGCCCCTCGGTGGTTACATGACGCGCGTCTTCAATGGTGAGCGTACCTTCCTCTCACCGGTCTTGGGGCCCGTTGAAGCCGCACTGTATGGTGTCAGCGGTGTGAGGACGGACCGCGAGCAGCATTGGGTCACCTACACGGTCGCCATGCTGCTGTTCCACGTAGGCGGCTTCCTGATCCTTTATGCCCTGATGCGGCTGCAGGGTGTATTGCCTTTCAATCCCGCCGACCAGTCAGCCGTGCCTGCCGATCTCAGCTTCAACACGGCGGTCAGCTTCATCACCAATACCAACTGGCAAAACTACGGCGGCGAAAGCACGCTTTCCTACCTCGTGCAGATGCTGGGCCTGACGCACCAGAATTACCTCTCCGCGGCCACCGGCATCGTGCTGGCCGTCGCGCTCATCCGGGGCTTCGCGCGCGCCTCCGCGCAGACCATCGGTAACTTCTGGGTCGATATCACCCGGTGCACGCTTTACATCCTGCTGCCAATCTGCATCGTCTACGGCCTGTTTCTGGTCTGGCAGGGAATGCCGCAGACGCTGGGGCCCTACGTGGATGCCACGACGTTGGAGGGCGCCAAGCAGACGATCGCTGTCGGACCGGTCGCCTCGCAGATCGCCATCAAGATGCTCGGCACCAACGGCGGCGGCTTCTTTAACGCGAATGCGGCGCATCCCTTCGAAAACCCCACCGCATTGTCGAACTTCGTGCAGATGATCTCCATCTTTGCCATCGGCGCGGCGCTCACCAACGTGTTCGGCCGCATGGTCGGCAATGAGCGCCAGGGCTGGGCAATCCTGGCCGTGATGGGCGTTCTGTTCATCGCTGGTGTCGCCGTCTGCTATTGGGCGGAGGCGCACGGCAACGACGCCCTCACCGCCATGGGGCTCAGCGGCGGCAATATGGAGGGCAAGGAGGTCCGCTTTGGTATCGTCGCTTCGGCATTGTTCGCAGTCATCACGACCGCAGCCTCCTGCGGCGCCGTCAATGCCATGCACGACAGCTTCACCGCGCTCGGCGGCATGATCCCGCTCATCAACATCCAGCTGGGCGAGATCATCGTTGGCGGTGTCGGCGCCGGCATGTACGGCATGCTGCTGTTCGTCATCCTGTCGGTGTTCGTCGCGGGCCTGATGGTGGGGCGCACGCCTGAGTACGTTGGCAAGAAGATCGAGGCCAAGGAGGTCAAGATGGCCATGCTCGCCATCCTGATCCTGCCGCTGATGTACCTGGGCTGGACGGCTGCAGCCGTCGTGATCCCCTCAGCGGTCGCTTCGATGGCGAACCCCGGTCCGCACGGCTTCACGGAGGTGCTCTACGCCTATACCTCGCAGACCGGCAACAACGGCTCGGCTTTCGCGGGCCTCACCGGCAACACGCTCTGGTACAATGTCACCGGCGCCATCGCCATGCTGGTCGGCCGTTTCTGGATGATCATCCCGGCCATGGCGATCGCCGGCTCGCTGGCGGCCAAGAAGACCGTCCCGGCGTCTGCGGGTACCTTCCCCACCACCGGCGGCCTATTCGTCGGCCTGGTCGTCGGCGTCATCGTCATTATTGGCGGTCTCACCTTCTTCCCGGCGCTGGCGCTTGGACCCCTGGTCGAGCATCTCGCGATGACCAGCGGAACCCTGTTCTCCTCGAACTAACGTCGGAGCCATACCAATGGAAACCTCCACACTGCGCAAGCAGATGCCAGTATCGGCATTGTTCGACCCCAGCATCATCGTCCCCGCGATCAGCTCGGCGTTCATCAAGCTCGACCCGCGCACGCTGATCAAGAACCCGGTGATGTTCGTCCTCGAGATCGTCACGATCCTCACCACCGTTATCCTGATCCGCGATTTGCTGACGGGCGGCACCAACCTGGGCTTTACCTTCCAGATCATCCTGTGGCTGTGGTTCACCGTGCTGTTTGCCAACTTCGCCGAGGCCGTCGCCGAGGGTCGCGGCAAGGCGCAGGCAGACTCGCTGCGGCGCCAGCGTACCGAGACCCAGGCCAAGCTCCTGCAAGCGGCGAATTCCAGGGACTATAAGCTTGTACCCGGCACCAGGCTCAAGGTCGGTGATATCGTCCTGGTGGAAGCCGGCGATTTCATTCCCTCCGACGGCGAGGTCATCGAGGGGATCGCCTCGGTCAACGAGGCAGCCATCACAGGTGAATCGGCCCCGGTCATCCGTGAGTCGGGCGGCGACCGCTCGGCGGTAACCGGCGGCACGCAGGTGCTCTCGGACTGGATACGGGTGCGCATTACAGCAGCACAAGGTTCGACCTTCCTCGATCGCATGATCCGGCTAGTGGAGGGTGCCGAGCGCCAAAAGACGCCGAACGAGATCGCGCTCAACATCCTGCTCGCCGGGTTGACCATCATCTTCGTCTTCGCCACGGCAACCATTCCAAGCTATGCGACGTACGCGGGAGGCGCGGTATCCCTTGTCGTGCTGGTGGCGCTGTTCGTTACACTTATCCCCACCACCATCGGCGCGCTGCTGTCGGCCATCGGTATCGCCGGCATGGACCGATTGGTTCGCTTTAATGTACTGGCCATGTCCGGTCGTGCGGTCGAGGCCGCCGGCGACGTGGACACGCTCTTGCTGGACAAGACCGGCACCATCACGCTTGGTAACCGGCAGGCCACCGAGTTCAAGCCGCTGCGCAGCGTGAGCGAGCAGGACTTGGCGGATGCGGCCCAGCTCGCCTCCCTTGCCGATGAGACGCCGGAGGGACGCTCCATCGTCGTGCTTGCCAAGGAGAAATACGGCATTCGCGGTCGCGACGTGAGCGAACTCAACGCCAAGTTCATCCCGTTCTCGGCCCAGACACGCATGAGCGGCGTCGAATTCGGGACTACGTCAATCCGCAAGGGGGCGGTCAACGCCATCTTGAACCATCTCAA
>Ga0126376_10001709_pt1 | contig 12019 bp, 13 predicted proteins | sample PanSoiMetPlot_15_FD_92760 | JGI IMG/M metagenome (GOLD analysis project Ga0126376, IMG submission 92760) | Tropical forest soil microbial communities from Panama - MetaG Plot_15 | ecosystem: Environmental > Terrestrial > Soil > Tropical forest > Bulk soil | place: Panama | collected 2016-02-17
CTTGGGGCGCGGTGCGACAGGTTTTCGGCCACGGGGGCGCTTTGCTTCGGCCACTGGATTTGCTCCCAGGCCGCTCCGGCTATTCGGCCGCCTGCCGTCGCGTTATCCAGCGATCGGCCGCGGTGGCATCGGTCGACTTGGCGTCCACCCAGACCGTGCCGTCCGGCCGCTCTTCCCGCTTCCAGAATGGCGCGCGGGTTTTCAGGTAGTCCATCAGGAATTCGGCAGCCGCGAAGGCGTCGCCGCGATGGGAGGCCGCAGTTACGACGAGAACGATGTTATCACCTGGCACAAGCCGGCCGTAACGGTGAACGATCGTGACGCCAAGCAGCGGCCAGCGCGTCTCGGCCTCCTCCACATAGCGGGCAATTTCCGCCTCGGCCATGCCGGGATAGTGCTCGAGCGTCATGGCGGCGACTGGCGCCCCGGCCTCGGAGCTCCGGCAAATTCCCGAGAAGGTGACGACGGCGCCGATGTCCGTGCGCCCGCGCGTGAGTACGGCGGCTTCCGCGGCCGCATCGAAGTCCGAGCTTTGCAGCCGTATGGTCGCGGGCATTTGGATTATCCTCCCGTCATCGGCGGGAAAAACGCGACTTCCTTGGCGCCCGCGATCGGCGCGCTGGCCTTGACATGGGTGCGGTTGATGGCGGCGCGGATGACTTTGGGGTTTTCAAACGCAAATGCATATTCCTCGCCGCGCCCGGCAAGCCAGGTCATGAGATCGGCAACTGTCGCGACGCCGGCCGGCGGCTCCACGACCTCCTCGCCCTTGCCAACGCGCTCGCGCACCCAGGCGAAATACAGAAGCTTCACGCTCACTCCTTGATCAGATGCCGTACGCCGGCACGGAAATAATCATATCCCGTATAGAGCGTCACGATGGCGGAAATCCATAACAGTGTCAGACCGCAGTAGGTGACCACCGGGGTCACGTTGTTTCCAGTGACAGACGCAACGACGTCGTCGCCCGCCTCGCCGGCGAGCAGGAAGCCGATGGCGACGAGCTGAACCGTCGTTTTCCACTTGGCGAGCCGCGTTACCGGCACGCTGACCCGCAACTCGGCCAGATATTCACGCAGGCCCGACACCAGGATCTCACGGCACAGGATGACGATGGCGGCCCACAGCGACCAGCCCTTGATCGTTTCGTCTGCCGCGAGCATCAAGAGGCATGATGCAACCAGGAGCTTGTCGGCAATCGGGTCGAGCATCCGGCCGAAGCTCGAGTGCTGCCCCAGGCTGCGGGCAAAATAGCCGTCGAGAAAGTCCGTGATCCCGGCCGTGATGAAGATCACGAGCGCAACCCAGCGCAACCAAATGCCGCCCAAAAGGATCGCTTGCCAATACATGCAGGCAACGACGAGCGGTACGGCCGCAATTCGCGCATAAGTCAATAGGTTCGGAACCGCCAGGAGCCGTCCCGGGAGGGGCCGCGAGGTGACTATATCCATGATTGCAACATAATCGTTTTGCGCTGCTGTGCACACTGGTCGGCTGCATTAATATTCGGCTATGCGGCGCCAAAGTGCACTGCCAGCCTTGGTGGACCCACAGGTCAAGCCTGCGGGTAACGGGTGAAGCGGGGATCAACGTCATCGAGACGCGCTTCAATCCGCCGAGTCGTGAAAAAAGTCATAGATGCGGCGTGCGGTCTCGGCGCTGACGCCTGGAACTTGGGTCAAATCGGAAATCGAGGCCCGTTCGACGGCTTTGAGCGTGCCGAAATGGCGTAACAAGGCCCTTTTGCGGGTCGGTCCGATGCCGGCAATCTCCTGTAATCCGGCTTCTCGAATGTCGCGGCTGCGACGTTGGCGGTGCGACCCAATGGCAAATCGATGAGCCTCGTCGCGCAGACGTTGGACGAAATAGAGGACCGGGTCGCGCGGAGGCAGGCGGAACGGTTCCCGGCCCGCCATGTAAAACGTTTCTCGCCCGGCGTCGCGATCGGGACCCTTCGCGATGCCCACCAGCGGAATATCGACGATACCGAGCCCCGCCAGTGTGTCGCGTGCTGCGCGAAGCTGACCCTCACCACCATCTATGAGGACGAGGTCGGGCCAGGGTTGCTCGGCGTCCTTGTCGTCGATTGTTGATGACAGTCCGGCGGTATTCGCCGGCGGTGGAAGGTTCTTCTCCCCTCCCCCAACCGAAGTCGGCTGCTGCCGATTTCGGTCACTTTGTTGCGTGACCGAAACCTCGCTATAGTGAGATTCGGCTGGGAAGGGGTTGGGGATGGGGGTCGGCGAATGTGGCACTATCTGGCCACAACCTTCCGACCCCTCACCCCGGCCCTCCCCCACAAGGGGGGAGGGAGAAGAGGTACCGGCGCGCGGCGTCTCGTTCATAAGGCGCTTGAATCGCCGGGTCAGCACTTCGCGCATCATGCCGAAATCGTCACCCGGCGTGATGTTCGCCGATTTGATGTTAAACTTTCGGTATTGATTTTTACGCAAGCCTTCCGGTCCGGCAACGATCATGGCGCCGACCGCGTTGGTCCCCTGGATATGGCTATTATCGTAGACCTCAATGCGGCGAGGCGGTGCCGCTAACCCGAAGCTGCCGGCAAGCGCGGCAAGGAGCCGTTGCTGGGAGGCTGCTTCCGCAAGCTTGCGGCCGAGCGCTTCGCGGGCATTGGCGAGCGCGTGCTCGATGACATCGCGCTTGGCGCCCCGTCGCGGCACGCCGATGTCGATCTTGCGGTCGCTTTTGATGGAAAGTGCTTGCGCCAGCAATTCGCGCTCCTCGATATCGTCGGACAGCAGGATGAGGCGCGGACAAGGCTTGTCGTCGTAGAATTGGGCGAGAAATGCGCCCAATACCTCGCCGCGGCCGAGCGACCGGTCGGCGCGGGGAAAATAGGCACGGTTGCCCCAATTCTGACCGGAGCGGAAGAAGAACACCTCGATGCAGAAGAAGCCGCCATCCTGGAAAATCGCAAATACATCCGCCTCTTCAATGTCGCGCGGATTGATGTCCTGGCGCGCCTGCACGGCTGCGAGTGCCGCAAGCCGATCGCGCAACATGGCGGCGCGCTCGAAATCAAGCGCCTCGGCCGCCCGGTCCATTTCGCGCGCGAGTTCTTCTTTCACGACGCGGCTCTTACCCGACAAGAACGCCTTCGCCTCCCGCACCAACTCGTCATAGGCGGGGCGCGATATCTCGCCGGTACAGGGCGCCGAACAGCGCTTGATCTGGTAGAGCAGGCACGGCCGGGTGCGGCTGTCGAAAACCGTGTCCGAGCAGGAGCGGACCAGGAAGGCGCGCTGCAGCGCCGTGATGGTCCGATTCACCGCGTTAACGGCCGCGAATGGCCCAAAATAGTCGCCATCGCGGTTGCGTGCGCCGCGATGTTTCAAGATCTGTGCCGGCCGGTCTTCCTTGGAAATCAAAATATATGGAAACGATTTGTCGTCGCGCAACAGCACGTTGAAACGCGGCCGCAGCCGCTTGATCAAATTCGCCTCGAGCAGCAGCGCCTCGGTCTCGGTCGCGGTCGTGACGAATTCAATCGAGGCGGTGATTGCCACCATGCGGGCGATACGGGTCACCTGGCCGGTCGGACGCGCATAGGACAGGACGCGTTTCCTGATGTTCTTGGCCTTGCCCACATAGAGAACTTCGCCGCCGGCGCCGATCATGCGGTAAACCCCGGGCGCCTGCGGGGCATGCTTGGCGAACTCCAAGATGACGTTATGCCCGGCCCTAATGCCCACATCAGGCGGCACATCGAGATCAAGCCCGCCGTCATCCGGCAGATCGGGAAGCTGGGCGTCCTCCTCCTCGTCCTTCAGCTCGATGTCGGGTTCGATGTTCTTCTTCTGCATGTCACGTTGTCGGGGCTGCGAAGCCCTATTCCTCGTTGCTCGCGCCCTTGACGGCCTGCCAACCGATATGCTGGCCGCCGTCCACCGCGATGGTCTCCCCAGTGATGTTGTTGGCGCAGGCGAGGAATAATACCGCATCGGCGACCTCTTGGGGCGTCGGGCCATGTCCGAGAGGCATCGCAGCGCTGTAACGCGCAAATGTTTCTTCATCCTGCCACCGGTTCGGCAGGGTCGGGCCTGGCGCCACAGCATTTACCCGCAGATGCGGTGCCACAGCCTGGGCGAGCGTCGTAGTCGCCACATGAAGGGCGCTCTTGGTCAGCCCGTAAGACAGAAACCGTGGTGTCGGCCGATATACGCGCTGGTCGAGCAGGTTGACGATCGCCCCACCCGCCGGCGCTTGCGCCGCGAAGGCCTGCGCAAGAAACAACGGCGCGCGCAAGTTGACGGCGAAATGGCGATCGAACCTGTCCCGTTCAAGATGCCCGATGTCGTCCGGCTCGAACTCGGAGGCATTGTTGACCAGGAGGGTTAAAGGGCCGACCGCCGCGACGGCGGCCGGCACCAGGCCCAGCACTGCGTCGTGATCGGCGAGATCGGCCGCGACCACGCCGGCGCGGCCTCCATCGCGAGCGATATGGTCGCGCAAGGCTTCCGCAGCCGTAAGCGATCGGTTGGAGTGAATTGCGACCGCATACCCGGCACTGGCGAGCGCCAACACGATGGCGCGGCCGATGCGCTGGGCCCCGCCGGTGACAAGGGCGGCCGCGACTCCCTCTCCCTTGTGGGGAGGGGAGGAGTTCGTGGCGCGGTCAGCGCGTAAGCTGGCGCCTATGAGAGTGGACGGCATGTATGTCTAATCGCCCAGATGACTCTGATCGGCAACCCCAGAAGGCAGTCCGCGACATCGGATTCAATACGGCGCTCGTTCCACCTGGGCACCAGATAAATGTCTCTACAAAAGCAAGTATACGAATGCTTATCCTTAATTTTGCCAGGCTATCGCCCGTTAGGAGCCGCTTAACCTAAAGGTTGAGATAAAAATAACCAACGTATTTTCCGGCAATTTGCAATTCATCCCGTGGCCGTCCCGGCAGTTTGACGGCGATGGATGGGAACTGCCGGCCATGAGCAAACGGAAGGTGCGGAGGGGCAGATGTGCAAGAGGCTGATCGGGGCAATAGCCGCGATAGCTTTGACGGCTACCGGTGCAGGTGCGGGCGACCTCTACCGCCCGCCCACCCCCTGCGGGCCGCCGCCCTGCGGACCGCCCCCGCCACCGCCCTATTGGCTTTGGGTCGGGCCTTATGTGGGGGCGAACATCGGTTTTCAGTCGGGCGAGCTTTCCAACAGCGGCATCAGGCCGAGCGGCGTCGCGGCCGGCTTCCAGGGCGGATACAATTGGCAGTTCGGACAATTTGTAGCGGGCTGGGAAAGCGACTTCCAACTGTCCAGTGCAGATGACGTATTTGCAAACTACAAGTTCTCCAATCCGTGGTTCGGGACAATACGCGGACGCGGCGGTTTCGCGCTCAACAACATCTTGTTCTACGGCACGCTGGGACTTGCCTATGGGCGCGGTCATGTCGACATCGGCAGCCTGAGTGAGAGCAATTTTCGTGTCGGCTGGACGGCGGGTGCCGGTGTTGAGTTCGGTCTGCTTCCCAATTGGTCCGTCAAGGCCGAATACCTCTTTATCGACCTTGCCAGCGAGACTTTCGGATTGACTCTCGCCACCAACGACCTGACGTCGAATCTGGTCCGCTTTGGGTTCAACTATCGGTTCTAGCCCGACAGCACGAGATTGACAGCTTTCGGCCCTTTGCCCTTCTTGTCAGGCTCGACATCAAACGAAATCCGCTGCCCCTCGGTGAGGACCTTCAGTCCGGCGTGCTCCACCGCCGTAATGTGCACGAACACATCACGCCCGCCGTCATCCGGCTTTATGAATCCGTATCCGCGTTCGCCATTGAAGAATTTGATCGTACCGGTCATGGCCATCGGGAAACTCCTGCCATGGTTGCCCGCCGCCGGCCCCACGGCGCGGCGGCCGGGTCGCCATTCGCAATTTGGTAAGGTCGTCGATCTCGACGGCCTCTGCACACGGCCTCGAAACCGAGGCCGCCCCACACAGATGCGAATGTCAGGCCCTCGCGGCCAGCCTAACATACCTATTGCGCCTTGAAAGGGGCTTCGGTGCTCCCGGCGGATGTCTCCGCGGCAAGATCGTCAAACACATAGCCGCTGCCGGTTTCGCACCCGAGCAGGTTGACCAGCACCGGCGTAAAAATCTTGATCTCCGCGGCGAGTTTCCACGGCGGATTGACCACGATAACGCCGCACGCGTTCAATCCACCGGTCGGCCGCGACGCTGCGACAGCGAATTCAACGTGAAGGCATTCTTCCAAGCCGGCGTGCCGCAGTATCCGGATCAGACGATCCGGGCCGTCGCGGCTTTTAATCGGATACCACATCAAATAGATGCCGGTCGGCCATTTACGGAGTGCGGCCGTTATCCCGTCGGCAAGGCGGATAAAATCGTCGGGTCGTTCGAAAGGCGGATCGACAATCACAAGTCCGCGGCGTTCCTTCGCAGGCACATAGGCCTGGAGCGCGATCCAGCCATTGATGCGTATCGCTTTGGCGGTCGCGGACCCGCGCAAGTGGCGGGATAGCGCGACTGCGGCGCGCGGCTCAAGCTCGCACGCGATGAGACGATCCTGGGGACGCAGCAGATGGCGCACCAGCAGCGGGGAGCCCGGATAGTACCGCAGTTCATCGGCCCGATTGCAGGCGCGTAAAGCCGCAAGGTAGGGCGCAATGAGCACGGCTGCATCCGTGGGCAATACAGCGTCAACAAGCCGGCCGATGCCGTCGCGCCATTCGCCGGTGCGATTTGCTTCCTCACCGGCGAGATCGTAAAGGCCGTCCCCCGAATGGGTGTCGATCACCCGGAACGGCGCAACTTTTTCTCTCAAGTGGGAGAGGATGCGGGCGATGATGATGTGCTTGAACACGTCGGCAAAGTTGCCGGCATGAAAGGCGTGGCGGTAGTTCATCGGTCGAGGTGGTGGGCGATGGGCAATGCCAATTCATGCCTCGTACATTCGAAGGCCACCGCCACATATGCTCGTACGGACGCCAGCATGACAGGCGTCGTCCATCAGCCCCCGCGCACGGGCGGCATGATGAGCCTGTCGCGCCGGCAGGTGCGGCGCTCGATCTCTTCGCAGCCGCGGAATTGAAGATTGCGGGTCATGCAAATCTTGACATCTCCAAGGCGCCGGCTGCCACAGGAAACTGAGATGCCTTCGGGTTTGAGCCCCGGATTGGCCTGGATGAAAGCCTCCTCGACCTCCTCCGGTGTTACCGTCAAGGCGGAAGGCAGGTCGAGGTACTGGGGAGGAATTTTCACCACCGCGCGGGCCTTGCGAACGGTTTCGAAATAGGCATTGGGGGAGAGGCCCGAACAGGTGCCATGGCGGTCCCATTCGTGAAAAATCAGTCCCGGCGCCGGCATCAGGTCGAGCATTCCGGAGACGATGTTACGATTGAGCCGTGGCGCCGGCATCTGGCAGAATTCCGGAAAGCCCCGCTCGTATTGTGGCCATAGGCCGTGCACCACGAAGGAAAAAGGTCGCGGCCCGCATTGCGGATTTCGCGCCGCGCCTGCCGGATCGCGTTCAGCGCTGTCGGCGCAGAACGACGGCGACCACGACAGCACCAGCACGTAATAATCGAATCGGCCGGGCTCGCCCTGGCGGCGATCCTGGGCGGCCGAAGCGCAAAGGACGCCGAACACGCCACCAAGAAGCGCAGCGCACGCGGCAAGGCGAATGAACGCAAGCGACATGATTTACCCCAAGTTGAGCCGGGGAGTAATCCTAAAGGTTAGCAACGGGACGCGCTTTGGCTTCGCGTGTTCGTGCTTATGGCCGCGCCCATCTGCAACTCGGATTATACGCCCAGTTGCGGTCAAGGCCGACCACGCACCACTCGACGCCGTAGGTGGCCCCGATAATACCGCCGTCCTCAATGATCGAATAGTTAATCTGATGCCACTTGCCGTCGGAAATCAGCACAGAAGCCGTGCAGAAGCGCCGCGGAATCGTACCTGACGACCATGGCTCCCAGGCAACTTCACGAATCTTTTCAAATCCCACGATTTGGAGATCTGAATTCCAGAACTGGTATTCCTTCGAACTGAAGCGCGCCGTGATTCTGTCGAGCGGCCCGTGCTCGTTGCACGCCGGCACGTTGCTGTCGTATCGCGGACCCGACAGCCAAAAATTCTTTTCAAGCGCGCTTGCCGCCTGCGCGGACGTGACTGATCCGCCAAACGCGGCTGCGATGGAAATACCTAAAAAGGTGTGAAAAACGCCCCGGCCCATGATTGCCTCCAGCAGTCCCCTGAGGCGGTGACGGTGCCGCGCCAGAACGTCGCGGTCAAGAGGAGAATGCGCTTGCGCACTTTCATCGCCAATCGCCCGCCGCCGCTTGAACGATGGCCAGCGCCGCCACTGCCGCCGTATCGGCACGCAGGATACGCGGCCCGAGCGCGATTCGCGAGGTCCGCGGCCGATTCAGAAGCGTAGCGCGCTCCTCCTCGCCAAATCCGCCCTCCGGGCCGATCAGCACCGCGAGTTCCGTGCCATTCCCATGCGCCTCGCCCAAATCCGCGCGCAGGGCCGCGACCGGGTCGCCGCACGGCGCCTCCTCGTCGCAGAATACCAGATGGCAAGACGGGCCAAGCGCCGCAATCGCGGCTGCAAAATCGAGCGGCGGTACGATCTCGGGGATGGTGAGGATGCCGCATTGCTCTGCGGCCTCGATGGCGTTCGCCCGCATGCGGTCGAGATTGACGCGCTCAGCCTGGGTGTGGCGCATGATCACGGGGTGCAGACGGGAAACCCCCATCTCGACAGCCTTTTGCACCATGTAGTCGAGCCGGGCGCGCTTGAGGGGCGAAAACAGATAATGCAGGTTGCCGGGCTGGGGCTGCGGCCTGGTCTGAGCCTCGACCATGAGGGCGGCATTTCGCTTGGCTGTCCCAGCGAGGCGCGCTTTCCATTCGCCGTCCGTCCCATTAAACACGAGTACCCGATCGCCGGGCCTCATGCGCAGCACGCCCACAAGGTAGTGGATTTGGGCGGCGTCCAACCCAACTGTTGCGCCTGAGCCGAGCGGCGCGGCGACAAGTAGCCGGGGACTGCGAAAATCGTAGCGCGCCATAAACTCCAGGTCCGGATATTGCCATGGAACGATCGAATTGAGGCGATATACCGTGGTTCGGTCGGGCCGAGTGCGGGGGCATGTTGTCTTATTTCGGGCTGTTTGCGGGCATTCTGCCGCCTTGTCGCCGAAATCAGGCGGTTAATTGCGGGTTGATAACGAATCGATGCCGAATCGAGTGCATCCATTGCGGCGCCGATTGAGGATTGGGGAGAGCTACGTCATGGGGATCGGTCAGCGCCTTTCCCTCATTTTTGCGGTCGCGGTGCTGCCGGCATGCCCGGCGGCGGCCCAGACGCTACCTTGGCCGACCGATGCCCCGCGGCCGGCCGCCCCGGCGCCGTGGCCGGGGACTGCCGCGCCGGCGCCTTCATCCATGCCCGTGCCTTCACCCATGCCTGCGCCCGCCATGTCGCCCATGGGGGCAGGGCCGCCGCCCCAGGCTTCACCGTTCGGTGGCGGAGGCGGAGAGCCACCCTGCATGGCGGAATTCACCAAGCTGCGTGAGGACGTGCAGAAGAAGGGCCTCGCGGCTAAGGCTGCCAGCCAGCGGAAAGTCGCCCGCGAGGAGATGTGCAAACATATTACATCGTTCAGTGCTGCCGAGTTGAAATGGGTCAAGTTCGCCGAATCAAATGTCACCTCCTGCGGCATTCCGGTTCAGGTGGTGAGCCAGTTGAAGGAAATGCACGGCCATACCGAGCAAACCAAGGAAAAGATTTGCGCGGCCGGACCCTCGGCCGGACCACCAAGCCTGAGCGATGCGCTCGGCACCACGCGTTTGCCGACGCCGGAAACTGCCAAGTCGGGCAGCGGTACCCTTGATACGTTGACCGGCAGTGCCATCCAAAAATGAGCGAAGCGATCGGGCGCGTCGCGGATTCGACCGGCAACTGGGTCGATCGGCTGGCGCCTGCGTGGGGGCGGCCTTATCTGCGCCTTGCCCGGCTCGACCGGCCGATCGGCTCCTGGCTCCTGCTCATTCCGTGCTGGTGGTCGGCGGGCTTGGCGGCCATTGCGGCTCACGAGCGCGGTCCGCGCCTGACGCACCTCATTCTGTTCTTCGTCGGGGCGTTTGCGATGCGCGGCGCCGGCTGCACCTGGAACGACATTGTCGACCGCGATCTCGACGGCAAGGTTGAGCGCACCCGCTCCCGGCCGATCCCTTCCGGCCAGGTGAGTGTCGGTGGAGCCGCCGTATTCCTGGTCGCGCAGGCGCTCATCGGCCTTCTCGTGCTGGTGCAGTTCAACGCCTTTGCGATCGCGACCGGCATCGCCTCCCTCGCTATTGTGGCGGTCTATCCGTTCATGAAACGGGTCACCTATTGGCCGCAGATCGTGCTCGGCCTTGCGTTCTCGTGGGGTGCCCTGATGGGTTGGGCCGCCGCCTTCGGCAGCCTCGATGTCCGCCCGCTGATGCTTTATGCGGGCTCGATCGCCTGGGTGATCGGCTACGATACCATCTACGCTCACCAGGACCGCGAGGACGACGCCCTGATCGGCATCAAGTCGACCGCGCTCCTGTTCGGCGATCGGACCAAGGCGATGCTCGTGATCTTCTATGCGCTCGCGGTCGGCCTGATCGGTCTTGCGGGCGCGCTCGTCGGCGCCGGCGCGATCTTCTGGCTTGGGCTTACGGCTTTCGCCATACATCTCGCCTGGCAGATCGTGCGGCTCGACATCGGCGATCCTGACGTTTGCCTTGCGGTGTTCAAATCCGATCGCGATGCCGGTTTGATTTTGTTCGCCGGGATGATTGCGGATGCATTCTGGCGCGCGTAGCGCCCTTCACGCGCAGCGTCGCGCGGGACAGGTCAAGATGGGCCGGCCTCAAGCCCCGGAATTCCCTGAAAACCGGGAAATTACATCCCAGCGGCAATTCTCTCCCCGTCCTGCGGCGGTGCGAACAGCTCGATCAAGGCGCGCTTGACCGCAGCGTTGCGGGTCGGCGAGGAAATCTTCGCGCCCATGAGATCGGTGACATAGAACACGTCGACGGCGCGTTCGCCGAACGTCGCCACATGCGCCGAGGCGATATTGAGATTGAGCTTCGACAAGGTGGCGGTAAGCTCGTAAAGCAGTCCCGGTCGGTCCAATCCGCTGATCTCGATGACCGTATAGCGGTTCGACCACTGATTGTTGATGATGACCTCGGGCTCGACCGCGAATGCTCCGATGCGGCCCTTCGGCAAGCCCTGCTTGGCCACCACTTCCGGCAACCCCAAGTCGCCCTGCAACGCCTTTTCGATGGCCGCGGCGATGCGATCGGCGCGGCGCGCCTCGTCGTCGTCGCGTTCGAATGCCCGGCTGATCGCGATGGTGTCGAGGGCCATGCCGTCGGTCGTGGTGTAGATCTGAGCATCCACGATATTGGCGCCCGCGGTTGCACAGGCGCCGGCGAGATACGACAGCAGCCACGGATGGTCGGGCGCGAGCACTGTGAGCTCGGTGACGCCGCGCATGGCGTCAAATCCCACATTGGTGGCAAGCGAACGACCTTCCTGCTCGGTGTTGCGCACAAACCGTGCATGCGCGACCTTGCGCGGCAATTCCACCTTGAGCCAATAGGCCGGATAGAGGCGGGCGATGTAGCGCTCGACGTCCGCGGGTGGCCAATCGGCAAGCTCGGCGCGAAATTCGGCCTGCGCCATGGCGACGCGTCTTGCCCGGTCGACCTCTGAAAAGCCGCCGGTGAGGGCCGGCTCGGTCTCGTAGTAGAGCGCACGCAGCAATTGCGCCTTCCAGCCGTTCCACACGCCGGGGCCGACGGCGCGGATGTCGGCGGTGGTCAGGATGGTGAGCAGCTTCATCCGCTCGAGCGACTGCACGATCGACGAGAAATTCTCGATCGTCTTTCGATCCGAAAGATCGCGCGACTGGGCAACTGTCGACATCGCAAGATGGTTCTCGACCAGCCACGCGACGGTCTCCGTCTCCGCCGGCGAGCAGCCGAACCGCGGACA
>Ga0126376_10001710_pt1 | contig 12018 bp, 9 predicted proteins | sample PanSoiMetPlot_15_FD_92760 | JGI IMG/M metagenome (GOLD analysis project Ga0126376, IMG submission 92760) | Tropical forest soil microbial communities from Panama - MetaG Plot_15 | ecosystem: Environmental > Terrestrial > Soil > Tropical forest > Bulk soil | place: Panama | collected 2016-02-17
ACCAGCGGGCGGTGGCGGCGCTGGATGGGGACAAATTCAGCTATGAAACCGTTCCCTTGAGCGTCACCGTGGAAGAATTGGACACGAAGGGAAAGAAGCAGCGCCGCGAAATAACTTTCGACAAAGACGAAGGTCCCCGCCGCGACACTACGCCCGAAGCCCTGGCGAAATTAAAGCCGGCTTTCCAATTGAACGGCACAATCACGGCGGGCAATTCGTCGCAGATGTCTGACGGTGCTGCGGCAGCAATCGTTATGTCGCAAGACCGTGCCAAAAAGCTGGGCGCGAAACCGTTGGCTCGACTCATCGCCTATGCGACCGCAGGTTGCCCACCCGAAGAAATGGGCATCGGTCCGGTTTACGCAATTCCTAAAGCGCTAAAACTTGCCGGTCTCACGCTCGATCAAATCGACGTGATCGAGTTGAACGAAGCATTCGCCGCCCAGTCACTTGCAGTGATCAAGATGCTCGAACTGAATCCGGACAAAGTGAACGTGAATGGCGGCGCGATTGCACTGGGGCATCCCCTTGGTTGCACCGGCGCCAAGCTGACTGCTTCGATCCTGAGGGAACTCGAGCGTCGCAACGGACGGTATGGAATGGTAACCATGTGCGTCGGTGGCGGCATGGGCGCCGCGGGAATTTTTGAGAAAATCTAAGATGGAATCAATAGGTCGAATATGTCCTATATGACCTATCGATTTGAATGAAAGGAAATCTCTATGTCAGCCGCAATCGAACAAAAAGAAATTATCAAAGGCGGAAGCTTTCTGATTGAAGAGCGCCAGCCAACTGAAATTTTCACGCCTGAAGATTTCAACGAAGAGCACCGCATGATCGCAGACACCACGCGGCAATTCATGGATGCGGAAGTGGTACCACGGATCGACGAGCTGGAAAATAAAGATTGGAAACTCGCTCGCGAGCTCGTCAAGCAGGCAGCGGAGCTTGGGCTGGTCGGTGCAAGCATTCCCGAAGAGTTCGGTGGACTGGCACTGGATCAAACCAGCGGCGCGTTGATCGCTGAAAACCTTGGCCGGTCGGCGTCATTTGCGACCACGCTGGGCGCACAGAGCGGCATCGGTTTACTGCCGATCGTCTATTTCGGCACTGACGCGGCCAAACAAAAATATCTGCCGAAGATCGCCGCGGGCGATTTGATCACCGCCTATGCGCTGACCGAAGCAGGTTCGGGTTCTGACGCGATGAATGCAAAGGCCACGGCGAAACTGAGCGATGACGGCACGCATTACATTCTTAACGGCGAAAAGATGTTCATTACCAATGGTGGCTTCGCCGACATTTTTGTCGTGTTCGCCAAAGTTGATGGCGACAAGTTCACCGCTTTCATCGTCGAGCGTCAGGAAGGCTGTAAGCCGGGCGCGGAAGAGCACAAGATGGGAATCAAGGGCTCGAGCACTACACCGTTGATCCTTGCGGATGCAAAAGCACCGGTTGAAAACCTGCTCGGCGAAGTCAGCAAAGGTCACAAGATCGCTTTCAACATTCTCAACATTGGTCGCTTCAAGCTAGGGGCAATGTGTTTGGGTGGAATGAAGCTGGCGCTCACTGAATCGGTGAAGTACGCAAACGAACGTCATCAATTCGGAAAACCGATCTCGTCCTTTGGAGCGATTAAATCCAAACTGGGAGAGATGGCCATTCGGACGTGGGTGGGCGAGGCGATGACTTATCGCACCCTGGGCATGATTGAGGGCGGGTTGAGCGCGATTGAAGATTCGAAAGATATGGATGCCCGGCTCAAGGCAATCGAAGAGTACGCGGCCGAATGTTCGATCATCAAAGTCGCTTTGTCTGAATACTGCAATTACATCACCGACGAGATGGTCCAGATTTTTGGAGGCTATGGATATTCGGCGGATTATCCTGCGGAGCGCGCCTATCGCGACACGCGCATCAACCGGATCTTCGAAGGCACCAATGAAATCAACCGCATGCTGATACCGGGCCGCCTAATGAAGGCGGCGATGAGCGGCCGGCTGGCTTTGCTGCCGGCGGCGCAGGCGTTGATGGATGAAATTCTTTCGCCGTCGATGGCCTCGTTCGAACTCGATGAGAGTTTACTGGGAGTCGAGATGAAGCTGGCGCAAAACGCGAAGAAGGTCGCGCTTATGACGCTGGGCACAGCAGCTCAGAAATATATGATGGGCCTCGCCGATCAGCAGGAAATTTTGATCGGAGTTGCGGACATCATCATGGACGCTTACGCGATGGAGTCTGCGATTTTGCGAACGCAGAAGATTGCCGGCGCACAGGGCGACAAAGCCGCGCAACAATTCGTCGAAATGACGCGCGTCTTCTGCAACGACGCCGTCGAGCGAATCGAAGCTCACGCCAAAAATACTCTGGCGGCGATGGCTGAAGGAGATGAACTGCGAACGTTGCTGGCGGCATTGAGGCGGTTTACGAAAATGACGCCGATCAATACGGTCGCCGCCCGGCAGCGAATCGCGAATGCGATGATTGAAGCAAACAAGTACGTGTTTTAAGACATTGCCGATTGAAAATCCAGCCTTCCGACCAATCGGCAATGAGATTGCAAGTTGAGCTAAGTTGTTCATCGAAGCCTTGTATTTGATCGCCCAGTCTTCATCTTCCACCACTCCTTACAATCCTACGCGAGCTCGTGGAATTTTCGCGTAGGAGGCTTTGACGAACTACAGACGTTTTGAAGAACTTCCGGTTTGGAAAGATGCAGTTGAATTAGCTGTTAGAACGTTTGCCTTAACTGCCAAGTCCTGCTTTCGCGGACATGCAGGACTCGCAATCAGCTGGAGAACGCGGTGCTTTCCATCTCGAATAACATTGCTGAGGGTTTTGAGCGAGGGAGTACACAGGAAACGCTCAATTTCATTTATATCGCTCGAGGAACGGCTGGCGAAACTAGATCGATGTACCACTTTCTGCATCAAGCGCCCGGCTTTGAAGAGCTGAGGCCAGAACTTCCGAATTTAATTGGACGAGCGGAAGGGATTTCCAGACAAATACGTGGCTGGGCGGACTCACTACAGAATACTGACATTCGTGGACAGAAATATCTAACGGACAAATCACGACGGATCGATGAGCAACGACGTGCGCGAGAAGAATTTCTCGCTGAACTGGAGCAGATTCGGAATCGCGGCAAGATCTGAGATCTCAGATCTCACATCGAAAATCGGCAATGAAAATCATCCCCATCTCTCTTCCCACCCCTTTCTACATCGGCCCGGTCAACGTCTATCTCATTAAAGAAGATCCGATCACGCTGATCGATACGGGCCCGAAAACCAAAGAGGCGATTGAGGCGTTGCGTTCGGCTTTGCGGGCGTCGGGCACCTCCATCAGCGACATCCGCCGCATTGTGCTAACTCACGCTCACGAAGATCACTGTGGACTCGCGCGCTCTCTGCGAGACGAAGCAAAAGATGCCGAAGTCTTCGTGCACAATTGGGAAACCGGACATCGCGCCAGCCGGCTCGAGCATGACGAAAGTCTGCGGCTGTTACAACGCGCCGGCGTTCCTGACCAGGAGATCCAATCAATGCGTCAGTTGTACGACGACGTGCGTCAATATGCTGACTCTCTGGACGGAGATCCTTGTCGCGAGCTGGTCGATGGCGACGAACTTGAATTTAATGCGGGCGCGCTGCGCGTCGTCCACACCCCGGGACACACGCCGGGTTCGTGCTCGTTTCTGCGTGAGGCCGACCGCACGATCATCGCCGGCGATTGTGTTCTCAAGCGCATCACTCCCAATCCCGTCATCTCCCCCGATCCGGTTGATCCGTCGCGACGCTTTCGATCATTGGCGGAATATCTGGTCAGCCTGGCGCGCGTGCGTAGTTTCGCGCCGACACTTGTGTTCGGCGGGCACGGCGAGCCCATTCGGGATTTCGAAGAGCTCTTCAATCGCTACCTCAAGCTGATTCGTGAGCGGCAGGCAACTGTGCTGGACGTCGTTCCAAAGACCGGAGTCACCGCCTGGGAAGTCTCGCGAGCGATGTTTCCGGATACAGATGACGTACATCGGTTTCTCGCGGTGTCCGAGGCCGTGGCTCATCTCGACTACGCGCAGTCCGAGGGAAAAATTGATGTCGAGATGAGCGCCGGCCGGGAGATCTATCGAAGATTGTCCGCTGACTGAAGCCTTTAAATTCCTTAACCTTTCGCTAATTTGTAACGGGCGGAACTACGGCCGAAGATTCCAGGCAAAAGTGAGTAGGGTTCGCCTTCAGAAATCCAGCGCTTCTCCCAGTAAAATTTGGAACCGGACAGCCAGGTGTGCGTGAAACCTCCTAAAATCTTCCGGAGGATTTGAATATGTCTCGTAAGAAACTGGCTTTGATTATCTCCCTGATTGTCTCAGTGGCGGCAATTGCAGGCGGCATTGTGTACGCACAGGAGGCGTCTCGGCCGGACGATAAGACTGTGATGGCCTTGCTCGATGCGGAAGGTGAAGCTTCGCAGGACCAGGATCGCCAGTTTTCCTTCTTCCTCGACGGCGGCACCTATCTGGGCGTTTCGACTGAGGACATTAGCAAAGAAAACATGGCGCGCTACAGCATGCGAGATGTACGGGGCGTCGGCGTGACCGAAGTCCTGAAGGATAGCCCGGCGGAAAAAGCCGGCCTGAGGAAAGATGATGTTATCGTGCGCTTTGACGGCGAATCTGTCACCAGCGTTCGTAAGCTCACACGCCTGGTGAGCGAGTCTTCTCCTGATCAGACAGTACGCCTCACGATTAGTCGTGGCGGCTTGGAACAAGAAGTCAGTGTGACCCTCGCAAAGCGAGATTTTGGCGGGCTGTTACAATCAAAGATCGGCGATGATGTCTGGCACGGGGTCAATAAGGACTTTCCCAGGATTGAAATGGGAAACATGGGAGAATGGGGCGATAACAATTTCATCTTTGCGTTCGGAAACCGTCGCATTGGTATCGGCACGCAGACGCTGACGAAACAGCTGGCTGACTACTTCGGTGTGAAAGACGGCGGTGTCTTGATCACTTCAGTTTCAGAAAACGGCCCGGCAGCCAAAGCCGGACTCAAAGCCGGCGACGTCATCACTGCCATCGACGGCGAAAAAGTCACGTCACCGGGCGATATCACTCGGCTGCTTAACAAGAAAGAAACGGGTGACGTGTCGCTCACAGTTATCCGCGATAAGAGTCCCCGCACTGTCACGCTTACGCCGGAAAAAATTGAGCATCCGAACATCTTTCGCACCGGAACCCTGGGAACCAAGCGCATCGTGACCCCTTCGATACAAATTCCGGATGTGAACATCACGATCCCGCGCATCGTCGTGCCGTCAATTGACGTTACCGTCCCGGCTCGATCAAAGACGCGAGGCGTGATTATCTAAGACTTCTCAGTTGAATATGAACCGGGGCAGCCGAGTTCGGCTGCCCCTTTTTTGTTCCCGCCGCGACCCCCGGGTATAATCCGCTCTAAACAAAGACCCCTATCAATCGTTCCTTCCCCCTGGTCACGATTGTGGAGAACACTTGGCATCCCAATCACCAATCGAGCGTCCTCGTTCGCGTCTGATTATTCACGATCTCGCGCAGCGCAATGGCCACATCGATTTTGCAAAAGACATCAGGCGCGGTTTATCCGCAGATCCGAAATTCCTTTTTCCGAAGTACCTGTACGACGAGCTCGGCTCGCGCTTGTTTGAAGCCATTTGTGAGATTCCCGAATACTACCTCACGCGTGCCGAAGATGAGATTCTTACGACGCATGCCGAAGAGATCGTGGCTACTCTTCCGGAATGCGACACCTTGATTGAACTGGGCAGTGGCAGCGCTGAGAAGACGCGAAAGATTATTGAGGCGCTGATTCGGCAACGCGGTAATTTGCTCTTTGTGCCGGTTGATATTTCGACTTCCGCGCTGGCCGACAGTTCGCATGCGCTGCTGGATTCTTATCCGCAATTGAGAATCGAATCATACGCAGCCGATTATTTCCAGGCCCTGGATGCGTTGCGGCTTCCTGCTGATAAACCGGTCCTGGTTTTGTTTCTGGGATCGAACATTGGAAATTTCGAGCCGGAGGATGCGCTGAATTTCATGCGCGCGATTCGTCGTGTCTTGCGCAGAGGCGACGCGTTGTTGCTGGGCGCAGACCTGAAGAAGGATCGGGCGACACTGGAGTCTGCTTATGACGATCCGCTCGGCGTCACGCGTTCGTTCATCGTTAACGAACTTGAACGAATCAATCGCGAGTTGGGCGCGAACTTCGATTTGTGGGCTTTTGGTTTGCGATCCTTTTATAACCAATCGGCCGGACGCGTCGAGGTCTACCTTGAAAGTTTACGAACGCAAGAAGTAGAAGTAGGTGGTTTGCAGATGACCGTGCAGTTCAAGGCCGGTGAGAGAATTCATGTTGAGAATGCTTACAAGTTTGATCTGGACGGGCTGGGACGACTGGGTAATCAAAGTGGATTTGATTTGAAACACACCTGGCTGGATAAAAAAGAGCGATTCAGCAGTAATCTTTTCCGCGCCGCAGACCGAAAATAAATCGGCCCACTATGCAGCGGTCTCTGTTTCAACTCTCTTTTCAGGCAACTGCAAAAGCACCTGCAACAACCGGCGCCTTTCCACCTTCTCGATCTCGAATCTCAATCCATCGTACTCGATTATCTCGCCGGGCTGGAGAATGTGGCCGGCCACGCTCATGAGAAATCCGCCAACCGTTGTGTAGCCTTCTGATTCAGGCAGCGCCGTTTTCAAACGCCGGTTGAGATCTCGCACTGCCAGCGCGCCATCAAGCAGATAACGAGATTCATCGATCGAAGTGATCTGTTCGTTAACTTCTTCATCGTGCTCGTCGGAAATGTCGCCGACAATTTCTTCCAGCAAATCTTCCAAAGTAATGATCCCTTCGATGCCTCCGTGCTCATCGACGACAAAGCCGAAATGTGTTTTGGCCTTCTGCATTTGGCGCAAGACATCTTCCAGCCGGGCAGTGTCCACCACGTACATTGGCGGTTGCAGCACAGATTCGATTTTGAAGTCCTGTGGCTTCAACAGGTAAGGAATGAGATCTTTGCTGTGAATAAACCCGATCACGTTATCCATCGACTCGCGGTAAACCGGTAAACGTGAGTATCGATGTTTCTGGAAGGCTTCGTTAATGTCCGCGAGCGTGCACTCAGCGGACAAAGCCGCGATTGCCGGCCGCGGCACCATCGCCTCGCGCACCAGCGTGTCTGAGAATTCGAACACGCGATGAATCAGCCGCCGCTCTTCGGCGCGCAGGTGGCCGCTCTCGCGCGAGATATCAATCAACTGCCGTAGCTCAGCTTCACTGTAAACGGCTGTGTGCTCGAGCGAGGATTTCAATCCCAGCAGCCGGCCGACGGTCGTGCCTGTCCAATTAAAAATCCAAAGTGGGGCGCGGAAAATTCCGGCAAACAATTCCAGTGGTCGCGCGGCAAAAAGAGCGAGCCCCTCGCTTCGTTCGAGGGCGAACATCTTTGGCATAAGCTCGCCTAAAACGATATGCAGAAAAGTGATCGCCGAGAAGGCGACGGCAATCGCGAGTGCGTGGGCGACATAAGCCGCTTTTCCCGCCGGGGCGATGCTTTGGGCCAGCGGCTCGAGCAACGAAGCCACGGTTGGTTCTCCGATCCATCCTAACGCCAGCGAAGCCAGGGTGATTCCCAATTGAGTAGCCGAGATGAAAAACGTCGGGTTGTTCAACAGTCGCAAAGCCGATTGGGCACGCGCGCTGCCCGCAGCCGCTCGTGTTTCGAGCCGCGGCCGGCGTACAGACACCAGGGCAAATTCGGCGGCCACAAAGAAGCCATTCGCCCCAACAAAAAAAAGCACGGCGATTAACTTCACCAGGACGCTGAGGATAGTCGTTGAATGCTGGGCGGCGTCGGCCAGGAAGGCAAACACAATACTGGCAGGATCATCCATCGCGTAGCTTAACGAAATCAGGAGGAGATTTAGCGCACATCTTAGCATGCCCGGGGCACGACATCACCGCGAGCCGGCAATGCCACAAGCCCTCAATCAGTTCTTATTGATAAATTAATTTAGTGCACGCCGGCAGCAGCCACGCGTACACGGCCGTTGGATCGCCGTTCATGCCGGGTACAAGCCTGCGCCAATGCGGCATCGACTCGGGGCTCAATGCTGCATTCGGGCTGGCGGCACACGGCGGCAAGCTCGGAAATTACCAGATAGCGGGAGCGCTCGAACATTCGCTGTTCGCGGAACGAGAGCGGCTTGATCTGGCTAAGAAAATTTAAATGTTTGAGCACATCGGCGACTTCAAAGATGTTTCCCGTCCGCATTTTATCGGAAAAATCTTTGAACCGGTCCTTCCAATCATTGGCCGGGGTACTAAAGTCATCGGCCAATGCTTTGAAGAGTAACTCGCATTCGCCAGAAGAGATTGGGCGACGCAGCCCAACTTCCGACGCGTTTGAGACGGGGACCAGAACGAGGGAATTCGTTGCCGCAAGGCGAAGCGTGTAAAAAGGCAGCGCTACCGCCCCGATTTGCTTCTGTTCGATTTGTTCGATTGTGCCGATACCGTGATTCGGGTAAACGACTTTCTGGCCGACCTTGAAGCCCACCTTAACACCTCCGACAGTTTTACGAGTACCAGGCTAGTCGCATCTTGCGCGGCTAATAGACGAAAGCTTGTCAACGAGAGTTGATGTTCGGGTTGTTTCCTTGAACTGCTTTGAGGATAGCAGTGCGCTTGTGAGGCGTCAAGCGTTTGTGCGCAGTGGTCCATGCTCAGAGCAAACATTGGGCCACAGAACCGATCTTTTTGAAATTTATGATTGGAGATTTATCATTGGACCTTTGTCCGAATCCGGAGCCCCCCACTAATAATCAAAGACAAGTCTCCAAGGTCAAATGATAAAGTCCTACCCTGTATAGCCTTCGTGCCGCTCGATTTTCGAAAGGACCCAGTGAGCAGCCTGCTAACTTGCCGTAAGGGAAGTTGAAGAAAATCTTACTGCTCTCTTCGAACCAGTAAAGAAGTGATTGAGGTCAGAATTGCCAATAATGTTAACGAAGCTATCGGCCAAACCCAGCCCGACCAAACCAGCACCACCAGCGAGAGAAAAAACATCACGACCAGAAATAAAGTTGCTGCAATAAGGAGCACTCTGCCCAACGACTGTCTTTTCTTTGCATGCGTGTAACCGCCCACCACTACTAATAATATCGGCATCCCGTAAAAAGCGACCAGAACCAGCATGTCTCCAATGGGCGTCGGTTCCTGGAGCCTGACTGCGATCAGATGTTCTTCATAGAGGATTCCTGACAGGACGATCACGCCCAGGACACCTGTTAACAGCCCAAACGTGATTTCGAGTTTCCGCTTCCAATCCAGGCGGCCCCCGCTTGATGCCAGCGTCACTTATCCCGCATAGCTTTCATCCTGCTCGATCTTCGAAAGCACCCAATCGAATTCGCCCGAGGTAATTTTGCCACCGCAGAATTCGCAGATTCCCACGGCGTTTACTTTCAACGGCGCGCCACAGTTCGGGCAATTAAGGTCTGCTCGTGCCGCGGCCGGTTTAGCCTTGGTGTAGCGAACAAACGTCCAGTACTCACTCCACTCTCGCAGATTTTTATTCGACCCGGCCACGACCTTTCCGTTCTGGTCCACCGTGTAGTCAAAGCCCCGGGCAAAGATGCGCAACGTGATTGAGTTGTAGAAGGCGTCGATCTTAATTCTGGCGGGTTGCATTGCCAGGATCTGACATTGATCGAGAGCGTTTCGCAATCCCTGTCGCTTGTAGGCTTCAATCCAATACCGATGCATTTGGAAAATATTGTCGGTCTCGAACGGGCGCGCGCGTTCCCACTTGAGCGAAGACCACGCCTCCTGGAGTTCTGTGAAGATCATGCGCGCGCGCGCCTGAAAGGCTGCCCAGTCAAAAGACGGGTTGTTCTGTTCAAAAGCGGCGCGGACCGCTGGAAAGTTCGGTTGCAGGATAGTCGGGTTCCGCGTCCCAACTTCGGGGACGTCACCAGTTAGCAACGGGCCTTTGGCCTCACGCTTAACAGTTGACACCGATCGCACGAACCATTGAAACTCGCCACTTTCGATCCGGGCACCGCAAAACGCGCAGGCTCCATTTGTGTCTTTTTGCAAGGGCGCGCCACAGCGCGGGCAATGAAGCGCGGTGGCTTGCTCCGGCGCAGGCGAAAGGACGTCACGCTTGCGCTCAAACAGCCAGCGATCGACGACGTAATACGTCATCTGTTTGCCGTCTACAACTTCAGTGTAGTTGGCATCGAACTGGACTTCGATACTAACCGTCGGAGTCTGCAATCCACGCACGCTCGTTATTTGCATCGCGCCGACTATGATTCCTTCGACGGCCTTCAGGTTCGGGTTCTGTTGCAAAAGCGATGTGCGAGCCTGCTGGCTCAGATAAGGCGAGAGTTCATCCAGCGCCTTGACGCCCCGGCCGCGTGCTTCGTGCGCGCGCGCGTAAAGCGCATAGCAAAAATCGACAAAGATGATCTCTGAGAAGTTGGGATCGAAACGACGCAGTTGATTGAAACTCTGCTGAACATTTCGTTGCTGCATCACGGTCGATGCGGCATCTATGTGCGTAACCGCAGGCGTGATTCTGATGTCCTGCTTTGTCCTGCGGGTAAACCAATAAATCAGTAGGCCGATGACAATGATGTCAACGGGAATCCCAATGAGCGGATGCTCAATCGTGAGCCAAATCAGGAATCGAACCAGCGCGTAAACAAGCGCTCCGCCTCCGCCACCACCGCCCCCGCTACCACCGCCGCTGCCGCCGCCGTACGATTGGCCGCCGCCTACTCGCGCGATCGCCTCAGTAGTCAGCAGACCAACACCGAAAAGCGCGACGAAAATGAAAAGTAGTCGCGCCTTTAATCCGTAGTTGGATATTGATGAATGCCAACGTTTCATTTCAATTCGATCCGCGGACCGTCGGCCAATTCATTGGGATTCTCGCCGCTTGCGGGCAAGTGCTCGGCGAGCAATTTTCCCGTCGCGCGCAGGCCTTCAACAAACTTTCCCAGCGTCGGCACTTTGCCAATCTGCTTCAGCTCAAAAACGCACTGATTCCATTTCAAGGGCGGCACCGCTTTTAGAATTCCCCGATCAGCGATTATTTCCAGACGCCGTTCCAGCAAAGATAAATAAACCAGCATGCCATTCTCAGCGGAGGTGTTGGCGATCCCGGCTTCATAAAACATTGCCGATGCGCCCGTACGCGCGGCGTTGGCGCGAAATTTTTTCGTAGTAAATATCCGCCGGATCCAATCACCCCGTGACGATACCCAGGCGCCGGCGGCGAATAGCGCAATGACGTCGAAAGGAATCCAATACGTGTGAAACTCGATGGGAGAAAAAAGCACAAAAACCAGACCGATTAACGCGACGACGGCGCCGAATAAATAATCTGCCTGACGATAGGTGCCTGAACGACCGCGAACGACAACCACCATTTCGGCGCTGGTTTGTTTTTCGATCTCGCGAATGGCTGCAGCAATCTCATCGCCGGCTGACTTGTCGAATTTATCGCGTCTCATTGGCCAGGGGCGCTAGTCTAGCATGAAGTCAGAACCGGGAGCGGTAGCGATCGGACATTCATATGCCATTCTGGTACGCCGCCAGCATTAACGCGGTCGCTACGGCTCCCGGTTCTGACTACAAGAAAAAGGCCCAGCGCAAAACACTGGGCCGCGTTTCAAGTTGGGCTCCTCGTTTCGTTTATTTGAAACTGCTTAAAGCTTCAGCTTCCGATTCGTAAACATCAAACACGGTCAGCAGTTTGGTAATCACCAACAGATCCTGAACCTTGTCGGTGAGGCTGAGCAGTTTGAGCTGGCCGCCGGTGCGGCCAACGGTCGTGTAGTTCGCGATCAACTCGCCAATGCCGCTCGAATCGATATAGCGGACCCCGGCGAGATTCAACAAAATCTTTTTGTTACCGCCGGCAGCCAGTTCACGAATTGCGCCTCGTAGAGCTGTCGCACTGTCCCCA
>Ga0126376_10001711_pt1 | contig 12013 bp, 13 predicted proteins | sample PanSoiMetPlot_15_FD_92760 | JGI IMG/M metagenome (GOLD analysis project Ga0126376, IMG submission 92760) | Tropical forest soil microbial communities from Panama - MetaG Plot_15 | ecosystem: Environmental > Terrestrial > Soil > Tropical forest > Bulk soil | place: Panama | collected 2016-02-17
ACCGCGCGGCGGGCGCAGAGCGAGAAGCCGCTCGAGATGGTGTGGGTGTCCAAGTGCGTCGGCGACCTCGTGGACGACAACACGATCCTCGTGGACGAGTACGACTTCGACGCGACCCAGGGCTCTTTCCGCACGCCGCGGAGCTACTTCGGCTCCTCGCCCGCCGGCGGCCTGGGCTGGGGCATGGGTGCGGCCCTCGGCGCCAAGCTGGCGGCGCCCGACAAGACCGTCATCTGCTGCGTCGGCGACGGCGCCTACATCTTCAGCGCGCCGACCGCCGCGCACTTCGTCTCGCGCGCCTACAACCTGCCCGTGCTCTTCGTCATCTTCAACAACCGCGCGTGGAACGCGGTGAAGCGCGCCGTGCAGAGCCATGCGCCCGAGGGTCTTGCCGCCAAGACGCGCCGCATGCCCCTGTCGGACCTCGAGCCCGCGCCGGACTACGAGCTGATCTGCCGCGCCTCGGGGGGCCACGCCGAGAAGGTCGAGGATCCGGCGGCGCTGCCGGATGCGCTGGCGCGGGCGCTCAAGGTCGTCCGCGACGAGAAGCGCCAGGCCCTGCTGAACGTGATCTGCAAGAAGCCATGACGCTGGCCTCGGGTACAATGAACCGATGAGAGCGCGCCGGATCCTGCTTCTGCTGATCGCCTGGGTATCGTTCGATCTCGCGACGCCGCTGCCCGGCGCGTTCGAGTTCGAGATCAAGGACTCGGAGATCGAGCACTCGCTGCAGGCCGGGCGCGAGTCTCACGTCAGGCAAGCCGCCGCGCCCTCGCGGTCGATCCCGCGGGACCGCGTCGAGATCGACCGGCCGTCGCGCGCCTCGGTCGCGCCGGCGCCGGCGACCGAGTCGGCGACCGGTGAAGGCTGGGTCCGGCAGGTCAGGCTCGGGCATCGACCGTCGAGCAGTCGCGCCTCGTCCCCAGAAGACCACTAGCTCCGTCATCCCGTCCGTCTCCTGAACGACGCCGCCTCCGGGCGGCCACGTCTGCTCGTCTATCGGAATTGGACGCGCACCTCGGCCGGCGGGGCCCCAGCCCCGCGACGGCCTGCGCCGCGCACTACAGGGAGACACGAGATGACTGTCAGTCGAATCGAGGGCCTGGCCATCGCCATCGCGCTGGTGGTGGTCGGTCGGGTGCTGGTCGCGCTGCTGAAGGCGCTGGTGGAGTGACGCCATGACGTTCTTGATGGACCCGGAATTCTGGGCCCGCGTCTTCGGCATCATCATCATCGATCTGACGCTCGCCGGCGACAACGCGCTCGTCATCGCACTCGCCGTCCGCAACCTGCCCAAGCGCCAGCAATTCCTCGGCCGCGTCTGGGGCACGCTCGGCGCGGTCGGGCTGCGGCTGGCGTTCATCACGATCGCGACGATCCTGCTGCGGATCCCGTTCCTGCAGCTCGGCGGTGGCCTACTGCTCTTCTGGATCGCGTTCAAGCTCGTCCACCGCGAGCCGAGTGGCGAGGATCACGTCCGCCAGGGCGGCTCGCTGGCCGAAGCGGTCTGGATCATCGTCGTGGCCGACGCGATCATGAGCCTCGACAACGTGCTCGCGGTCGCCGCCGCGGCCCACGGCGATCTGCGGCTGGTCGTGTTCGGCATCGCCCTGTCCCTGCCGATCGTCGTCTGGGGCAGCGGCCTCCTGGCCGCCTTGATGAACCGGTTCATGTGGATCATCTGGGCGGGCGGCGGGATCCTCGGCTACGTCGCCGGCGAGATGATCCTGAAGGACAAGGGTCTCGCGCGCTACCTCGATCCCGCGACACAAGGGATCAATCTGATCCCGCTGGCTCCGGCCGCGCTCATCTTCGTCCTCGGCTTCAGGCTCAACGCGCAGGTCGGCAGAAAGAAGGTGCCGGGCAACGCCTGATTCAGTATCCTAGGCGCCTATGGCGCAGGATCTGCGCAGCTATCTCGATCTCGTCAAGCGGCGCAAGCCCGGCGATTTCGAGATCGTCTCAAAGCCGGTCGACCCGCGATTCGAGATCACGGCGCTGGTCGTCAAGCTCGAGCGCGAGGGCAAGCGCCGGCCGGTCCTGCTCTTCGAGAACGTCAAGGGCACGAAGTTCCCGGTCCTCACCAACCTTCACGCCAGCCGGCCGCGTCTGGCCGCCGCCATGAGCGTGGCGCCCGAGGCGACCCAGGCGGCGTATCTGCGCGCGATGGAGAAGCCGCTGGTGCCGAAGATCGTGGCGAGCGGGCCGGTGCACGAGATCGTTCGCGAGGGCGATCAGGTCAATCTGTACGACCTACCCCAGATCGTCCATCACGAGGGCGACGCGGGCGCCTACGTCACGGCCGCGATCTCGTTCGCCAAGGATCCCACGCGCGAGATCTGGAACTGCGCCTACAACCGCCTGCAGATCAAGAGCCGCAACACGACGTCGATCCACCTGACGACGGGCAAGCACCTGTGGGAGTTCCAGCGGATCGCGGAGGCGCGGGACGAGCCCCTGCCGCTGGCGCTGGTGATCGGCGTGCATCCGGCGATCGCGCTCGGCGCGCTCGCGATCGGCTCGATCGACGAGGACGAGCGCGGAATCATGGGCGGTCTGCTCGGCGAGCCGCTCGAGCTGGTGAAGTGCCGCACCTCCGACGTGCTGGTGCCGGCCCACGCGGAGCTCGTCCTCGAGTGCGAGATCCTGCCGGACCAGCGCACGCCCGAAGGGCCCTTCGGGGAGTTCACCGGCTACAGCCTCGGCGAGCGACAGCGTGAGATCGTCCACGTCAAGGCGGTCACGCACCGGCGCGACGCGATCTTCCAGGACATCACGGTGGCGCACCTCGACCACATGCTCCTGTCGACGATCCCGATGGAGGCCAATCTCTTCCGCGCGGTTCGTGCGATGGTGCCGTCGGTCAAGGCGGTGCGGGTCCCCGGTCCCTTCACCTGTTTCGTCTCGATCGAGCAGCGGATCCCGGGTCAAGGGAAGAACGCGATCCTCGCGGCGCTCGGCGCCGACCTCTACATGAAGCGCGTCGTCGTCGTCGACGAGGACGTCGACGTGTTCGACGACCGCCAGGTGAACTGGGCGATCGCGACCCGCTGCCAGCCCGATCGTGACATCACGATCATCACCAATGCGCGCGGCTCCGATCTCGATCCCTCCGCGCGCGACGATGGCCACACCGCCAAGTGGGGCGTGGACGCAACCGCCAAGCCCTCCCTCGCGGCCTACACACCCCGGCACCGCGTGCCGGCCGACGTCTGGAAGCGGATCGACCTCAAAGACTTCCTCGCGTAAGCCGGGCCGTGGCGGACAACTTCGCCCGGCGCCTCGAAGCGACCTCGCGCCGGACCCCCGACAAGCCGGCCCTGCTGTGGGACGGCGGCGCGCTCACGTTCGGCGAGCTCGACCGGCGGGCGCGCGCGCTCGCCGATGTGCTCGCCGGCCGCGGCGTGAAGGCCGGCGGCCGCATCGCGCTCACGATCGGCAACCACTGGGCCTTCGCGGTTGCGCTGCTCGCGGGCTTCAAGCTCGGCGCCACCGTGGCGCCGCTCGAGCCGCTCCTGAAGGAAGACGAGCGCGCCGCGATCCTCGCCGATCTCGCCCCGGCAGCCGTGGTCGACGAAGCCGACGCCGCCGACGTCGGCCGGAGCGGGTCGAAGCGGCTCGATGGGCGCAGCCAGATCTCGGACGCAGGCGGCGCGCTCATCCTCTACACGTCCGGCAGCACGGGCCGGCCCAAAGGCGCCTTGCTGTCGCACGCCGCGGTCGAGCTCGCGATCGAGTCGTGGGCGGGCCCCGTGATGGCGCTGACCCCGAATGATGTGGTGCTGGCGGCGCTCCCGCTCGCGCACTCGTTCGGCCTCAACGGCGCCTTGCTGGCTCCGCTGCTCGTCGGCGCCACCGTGGCCCTGGTCGAGCGCTTCGCGCCCGACCGCGTGCTCGCGGCGATCGGGCGCCATCGCGTCAGCGTGTTTCCCGGCGTCGCCACGATGTTTCGCCGGCTCCTGGACGCCCCGGAGCTCGCGGCCGCCGATCTCGGCTCGGTGCGCATCGCCGTCTCCGGCGCGGCGCCGTGTCCGTGGGAGCTGGCCGCGCGATGGCGCGACCGGACGGGGATCCGCATCGTGCGCGGCTACGGGATGACCGAGCTCTTCCGTCCGATCTCGTATCAGGCCGCGAACCCGCACGAGTCGCCGGACGCGATCGGCTGGCCGGTGCCCGGCGTGGAGATTCGCATCGTCGAGGACGAGCTTTGGATCAAGAGCCCCTCGGCGATGGACGCCTATATCAACGCGCCCGACGAGACGCGCGAGGTGCTTGTGGACGGGTGGTTTCGCACCGGCGACCTCGCAGCGGTCGACGCGGACGGTCTCGTCACCATCGTCGGCCGCAGGCGCGAGCGCATCCTCCGCGGCGGCTACTCGGTGTTTCCGCCCGAGGTGGAAGCGGTGCTGCTCGCTCACCCGGCCGTCGCCGAGGCCGCGGTCCTCGCCATGCCCCACCCCGAGCTCGGCGAGGACGTCGCCGCCTTCGTCGCGCTGCGCCCGGACTGCTCGGCGACGGTTGACGAGCTGGTCGCTCACTGTCGGGATCGGCTGGCCGCCTTCAAGTACCCGCGGCGGCTGATCGTGCTCGACGCGCTTCCCAAATCCCCGACCGGCAAGGTGCTGAAGGCCAAGCTCTCGTCCAAGCTGTAGCCCGTCGGCTCCACCCGAGCCTGCCCGACTGACGAGAATGTGCCAACTTCCGTCACAGGCGGGCCCGTTCATGTCTACATGCTCCGTCCCGAGCCGGGCCCCTGCCCGTAACCTTTTGTGCAGCAAAGCTTTCCCCCGGGGAGCGGGGTGGCCCATCAGTTGCTGTATCTGGAGCCGGAAGGCGGAGGGTCAGATGCCCAAGCTCACGCTGGTTGTCGAGCGAACCGCTCAGAAGGTCTATAACTTCGACGGCCCGATCATCAGGGTCGGCCGCGAGATGGGGTTGGAAGTCGTCATCGACAACGCGGCGGTGTCCCGCTACCAGGCCGAGATTCGCCGGCAGGACACGCAGTGGTTCGTCCGTGACCTCAACTCGGGCAACGGCACCCTACTCAACGGGCGGCGGCTCGACGGCTTGTCGCCGATCAAGCGCGGTGACGAGATCTCCTTCGGCAAGTTCTCCCTCTTCTTCGATCATGTCCCGACCGCGCCGTCGCCTCAGCCCTACGCCCCTTCGAGGATGGGATACGCCGAGCCCGGCCGGACGCTCGTGATGCGGCCCGAAGAGCTGGCCAAGATCCGCGCGGCAATTGTCGAGAAGCGGCGGGCGCACGTGCGCTGGGAGGCCGGCGGCCAGGACGCAGGAACCTTCGCGCTCGCCGACGGTGCCGTCGTCATCGGCCGCGGCGATGGGTGCGACCTTCGCGTGCAGTGCCGCGCTCCGAAGCGCCATCTCCGCATCAGCCGCGTCGGCCAGCAGTACGAGGTGCGCAACACGTCCTGGTGGTACCGCATGCGGGTCAACCACGAGCTCACGCGACACGCCACCCTGCGCGACGGCGACGAGATCGCCATCGGCGCGCTCCGGATGACGTTCAAGGACGACATTCGATGATCGACGAGACCTGGCCGGCCGCGCGCCGGCCGGCCGAGCGCGCGCCGCTTTTCTACGGCCGCTACGAGCTCTTGTCGGAGCTCGGCAGAGGCACGAGCGGCGTCGTGTACAAGGCGCACGACCCCAAGCTCGATCGCTTGGTGGCGATGAAGATCCTCCGGCCCGAGCTGATCTCCCTGGAGGAGTCCGGCGTCGGGCTGAAGCAGCGCTTTCACCAGGAAGCGGTGGCGGCGGGCCGGCTGACGCATCCCGCGATCGTCGCCGTTCACGACGTGGGCGAAGCCGACGGTCGGCCGTTCATGGTGATGGAGTACATCGAGGGCGGCACGCTCGCCGATCTGTTGCTCGACGGCCGGCCCCTGCCTCTGGCCGACGCGCTCGGGATCGTCGTCCAGGTCTGCGCGGCGCTCGACTACGCCCATCGCCACGGCGTCGTCCACCGCGACATCAAGCCTCGCAACATCCTGGTCGCGCCCGGCGTCACGAAGGTCACGGACTTCGGCACGGCCCGCATCGTGGGCGCCAGCCACACGCAGACCGGTACGATGCTGGGAACGCCGGCCTACATGTCGCCCGAGATGGTGCGCGGCCAGGCCGCCGATCCACGGAGCGACCTCTTCTCGGTCGGCGTCGTGCTCTACGAGACGCTCACCGGGCTCAACCCGTTCAACGCCGCCGACCTCGCCGCCGTCCTCTATCGCATCGTCAACCTCGAGCCGAAGTCGGTCCGTCACCACAACGCCGAGCTCCCGGCCGCTCTGGACCGGGTGCTCCGGCGCGCGCTGGCCAAGGAGCCCGAGTCGCGCTACGCGACGGCGACGGACTTCGCCAACGCGCTGCGCGAGCCGGCGACAGGCGAGCGGCGCACCCGGAGTCTTCGCGCGTTTCGCGAGACGGCGCACGACTTGCGGCGGGCGAGGCTCTTCTCTCGCCCCGTCCGCGTGACGGTCGGCGCGATGTGCCTCCTGGCTCTCGGCGTGGGAACGTGGGCGAGCCTTCAGCGCTCGCCGGACGTTCCGCCGGCGGCCGCGCCGGCGCCCAGCGTCAAGCGCGAGATCGAGCCGCCAGCCCGACCAGCGGCTTCCAAGGTGGCGGCTCCGAAGCCGGCGACGGCTCCGAAGCCGGCGATCGCGACCGAGTCGACTCCGGCCGCGAGTACTCCGACTCGACCCACCGCGACGACGGCGACTTCGCCCGCTGCCGCGCCGAACACCGGTGCTGCGACGACTGCGGCGCCGACCGGCACGCCTCCGGCCCAGACGCCCGGGGCCGTCGCGGCCGATGCGCCTCTCTCGCGGCCGGCACCATCGCGCGCGAAGAGCCCGGCCCCGCGGCCGGCGAGCCCGACCGTGGTGGCGGCGGCGACCGCACCGGCCCCGGCATCCATTCCGGTCGCCGCGACGCCCGAGGCGTCGAGGTGCCTCAGCGTGAACGCGCTGCCGTTCGCAGAGGTGTTCGTCGACGACCGGCCCGCGGGCTATACGCCCACGGCGTGCCTGCGCGTTCCGCTCGGCGAGCATCGCGTGCGCTTCCAGATGGAGGGGCAGAAGAGCCCGGAGCGTGTGCTGCGGATCACCGCGCGACACACGCCCGACACGCCGATGCGGCTCAGCTACGACTTCAACACCGGGCGGTTCATCGAGCAGTGAAGGCCACGCGCGCCGCGGGGCTGCTCGGTCTCGTCTGCCTTCTGAGCACAGGCTGCGCCACCACGCAGGAGCTCATGCGAGACCTTCCGGGCGTCAAGCTCGTGAAGTACACCCTGGCGGGCGCCGACCGCGAGCAGCGGGCCAATCTCGATCGCGGTCTGAGCCAGCTCCGCGCCCGTGAGTACGACGCGGCCGCCCGCTCCCTGCACCACGCCATGTGGGACGTCGAGATGATCGAGGCGCCCTCGCTCCGCGTGGAAGAGCTGGGCGAGGTCCATCAGACGCTGGCCGAAGTCTACGTTGGCCTCGGAAAGACGACGTGGAGCGGCGAGCAAAAGGCGCTGGCGCAGGCGCTGGCCGAATACCGGCGGCGCGCGACCGAATCTCCCTCGCCCGACGCCGCGCTCAGCCGGGCCAAGGCCGCCTACCAGGCCGCGCAGTTCCGCGAGGCGGTCGCCGTGTTCGGTCAGGCCCTCGTCGAGCTCGAAGGACTGTCGCCGACGCAGGCGCGATTGAAGTCGCTGGTGGACGCCCGATGCCATCTGGTGCTCGCCAACTTCGCGCTGGGGCGATCGGAGCGAGCGGGCGAGGAAGTTCGCCGGCTCGCCGCGCTCGACGGCGCGACGGACTCGTGCCGCCGCCAGGCGCCCCCGCCGGTCCGGGCGCTCATCGGCAGCGTGGAGGCGAGCGAAGCGAGACTGGGCAAGCGGAGCCCCGAGTGATGGGCACGGCCGCGCGCGCAGCGATCGTGACGTTCGCTCACCTCTCGGACGTCGGCCGGGTCCGCGCGCGCAACGAGGATTACGTCGGCGCCTTCGAGCCCGACGATCCGGAGCTGCTCCGCGCGCGCGGGCGCCTCTTCGTCGTCGCCGACGGGATGGGCGGCTACGCGCGCGGTGACGTGGCCAGTCGCCTCGCGGTCGAGTCGCTGCACCGCACCTACTTCGAGCCCGAGCGGTCGGAGCCGCTGCCGGAGGCGCTGCGCGTCGGCGTCCAGATCGCCAACGAGGCCGTGTACCGCGAGAGCCGGCTCGCCCCGGGCGAAGGGCCGATGGGGACGACGCTCACCGCGCTGGTCATCCGCGACCACGACGCGTTCCTGGCTCACGTGGGGGATAGCCGAGCCTTCCTCGTCCGCGGGCGCCAGATCCGTCAGCTGACCGAGGATCACTCGCTCGTCGCCCAGCTCGTACGCGGCGGCGTCCTCAGCCAGACGGAGGCCGAGCACCACCCGAGCGCCCACGTGATCCTGAGAGCGCTGGGTCTCGCCGAAGAGGTCGAGGTCGAGGTGCAAGGACCGCTGCCGCTCCGGAGCGGAGACGCGCTGGTCCTCTGCACGGACGGCCTCACCCGCACGGTGCGGCCCGACGAGATCCGGCGGCTCGCGCGAATTCGGCCGCTGCGCCGCGCGTGCGAGAAGCTCGTGTTGCTGGCGAACGAGCGCGGCGGGTCGGACAACATCACCCTGCAGCTGATCCGGTTCGGGCCCCGGCGGTTCCTGCCCGCTGCACTCCGGTCGCTCCGCGTCTGGTAGCGGCGGGCGCCGCGCGAGGCGGCGCGCGCCGGCTCAGTTACGCTCGGCCAGGGTCTGGCGAATCCGGCGCAGCTCTTCCTTGAAGGCCGCGGCGTCGCGGGCCTGGGGATATCGCGTGAGGTAGCGCTCCCACTCCGAGGCGCCGCGGTGCAGCTCGCCGAGCTTGACCAGGACGGTGCCGCGGTCGCGCACGTGCATCGGCGCGTCGGCCTCGATGACCAGGAGCCGATCGATGACGGCGAGCGCCTTGGCCCAATCCTCCCGCCGCGCGTAGATGCCCTGGAGATTGCGGAGCATGCGCACGACGATCTGGGCCTTGGTCGCCGGCGCGAAGTGCGCGTCAGTCAGCTCGACCTGGCGCCCGACGGCGCGAGAGGCGATCGCCTCGGCCTCGGCCCGCTCGAGCCGCCGGCCGCCGCCGAACGGGTCGAGCAGCATGATCTCGCCGTCGACGCGAGCGCCCACGCAAAAATGGCCCGGCAGCCCGATGCCCTGGATCTCCAAACCGACTCGCCGGCCGACCTCCATGACGAGCACCGAGAGGGTGATCGGTATGCCGAGGCGACGGTCGAGGACGTCGTTGAGACAGCTGTTGCGCGGATCGTAGTAGTCGTCGGCATTTCCGCGAAAGCCGACCTCGGCGAACAGGAAGCCGCACAATCGCTCGACGGCGCGCCGGCGATCGCCCACCTTCGCGGCGCCCGATCGCCTGGCCAGCTCGTCCAGACGCTCCAGCGAGCGCTCCGGTGAGAGATCGGGATGCTCGATGCGCGCCACCGCCAGGGCGGCGCCGGCCAGGTCGATCTCGGCGGCCTTCACCAGATTGCCGAAGTCGTGGAGCGCGGGGTCGAGGCTCACAGAGGCTCAGCAGCCCGGGGCGTGGTGGATGCCGGCCGTGGCGAGCGCCTTCTTCTGGAGCTCGTCGGCGAGCTCCAGCGTACGCCGGGCGGCGCTCGCCGCCGCGGCCTGCGCCTCTTGCGTCGTCGCGAGCCGCAGGAGGAGCGTGCGCCCGAGCTCGTGGTGATAGCGCTCGTCCGGCTCGATCACGTCGCGGTACATCGACGCCGTCTCGCGATCGCCCGCGTGATCGCAGAACTCGATGAACTGCCGGTTCTTCACGACCGCGATCGCCTCGCGCGTGAACTGGCCGGCCGCCACGCGCTCGACCGTGGTCGTGAGCGTGTCCAGGTAGTTGAACAACGGCCCGTAGCCCTTCGCGAGCGGATCGAACGACCTCGTGTCGAAGCCGAGCGCCCGCAGGCGGTCCGCGATCATCCGGTAGTGCTTGGCCTCGTCGCCCACCTGCCGGGCCAGGGCGAGCTTGACGTCCACGTCGTCGGTGGTGACGAGCCAGCGCGCCGCGATCTCCGTGGCCTCGATCTCGTTGCGGAGCGCGACCTTCAAGAGGTTCAGCACGTTCAGGTCGCCTTCGACCTCCGGCTTGAGCGTGTCGGCCGGCGCGAGCGCGCCGAGACGGCGCTGGTTCTCACCGTCGAGCTGGCGAACGAACTCCTGGGCGGTCATGCGGTGACTCCTTCCTTCAGTAGCCGCGGCAGCTCCTGGGTGAGCGTCTCCTTCGTCACGACGCGATCGCACCGCGCGTGCCACGGCTGGGTCTGCCGGCCGAGCGCGTGGGTCGTGAACCCGAGCACGGGCACGCGCGCGCCGGCGAGCACCGCGAAGAGCCGCTCGTAGTCAAAGGCGGCGGTGAGATCGACTACCGCGAGCCGGGGCCCGTGCGCCAGCGAGGCCTCGATGTCGGCCGGGGTGCGAGCGAACTCGACCCGCACGCCGGTGAGCCGGCCGGTCTCCCGGATACGCGCGACGAAAAAGAGATCGCTGACGACGGCGAGGACGGGTGCCGCGCCATCCCCGGCCTGACCGGGATCAGTCGTCTTGTTCACGGATGCCGAGCCAGTGCTTGTTCCACTCGGCGACATGGGTGAGCGTGGAGAGGTCGCGCATGCGGTCGAGATAGACCTTGCCGTTCAGGTGGTCGGTCTCGTGCTGGCACACGCGCGCGAAGAAGTCCTTTGCGATGACGTCGACCGCCTGGCCCTCGCGGTCGAGACACGAAAGGCGCACCGACGTGTAGCGCGGCACCATCCCGCGCATGTCGGGCACCGACAGACATCCCTCCCAGCCTTCTTCCATCTCGTCGGTCAGCGGCGTGACGACGGGATTGACGAGGACCATGAGGGGCACCGCGGGCGCGTCCGGATAGCGGGGATTGCCGAGCACCTCGATGACGGCGATCTGCTTGAGCGTGTGCACCTGGGTAGCGGCGAGCCCGGCGCCGTCGTACTCGCGCATGGTCTCGACCATGTCGTCGATGAGCCGCTGCACGGCCGCCGTCCGGAGCAACGCGGGATCGACGCGCTCCGCGACTTTGCGGAGCACGGGATGCCCGAGGCGCGCGACCTTCAAGATCGCCATATCACGTGAATCTTATCACGGCGCGCGGCTAGCGCTTCGCCGCCAGCGCGCGCCAGATCTTCTCGGGCGTCAGCGGCATGTCCAGGTGCGTGACACCGAGGGGCGCCAGCGCGTCGACGACGGCGTTCACCATCGCCGGCGGGATGCCGATCGTGCCCGCCTCGCCGAGGCCCTTGACGCCCAGCGGATTGTGCGGCGAGGGCGTGTGGGCGTGGCCGATCTCGGCGTGCGGAACGTCGTCGGCGCGCGGGACGGCGTAATCCATGAGCGTGCCCGCCAGCAGATGGCCGTCGCGGTCGAGCACCGCGTCTTCCATCATGACCTGGCCCCAGCCCTGGGCCAACGAGCCCTCGAGCTGGCCGTCGGCCAGGAGCGGGTTCACGATCGCGCCGGCGTCGTCGAGCCACACGATGCGCTCGGGCGTCACGGTGCCGACGTCGCGGTCGATGCGCACCGAGACCACGAAGGCGCCGGCGCTCCACACCTCACCCTCGCCGCTGAAGAAGCGCGTGGCCTCGAGCCCCGGCTCGGTGCCCGGCGGCAGCCCCTGCCCGCGATAGGAAAATTCGGCGACACGCGCCCACGTGACGTGGCGCCCGGGCGCCCCGACGACGCCGAAGCCGCCGTCGGTCGCGACGATATCTTGGGGACTGGCCTCGAGCATCCCTGCGGCGAGCCGACGCGCTTTCTCACGCACATCGCGCGCCGCCAGCGCGAGCGCCGAGCCGCCCAGCACGGTGCTGCGGCTGCCGAACGTCCCGATTCCCTGCGGCGCGCCGTGCGTATCGCCGTGGCGCACCGTCACCGCCTCGGGCGGCACGCCGAGCTCGTCCGCGACGATCTGGGC